>Ga0209751_10001657_pt1 | contig 22665 bp, 19 predicted proteins | sample RifCSP13_1_FD_184019 | JGI IMG/M metagenome (GOLD analysis project Ga0209751, IMG submission 184019) | Soil microbial communities from Rifle, Colorado - Rifle CSP2_sed 13_1 (SPAdes) (version 2) | ecosystem: Environmental > Terrestrial > Deep subsurface > Rock core/Sediment | place: Rifle...
CGCGTCGATCCTGGGCCTCGACAAGGGCGTCCTCGCGGTCGGGCGCGACGCGGACCTCCTCGTCGTGGACCCACGCCGCGCGGAGCGGGTCAGCGCGAAGCGCGTCCGGTCGAAATGCGGATGGACCCCGTTCGAGGGGTTCGAGGGATGCTTCCCTCGTGCGGTCTACGTGCGGGGCGAGGCCGTCGTCGAGGACGGGGAACCCTGCGCGGAGGGGACCGGTCGGATGATAACGACTCCAAAACGCTGAAGTGCGGAGGGCACGCTCGGCGGCGTCCCGATGGCCTCCCTGTTCCTCGGCCTCACGGAGTGGATCCTCGCGGTGGTCCGAGCCCTGGGCTATCCCGGGATCTTCCTCCTCATGGTGATCGAGGGGATCCTCACCCCGATCCCGAGCGAGTTCATCATGCCGTTCGCGGGGTCTCTCGCGGCCCGGGGCGAGCTGAACGCGTTCCTCGTGGTCATCGTGGGCACTGCGGGGGCCGCGATCGGGAACCTCGTCGCGTACAAGATCGGCGCCCACGTCGGTCGGCCGCTCATCGCCCGGTACGGACGGTTCATCGCCCTCGGGGAGGACGACCTCGCGTGGGCGGAGTCCTGGTTCCAGCGGTACGGCGATGCGGGCGTCCTCCTCGGCCACGCGGTCCCCGGGATCCGGTCCATCATCTCGTTCCCCGCGGGGATCGGCCGGATGCGGCTGCGGAACTTCCTCGCCTACTCGACCCTCGGCGCGGCCGTGTGGAATTCCGTCCTCGTCGTGTCCGGGTACTACCTGCTCGACGGGTGGATCGGGTTCGCGGAGACGACGGAGAACGTGGACGTCTACGTGGTCCTCGCGGCCCTCGCCGGAATCGTCGGCTACGTGTACTGGCGGAAGGCCCGCGCCCGCAAGCCCGCCCGCGGCGCGGAGTGACGCCTCACGCGTTCGCGACGTCCTCGATCGCGTAGTAGTACTCGCCCGAGGACTTCTGCTCCCGATCCAGGCGGGAGTCGAGTTTGTTGATCCTCGGGCGGTTCGTGTCCGCGTCCCGGCGGAACGTGATCCCGACCGTCCGCAAGAATCGGTTCATCCCCTCGCGCATCGCGAACGGCCCCTCTCCGACTCCGCGGACGCCGGCGTCCCCGGAGAACACCATGAGGCTGTCCGAGACCATGTCGATGAAGTACACGTCGTGGTCGACGATGAGGCCCGTGCGGCCCTCCTTCTCCATGACCCGGCGGATCGTCTTCGCGGTCTCCATGCGCTGATTCGAGTCCAGGTACGCGGACGGCTCGTCGATCAGGTAGATGTCCGCGTCCCGCCCGAGGCACAGGGCGATCGCGACCCGCTGGAGCTCCCCGCCGGAGAGGGTCGCGACGTCGCGCTCGAGCATCGTCCGCACCTTGAGGGGTTCCAGGATCTCCGCTTCGAAGTATCCGGACTCCGCCTTCTTGCCCATGGCCCCTGCGAACAGCTCCCGCACGGTCCCCTCGTACGCGGACTCGATGTACTGGGGCTTGTACGACACCTGCCACCGGCCCTGGACGGCCCCCGTCGAAGGGGACTCCTGGCCCGCGAGCATCCTCACGAACGTCGTCTTGCCCGTCGCGTTGGGTCCCACGACGCCCACGACCTCGCCCTTGCGCAACCGGCCCGAGCCCACGGAGAGCTCGAAGCCGTCGTACCGCTTCGTGAGCGCCTCGAATGACACGAGGGTCTCCGCCTTCCACTCCCTCCGGGGCGGACGGTCCTCGAAGCGCGTCTCGCGGTCCCGGAAGCGGATGTTCTCCTCCTTCATGTATCCCTCCAGGTACACGTTGATCGCGGTGCGCACAGGGCGGGGCTGCGCGATGATCCCGTACGCGCCCTCGGACCCGTACATGAGGTACACGTGGTCCGCGAGGAAGTCGAGGACCGCGAGGTCGTGCTCCACGACGACCACGTACCGGTCCTTCGCGAGGCCCTGGATCACCTTCGCGACCTGAAGGCGCTGGTAGATGTCGAGGTACGACGACGGCTCGTCGAAGAAATACACGTCCGCTTCCTTGAGCATCGTCGCGGCGATCGCGACCCGCTGGAGCTCCCCGCCGGACAGCTGGGCGATGTCCCGATCCAAGAACGAGTCGAGGGACAGGTCCGAGGCGAGCCCGCCGAGCCGACCCCGCCGGTCGATCTTCGTGAGGAGGTCCCGCACGCGTCCCGAATAGATCTTGTTCAGCCTGTCGACGTACTGCGGTTTGATCGCCGTCGTAAGCTCCTTGGTCGCGATCTTCTCGAGGTAGTCGTGGAGCTCCGTGCCCGCGAAGTACGCGAGGACGTCGTCCCAGTGCGGCTTCTTCCGCCGGTAGTGGCCCAGGTTCGGGGCGAGCTCCCCGCTGAGCACGCCGACGGTCGTCGTCTTCCCGATCCCGTTCGGCCCGAGGAGCCCCACGACCTCTCCCTTCTTGGGGACGGGCAGACGGAACAGGCGGAACGCGTTCTTCCCGTACTGGTGGACGAGATCCTCCTTGAGTTCCTCGGGGAGGCCGATGATCCGGATCGCGTCGAACGGGCAGCGCTTCACGCACAGGGAGCAGGCGATGCACGTCTCCTCGCTGATCGCGGCCTTGGTCGTCTCCGGATCGATCCAGATGACCTCGGTCCCCGTCCGCTGGGGCGGGCACACCGCGATGCACTCGAGGTGACAGCGCTTCGGCTGGCACCGGTCCTTGAACACGACGGCAATGCGCAACGCGAATCCAATTCAGCCGCCGCTATTTAAACGTGCGACGGACCCTGTGCGCCCGGAGAACGCATCGCTCGTCCGCAGAACCTTTATGCGCGCCCCCCGCATCCCAACGCCCGTGATGCGATGATCCCGGGCGGCCGGATGAACCCGAGGCAGATGAAGCAGATGATGAAACGCCTCGGAATCGACCAGGAGGACCTCGGAGAGGTCGAGGAGGTCCTCATCCGAACGGCGGACAAGGAGTACGTGTTCCGCCGCGTCGCGGTGTCCGCGGTCACGGCCCAGGGGCAGAAGATCTGGCAGATCGTCGGGGAGCCGATCGTCCGGCCTCGCACGGACGCCGGGAAGAAGGAGGAACCCCCGAAGGCCGTCGAGATCCCCGAGGAGGACGTGAAGCTCGTCGCGGAGAAGGCCGGCGTCTCGGAGGAGGAGGCCCGCAAGGCCCTCGAGGCGTGCGGCGGGGAGCCCGCCGAGGCGATCATCAACCTGATGAGCCGATGACGTCGGAGCGATTGCGCGCGATCCTCGGCGTGTGGATGCCGATGGCGATCGGCGTGGGGATCATCGCGACGTCCCTGAACTTCTACCTTACCGCGAACCTGGCGGGTGGGATCCTCATCGAGGACCTCGAGTCGTGGCGGCTCGTTTGCACGGCGGGCGCGTCGTTCCTCGGCGGCGTGATGATCCTGTCCACGTACGGCCGGCTCAAGAAGACGCGGGCAGCGCGCGCCCCGGCGCCCTCGGAGGCACCGAAAGGGCCCGAGTGACCTTCGACCCGCGTCCGGGAATCATTAAATAGGGAGGGGCTCTTCGGACCGCCGCTAGGCTTGACCGGGGGGCTGGGCGTCCCCTTGTAGACCCAAATCGTCCTCATGGGGCGGTGACAGTCGGGGGCGGCGCTCCCAGTCTGGCGCAGGTCCGGATGCCGACGTTGAGGTTCTGTCCCGCGGGGCTGGAGGCGGCAGGGAACGCAGCTGGAGAGCGGCGGTCCCAGCTCTGATCGTGGGGAACGGGTCAGGCACGGAAGTGAGCAGCCTCACCGCGGACTACCAACGCTCGCGGGAGTGCGGGACCGAGGAGGCATCCGGGTCGCCGGCGCCGGAGCTGAGCGTCAACCCCGATGGCCTAGCTCCGGAGCCCTCACCGCTCGACGAGTTTCGTCTGCTTCGTCTCGAGGACGAGGGACGCGAGCGCGAAGCGCCCGACGAGGAGGTCCGAGATGATCGCATCCCTCACGTCGTTGCGCCGGTCCTCGACGAGGTACGCGGGCTCGTTCGTCGGGACGGGGACCCCGAGCTTCAGCATGGCCCGACGGGCCTCCTCCCGTTCGTCGCGCGGCGCGCCGGGCGCGTCGATCGCCCCGGCGAACCCGCACTCCCGCAATTCCCGGAGGAAGATCGGCCGGCGAAAGAGGCGCTGGAGCACGGCCACTCCGAGCCGGGTCTGGACGCGCTCGTCCGGGCTCGCGAGCCGGCACTGCTCCCCCACGAGCTCGTAGAGGTTCCGGTCCCGGTGGGACGACGCGGAGTAGACCTTCGCGGGCGGAATCTGTCTCTCCCGGAGGATCCCGACATCCGCGAGCGCCTTCAGGTATCCCGTGACGAAGAGGCGATGGAAACTGTACCCGTCCTGTTCGAGCTGCTTCGTGAGGGCGCTGATCGAGCGCTCCTGGGCCCGGAGGCACGACACGATGAGATCCTTCAGGTTCCTCTCCGGGACGAACGAGGTCCCCGCCCCCTACCCTGGTAACAGACCTGATAAAAGATAAGGGTTTCCAGACGAAACTCCGCTCACAGACCGAGTTCAGAAATCATCTTATGGCGACAGGTGGTGGCCCGTCTTCCGACGTCACGCTCACTCCCCCTTTCTTTTTCTCCCGTTCGGGCCGCGGAACGCGCGCCGCGCTTTCGCTCCTGATAACCGCCTCGGAATCGTTATAGGTCCGGCTCTGGCATCGAACAGGACGCGATGGCCCCAGGGGACCGCGTCCGCACGTTCATCCATGGATTCGACGAGAAGCTGAGCGGCGGCATCCCCGTCGGGCACATCGTCCTCCTCGCGGGCGAACCGGGCACGATGAAGTCCACGATCGCGTACAACATCCTGTACCAGAACGCGCTCCGTGAAGGCACGCCGGGATGCTACATCTCCCTCGAGCAGGGCCGGGACAACCTGACCCGCCACCTCGTGAGCATGGGATTGAGCCCGACGGACGTGGAGGACAAGGTGAGCCTCGTCGACCTCGGGATGATCCGCCGCAACCTGGACGGGATGGCCGAACGGACGTGGATCGAGATCTTCAAGATGTATGCGTCGAACTTGAAGCGTTCCCTCAACTACGAGCTCCTCGTCGTGGACTCCTTGCCCGTCCTCGAAGTGATGGCCCGATTCGAGAACCCGCGGGAGGAGCTGTTCCACCTGTTCGAGTGGCTGCGCGAGCTCAACGCGACGACGATCCTGATCAGCGAGCTCAAGCCGGGGAGCGAGGACTTCGGGAGGCATGGCGAGGAGTTCCTCTGTGACGCGATCATCCACACGAAGATGGAACGCGTCGATGACGCGAACATCCAGCGTCGGATCCGATGCGTGAAGATGCGCGGCACGGGCCACTCCCCGAACTTCTACACGCTCCTCTACCAGAACGGGATCCTCCAGGCGACCCGGATCCTCGCGGATTGACGCCGGGCCGACCCGCGCGGGCCCGCGACATGCGGTCCTCAGCGCGCGGGTTTCGGGCCAAAAGCCTAATGTGAGGTCCCGGGCATCCTATCGACCGCATCCGGGCCGCGCCCCGCGTGCGCCTGAGGAGGACCCGATCACGGCCCCCCGCGTCCCGCACGTTCTCGTCGTCCTCGGCCTCGTGGCGTTCCTCGCGTGGCCCGCGCCCCTCGGGGGGGACCCGCCGGGCGCCCACGGGCGGCCCGAGGCCGGGCCCGGGGAGACGTTCCGGACGAACGCGCCCACGTCGGACCTCCTCGCCGTCGGGGCGGTCGTCCTCGAAGACTACGCGTCGTTCCGGATCGCGGTCGGGACGGAGGCGGCCCGGTCGGCCCTCGTCGCCCGGGGATTCCGCGCGGACCCCCTCCCGGACGCCTCGACCCTCCGGTTCCTCGCAGGGCCCGTCGTCGCACGAGACCTCGGGCGTTCCGGTTTCCCTTGGACCCGCGACGCGAACGGGCTCGCCGCCGGGATCGTGCACGTGCGGGCGCCCCTCACGGACGCATCGCGGATCGAGTGGCAGCGACGAGGGGTCGAGATCCTGCGGTACGTCCCCGCGAACGGCTTCCTCGTGCGGGGAGCTCCGGAGGCGATCGCGGGCCTCGGTGCGACGCCCCAGGTGGACGGCGCGGGGCCCTACGCGGCTCCCTGGAAGGTCCGCCCCGGGACCCCGACCCAAGGGATCGTCGACGCGAGGGTCGTCGTGCTCCCCGGGGCGACGCCCGACCGGATCGCCGGGTGGCTCGCGGCCCACGGGGTCCCGACGGGAGCGACGACGAACGGCCCGGGGCCGGGCATCGTGGGCACGTTCGGTTCGGGCGACTTCCGCTGGGTCCGAGCGCGGATGCCGGCCGGTCTCCTCGGCGTCCTCGCGGAGCTCCCAGAGGTCGAGTTCGTCGATCCGGTACGGGCCCCGAAGGCCTGGAACGCGGACACCGCGTGGGTCCTCCAGACGAACCGCCTCGCGGTGAACACGAGCCGCGACCTCCGGTACTGGTGGCACGGCCTCGACGGGACGGGGCAGGTCGTCGCCTTCTCGGACACGGGCCTTGACTACGACGGCGACGCGTTCACGCACACCGCGGCCCAGGCGACGATCGGGGACCTGTACAACGTGACGGACCCGGCGCGCCGCAAGGTCGTACGTTACGTGAACATGGGCGTCCTGACCGAGCAGGTCGACTGGCCCGGAGGCAGCCTCCCGTGGGACCAGTGGTCCATCAAGGACAGCCGGCACGTGTCCGCGTCCTGCGCGTTCGGCCACGGGACCGCGGTCGCCTCGACCCTCGCGGGGAACGACAACGGGATCGGGCCGAGCCCGAACGATGGGAACGCCCTCGGCGCGGCCCTGTACGTCCAGGACATCGGGACCGTCGTGCCGGGGAGTCCGTGCGCGCTCGACGAGCTCGCGTACCTCCCCGAGAACTATGCGGACCTGTTCGGTCCCGCGGGGCTCGTGTACGACGACCCGGTTGCCCCCGTGCGGATCCACAGCAACAGCTGGGGCACGGACACGAACGAGTACGACGTCCAGGCGCGCATGGTCGATGCATTCGTGTGGGCCCATCCGGACCTCACGATTCTGTTCGCTTCGGGGAACGCGGGGTCCGCGGAGCGGACCGTCGGCACGCCGGGCACGTCGAAGAACATCCTCACGGTCGGCGGGTCCGGGAACCCGGACGCGGGGGGCGCGGGCGGTCCGGATGACGTCGCGCTCCAGAGCAGTCGCGGCCCCACGACGGACGGTCGGATCAAGCCGACGATCATGGCGATCTTCGACGGGGACTCCGCGATGTCGGACGGGGACCCCCTGAGCGGCACGGGCCTCCCCGACGAGCACTGGGGCGGCACGAGCTACTCGACCCCTGCGGCTGCGGCTGCGGCCGCGATCGTGCGGCAGTACTTCATGGACGGCTGGTACCCGACCGCCTCGAGCGTCGCGGGGAACGCGAGGGACCCGAGCGCGGCCCTCGTCCGGGCGACCCTCATCGCATCCGCGGTCCAGATGACCGGCTCCGGCACGAGCCGGCCCGGCATGGACACGTGGCCGAACAACGAACAGGGCTTCGGCCGGATCCTCCTCGCGAACGTCCTCCCGATCGGGGCCGCGGGGGACACGTTCCGCGCCCAGGTCGTGGACGACCGGGCGGGCCTCGTGACGGGGGAGACCGCGACGTTCACGTTCCGCACGGCGGGCCCGCGGACGGTCAAGTTCGTCCTCGCCTGGAGCGATTACCCCGGGACCGTCGAGACGACGAAGGCCCTCGTGAACGACCTCGACCTGGAGGTCACCGCGCCGGGAGGGGCCGTGTACCACGGGAACGTGTTCGGCACGTTCGCCCAGGGGCAATCCGTCCCGGGCGGGACGGTCGACGCGACGAACGTGGAGGAGGCCGTCATCCTGAAGACCCCGACCGCGGGGGAGTGGACGGTCCGCGTGATCGGGTCCAACGTGCCCGTCGGCCCGCAGCCGTTCGCCCTCGTCGCGACGGGCGACCTCGATGCGTCGTACGGCCGCGCGTCGATGGACCGGCGGACGTACGCCCCGGGGAACTCGATCCGGATCGAGGTCGAGGACGGGGACGCGAGCGCGGTCGCGGTCACGGTCCGTTCCGACTTCGAGCCCGCGGGGGAAGGCGTCACGCTCGCCCGGACCGCGCCCGGCGAGGTGTGGCGCGGATCCATCGACGTGGGGTTCGGCGCCGCGGGCCCGGACGGCGTCCTCCAGGTCCGACACGGGGACGCGATCCTCCTGGAGTACGCGGACCCGTCGCCGGCCCACACGGCGACCGCACGGGCGCGGGTCGACGGCGTGGCCCCGACCGTCTGGGACGTCCGGGCGGACCCGCCGAGCACGGCGTCGGTCCGCGTGCGTTGGCAGACGGACGAGCCCGCGACGTCCGGGGTGCGGTACGGCCCCTCCCCCGCGAACGTGTCGTCCTCGACGGAGGACGCGGACCTCAGGACGTCCCACGAGCTCCTCGTCACGGGCCTCCAGGCGGACACCTTGTACTACTTCGACGTCGTCTCGCGCGACCGCCAGGGACGGGAGACGCGGGACGCGAACGGGGGGCGGCACTACCGGGCCCGCACGGACACGTTCGGGGACGCCCTCCTCGTCATCGGCGACGACAGCCATCCCCCCGAGCGGGAGGCCATGTGGGCGAACGCCCTCGACGCCTACGGCTGGACCTGGTCTCCGTGGCGGGTCGCGCAGCTCGGGCTCCCGACCTTGGGCCTCCTCCAGGTCCACCGGGCCGTCGCGTGGCAGGTCGGGCTCGAGGAATACCCGCCGTTCGACGCGGCGGCCCGGGCTCTCGTGAAGGCGTACGTGGACGGAGGGGGCCGGCTCTTCGTCTCGTCTCACGACACGACGTGGTCCTTCACGGACACGACCTCCCAGTTCTACAGCATCGCCGCGGACACGTGGGCCCGGGGCGTCCTCAAGGCGGATCTCGCATGCGACCCGAGCCGGGTGACCCTCCTGCGCGGCGCCGCGGGGGACCCGATCAGCGGAAGCTACACGACGGGGCTCGCGTACGCGGCCCACCGGGACGGGGGCGCGGTGGACGGGATCAGCGTGCTCTCCATCGGGGGCGCCGCGACGGCCGTGTGGACGGACGACCAGGTCACTCCGACGTCGTGCCGGGGCGACCCGGTGGCCCTCCGCTGGATCGCCTCGGGCCCGAACGGGACCGCGGGGACCGGCGTCTGGGGCGGCACGCCGTCCCGCCTCGTGTACTTCGCGTTCGAGATCACGGGGCTCGACGCGACGGCCGCGGATCCGCGCCCGACGAGCCCGACGCGGGCCCTCGTGATCGACAACGCGCTGCGCTGGCTCTTGAGCGCCGCGGGCGGCTCCCTGGACCGGGACCACCCCGAGGTGACCGTCACGTCCCCGAGCGGCGGGACGATCACGGGCGGGACCGCGACCGTGACGTGGACCGCGACGTCCGGGAGCGAGTCGATCGCCGGGTTCGACCTGGAGTACAGTCCGGACGGGGGCCAGACGTGGTCCCCCATCGCGAGCGTGCCGGGGACCGCGCGGACGTACGCGTGGAGCCTCGCGGGCCTGGCGAACGGGGACGCGTACCTCGTGCGGATCGTCGCGCGGGACGCGGGGTCGCCCTCGCTGCGCTCTCGGGACGAATCGGACGCGTCCTTCTCGATCCGCCGCGCGGGCGGCGACACGCTAGGCCCCGTCCTGTGGGCCGGGAGCGTGCGCCTCAGCCCGAACCCGCCGGGCGCGGGGACGGTCACCCAAGTGAACGGGACCGCGGACGATCGGATGTCGGGGGGAAGCGACATCGACGCGGCGGAGTACTTCGTCGGCGCCGCGGAGCCGAACCCGACCCAGGATGGCACGGGGACGCCCCTCGATGCCGCGGACGGCGCGTTCGACGAGCCGCTCGAGGACCTCGTGTGGTCGGATGCACTCGCCCTCGCGCCGGGAACGTACTGCGCGTGGGTCCATGCACGGGACGCGGACGGAACCTGGGGGCCCTACGAGGCCACGTGCTTCGACGTCGTGACGGCGGGCCCGGACGCGACGCCGCCGTCCAAGGCGCGGCCCTCCGCGGCGCGGCTCGTGAACGGGAACGCAGACCTGGAGATCACGTGGCAGCGCGCCCCGGACGACAGCCTGTTCGGGGGCGCGACCTCGTACCGGGTCCTGCGGTCCACGTCCCCGGGCTCCGCCGGGACGCCCGTCAGCGGCTCGATCCCGGCGACGGGCGCGGCCACGTACACGTTCACGGACGCGGGGGCGGGGACGGACCCGTCGGACCTCTTCTATCGGGTCGAGAGCACGGACGACGCCGGGTTCTCCTCCGTGAGCGACGACCTCGCGGCGAAGATCCGGGTCCCGATCGGGACGGGCACGAACCTGCTCGGGATGCCTGTCGGGGCCTCGGACCGGTCCGTCGGGGCCATTGCGGCGGGCGCTCCATGGGCCTCCGCGTGGACGTACGACGGATGCACGGGCACGACCGCGTGGTCGTCCGCGGTGCCCTCCGACGCGGCGAGCTTCGAGGTGCCGCTCGGCCGCGGAGTCTGGCTCAACGCGACCGCGGCGGGGTCCGTGGTCCTCGTCGGGGTCGTGCCCGCGACGGCCCGGATCGACCTGTGCGCGGGGTGGAACCTCGTCGGGCTGCCGGGCTTCGCGACGGGCATCACGGTCGCCGCCGTGAAGGCCGCGACGGGCGCGGACCTCCTCGTCGGGATCGACCCCGCGACCCCGTACGGGACGCGAGCCCTGGGGGATGCGGAAGCCCTCGTCCCCGGGCGCGGCGTGTGGATCCGGGTGCCCGCGGACGTCACGTGGTCCGTCCCGACGTCGTGAGCTCACGCCTCGACGACGTCGAACAACTCGGACTCGGGGAGCTCGAAGTAAAAGAGGCTCTGCTCGAGTTCCCTCTCCTTGGACATCTCCCGATCGATCCGGTCCCGCCAGCCTGGCTTGAGCGCGACGCGGACCCGGCGGCCCTCTTTCTCGAACGTGACCTCGGGCTCCGCGGCGGGCTCCACGGAGATGTTCCCCTTCCCCAGCGTGCAGCCGCTCGCGAACTGGACCCCGTCCACGACGCACAGCATGGGCGGTTCCGGCTTGGACCGGACGACCGCCCGGAGGCCCTTGTAGTGCCCGAACGAGCGCTTCCCGATCGCACCCATCCTCAGGCCCACGGTCACGTAGACCCCGAGGTGGCCGTGGAAGCGCTGGAGGGCCCGGAGGTCCTCGGGGAGCTCCATCGTGACCGCGAAGGCGCGGGCCGCCAAGAAGGTTCGCGTTCAGTCGATCCGGACGAGGTCCCGCACCCGGTCGTCCTCGCGGGAGATCCCCTCGATCTTGCGGTCGAACGTCTGGATTCGCACGACCGCGCGCATCACGAGGTACGACCCGACCCCGACGAGGCTCGCGCAGAACGCGAGGAGGGGCGCCATGAGGTAGAGGACCTCGAGGATGTCCCACATCTGGGACGTCGCGACGAGGAACGACACGACGCTCAGCGGCAGGGCGAGGACCGCGATCCCCGTGCGCAGGGTCGACAGGGACGTGCGCTTCTCCGAGAGGAGGAGTTGGACCTCCTGGAGGCGGAGCTGCTCGAACGAGTTGTGGAGGACGACCTCGTTGAGCTCCTCGGGGTTCATCCCATCCCGGGGCCCGCATCCGCGGCCTCTCTATTTGAGGATGCCGCGTGGCGCGGTAGTTTCGCGGACCCCTCCCTCGAAGGGCTATACCCCTTCCCGGCGTGGGCATCCATCGGGGTACGGAGCCTTGCTCCCGAGCGTCGAAGCGCGGGACGAACCGTCCGGCGAGCGGCCGAGCGAGGCAACGAACGGATGTCCGGAATGCGGCGAACCCGTCGTGCACGAGAGCGCGTGCGTCCGGTGCGGCGGGTGCGGGTACTCGAGATGCGGTTGAGCTGCGCGGGGTGCGCGGGGTTCCAGTGGAAACGGTCTCACCTATACGCCCTCGTGCGGATCGCCTCAGTGGAAGGGAGGCTCAAATGGCTATAACCTCCCCGGCGGGTGCGCCGCCCGGAAGGGCGAGGGGGAGTTCGTTGCTCGTCGAGTTCCCGCAGGAGGAGCTCATCGCGAAGTGGGAGGAGTTCTTCGACGAGGCGGGATATCAGTCGAAGATCATCTCCGTGGCGGACCGGTATCCGGAGGAGCGGAGCCTCGAGGTGCAGTTCGACGAGCTGAACCGGTTCGACACGGACATGGCGATTTTCCTGCTCCGCCACCCGCTCAACGCGCTGACCGCGGGGGAGGAAGCGATCCGGCGGCTCACGCCTCCCGGGGAGGAGGGCCTCGCGATCCATCTGCGCCTCGAGGGCCTGCCGCGGGACCGGCGGATCCCGATCCGCGACCTGCGCGCGAAGCACCTCGGGCAGTACGTCGCCGTCGAGGGGCTCGTCCGGAAGTCGACGGAGGTCCGGCCCCGCGTGACGGATGCGCTGTTCCAGTGCCTCCGGTGCGGGACCGTCATCAAGGAGACGCAGGACGGACAGAACTTCCGCGAACCACTCGAGTGCTACGAGGACCAAGGAGGCTGCAAGCGCTCCGCGAGCGCGACGAAGTTCAAGCTCCTCACCGAAACGTCACTGTATCTCGACACGCAGAAGCTCGAAATCCAGGAATCGCCGGAGGGCCTGCGCGGCGGCCAGGAGCCTCAAAGGCTCACGCTGTACGTGGAGGATGACCTCACCGGGCGCATCACTCCCGGTCAGCGTGTTGTGATGAACGGGGTCCTGCGGAGCGTCCAGAAGGGGCGCCCGGGCGCGAAGTCGACTCTCTTCGACATCTTCATGGACGTCAACTCGGTGCAGAAAGAACAGGTCGAGTTCGAGGAGATCGAGGTTACCGAGGAGGATGCGAAGCTCATCCGCGAGACCGGGTCGAGTCCCGACATTCTCCGAATGATCACCGCTTCGATCGCTCCATCCATGTATGGGATGCATGTGGAGAAAGAGGCGCTTGCCCTGCAGCTGTTCAGTGGGGTCCCAAAGATGATGCCGGATGGCCGCCGGATTCGAGGCGACATCCATGTCCTCATGGTCGGCGATCCCGGGGTCGGAAAGAGCGAACTGCTGTCGTACATGAGTCGCCTCTCGCCTCGTGGGATCTACGCCACCGGCAAGGCCGCGAGCGCGGCTGGCATGACGGCGGCGGCTGTTCGCGACGAGTTCGGCGAAGGTCGGTGGACCCTCGAGGCGGGAGCGCTCGTACTCGCGGACCTCGGGCTCGCGTGTCTCCATCCGCAGGCGGAGGTCCTCGTTGACGGCGTGCCTCGGGCGGTCGAGGAACTGTTCGATGCGTCGCGATCGACTCGCGCCATCGCGGGAGGGAAGGACATCGAGATCGCGCCTGCCTCCGCCAGTACGGTCACCTTCGACCCCACCGGCGCAAGCGCATCGGAAGACGTCATCGCCTCGGTCATCCGGAGAAGGTACCGTGGGCCCATCGCGTTCGTGAAACTGTCGTCCGGCTTCGAGCTCCGACTAACCCCCGATCACGTCGTGCTGGACGGGGAGACGTTCGAATGGAAGCCGCTCCGAGACTTGAGGCCTGACGCACGCCTCGTCGCGGTCCAGAGGCTGCCGTCGCGGCGGACCTCCGTGTACATCCTGGACATCGTGCCTGACGATTGGATCGTTCAGCCGACCGAAGAGGAAGAGGAGGAGCTCCGGGCGAACGTTCGCAAGCGATTCGCGACGCTCGAGGAGGCAAGCCGCGACGATGGCATGAGCCGCGATGCTCTCTCCGGCCGGAATGCCATTCGCGTCTCCGAATTCAGGCGCCTTCTCCATGACCTGGGACTCTACGACGCTTGGAAACAGCGACCGTTCGCCTTCGGTCGCTCGCGGTCCACGGAACGCCTTCGAGTCGCGACGATCACACCGGAACTTGCATACTTGACGGGCTTCATTTGTGGAGACGGCCACGTTTCGACGAGCGAACGCCGGTCAAGTTTCAGAATCTTCCAGTCGAAGGTGCACGCACGCGACATCCGGCGGGTCATGGACATGGCCGAGGCGGCCTCATCCGAGCCTCGGCGTAGGCACGTTCGGGACATGCTCTCAGCGGTCCGAGGTGCAGCCGGTCGAAGTTCGCACGTCCCCATGCGCCGTGGCTCCAATCTATTAGCTCTCGTATTCACGTGGCTCACGAAGGACGATCTCACGAATCTCCTCACGTTGGACGACACGTCGCTCACGGGGTTCGTCGCGGGTCTCATCGACTCGGATGGATGCACTTCTCTCGAAGGCTCGAGGCTCCCCTCGCGTTCCGGCAAGGCGGTTGAAGTAAGCATCATGTTCTCGGCGAGCGTCCGCGCGAACCAGCGCCTTCTCTACGCCCTCCGCCGTTTCGATGTATTCGCGCGCGTCCGAAGAGCGACAGGCGTTCTCTCCGTCCAGATAACTTCTCGCGGAGACGCACAGAGGCTGCTAGCCTCGATTGCTCCCTTCTCCGCCAAGTGGAAGGCCGTCCCCGTGGCCCGGAGCATGATTTCCGCCGAACACGAGGAAATGCCCTCAAAACGGACACGGGAAATCCTGAGCAAGGCCAGCCCGCCCCCGTGGAGCCTGCTGGAGGAAGGCCTCCGGGGTACCATGTACGACCTGGCGAACGGCAGGCAGAGGCCGTTCAAGCAAGCGATTCGTAGGCTCACGGAAGCCATCCGACCCCAGATTTCTCTCCGCGACTATCAGGCCCTGCAATCGCTCACCGGTGCCGACTATGCCCTAGACCGAATCGATCAAGTCCGGATCGAGCACCATGACGGATACGTCTACGATCTGCGGGTCCCGGGTCACAACGACTTCCTCTGCGACGGCGCGGTCGTCCACAATTGCATCGACGAGATCGAGAAGATGAACCCGCAGGATCGATCTGCGATCCACGAAGCGATGGAACAGCAGCGCGTCAGCGTCGCGAAAGCGGGCATCACGGCCGTGCTTCAATCCCGGTGTGCGGTCCTCGCGGCCGCGAACCCCAAGTTCGGACGATTCGACGAACACAAGTACATTTCCGAACAAATCGACCTGCCACCCGCCCTCCTCTCTCGATTTGACATCATTTTCTCCATGATCGATCGCCCCCAAGCGGATCGGGACCGCGAGCTCGCGGAGCACATCCTCAGAGGACACCGCGTGGGAGAAATCGGACGACGACGAGAGTCGGGTGCGACCACGGAGGAGACTCAACACCTCGAAGAACCGTATACACCGTACTTCAGTCCGGATTTCCTTCGAAAATACGTGGCGTTTGCGAAACGCATCTATCCCGTGATGACGGACGAGGCGATGGCCATAATCGAGAAGAAGTATCTCGAGATCCGGAAGACTGGAGAGGCGGCGGGATCCAGCGTCCCCATCACACCTCGCCAGCTCGAAGCCATCATCCGCCTCGCGGAAGCCGGCGCGCGCATGCGCCTAGGGGAAGCCGTGACCGCGGACGATGCGGACCGGGCTGTGCGGATCGTCGAATACTGGATGGGCAAGGTCGCGGGCGAGGAAGGGCGCTTCGACATCGACATCATCCAGACGGGGATCAGCCAGTCGCAGCGGGAGCAGATCATTTCGCTCCGAGACATCATCGCGGAACTGGCGGGCCCGGAGGGTGTCGCGGACTACGAAGACATCGTCCGCGTTGCGCAGGAACGCAACATCCCACCCGCACGCGTCGACGCCTGGCTGAAGCGATGGGCCCAGGAAGGGGAGATCTATAGCCCCGCGAAAAACAAGTATAAACTCGTCGAACGGTTGTAACAGCGGCCTCCCCAATGCCCATCCGCATGAAAGTGTACCATCAGGGCAGGGAAGTGCTCGTCGCGGCCGCGGACGCGGACCTCATCGGCAAGACGTTCCGCGAGGGCAGGTTCAAGATCGAAGTGAGTCGGTTCTATGAAGGTGACGTCGTGACGGAGGCGTCGTTCGTGGACCATCTCCGGAGCGCGACCATCGGGAACTTCGTCGGCCGCGAAACAGTCGACGCGGCCATGCGGGCGGGATTCGTGAGCGAGGAGGGCATCCTGTGGATCGGCGGGGTGCCCCACGCGCAGTTAGTCACGATGACTTGACGCGGCCGGACCGCCAACGCCGCCGTCCGTTCCCGCGTCGGGGCGACCCCCGTCGGGACCGACGCCAGCGGCGCCACGCCTGGTTCGCATGTCGCTTCAGGAAGAGAGCATACTGGCCCATGAGAGCGTGCGCCGCGACTCCCACGAGAATCCCGATTCCCGTGAAGGTCATCGCGAGGGGCACCAGGAACGTGAGGGGCGTGCCGAACACGAGGGTCGCGTAGGCGAGGCGGTTCAACAGCCCGAGGGACGTGAGCCCGACGCCGAACCCGACGAGGAACCGTCCTCGCGGGATCCGGCCTCGCATGAAGTACCACCCGCCCACGAGGACGAGGAACGCGCCGAACGCCGTCGTGAAGGCGAGGACCGCGAGGAGCGTGTTCAGGATGAGGAGGGCGGGCCGGTCCAATACGGGGGCGATGTACAGATCGTAGATCTCCCGGAGCGCCGGGTTCGCGGGACCCGCGAACTCACCCGCGAGGAGCATCGAGGCGGACAGCACGCACAAGACCACCGCGTCCCGGTGCTTGACCCGGCGCTCCTTCCACCACGGCTTCGCGCGCGGCATAGACCTCCCCCGGCACGCGAGCGGGGATACTTATGGCCTTCCCCCCGGCTATCGGGATCCGGGCGGGGGCCCAGCGCTTAAGTATCCCCGGAGACGTTCGAAGCGGGTCATGTTCTGCGTGGAGTGCGGGACGGAAGGCCCGACCGTGGACGGCCTCTGCGCGAGGTGCTTCACGAAGCGGCACCGGATCGTCGAACCGCCGCCCCACGTGGACGTGTCGAGGTGCGCGCACTGCGGCTCGTTCCGGTTCGCGTCGGGCTGGTCTCGGTTCGACCTCGACATCGCGATCCCGAGGCTCCTCGTTGAGCGGATCCCGCCACAGAGGCCGTTCGGCCGGGTCACGTTCACCCACGTCGCGCGAGAGGAGGACCCGAACAATTTCCTCCTCACCGTGAAGGCGACAGGCCGCCACGAGGCGTTCGAGGTCGTCCAGGATTTCCACGCGCGGCTCCGGTTGAAGCCGAGCGTGTGCGACACGTGCACGAAGGAGCGGTCCGCGTATTTCCAGGGGATCCTCCAGGTCCGCGGAGCCGGGCGGGACCTGACCCCGAGGGAGATCCGGGCCGTGCGGACGTTCGTCGTGGCGCGGATCGACCGCGGACGCGACGCGCGCGGGGACTTCACCTCGAGGATCGAGGAGATCCACGGGGGACTCGACTTCTACGTGAGCACGAACGCCCTCGTAAAGGCCCTCGCGAGGGAGGTCGCGGAGGCGTTCGCGGGGACCGTGTCCTCGTCGCCGAAGCTGTATGGCCAGCGGGGCGGGGCCGAGGTGTACCGGGTCACGAGCCTGGTGCGACTCAGCCCGTTCCAGGTGGGCGACGTCGTGCGACACAAGGGCGCGGTCCACGAGGTCGCGAAGCTCGGCGGGTTCGTCACGTTGCGGGACCTCGTGACCGGCGAGCAACGTCGCTTCAAGGCGCGGGACCTGCGCACAGCCCGCCTCGTGGACGCGGAACGCTTCGAGACGGAGCTACGCGCGGGGGACGGGGAAGTCGTTGCGGTCCATCCGGAATCGGGTGCGGAGAGGCCCGTCGCGACGCGCGCCGCGACGCCAGGCCGCGGGATCGTCCTGTGGACATCGGAGGGCGCGTACGTGTCCGCGCTGCCCGCCGTCCTCTCGAAGGATTAAAGGCGGAACCGCGCTTCCCCGGGCGATGAAGGTGGCCCTGGGCGTTCGGGGCCTCGACGAGCTCGTTGGCGGGGGAGTCGAGGAGGGTTGCATCACGCTCCTCCACGGGGAGGCGGGGAGCGGGAAGACGAACGTGTGCCTCGTCCTCGCCCGGAACGTCGTGCGCGCGGGGCGCAAGGTGATCTACATCGACACGGAGGGCGTGTCCCTCGAGCGCCTCAGGCAGATCTGCGGGGACGACTTCGACCTCGTCGCGCGGAACATCCTGTTCTCGGAGCCGTATAGCTTCGAGGAGCAGGAGAACCTGATTGACAAGGCCGTCAAGCTCACGGAGAACAACGCGGATGTCGGGCTCATCGTGATCGACTCGATCACGATGCACTACCGCCTCACGATGCGCGACGAGTCCCGGCGCGAGGAGCGCCATGGCCTGACCCGGCAGATCGCGAAGCTCCTGCGCGTCTCGAGGCAGCGGGGGGTGCCCGTCGTCGTGACGTCCCAGGTGTACACGGATATCGACACGGGCGCGTTCATGCCCCTCGGCGGGCACATGTTGAGCCACAACGCAAAGACGATCGTCCGGCTCGAGAAGGTGGGGCCGAGCGCCCGGGTCGCGGTCCTAGAGAAGCACCGGCACCGGGAGGAAGCGAGCCGGGCTCCGTTCCGCATCACGGCGCGGGGAATCGAGGACTAGCGGACCCGGGTCGCCTGGGCGTCCACGAGGGCCTCGAGGAACCGTTGCGCGTCGAGGTCCCGCGGCGGGACCCGGTCGAGGGCCTCCCTCGCGAGCTGCTGGTTCTCGGTGATGCGGCTCTCCATGATGGGAAGGACGTGGTCCCGGAGGAGCCCCCGCACGGTCGCGATGTCCCGCTTCGTCGTACGGGGCCCGCGGCCATAGGCCCGGAGGAAGGCGGACCGGTCGCGGCCCGTCAGGGTCTGCACGGCGAGCACGTAGAGGCGGGTCCGCTTCCCCTGGCGGAGGTCCCCCTCCGACGATCCGCCGATCCGGGATCGAACGACGCCCGCGCCGAGGAGGTCGTCTCGGTCCTGGAACGCGATCGCGAAGCGCAGGGCATACGCCTCTAGGGCCTCGCGTTCCTCGGTGGACGCTTTCGCGGCAACCGCCGCCGTCGCGGCGGCCCCCAAGTAGAGGCGCGCGGTCTTCGCCTCGCTCATCCGGACGTAGTCGGCCTCCGGGATCTGGGCCGCCGCTTCGAAGTCGATGTCGAGGCCCTGGCCGTCGCTCACGACGAGGTCGACCTCCGTGAGTTCCGAGAGCAGGGAGACGCGAACCCCGGGATCCAGGTCGTGCGCGTCCTCGATCGCGCGCTCCGCGAACGAGCGGAGGCGGAGCGCGTCGAGGATCGCCTGGGAGGCGCCGTACCGGTGCCGGCGCGTGCGGAACACGATGGCAGGCAACGCGGCGTCCCGCCCGCGGTACAGCCGCGCGTCTGTGTGCCACGCGCTCGGGAACGTCCGGCGGCGGACGTCTTCGTCCATGATGTCGTCGAGGAACAGAGTGTACAGGTGGTACCACTCGAGCCAGGTCGCGGCCCGCTCGAAGCCGCGCGGGGGCGTGGCACCCGAGAGGAGCCGGTATCCCGCGATCGCGATCCCGTACCGGTACCGCTTCCCCGCGCCGAACAGGCGCGCGTTGGCCCGCATCGTCTTCGTGGAGGGGTACGGGGTCTCCGGACGCTCGCCCGCATGTCCCTCCCAGAAGGATGCGATGTGCGCGTTGCAAGCCTCGCGGCACGGCTTCAGGAACCGCTCGAGGGAATCCTCCCCCGCGGAGGCGAGCGGGGCGGCCATGGCCTCACTCCCCGCGTCCGAGCTCGAGCCAGTCCGCCGTGGGCCGGATCACGATCGCGTGGCGCTCCTGGAGCTTCGGGACGCTCGTCGCGCCCGTGAGGAACATGGCGGCCTTGAGTTCCTCGATCATCCCGCGCAGCTCCGCGACGACCGCGTCCGCGGAGACTTTCGCGGCTTCGAGCATGGGCTTTGCCATGCCCGCGGCCGTCGCGCCGAGGGCGATCCCCTTCGCCACGTCGAGGCCCGACCGCACGCCGCCCGTCGCCACGAGGGGAAGCCCGACGTTCGCGAGGACGATCGAAGCGGGCGTCGGGATACCCCAGTTCCAGAACGTGGCCCCGAGGCGTTCCTTCAGGGACGACGCCTCCTTCCGCGCCCGGTAGTATTCGACCGCGGAGAACGACGTCCCGCCGAGCCCGCCCACGTCGATCCCCTTGACCCCGGCCGCCTTGAGGCGCGTCGCAACCTCTCGGGAGATGCCCGCCCCGGTCTCCTTCGCCATCACGGGGAAGCGATGCGCGAGCGTGCGGATCGCCGCGAGGACGCCTTTCGCCCGGCGATCCCCTTCCGGCTGGACGACCTCCTGGAGGAAGTTCAGGTGGACGATGAGGACGTCCGCGTCGACCATCTCGATCGCGCGCTTCGCGTCCGCGGCGCCGTAGGCTCGCTTCCCGGACTGCGGGATGAGCTGGGGCGCGCCGAGGTTCGCGAACAGGAGGGGCACGTCGTGGTCTCGAACGACCGCGTACGTGGGTTCGAGCTCCGGCTTCTCGAGGGCCGCTCGCTGGGAGCCGACCCCCATCGCGACGCCGACCTCCGCGGCCGCCTTCGCGAGGTTCGCGTTGATCTCCCGGCCCATGCCGAACCCCCCGGTCATGGACGAGATCACGAGAGGCGCCGCGAGCTGCTTCCCGAACAGCCTGACGGACGTGTCGATGTCGTCCAGGTCCACCTCCGGGAGGGCGTCGTGGACGAGCCGCACGTCGTTCCAGAAGTTGTACTCCGCGGAGACGTTCTCCTGGAGGATGATGTTCACGTGCTCCGCCTTGCGCTGCTCCGTCCTAGACGGCTCGGGCATGTCACGGGCCTCCGACCACGTGCGTCCCGACCACGGGCCGGCCTCGCACGGCATCCCGAAGGCGGTTCTTTACGTTACCGTTCAGGATCACGCACTCGTCCGCGGTCGCGGCGATCTCGAACATCCGCCGGACCTTCCCCTCGATGCTCCCCGTGACGTCGGCCGCCCGCGCGGGCGTGAAGTCGATCGCGCCGAGGTCGTCCACGCGGACCGCTTCGAGGAAGCGCGCGCCGCGCCGACGCTTCGGGTCCGCCGTGAACAGGCCGTCCACGTCCGCGACGAACACGACCCGCGTGGGGCGGAATGCCTTCGCGAGCTCGAGCATGAGGACGTCCCCGGAGCAGATCGCGATCCCGCGCACGCGGTCCCGCACGACGTCTCCGAACGTGACCGGCGTGAGGCCCATCCCCGCATAGTCCCGGAACGGGGTGGCGTCGAACGACGCGACGCGGCCGTCGTCCATCGTGAGGAGGGCGGACGGCGCGAGGGAGACGGGCGCGAGGCCCGCGGCGATCATCGCGTCCACGACGAGGGCGTCGAGCGCCTTCACGTCCCGCTGCACGCGCGCCCCAGCCACGAGCTTGACCCGGTCCGGCCGGCCCTCGTGGAGCCGGTGCCGCCGCGCGAGGATGTGGCCATACGAGCCCGCTCCGTGCACGACCATCAGGGGCTCCGACGCGCCGGAGAGCTCCCGCGCGAGCCGCGCGATCGTGGGGCGCCTCGGAGTGCGGAGGCGCGCCTTGTCCGTGAGGACGCTCCCGCCGAGCTTCACGAGGAACATCGACGCGCGCGCACGCGCCGGGTTCCACTTAACGTTTTGCAGCCCAGGATCTGCGGCCCTGCCTACGCCTTGGGAGCCGGCCGCGCGCCCCATCGCGCGATGGTCACTCCGAACGTAGTCACGATGCCGCCGAGGAACCCGAGGAGCCCGAGGAACACGAGGTCCCCGGCCGTCACGGCGTACCCGTCCGCATCGGACGGCCATCCGGAGAGGGCCCAGGCGAGGCCCGTGACGATCGAGAGGATTCCGAGGAGGGCCACGCCGAGCCCCATCCGCGCCGGCTGCCGCCGGGCGTACCCCCACGCCGCGAGGACCGCGCCGAGCCCCCACGCCGCGACCAGGATCGCGCCGAACGCAGGGGTCGCCATGATCGTGAAGGTGGCGGCCATCGTCCTGGAGACCCGCAACGTCCGATGACCGGATGAAGGTTCTGCGCCCCCGAAGGATTAAATAGCGCCCGCCCCTTCGAGCGCGGCCTGGGACGATGACGCGCAAGCCGGGAAGCATGTACCGGGAGATCCGCGGGCAGGCGTACACGCGGAAGGAGTACATGGGCGGCGTCCCGGGGCTCCGGATCAGCCAGTTCGACATCGGGGACCTGAAGGCGACGTTTCCCGTTCGCGTGCATCTCGTCGCGGACGAGGCGTGTCAGATCCGCCACATCGCCCTCGAGGCGGCGCGGATCAGCGCGAACCGGTACATCGCGAAGAAGGCGGGCAACGGGTACCACCTGAAACTCCGTCTGTACCCGCACAACGTGTTGCGGGAGAACAAGATTGCGACGGGCGCCGGGGCGGACCGGATCTCGGAGGGGATGCGCGCCGCGTTCGGCGCGCCGACCGGCACCGCGGCCCGCGTCCAGCCGGGGATGAAGATCTTCACGATCTCCACGACGGAGGACCACGTGGACGACGCGAAGGAAGCCCTCAGGAAAGGGGGCGTGAAGCTCCCGACCCCGTGGCGGCTCGTGATCGAGAAGGACAAGCCGAAGAAACGCTGACCGCGCGGGGCACAGGTTTTTCCACTCGCCCGCGTCTCGTGAAGACCTCATGGGCGACACGGACCGTCTCCTCGAGGTGATCCGGGGACGAAACCCGAAGACGGTCGGGCTCCAGTTCCCCGTCGGGCTGCGGACGAAGGCCGTCGAGCTCGCGCGCGAAATCGAGACCCGGACCGGCGTCGCGTGCCTCGTATCCGCGGATCCTTCGTTCGGAGCGTGCGACGTCCCCGACATGCCCGTAGACCTCATCGTCCACCTCGGCCATGCCCCCATGCCGCACCTGCGG
>Ga0209751_10001658_pt1 | contig 22664 bp, 29 predicted proteins | sample RifCSP13_1_FD_184019 | JGI IMG/M metagenome (GOLD analysis project Ga0209751, IMG submission 184019) | Soil microbial communities from Rifle, Colorado - Rifle CSP2_sed 13_1 (SPAdes) (version 2) | ecosystem: Environmental > Terrestrial > Deep subsurface > Rock core/Sediment | place: Rifle...
GTCACCATCCCTGCCTGCTGCACGAAGCGCCGCCCATCGCTGACGCCTTCCAGGTACAGGGCGATCACGTGCGTGTACGGGTCATCGGCCACCGGGGCCAGCAAGTCCGTCTCGTTGACGTCGACCTGGTTCCCCAGGCTGACCATGCGCGACAGGCCGAAGCCCTGCCCGCGCGCCCAATCGATCACCGCCGCGCAGATTGCCCCCGAGTGGGAGATAAAAGCCACGTCGCCCGGGGTGGGACCGGGTGGAGAAAGAAAGGTGGTGTCCAGCGGCAGGTGCGTGTCCAGCAGGCCGATGCAGTTCGGGCCGAGCAGGCGGATGCCGTGCTCTTTGGCGATGCGCAGGCACTCCGCTTCCAGCGCCGCCCCTGCGGGGCCCGTCTCGCGAAAACCACCCGCGGCGATGATCACAGCCCGCACCCCGCGCCCGGCGCATTCCAGGATCGCCCCCGGGATGGCTGCGGCCGGGATCAGCAGCACGGCCAGGTCGACCGGATCGGGCACTTCGCCCAGGCGCGCGCAGACCGGGCGCCCCATCAGGCTGCCGCCCTTGATATTGACGAAATGGATCGCCCCCCGGTAGCCGCTCTGCACCAGGTTGCGCGACAGCCCATAGCCCAGCTTGGTGGGATCGTGCGAAGCGCCCACGATCGCCACCCCGCGCGGCGAGAAGAAGGGTTCCAGGGAGGGGTCGGGGGTGGATGGCATCTCTACCAGCTAGGCCCTGACCGCGGTCGATTCATACCCACCACCCCCTGGATACACCCAGCCGCCGATCAGGGTGTTGCCGTCATCGCTGAATTGACCCTTGTAATATGCCGGAGAGCCTCTCTCTCCGCCCCAGATCGTGAGCGTGTCGCCGTCTACTTCATATACGTAGTCGAAGGTCTCGCCCATGTTGCCGTAGTAGCGAGTCTTGATATCCTCGCCTGGCTCTTCTCCAAACGGTCTCAGGTGTCCGATGATCTCAATGCCCTTGATCTTCTGCCCGTGATGTTCGAGATCGACATGCTGCAGCAAGAAGAAGCCACCTTCCATCCACTCGTAGGTCAACTTTCCTTGCACTCCTCCGGAAACTTGCCATGTGCCGACCAATTTATCCAGTTTCCTGAGTGCGAGACTCGGCTCAATTGCTTTCTGTTCCACTTGAGCGTCGTTCATGTCTGCCATCATCTTTTCTCCTTTCGAACTACCGCTAAAAGCTCTTCCAATCGATCCCAGGTCTCGACCGCACCGCCTTCCATGCCGGACTGGAGCATCCCTTCCAGGTCTTCCAGCGTGTCGAAAGTGGTCCTGGCCGTAATTCTCGTCTTGCCATCTGGCAGTTCTTCGAAGGTTATCGTTTCGGTGGATATATGGCCGGCCATGGGCTCGAATTCAAAGGTATAGGTCAGCCGCTCAGGCGCGGCGACCTCTTTGAAAACGCCGTTGAACGCGTATTCATTCCCCTCGGCATCTTTTTGGATGTACCGCCACACGCCGCCGACTTTCAGGTCCATTTTGTCCACAACGGTCGTCAGGTATCTTGGGCCCCACCACTTTGGCAGCAGCTCTGGATCGGTACAAGCCTTCCACACCAGCTCGCGCGGCGCATCGAAGACACGTGACATGGTGTAGGCAAGCCCTGCGCGGTCTACCACTAAATTATTCTTGCTCATCTCTATTCTCCTTATGGTTTAATCCACTTATTTGTTGTCCGCTTACCTTAACATTCCCGCTATTATTATTAATTTGCCGCTGTCATTTCGCTTCTCCTTTCAATCGCTTCTTTTCCATCTCCAATACCTGATCCAGGGCATCAAAACGCTGGTCCCAAAGCTGCCTCAATTGCCTGGCCCAGGCTTCCAGTTCGAGCATGGCCTCTGGATTGACCTGGTAAATGCGCTGCTGCGCCCGTTTTACCACCTGCACCAACCTGGCCTCACGGAGAACTTTAAGGTGCTGTGAGATCGCTTGCGGGCTTACAGAAAATCGATCGGATATCTCCGTGGCAGATAATTGGCCATCCCTGGCAAGCATTTCTATAATCTTGCGTCTGTTAGGGTCAGCGAGTGCCTGAAATATATCCACACATCTATTATAAAGTATTTACTTAATTAAGTCAATACTTAAATAAAAGGTCGTTTTTGACGGACTGCACTTCTCGCTGAACGATAATGCTGATCAAATGCTGTTTACCGCCCTTTAAACGGGTGACTGCACGCCAGATCGAACCAGGCGAGCAACCCCGATAATAGACAGTAAAACCTGGCTTACTTAACGACATAGAACGAGAGGTGGGTTACGCCAGGAGCCTCTCTCACACCTGTCTTTTCCAGTTCGATTGGCTCAATACCGAGGTACTCGAACAAGCGGACACCTTGACCGAGCAGAACAGGGACCAGATCGATCTGTATTTCGTCCAGAAGGCCCAGTTTTAAGCACTGGCGGGTGATATCCGCACCGCCTACGCCGATATTCTTGTCCCCTGCGATTTTCCTGGCTTTCTCAATGGCGCTTTCAACGCCATCCGTGACGAACGTAAACGGCGATCCTTCGTAAGCCCATTCTTGGGGGACGGTATGGGTAACCACAACGACCGGTACGCCCATCGGGTGTTTCCCTCCCCACGCGCCAGCCACGTCAAACATTCTCCGTCCGGAAACGATTGCCCCGGTTGATCGGATTGCTGCCTCAAAACTCTCGGCGCTCTCGGATGAGACCTTGAGGTCAAAATCAGTATCACCGCTGGATAAATTCAGGTCGGTGTCGCCAAGTGACATCCACGCGAAGAGCCTCTGGACATCATCGTTCGTTCCGGCGATAAAACCATCCAGTGACATGCTGAATCCTGCACTGATAGTTCCCATGTTAATCTCCTTTCGTGGTTATCGGATTATTTTCATCACATTTCGATGATAAACCCAAAAAAGGAGGCTGTCTTGTATAAAATGGCAAACTACTTCGACACACTCATCTGGACGATTTGACCTGGTGTATGACTTAGAAATTGCTTCAATGCACGGGTCATGTGGGGTTGATCGAAATAGCCAATCTCGTAAACGGTGTCGAGGATCGGAACGCCCTGCTGTAGGGGCGCCGCTGCTCGTTGGGCGCGTTCGGCTTGATAAATATGGAGCTGAGTCAACCCGGTGGCGTGCAAGAATCGATGCCGCACCGTGCGGGAGGCCATCGCCTGCGGGTGACCCTGTAATACCGCCTCCACGACTGGATCGTGAACCCGCACATCCTCGCGCACGAGCCGGTCGATAAACGTCTCCACATTCTCAAAGTCCGGAAATTGCCAGGCCGAACCCTTCAGCCAGAAGGAGTTACTCGCCGCTCCAGGTAGGGCCGTCTCTACATCCAGGAAGTCCCTTGGGGGCAGGTGGGGCATGAAGGTGCCCAGGCTGAACTTGATCCACAGGTTCTCAGCGCCTTCTGCCCAAGACGCGATACCAGCCGTCGTCCACGGCCCTACAAATACCGGATATACGCGACCATGATGTCTTGCGAAGACCATGTGCCAATGGACCTCGGAGGGACGGATTTGAGAACCATCACTCACCGTTCGGCCATGCATAATCGTTTCTACAAAGGGGGAGTCCGAGGATCTTTCCTTATAGATGACACTCATTTTCTCTTCCTCATGAGTCTGGCTTTACAAGGCGGAATCTGAGATGCGTTCTACCGGCAGGGAGTTCGACCACCTTTATTCTTTCCAGTTGTATCTGACCAGTGCCGATATTTTCAAACGGCCGCAGACCGCTGCCAAGAAGTACTGGCATGATGTCAATATGCAGCTCATCTGGCAATCCTACTTTGATGCATTGCTGCACGGTGCTTGCACCACCTATAATCGTAATATCCTTGTCTCCTGCGGCTGCCCTGGCTTGCCGAATGGCGCTTGCGATGCCGTCCGTCACGAAGGTAAAGGTCAAGTCGCCGGTCTCCCTTGGATGCCTTTTCGGAGCCTCATGGGTAAGTACAAATATCGGCACTTGAAACTCGTAATTTTCTGCATACAAGTCCGGATCTTCAGCCATGGCGAACGCATTCCATCCCATCACCACTGCGCCCGTGTTTCGAATGGATTCCTGCATGGGCTCTGTAGTTCGCAGGGTATCGAGGTCAGGATACAACGCACCCACACTGCCATTACGATCGTTGATAAACCCATCCAGTGACATCGTGAAACCAGCAATTACTTTTTTCATGTTATTTTACCTTATTGCGAATATTTGTCTTCCCGAAAACCAACCCGAGCACTTGAGCGGATTCACATCTTTTGACGGTGGACTTCGTACCGTACGAGTACGTTCCCTGAGCCGTCCCACGTGCGTGAGTCGATGAGTCGAAGCGAAACCGCCGGCTGGCCGTCGAATATGGGCGTGCCTGCGCCGAGTACGAATGGGCCGATCATTGGGTGGAGTTCGTCAACCAGATCATGAGCCAGCAAGTCTATCCAGAGTATGCGGCTGCCAAAAACCAATATTTCTTTGCCGGTTTGGCGTTTGAGTTCGGCAATCTGTCCGTGGGAGTCTGCGCGTCCGATGATAATAGTTCAATTTTTACTGATTAGAAACGCCAGCGGGTTGCACCGTACGGCTCAGCCGTGCCCAAGGCGAAAACAGTTGTGGAAGTGACTTCATACACCTCCCATGGAGGCGGACCCGCGCTGGGCGCGCTGTACTCGGCGTAAAGGGCGCCGTCGCGCACGGTTGGATGCCATCCGGAGGATGCGTATACCTCGGCGATGCGCTGGAGCCTGGCTTCATCAACCACCTTGGCAGCCTCGCCTTCCACGACCAGGTCGAAGTCGTACGTGGCGACCGTGATGACGCAGTGTGGGTTGCGCGCCAGGTTCTTCGCTTTGCGGGTGGTGGGGCCTGCGGTGAAATAGAAAGCATCATCCACCCACAGCACCCCCAGCGGCATGACGTGCGGCCTGCCGTCCGGGCGCACCGTTGCCAGCCAGCACGTGTGCCTACCAGGTCCACCCGATCCCGGACTCTGGGTAAGACCCTGCTCGAGGCGCTCGCGGATCCGACTCCACGCGATCAGTGGCGCGCCATAGCCATCGAGGTTCTTCTCGGCCACCGGTTGCTTACGGCTCATTGAATTGCTCTTGGTCATACCAATTTCTCCTTCCGTTGACAACGCATGCCCTTCATAGATTCCGATCAGTCGGGTGTGGCGCCTCGGACTTGCGCTTTACGAAGTAGATCGGCCTAAGCGTCGTGGACATCGTACTTGAAGCAGACGCCCATGCGAGCACGAGCTTCGACGAATCCACCAAATTAAGATGACCGCGATCGGGACTCACCTCCCCCTTCCCTGACCTAGGTGGTCTTCCCGGCCGTCGATTTCGCCGGCTGGTAAGTCGCAACCACTACGCCAGTGGGTGTCGCTTTGGCACTAACGAGTTGGAGCGCGACCGATGCACCACCGTCGGAGAAGAGACGGCGCCCCGATCCCAAAACGAGAGGGTGAATCAGGAGTACGTAGCGGTCAATGAGGTTGTGTTTCATGAGGGTCTGGATAAGTTCGCCGCTGCCCATCATAACTAAGTCTCCACCCTCCTGCGCTTTGAGGGCGGTCACTGCCTGCGGCACGTTCCCTTTGAGCAGGGTCGAGTTGATCCATGGCAGCGGCTCCCGCAGCGTTGTCGAGGCGACGTACTTCTGCATGTTATTGAGTATTTCCGTGAAGGGAGTGTTGGTTTGTTTGGGCCAGTAATCGTACATGTTTTCGTAGGTCCGTCGCCCCAGCAGCAGGGAACCGAAACTGGGCAAACTCTCTCCAGCCTCACTGCTCTGCATCGCGGCGTAGGGTGGCGCCCAGCCGCCGTGCTTGAAGCCACCGCGGAGGTCCTCGTCCGGCAGGGCCGGCGCCTGCATGACCCCATCGATAGTTAGATTTGTGAACACAACGACTTTTCTCATTTCAATCTCCTATTCTATTTTCAATCTTCAAACAGGAGTTCCGTTTTACTCTACAAAGCGAAATCGAAGATGGGTTCTGCCGGCAGCCAGTTCCATCGCCTTCAATCTTTCCAAGATAATGCCATCCAGTGACATCGTCGCACCTACAATGACTTTTCCCACGTTGATTCTCCTGATTTGGAATGGCCTCTCTCGGTCTTATTGTCAGTTCTCTCAATACCCTGGCGGTCGTTTGAATTCACGGGTTACATCCGATAGCGCCATGGCAATCGCCAGCAGACGCGATTCATCCCAACGCCTTCTAACCAATTGGATCCTAATGGCCAGGCCATCCCCATCTAGTGTATAGAGCTGCACGATGGCGGGATGTTCGCTGTAATTGAACATCGTGCTCATTTTTTAGAAATCCATCTGTACTCTCCTTTTACCTTTCCTCGCTTCATTTGGCAGGTTGATATCGCTGAAACAGGACACCCGTTGGAAGCACCTGTGATTCGATAATTTTTAAATTGATGCGCTTCCCTTCTGGAAATAATCGCTTGCCGCTGCCCAACACAAGAGGATGGACGTGCAAGCTGTATTCATCAACCAGGTCGTTTTCTGCCAGTGTATGAATCAGCACGCTTCTGCCGTCAACGAGGATGTTTTTGCCGGGTTGTTCTTTCAGCTTGCGCACTTCTTCGACGACATTGCTGCTGATGAGAGTTGAATTTCGCCAGTCTGCCGCTGATTTCAACGTGGTGGATACAACAACCTTACGGATGCCGTTCATCACATCACCAAATGGATCACCAACGGGCATTGGCTCGAAAGCCTCACCGTGGATTTGCCACGTCCTTCGTCCCAGTAACAGCGTGTCGGCTTGTGTCATCGCCTGAAAGAAGTGTTTGCCAATTTCATCATGCCAATACGGCAACGTCCAACCGCCATGCACAAAGCCGCCATCGGTATCTTCGTCTGCACCACCCGGTGCCTGTATCACGCCATCCAGCGTAATGAATTCATGAACGATTATTTTTCTCATTGCTGCTCCTTTTTAATTTTTCTTGAGTTTCAATCTCCCATTGAGCGTGGTCATCATAGCCAGCACTATTTTAAGGTCTATAGAAAGGACTCCTCCAACACGGGGCCTACAACAGCCGGGACAATATCATGTCCCTGGCCTTTCAAAGTGCGATATCGACCATCAGGCAGGACCTCTGCCAATGATTGCGCCGCGTGCCGCATCACCTCAGGACTTTCCTCGCCGTATATCACGAGCGTGGGTACTCGGAAGGAAGCTACCAGTCCAGTCGGCAATGACCTGAGGATAATTGATTCGTAGACCAGGGTGTGTGCCATTTTTTCTAGCGCTGGTCGGAAAGGCGCATTTCGCATCTGGGCAACGACGGCGGCTGGTATGCCTACTGCCTCGGTCTGGAAAAGCTCGACGGCATCGCCCCGGCGACCCGCCGCGATTAGCTCGGTGAGCTGGGGAGCGAGCTGTCCCGCCTTAGCTCCTGTCGGCGGTGGTTCGTATAATGCAAGCTGTGAAATGGCGAGGCCGTGAGCCGCCGCTCTCAGGGCTAGGGTCGCGCCAGACGAATACCCGAACACGCATGCCGAGCCACATGCCTGGGCGATCAGGGCGTCAAGGTCTTCGATCTCGCGCTCGATGGCATATGGACCGGTATCGCTGCTCTCGCCTCGCCCCCGGCGGTCATAGTTGAACACGACGGTGAAATGCCGTTCGAGGAATCCAGCCAGAGGCGCCCCGGTAGCCCGGTCGTTGAATGCCCCAACCACAAGGATGATCGCGGGGCCTTTACCCGACTGATCGAACGCAATGGTCGTGCCGTCTTTCGAAATCACTTTTTCCATTTTCTTTCTCCTTGCTGGTTACTTAACAACGCGGAACTGCTGATGAATTGCTGTAGCAGTCACAACCACCTTGGGAGCGATTTCGAGCTGGATATGCTCATCTCCGAGGTTTTCGAACAGACGCGTGCCGCTACCGAACAGCACGGGCACGAGATGGATCGAGATCTCGTCCACCAACCCCGCCCGGATGTACTGCTGCGCGATCTCTGCACCACCCATCACGGTGACATTCTTGTCGCCAGCGGCTGCCTTCGCCTCCTGCAGAGTGCTCTCGATCCCGTCTGTCACGAAGGAATATACGCTCCCCTCGGGTACTTCCTCGGGCACGGTGTGGGTGACCACGAACACAGGCAGTCGAGAGGGGCCAGTCGGGCCGTCCGCTCCCCACCAGGGCACCGAAGTGTCGTAGGTGCGCCGGCCGGCGATGATCGCGCCCGTGGCTTTACCACCCTGGGCGAGGATCTCGCGGTTGCGGTCGTCCTTGCTGTTGAATGCCCACTCGTGCAGTCGTTGACCACCATCCCCCATCGATTCCTCTGGACGAATGTTCGACGCGGTCACGAACCCATCCAGGGACATTGAGATATCCACAATAACTTTTCCCATCGTAAGTTACTCCTTTCGAAATAGAGGGACTGGCACGGTGTAGTAAATTGACACCGACCCGTGCCAGCAGTTCACGTCTTTTGGCGATGGGCTTCGTATCGTACGAGCACGATCCCAGAGCCATCCCACGTGCGGGTGTCGATCAGCCGGAGCGAAACCGCCGGCTTGCCGTCGAATAGTGGTGTGCCTGCCCCTAATAGGACCGGGCCGATCATCAGGTGCAGTTCGTCAACCAGATTTTTCGCGAGCAGATCGCTCCAGAGCGTATGGCTGCCAAATACCAGGATGTCTTTGCCGGTTTGGCGTTTGAGTTCGGCAATCTGTTGTTGAGCATCTATTCGGCGGATGATGCGGGTGTTGTGCCATGGTTCCGTCTCTGCTGAGGTCAGGCTGTCTGTTATGACGACTTTGTCGATGGCGTTATTGAGCCGTGATATCTCCCGTTGGATGGGTGTGGCGTTGGGATCATCCGCCACGGGTGGCCAGTAGCCCTTGAACCCTTCGTACGAAGTCCGTCCCAGCAGCAGTGTATCGGCGGCGCGCAACCGTTCGGCGTTATAGGCATCAAAGCTTTCGTCCGTCGGATAGGCCTCCCAGCGATAGTCGAACAGGTCCATGACATTTTTGCCCGGCCCCTCGTAATAGCCATCCAGTGACATGATGTTGCAGACAATGATTTTACGCATTCGTTACCTCCTTGTGCCTCTCGTGGACCAGGAAATGGAGCGCTACCGTCAACTGCCTCGGATCGGCGCCGACCGGTTGGTGGACATCTGCGGGGTTGAAAATGTACCCTGCTCCCTGCGGGTAGTCGCGCTCGCCGCTCAGAACCAGATTACCCGATGCTTCGTGAACGAACCTGCGATCGCGCTCGATGCCCTGGATCGTTACCGCACAGCCCCAGCCACCGTGGTTGTGTGGGTCGGTGCGCTGTCCGGGTCTAAGGATGATCGCCGCCAACGACCAGTGACCGGAATCCTCATAGAGGACACGCCGTTCGTAGCCGGAGGCCAAACCTGTTTCGGTGCTCACATCTACGTGCTGGGCAACAATCCTGACCTCCTCCAGCAAGCGTGCCTGGAGCGCCGGCGATGCTAAGGAGAGCGGACCTAGGGCATTGACCCAGGTGACAAAGCTCGCCACAACTGTGCCCTCGTCTACCATCGCACGGCTGGTTTTCCCCTTCTCTCCATGGATCACACGGTTCATACTCTCAAGCAACATATTCGGCCTCCGTTTCGTCGATCTTGCTGATGGCTGCCTCAAATGCATCATCATCCTGTTGCCCCTCAGCCTGGGATGAAGCAGGAACGCGCCGGAGCACGACCACAGCAAGGATCGCTGCACCGATCGCGACAATGGCGCTGATGGCCGCGGCCAGGTGCAGCCCTTGGACGAACGCCTCACGGGTAACGTCGAGTAGCGCCCGAGCAAGCGGGTCGGGTAGCTGCCCGGCAACGACCACCGCACCTCCCAAGGTATCGAGTGCAGCTCCGGCTGCCTCGGCTGGAATACCTGTAGGGAGGGTGCTGGCCACCTCGCTCCTGTACAGAGCCGTGCCAATGCTTCCCAGGATGGCGATACCCAGCGCTCCTCCGAGCTCGGCGCCAGTCTCCGAGATGCCCGAGGCAGCGCCGGCCTTCTCAGGCGGGGCGCTACCAACGATCAGCTCGGTTGTCAAGGTGAATACGGGTGACAATGCCAGCGAGATCATAACCGAGGCAGGCACGACGATCGCCAGGCCGTTTGAGCCATCAACCTGGGTGAGCATTCCAAGCGCGAGTGCTGCGAGTGTCAGCGATGCGCTGAGCACGATGGCCGCGCGAATCCGGTGCACGAACCGCGGGGCCAGGTTGGATCCAATGATGAACCCGACAGACGAGGGTAGCGACCACAGACCCGCCACGAGTGGCGATAGCCCGAGCACCAGTTGCAGGTACTGCGCCACAAACAGGAAGTATCCGACCGCGATGAAGACAGCGAGGACGTTTGTAACCAGTGAGGTGCTGAAGGTCGGTATCCGAAAGAGGCGCAGGTCGATCAGAGGATCTTCCAGGCTAGCCTGACGACGCAGGAACAGGAGACTGATGACCAATCCTGCCAGGATGACCGCCGCTGGCTGCAGGCCAAACCCGTCCTGCACGGTTGTCTTGAGCCCGTAGATCAAGGCAAGCACTGCCGCGAGGGACATCGCCGCACTGCGCAGGTCCAGTCGCCCCGCTTCGGGATCGCGGAACTCTGGAAGCAGGCGCGGTCCCAGCACCAGCAGCAGCGCCATCACCGGCAGCGCCAGCAGGAACACCGATCCCCACCAGAAGTACTCCAGCAGAACGCCTCCGAGGAGCGGGCCGATCGCTCCGCCGACAGAGAAGCTGGTAATCCAGACCCCGATAGCGACCGAACGCTGCCTGGGGTCGCGGAACATGTTGAAGATCAGGGACAGGGTAGACGGCGCCAGCGTTGCCCCAGCGATCCCCATCAAGGCGCGGCTCCCGATGAGCATTCCGGCGCTGCTTGAAAATGCAGCCAGCAGCGAGGCCAGGCCAAATGCGGCTGCGCCGATCAGCAGCAGCCGGCGGCGACCGATGCGGTCTCCCAGGGTACCCATGGTGATCAGAGAGCCGGCGACCAGGAAACCATAGATGTCCACGATCCAGAGTAACTGCGCGCTTGTGGGTTTAAGTTCTGCGCTCAGGCTTGGTACTGCCAGGTGCAGAACGGTCAGGTCCATGGCGTAAAGCACACACGCCAGGGCGAGCACGGCGAGACCAATCCACTCCCGCCGTCCGGCCTGGGGTGGAGCGCCGGCATTTATAACAGAGTTTTTCTCATTTGATGTTTCCATAGCATTTCCTTTGTCGTCACAGATGTAGAAAATCCAATCTTTCTCTCGGTAAGGCTATTAGGAGTATTTAGATCAATTATAGCATATATGTTCTAAAATAAATATACACCTGTTTCTTCAAAAAGTCAAGTATTAAATACTTATATTTGAATTTATAACAATTTATGGTATACTATGAGTTATGAATAATCGAAGTTACAACCAGTATTGTGGATTAGCATACGCCCTGGATATCGTCGGAGAACGCTGGACGCTGCTCATCATCCGCGAATTGGTCGCCGGCCCCCGCCGATTTACGGACCTTATGGATGGGCTGCCGGGCGTCAGCACCAATTTGCTCTCCGAGCGTCTCAAGAGCCTGGAGGGGCAAGGTCTGCTCAAGCGCCGCATCCTGCCCCCACCTGCGGGATCAACCGTGTACGAGCTGACTTCGTTGGGACTGGCTTTGGAAAAAACCTTGATTGAATTGGGAAAGTGGGGCAGCCAATTTGTGCCAGATTCAGCGGAGGGTGACACCTTGCTGAATGTGGGTTCATATGCGTTAACCATAAAAACCTTTTTCCGACCGGAGCAGGCGCAGGGGGTCAATGAAACCTATGAGCTGCATATCGATGATGAAGTCCTTCAGGTACAGATTAAGGCGGGAAACCTGCAAGTGCGGCAAGGGGAGGCACTCAATGCGGATGGGGCTTTCTATACCGATGTGGCGACGTATTTGGGATTGCTTACCGGGCAGATGAAACCGGACGAGGCAATTTCAAGAGAACTTGTCCGGATAGAGGGTGATTCCGACGCTTTGAGCCGGTTCCTGAATCTGTGCGGGGTGCCAGTTCGCCGGTTGGAGCAGGTGTAATAACTTTCAGCGAAGGCCAGACTCGCCTTTTGTCGAAATGATCTGGCGTAGTCAATGAGCCCACGGCCTCATTTGCGACTTCTTCGGAATGAGCCATTTCACTGTTATCGCTCATAGCTGACCACCCGTAACCACGAGTCCCAGGATGGTGGCTGTTATGTTGGCCAGCGCGTGCGCCATAGCGGACGCCCTCCAGCCATAGCGTGTTGCAGTTACTCCCATCACGATCCCAAACCCGGTCAGGGTCAACAGGCGTCCAAATGAGGTGTCGATGATCACGTGCTTGAGTGAGAACAGCACCGACGTGATGAGAAGCTCGGGCAGGAATCCAAAGGAGGCTATCAGGTGTGGCAGGATGAGCCCTGGCCAGAGCCATTCTTCAGCAACAGGTACAACTATTCTATTTACCAGAAGTAAGCTGACGATGGCGAGCAGCACCCCAACCGGCTCAAAGAGCGTGATGTCCGATTCCCAGGGACTGTTCAGGAATGAAAAATCGATCCGCCCCCATAAAAATCGATCCTGGAGGGCAAGCCAGCCCATGCCAAAGGCCAGGGCGGCAGCAATCGTTGTTCCTTGCTCGATAAGCAACGGGAAAAACAATAGCACGAAGCTGATGAGCAAGGCGAGCAGCAGGAAGTAGACGAGGATGACCCCTGCTATCCGGAGAACCCCGCGCGAATACAACCAGGCTACCACTGGTCTGATCACTGTACCGATCACGATGGCGGTAAAGAATATGAAAACGACCTGGCTAAAGCGATAGAGAAGCCAAAAGCCGAGGGCGATAAAAACGAGGACGAGAGTCGCCCACATGACACGCCGAAAAGTCCAGTGATATGGTTGTGAAGGTGGTTGGAGTGCCATGCCTATCCTGCTCTTTGTGAGTGTATAAGATATAAGGGGTTACCCAGGATTGAATGCAATCTGTGCTCAATGCTTACATCAGCGCCCCTTCTTGCTGGAGAAGGGGCGCTCCAGCCAAAGCCCAAGCCTGAACTTCAGCCCGCCGCCAGGAGGCGGCTTTCATGGACATCAGGCTCTTTCGTGCATATGCCTTACTCTTTCTTCGCTGTCCTTGTCCGACGAGCTTGCTGGGCTTTTTTTATATTTTCGAGCCTGGCTCTCTGCTGCGCCTCTGTTGGCTTTTTACTCTCAGGAACATTGGGCTTGTCTTTCGCCTCAAATATGTCTCCCTTAACATGCCTGGGCTTTGTTCCGAGGGCTTCGATCACCCTTCTGGCATCATCGGTATCGGCAACTAACGTATCGCCTTCAAGATGGGCATCGTCTTTGCTGATGAGCCACACTTGCGTATCCCAAGACCCGCTGCTCCTTTTACCAGCAAGACGTAGAATATGGCCCTTTTCACCAATATCATGGTAGCGAAACGTGGTGAATTGCTCCTTTGGTCGCACAACAATTCGGAAATAGTCGCCTTCCCCTTTCGTTCCTGGTTTAGCTCGCTTTCTTCCTTCAGGCTGAGCTAAAGCGTGTTCCCGAGGCGTCATTTCCTGCCATCTTCGTTGCGCTTTCTTGATGTTTTCCTTCTGCTTGATAGAAGTCATTTCATTTACCTCCATAGCAATCCGGCTGGCTGCGCTAGATCACACCAAGGAGATTTAATTCGAATGATTTGTTATTGGAAGCCACCTGGCCGGTTGACCGAGCGGCAGTTGACCTGGTGAATCATCTCAATGAACCACAACAGCAAGCTCAGCTCTTCTTAGAGCTGCGATCCTCGTTGGGCATTGGTTTGTGCATCCGCCTGTGCTCAATCGATACTATTCGGCTGGCAAACCAGCCAATAACGGCCCCAGCAATGAGCCACATAATGAACTTAATCAGCTCCATGCTTTCTCCTTTCAGGGAATTCCACAACCCAGGGTTTTCAGCGGCTGGATTAACCGTAAAGGAGGGTGTGCCTTTCCCACGATCAAACGTGACCCGGTATTTAGTGATCATCAGGATCGAGATCGGTCGGCGGAAGGGTGCGGTCAGCAACAATCGTCTGCCTGATGCTCACGGGCTCACGCGGGCGGTAGAAAAGCACATACACTATCCGCTCTAGAGCCCAAGCGATCAGCAAGTAAACGATCATGGCAATGATGGAAGAAACTTCCAATACCATTCCGCCAACCGCCGGGGCTCCTATCAAACTTGCGAAGGGAGCCAAGAAAAGGTCGGTCACTTTGTAGAGGAACGCTGCGAATGGATTGGCTGGATTGACCGCGATCAACTTAAACAAGACCCGCAGTCCAATCGCAGCTTCGAGAAGGCCAAACAGCAGCCAGATCATTTGAGTGGCTTTAAAGGTGGTTACACGCTGCGCTTGTCCCGATTCATGATGTTCCGTTCTTACTTCTCTATAATCGGTCATTTTGTCCTCGCTTTGTATTCTTCAGCCTGTTGCTGGGAATAACCATGCTTCGCCTTGAACAGCCCAATTAATTTACAGTATGCCGGCCAAGTTTGAGTAAAGCACCTAACAGCAGACCTAGAACCATGGACATCGTGATCGCCACTCATGGGTATGCGGCAGCCTTCTTGCCGAGGTCACCTGGAACCCTGTCTACGACATCCTGGACTTTCGAATTGTATTGGTTCAAACTTTGGCCAACAGACTTATTCAAGGTCTTCACTGCGACCGCCGCCTTTTTCCTTGGGCCGTCTGCCAGTTGTTCGAATTTTTTGCTCAACCCGGTGACGGCATCGTCTCTTAATGCAGCTAAATCTCTTTTGGCCCTGTCAAAGTCCCGGTTAATTCGCTTTTCAAATGCTTTGTCGTTCATCATTTTTTCCTTTCTGGCTTTCACCATGAGTGTGGCCGAAGGGCCTTCACTCTTATTGGTATTCCACGTCTATAGGATACTTAGAGCGTGTTTTTTTAGTAATGGGGAGTGTCCCTAATTTACTGGTAGGGATATCCCTCCCAGTCTGTTTTTGATGTGTTCTTAACGTCGGTGGTTTGGTTCATGAGATTTCTCTTTTATTACCTCGCTGCATAGTGAGGTTAGCTTCACCCCGAAATCTCTCAGCCGGGAAATGATCCCTTACAGAGTGGGTTCATCCAAGCCCAGACCAGATCGTTCAACCACCATCGCGGGAATCCGCCATTTCTTACAGCGTCAGGCAACAATTTATTGGGACTGCACAATGGTGGACAGCTTGCCTCTGACCCAATGCCGCCCTGCCCCATCTGCAGTACGGAAACCCTCCGTGTTCGGGAGTGAGACGGTGGCCACGAGAACACAACGGTTTTCGAGACGGCCCCGATCGTCCACTCCGGCACCACCCCCAACGATCCGAGTAGAGGATACTGGGACCTCCTATCCGCGTTCATCCGTGTCCCAGTTAACCCCTTCAATCTGAGTTGAGGATCCTGAAACCAAATTTGCGTTCATTTGCGTAATTCGCGGATGAATCGTTTCACTGCCCCCTCCCCCGCTAATATCTTACTTCAATGCTAGTAAACCGATTTAATTCTAAGTCGAAGAGATATCGCCCCTCCCCACTTGCATCCCATTGCATTGCCTGGCCGTCTTGCAGAGCCAGGCGGGGTGGGTGGGGTAAGGCCAGTTCGATCTGCCCTCGAGCTCTGCCGGGGCGGCTCAGGCGCAGGTTTAACCCCTCCGGGAGTGGTTCCCAGGCTGCCAGCTCCAGACCCTGGGAGATGTGCAGGTCGCTGCCCAGGTACTGCGGGCGATGGGGCTGGTAAGGACGCAAGGCCAGCAGGACGACTCCGTGCGCCGGGACTCCGGTATAAGTCAGGGCGCTCTCTCCAGTTCCGCCCACCGGATTGTCGGCTGCGACCAGGCGCGTGTCAGCCCGCCAAAACGACCGGACGTAGTACTGGGCGAGGGGGAGATAGAACTCATTGATATTCAGGGTGAGTTCCTGGGGTTGATCGTCCCAGTTAAACAGGGCCAGCAGGTGCCAGGGGCCGGCCGGGCCGTCCAGGTCAAGCTGCACTCGTTTGGGGGTGGCGCTGTCGAACCAGTCCAGGACGTGCGGCCGCTGGCCGATCAAAGGCAGCAGCGCTTCGGCGATCCGCAGGCGGTCGGCAGGCAGGCGCGGCAGGTCATCCGAGAGCAACAGCGAACCTCCAGTCAGGGCGATGACCGTCGCCAGGGTCTGCACTTCGGCCAGCGTCAGCCGGGTTTCGGGGCGCAGCAGCAAGCAATCCGGGTCGTTGATCCACCAGCGGCGGTGCAGTGCGGTGCGCGTCAGGGCGTTATGGCTGGCGTTGCGGGCGGAAGGGATGTTAGGTTCCCCCTTAAGGAAAAGTTCGATCCCCTTGAAAGAGGGCAGCCAGCCGCGAGCCGTGTCGGCTCCGATGCGCATGCCGTCCACCAGGCCGATCGCCGACCCGAGCGGACAGCCGCAGCCCAGCAGGAATGTCTCCTCCCCCGCCGCCGCCCGCACCGCCTCCAGGCCGGCGCGCAGAACCTGGGCTCGCGTGCGCTTTGGGTCGCCATAGTGTCCCGGCAATGCTGCTGCGTAAAGAAAGTCCAGTTTCAGGTAAGTATATCCCCAGGCCTGAGTCGCCGTGTGGACCACCTCCTTCACATACTCGAGCGCGGCTGGATAGGTCAAATCCAGGGCGGTGGTCAACGTACCCCAGAAAAGCCCGGCGTTGACCGGTCGTCCCAGGCGGCCGCGCAGCAACCAGTCCGGATGACCGGCTGCCAGGCGAGACCTGGGGTGGACGATGAAGGGCGCCAGCCACAGCCCCGGTTTGAGACCAGACTGGCGGATCTCCGCCGCCAGGGGGCCGACGCCGTCCGGGAAACCAGGACTGAAGGAAAGCCAGTCGCCCACCTGGGATTCAAACCCATCGTCGATCTGGATCACCTGCAGAGGCAGACCGGGCTGCAGCGCAGCGATCGCTTCCCGGTTACGCCGGATGTCGCCCGCCGTCACCGCGCCGAAGTAATCCTCGGATGAAAACTGGTACCAGGAACACCAGCCGGTGGGGGGTTCGGCCAACCGGATGGATGCGTCGCTCAAACCGTTCTCGCGCCCCGCGGCCTGCATGTAGGGAGCCAGGGGATCGGTCGCATCGAGATGAAAAAAATACAGGCAAGCCCAATCGGTGACCACTTTCTCTCCAGGGTCGAGCCGGGCGCCATCCCCATTGGCCCACAGGCGCAAGGCTGGCGGCGAGGCCCCGATCCAGGTTTCCAGCGAACCGAAGTGGTTTTTTTGCGAAAGGAAGCCAGCCAGGACGGCGTTGCGCCCCTGGCGGTCGCCCAGCACCCCAAACATGTCGCTGGCGAACATCCCGGCGCGGGCTGGCTGGGGGGTGCCGGCGTTCACGTCCGTGGGGGCACGCAGGGGACCCAGGCGGGTGCGGTGGAAGCGATCTCCTGCGCCATAAACCCCGGCGTAAGACCAGGACTGCCACCCGTTGGAGAAAAAGGCCGGTTCCCCGCCAGGGATTAACCGGCGCCAGGTCCGCTTCTGTCCTGCCCGCGGTTGAGGAGCGGGGATCAGGTGGATGGCGCCGCTGGGACCGCTCCGCTCGCGGTAGATGAAACCGCCCGAGAGTAAGTCGAGGCGGTCGACGAGCACCGGCTGCCGGCTACGGTTCTCGATGGCCATCTTCCACAATAACAGCGGCTCTTCTCCAGGCAGCGCGAAGCTGAGCGTGACCAGGAGGTCCTCTGCGCCGGTGACCAGCTCGAACTGGCGCAAGCTGCCATGCGGCGAGGCGACCGTTTTCGGTTCACTTACGCTGGCTGACAGCCAGCGGTCCAGGATGTGATGGCGCCCCAGGCCGCGGCGGTAGCTCAGGCCTACCTGGAGGTCTTCCAAAGAAGGACCATTCCGCAGGTGGCTGATCAGGCTCCACCGGGCGAGGTGGGGGTTGACGGAGAGCTGGAGCGCGCCGTTCTCCAGGGTGTAGGTCATGGTCTGGTGGATATTTTACCCCAATGCAGAATCTGGCTTGACTACCGGGAGAGGAGGGATTATATTTGCCATGACGCGGCGCGTCGTAAACAACCTTCATGTTTCAGGAGGCTTTTCGATGGCTAATAAAACAAAAGTTAAAGAACCCGCTCCGGAAAAAGAGCGCAGCCCGATGTTCGAAGGCGTTCGCCGGGTGCTCCTGGCCGGGATGGGTGTGATGGCCTTGACCATGGACGAAGTCCAGGATTTTGTGGACAAGATGGTCGAACGCGGCGAACTGGCTGAGAAGGATGGCAGGAAAATCGTCCGTGAGGTGATGGAAAAGCGCAAGAAAAAGGCAGAAGAAGCGCAAGGAAAGGTCAACAAGCGCGTGCGGGAGATCCTGGACCGCATGGACATTTCCACCAAGGCGGATATCGAATCGTTGAGCCAGGCGGTCGATGCCCTGTCCAAGAAGGTGGACGAGATGATGAAGCCGCGCGAGTGAGCGTTTGGGGTTATCAAACGAGATATCCGGCTGAAGCCTCGAATCCGGGAGGCGGAAGAAGTTGCTAGCAAGCTTATGGTGTTGATCAAACGCTATCCCAATCGCAAGCTGTATAACACGCATAGCAGGGGATATGTTTGCCTGGAAAGCGTCGCCGATCTTATCCGCCAGGGTCACGAGCTCCAGGTCATCGATCACGTCTCCGGTGAGGACCTGACGGCGGTCATCCTGTCCCAGATCGTCCTGGAGCAGAGAAGAAACAAGCCGGTTCCGCGCCGCGGGCGGTGCTGGCAGGACTGGTGCAGGCGGGCGGCCAGCCAGGCCAGCTCCATGTTCAGGAGCTGCCCGGGGTGGACCGCTCTAGCGCAGCGAACGAGGTGGAAATCGAAAAAGCTTTAACCGAGCGCGGTGTGGCGACGTGCCGAGACTTGCAACAACTCGCCGAACAAATCGAAGCCTTGCGCGCCAAGCTGGACAGGATCGCTTGAGGCGGTGGGGAGTAACCTTTTACGACGGGACGCATCTAAATGAGCAGCGAGGATCGATCCGAACCCATCTCACTGGAAGCCTTACGCCGTGGGGAGCGGGCTGAATTTGCCCGCCTGGTGGAGACCTATTCGCCCCTGGTGTTCCGCTTAGGGATGAAGATTCTCAACAACCCGCAGGACGCCGAGGATGTGCTGCAGGAGACGTTTATCAAAGCTTACCGCCACCTGGCAGGTTTCGACGGGCGGGCCAGCCTGTCCACCTGGCTGTACCGCATCGCCACCAACGAGGCCTTGATGTCTTTGCGGCGGAAACGGCCCGAGACGATCTCGTTTGACGAACCGGTGGCCAACGAAACTGAGCCTCAGGAGCCGCTGCAGATCGTCGATTGGTGTTGCATGCCCGAGGAGGAGATGATGTCGGCCGAGGGACGCGTTTATCTGGACAAGGCCATCGATAGTCTGCCGCTTAGTTTGCGCTTAGTCTTCGTGCTGCGCGATATCGAAGGCCTGTCCACACACGAGACGGCCGAGGTGCTCAATATCAGCGAAATGGCAGTCAAGACGCGTCTCTCGCGGGCTCGCCTGCGACTGCGCGAACAGCTTTCGACTTATTTTGGCGAACATGTGCAAGGGTGAGGTTATGGGAAAGCACGAACATTGCCCGGAACTTTTGAACTTCCTCTCCGATTATGTCGATGGCGCGCTGCAAGACGAATTGTGCGCCGAGATCGACCGCCATCTGGAGGGCTGTGAGAATTGTCGCATCGTGGTGGATACGCTGCGCAAAACCATCTACCTCTATCGGGCCACTTCAACCGATCCTACCCTCCCTGATGACGTCCGCCAGCGACTTTACCACCGCCTGGATCTGGACGATTTCCTGGGACTGTAACTTTTTCAAAACTCCCGCATCTAATAGAGTAGACGAAACAAAGTCGGACAATTTCACCCCATGGATGTCACTCTGAGCCGCTGGAGGCGGCGAAGAGTCCCTGTGGCAACCCTCTTAATCGAGTGTGTCAGGGATTCTTCGGTCACTTCGCTCCCTCAGAATGACATCTCGTCGTGTCAATTGTACGATTTCGGTCTATCTTGTCCATAAGATATGTCACTAACACTCTATGTGCCAAGCAAAAAAGATGCAATTACCCATGAACACAGATGGCTTGACTGAAAAGACATGGCAGAATTGTTGAACGAAGCGATTAAAAACCAGGTGCGCGAGGTATTCAGCCAGCTCGAGGGACCTGTCCAGGTGCTCTTCTTTGGCCAGGAAAGGGATTGTGAGTATTGTGACGATACGCGCCAGCTGGCGGAGGAGGTCACCGCCTTATCTGACAAGCTGGAGCTGAAGGTTTACGACCTGGATGGCGATGCGGAAATTGCCCGGGGATATCACGTCGATAAAGCGCCCGCCCTGGTATTCGCCGCGCGCGATGGCGAGGCGATCCACGACTACGGCCTCCGCATGGCCGGCATCCCGGCCGGGCACGAGTTCAATTCCCTCATCCACGATCTCATCCTGGTATCCCGCCGCGATTCAGGGTTGAGCCAGAAAACCCGTGATCTGCTTGCCAGGCTGAGCAAGCCGGTGTTCCTGCAAGTCTTCGTCACCCCCACCTGACCGCACTGCCCGCGAGCCGTGCTGCTCGCACATCAAATGGCGTTAGAAAGCCCGTTAATCCAGGCCGAAATGGTCGAAGCGATGGAATTCCCCGAGCTCTCCCACCACCACTCGGTCAGCGGCGTGCCGCAGACCACGATCAACGACGGGGCGGGAGCGGTGGTCGGCGCGGTGCCTGAAGATTATTTGCTCGCTGAAATCCTGCGCGCCATCAATGCGAAGTATTAAAGATTGGTTATCCGCTTTTTGATCCGAGAGTAGAGAGCCGAGAATCGAGATTCGCCAGAAATAAGTTGACCACCTCCCCCCATTTTGCGCGATAATTTACATAGAAGGTTTAGGCGTCTGGTTCACCCGGGAGGTGGACGATGAAAAACACGACCGCTTTCTTGCGAGCGCTGCTGCAGTTGGTCTTGCTGGCAGCGCTCGTGCTTGGGATGGTCGTCCTGTTCCGGGCGGTGAGCAGGGGGCCGCAAATTTCGCCAGAGGCAAGGCCAAGCCAGAGTCTTCCAGCTTATTCACCCCCAGAAGATAATCCAACCAATCCCCCAAGTTCACCACCGGGACAGGAAACCCCGGTTCCAGATTGGACAGAGGCACCTGAGCCGACGGAGCCACCGACGCCAACCTTGCCTCCCATTCCTACTCCGCTCCCCACAGCAGTGGTGACGCCCATTCCGCTAGCCAAACCTCCCATTATTCCCGCAGTAGTTGGCAAAACCCAGCAGCCATTTTGGATCATCTACTGGCAAGACAATGAAGTCTGGAGGATAAACGATCAGGGTAAAGACAAGCAGTTACTGCTTGATACCTATAAAAGTCTTGGGCAATGGCTTACAGGCCATCCTATGTGGGGTAGCGATTGTTGCTGGGTCGGTCGGCGCGTTGAAGTATCGCCGGATGGACTTCAGTTGGTGCTGGTGGTCGTAGACAAAAACAAACTCGCTTACAAAGGGGAGCCGTTTAAATTCAGTATCTTTGTGTTTGATATCCAATCCGGCGATCTAAGGCTGATCTCTGAAGGCTACCAACCTGTATGGTCACCCGAAGGGAAACGGATCGCATTTCTAAACGAGGGTGCCTTGTGGATAGCAGACCTGGAATCAGGTCAACAGACCAAGATTGCAGAAGGGGATCCTTCAAACCCAAACCAAAGTGTAGCTCAAATGGCCTGGTCGCCTGATGGAAAGATGATCGCCTATCTGATAACTGAGCCAATGGGAGTTAACCCCGAGCTCTTCGTAATCGATGCTCAAAGTCAATCCCCACCTCGCTTAATTCTACCGGAATCCTTTTACCCAATCACTGGTATTAGTTGGTCACCAGATGGACAACAATTGTTGTACCTTTCTCCGGAAGGAGAAATGAGGGGGCCTAATAGGGCTGATCATCTATGGATGATCAATGAAAAGAACGGACAAAGAAATCAATTGACTCAGGATATGACCATATCAAGTTGGAAATGGTCACCAGATGGGAAATGGTTGGCGATAAATGCGACGAGGCATTACGAGCGTCCAGGATATCTCGACAATATCTGGATCATGAGCGCGCAGATGGATCAAATTTTCCGGGTGACCTCTGCACCACCTGAAGATTTGGGTGTTTCTTGGAGCCCCGATGGAACGCGATTAATATTCCTTCAGGAGGAAGTAGGCTTAGTAACCATTTCACTGGAAACCGGAGAGGTGACTCCGGTTGGCATCGATACAGGCCTCAACTTTTCAGTAGGAGGTACGAAGTGAACCGCCTACGTTCACCTAAGAATACGGGATTAATCGCTGATCCGGATCGCACCCAATCTAAACAACCCCCCGATCTCTCTCAGAACTCGGGGGGCTGTCTTAATCAATCCGCCTGCGAGCGCAGGCGGCCCAGCTCGCGCAGCTGGCTGGTCACCTGTTTCAGAGCGCGTTCCCGGCCGGGGGAATGCGGCTCGGTGATCAGGCGCTGGCGGGCTTCGAGCAGCTCTCCCAGCCGGGCGCGCAGGTCGATGCCGGCCCCGACGATCACGTCGTGATCGGGCAGGAGGACTTCCGCATCTCGCACGGCGCGCACGGCG
>Ga0209751_10001661_pt1 | contig 22645 bp, 19 predicted proteins | sample RifCSP13_1_FD_184019 | JGI IMG/M metagenome (GOLD analysis project Ga0209751, IMG submission 184019) | Soil microbial communities from Rifle, Colorado - Rifle CSP2_sed 13_1 (SPAdes) (version 2) | ecosystem: Environmental > Terrestrial > Deep subsurface > Rock core/Sediment | place: Rifle...
GAGCCGTTACCTCACAAGGTGGAGCAGGCGGGGCGACGGTCCCAAAGCTCCCGCGAGAAGGTCCCGGCGGTGTCCTAGTGCCGTTCCACCTCGTTGCCCCGGACTCCGGCAACGAAGCCTGGTCTGGTGGAAAAAGTTGGATCGGCCCTAGGCCTTCGGGCATCCGGACTGCTGGTGTGACTGCCCCGGTTCCCCGCGAAGGACAGTGCTCGTGAAGCGGTATCTTGCATGGAGGGCAGGCCTGGTTGGCGCGGCTGCCCTCCTTTCCTTTGTGTACGTCCTGCCCTCGATCCCGGGGCTTTCTCCGCTTCCAGGGTGGTGGCGATACATGCGGCCTCTGATCCTTGCCCCGGCCCCCGAGCCGATCAACCTCGGCCTCGATCTCCAGGGGGGCATGCACCTCGTCTTGGAGGTGGACGCGAACAAGGCAGTCGAGAACGCCGTGGAGCGGCGCGTGGCGGAGATCCGCCGAGCCGTGGAGCGGGAGGGAATCCGGGTCGCGGTGCTGGAACGACGGGGGACCAACCAGATCTTTGTCGAGGTGGGGGAGGAAAAGGCCCTGGGGCAGCTGGAGCGGATCCTGGGGGAGTACCCCGAGATGACACGGTTCCGGGAAGGGGCGACCCGGCTCTTGCTGACGCTGAGCGGGCGCGAGGTGGCGGCGATTCAGGAGCGGGCGGTGGATCAGAACGTCCAGAAGATCCGGAACCGGGTGGACGAGTTCGGCGTCCGGGAGCCCTTGATTCAGCGGGAGGGGGATCGTCGAATCATCGTCCAGCTTGCGGGGATCAAGGATCCGGAACGGGCCATCGCGCTCATCGGCAAAACCGCCTTGCTCGAGTTCAAGTTGGTCGACGAGCAGCACAGCCTGGAGGAGGCCCTCCAGGGCAAGGTGCCGGAGGGCTCTGAGATCCTCTACGAGAGGGTGTTGGATCCGCAGGGACGCGTCGTCCGCCGGATCCCCTTCCTGCTGGAGAAGAAGACCTTGCTCACCGGGGACGTCATCACCTCGGCCGAGGTGCGGATCAGCTCCGAGAACAATGAACCGTATGTCTCGCTGGCCTTCGACCGGGCGGGCACGCGGATCTTTGACGAGATCACCACAAAGAACGTGGGACGGCGGCTGGCCATTATCCTCGATGGCAACATCCATTCCGCCCCCGTCATTAGGACGCGGATCCCAGGGGGCCAGGCGCAGATCGAAGGCCGGTTCACCCCGCAGGAGGCCCGGGACCTGGCGATCGTCCTCAGGGCGGGTGCGCTGCCGGCCCCGGTTGCAGTGATCTCCAATCTGACCGTCGGGCCCTCCCTGGGGCAGGACTCCATCCGGGCCGGGGTGCAGGCCAGCATCGTGGCCGGGATCGTGGTGATCCTCTTCATGGGCTTCTACTACCGGTGGTCCGGGATCCTCGCCGACCTGGCCCTGCTCCTCAACCTCCTCATGATGCTCGCGGTCCTGGCGGGGATCCAGGCGACGCTCACCCTGCCGGGGATTGCGGGCATCGCCCTCACCATTGGCATGGCGGTGGATAGTAATGTCCTGATCTTCGAGCGCATCCGTGAAGAGCTGCGACTCGGGAAGACGGTGCGCTCCGCCATCGACGGCGGATTCAGCAAGGCCTGGGTGGCCATCCTGGATTCGCACGTTACCACCTTGATCACCGCGTTAGCCCTCTTTCTCTTTGGGAGTGGGCCGGTGCGAGGCTTTGCCGTGACGTTAGCCCTCGGCGTGTCCATCAATCTGTTTACGGCGACCGTGGGGACCAGGGTGGTCTTCGACTGGCTGACCCTTCGGGGAATGAAGCAGCTCAGTATCTGAGGAGCCGCCGGGGGAGGCGCGCGGCGCGCTATGGAATTTATCGGCAAGACGAACATCGATTTTCTGAGCATGCGGCGGGGTGCCTTCGCCCTCTCGCTCGTGCTGGTCCTCCTGGGGGTCGTCGCGTGCGTCCAGATCGCCCGGGGACGGGCCGACCTGGGGATCGACTTTGCGGGCGGCACCTCCATCCAGGTGCGCTTTGATGACCCGGTGGAGCTCGGCGAGGTCCGGAGGGTCCTCGCCGCCGGTGGCGTCGCCGAGAGTGAGCTCCAGCAGTTCATCGGCGGAAGGCGGCTCTTCATCCGGGTGAAATCCTCAGGGGAGTCGGCGTCCGGCACCGCGGCCAGGATCGAGGCGGTGTTGCGGGAGGCCTTTCCCCGGGACCCGTTCGTCGTGGAGAGCTCCAACGAGGTGGGACCGGTCGTCGGCCAGGAGCTGCAGCAGGCGGCCCTGTGGGCGGTCCTGATTTCCCTTGTGGGCATTGTGACCTATATCGCGTGGCGATTCGAATTCCGGTTCGGGGTCGCCGCGACCGTGGCGACGTTTCACGATGTCCTGGTGGTCCTCGGGATCTTTTTCCTCCTGGACAAGGAGATCACCCTGCTGATCGTCACGGCCCTCCTGACGCTGGCCGGGTATTCGCTCACCGATACGGTGGTGGTCTTCGACCGGATCCGGGAGAACCTCCGGGCCCGACGGCGTGGCACGCTCGCCGAGATCATCAACGTGAGCATCAATGAGGTCCTGAGTCGGAGCATCATGACCTCGGTGACCGTCATGCTTGCGGTCCTCGCGCTGCTCCTGTTCGGGGGCGAGGTCCTTCGCGATTTTTCTCTGGCGCTGGCGATCGGGATCATCGTGGGGAGCTATTCCTCCATCTTTGTCGCCTCGGCGCTGGTCTACGAGTGGCGTATGCGGACCCGCCGGCAGGCGGTAAGGGTCAAGAAACAGGCACAAAGCTTGCACTAGCCCGCAACCATCTCGAACGGCGCGCGAGATCGGGCCTCTCGGATCGGAAGCGCGTGGGAAAGAAAGAAAGGCGGAAGGGCCAAAACACAGGGGGAGCAGAGGATGATGAAGAGAGAGCGGATACGCGGAGTGCTGAGCTTCTTGGTCATGACCTGGCTGCTGATGGGGCAGGTCGCGGCCCAAGAGGCTGCCCCTGGTGGGGAGCAGACGAAGAGGCCGGAGACGCTTCCGGAAGGGGTCCACCATGTCCGGCAGGGTGATACCCTGTGGGCGATTGCCGGCCGCTATCTCGACAACCCTCGTCTGTGGCCGCAGATCTGGAAAGAGAACCCCTTTGTCACCGACCCCAACCGGATCTTCCCCGGTGATCCCCTGACCATCCCGGGATTCGCCCCGCCCCCTCGGCCGCTGGCGGAGGCCCCCCCGGTGCCTCCCGTCGGCGAGGAGCGGGTTCCTCCGCCCATGGCACCTCCGGTGGAGGCGGCCCCCCCGGCTGAGGTTGCTCCTCCACCTGATGTAGCGGCGGTCACGAAGCCGGAAGACGGTATCAAGCTCCCGGCGGCCCGCCCAGTTCTCGCAATTCCCCAGGCGGCCCTGGAGTGCAGCGGCTTCGTGGCGCAGCCCAAAGAGATCGTTCGCGCGGGCCGGATCGTTCGGCCGCTCGATGCACAGAACATTCGGCACTGGTACTACGATGACGTCTTTGTGGATCTCGGTGGCCGAAAGGTCCAGCGGGGAGATCGGTTCCACGTGGTCCGCCCAACCACAGTGGTTGCACACCCCGCGACGGGCGCTCGGGTGGGGGTCAAGGTGAGGACCTTGGGCACGCTAGAGATCGTCAGTACCACGGGAGCGGCGCCCCGGGCGAAGGTCAAGTACAACTGTGAAGACCTGGCTACCGGAGACCTGCTGGTGGAGGCAAAGGAGTTGATGCCCCCCCAGAGAAGCGTGAGCCAGGCAACCGATATTCGCCTGGGGGGATACATCGTGGGCTCCAAGGACGACGCCGATGCAATGGGGCAGGGGGACATCATCTATATGGATGTCGGGCAGGAGCACGGGATTGTCCCCGGCGATGAGTTCAGCATCTATCGGATGTCTGGGGTGGGCATCCATCCAGCCAGCGGTCAGACGATTCCCCTGGCGCCAACTAAGCAGGGGCAGCTGGTGGTGATCCGAACCTCTGCCCAGGCGGCCACGGGGCTGCTGGTCTCGTCCGACATCGATCTGCGTGTGGGTGAGCGACTCGTCCTGTTCCGGAAGATGCCCTAACCGCGAGCGGCTAGCAGGCTGGTAGGCTGGGATGCTAGTACGCCAGAAGGCTAGCAGGCTCTAGCGATCATGACTTTCCCGCTTCCCAGCGTTCTAGCCTTCTAGCGTGCTAGCCTGTAAGTTGCTGACTGCTGACCGCTGATACCGGACAGCCCCGCGGCACCCCTTGACTCCCCCCCTTCCCCGGGTATAATGCGAACCTTATACACTGTGAGGATTATTGATCTCGGAAGAAGGGCGCAATGCAAGAGCAAGAGGCATGGCTGGCACTCAACATGGTGCCCCACGTAGGGCCGGCCGCCTTTGCGCTGCTCTTGGAGCGTTTCGGAAGCGTGCGACGCATCCTCAAGGCTCCGCTCAAGGCGCTGGAGAGTGTGCATGGAATCGGTCCCGTCACGGCGAGGGCCATCTGCTCTTTTCCTGCGGAGGAGACGGTCGCTCGGGAGCGAAAGCGGATGGCGGCGCGGGGTCTCCGGTTCATCACGCTCCGGGACGCAGAGTACCCCGCCCTTCTTCGGGAGATCGCCCAGCCCCCGCCCGTGCTGTACATTCGCGGCACCTGGGAGGATCGAGACCGGAGGGCGGTCGCCATTGTCGGGTCTAGAAACGCCACACCGTATGGTCGGGGGGTGTCCGATCGCCTCGCCTTCGACCTGGCGATGCGAGGGCTGACCATCGTCAGCGGGTTGGCCAGGGGGATCGACGCGGCCGCTCATCGGGGGGCGCTCAGGGCCGGCGGGCGGACCATCGCCGTGCTGGGATCGGGGGCCGATATCACCTATCCCGCGGAGCATGAGACACTGGCGAAGGCGATCGCAGCGCAGGGAGCGCTGTTGAGCGAGTTTCCTCTGGGGACTGCTCCTCTGAAGGGGAACTTTCCCCAACGGAATCGGCTGATCAGCGGACTCTCCCTGGGGGTCATCGTGGTCCAGGCGTCGGTGGAGAGTGGCGCCCTCATCACGGCGAATCATGCACTGGAGCAGGGGAGGGAAGTCTTCGCGGTCCCAGGGATGGCCAAGGGCCGGCTGAGCCAGGGGTCTCACCGGCTGATCAAGGCGGGGGCCAAGCTCACCGAGGGGTGGGAGGACGTTGTAGAAGAGTTGCGGATCCCGACTGACATGCCGCCGGAGGCGGTTGCCCCGATGCCGTCCCTTCCGCCGCTCGAAGGGGAAGAAGGCCGGGTGCTCGAGCTGCTCGGAGAGGAGCCGGTCCATATCGACGCCGTCATCGCCGGTGCGAAACTCCCGGCCCCCGCGGTGGCCGCGTCCCTGCTTGCGCTAGAGATGAAGGGGTGGGTGAAGCAGCTCACCGGCAAGACGTTCGTTCGCGCCACCGACCCCTGGAGCGGTCAGCAGTCAGCAGGCAGCGGTCAGCAAGAGGGAAAACGGCGAAGCAAGTAAGCACATGAGCCTTCATGGTATTATGGCTGGAAGTTTTTGCTGACAGCCGATCGCCGATAGCTGATAGCCATTCACAGGAGGAACAATAGTCGTGCCGAAATCGCTCGTCATCGTGGAATCGCCGGCCAAGGCCAAGACCATCACGAAGTTTCTCGGAAAGGGGTATGTGGTCAAGGCCTCGTATGGCCATGTCCGGGATCTGCCGCCGAATCGGCTCGCGGTGGATACGAAGCGGAACTTCAAGCCGCAGTACCAGGTGCTGAAGGGGCGCGAGAAAGTGGTGGAGGAGCTGCGCAAGTCGGCCCGGAACTCTCAGGCCATCTATCTGGCCACCGATCCGGATCGGGAGGGGGAGGCCATCGGGTGGCATCTCGTCCAAGAGCTCAAGCCCCCGAAGAAGGCGGTGCATCGGGTCGTCTTCCATGAGGTGACCAGGCGGGCCGTCCAAGAGGCCTTTGCCCATCCCGGCTCGCTCGATCTCAAAAAAGTCGAGGCCCAACAGGCGCGCCGTATTCTCGACCGTCTCGTCGGATATCAGGTGAGCCCACTGCTCTGGGAGAAGGTCAGGCGTGGGCTGAGCGCTGGTCGGGTCCAGTCCGTGGCGCTTCGGCTGATCGTCGATCGCGAGCTCGAGATTCGCGCCTTTGTGTCCCAAGAGTACTGGTCCATCGATGCCCTGCTCGCCGCCGGGGCGCCGCCGGAGTTTCGGGCCCGCCTCTCCAGGATGAACGGGGAAAAGATCGAGATCCACACCGGGGCCGAGGCCCACGCCCTGGTCGAAGAGCTTCGGCAGCAGCCCTTTCGGGTCAAAGAGGTCAGCACCCGGGAGCGGCGCCGTCATCCCGTTCCCCCCTTCACCACCTCCAAGTTTCAGCAGGAGGCGGTGCGAAAGCTCCGCATGACCGCCCGGCGGGCCATGAGCCTTGCTCAGCAGCTCTACGAGGGGATCGAGCTGGGGGAGGAGGGGTCCGTGGGTCTCATCACCTACATGCGGACGGACTCCCCCCGGGTGTCGGACGAGGCGGTGCAAGAAGCCCGCCGCTACCTGACCGAGCGATTTGGCGCCGAATATGTTCCCGAGCGGCCCCCCGTATACAAGAGCGCCAAGGCGGCCCAGGAGGCCCACGAGGCCATCAGGCCCACCTCGGTCTTGCGGGATCCCGCGAGTGTGGCCCGCTACCTCACGAAAGACCAGCTCAACCTCTATACCCTGATCTGGAATCGCTTCGTCGCCTCGCAGATGCCCGCGGCCCTCTTTGACGTGACCACGGTGGAGGTGGAGGCAGGGCGCTTCCTGCTCCGCGCCACGGGGCGTGTGACGCGATTTGAGGGGTTCATGCGGCTCTACGTGGAGGGGACCGACGAGGGGATGAAGCGCCGAACGGACGAGGGGCAGGAGGCCAACGGCGATGGCGAGGCCGACGGAGAGATGGCGCTGCCCTCCCTTCACGCAGGGGAGGTACTGACGCTCGGATCTCTGGACCCCCAGCAGCATTTCACCCAGGCACCCCCGCGGTACACCGAGGCCACCTTGGTCAAGGACCTTGAGGAGAGGGGCATCGGCCGGCCCAGCACCTACGCGCCCATCGTGCAGGTCATTCAAAATCGCGATTACGTCATTAAGGAGAAGGGGAAATTTCGGCCGACCGAGGTGGGAGAAGTGGTGGTCGATCTGCTGGTCAAGAGCTTCCCACGGATTATGGATTACGAGTTCACGGCGAGGATGGAGTCGGTCCTCGATGAGATCGAGGAGGGGAAGGTCGACTGGCTCGAGGAGATGCGGCGCTTCTATGGGGCCTTCTCCAAGTGGCTGGAGCAGGCGAAGACCGGGATGGAAAACCTCAAGGCGCTTGAAGAGAAGACGGAGGAGACCTGCGAGAAGTGCGGGAGCCCCATGGTCATCCGCTGGGGACGGTTCGGAAAGTTCTTGGCCTGCTCCGCCTACCCGGAGTGTAAGAACACCCGCGAACTGGTGACCCCCGATGACCGCATACCGGCGACCGATGACCGGGGAGACGAGAGTCAGGGCGCGGTTGACGGTGATCGGTCAACGGCGAACGACACCAAGGTGTGCGAGCAGTGCGGGCGCCCCATGGTGTTGAAGCGGGGGCGGTACGGACTCTTCTGGGCGTGTAGCGGCTACCCGGACTGCCGGAACGTCCTCCGCCTCGAAGGGAAGGAAAGGGTGGCGCCGGAACCGACGGATGAGAAATGCGAGACCTGTGGCGCCCCGATGGTGATTCGCCACGGCCGGTATGGCCGCTTCCTGGCCTGTTCCGCCTACCCGAAGTGCCGAACCGTCAGACCGCTTCCCATCGATGTCAAGTGCCCCCGGTGCGGTAAAGCCCTGACCCAGCGCCGCTCCAAACGGGGCAGGTCCTTCTACGGCTGTACCGGGTATCCCGAGTGCACCTTCGTCCTCTGGAATCGGCCGATCCCCGAGCCGTGCCCTCAATGTGGTGCCCCCTTCCTCGTCCAGCACCGGACCCGTCAGGGTCTTGAGCTCAAGTGCGCGACGGTGGATTGCAATTACCGCAAGCCCGGGGCATAATCGGATCCGTGAAGCCCAAGGCGTGTGTGACCATCGTGGGGGGTGGCCTTGCGGGTGCAGAGGCGGCCTGGCAAGCGGCCGAACGGGGTGTGCCGGTGTGCCTCTTCGAGATGCGACCGACCGCCGGCACCCCGGCGCATCAGACCGACCTGTTGGCCGAGCTGGTCTGTAGTAACTCCCTCAAGTCCCAAGAGCTGACGAGCGCGTCGGGCCTGCTGCACGCGGAAGCAGGGCGCCTCGGGTCCGTCATCCAGCAGGCGGCGAGGGCCCACGCGGTCCCGGCGGGCACGGCGCTCGCCGTGGACCGCACCGCCTTTGCCCACGAGGTGACCCGCCGGATCGGGGGCCATCCGCTCGTCACGGTGTATCGGGAGGAGGTAACGGAGATCCCCGCCGAGCGGCCCGTAGTGATCGCCACGGGTCCCTTGACCTCGAGCCCCCTGGCTGAAAGCCTCCGGTGCCTCTTCCGGGCGTATCTGGAGGAGCAGCCTCCGCAGCGATGCGCGGCAGAAGGTGCGCGGCTCCTCTCTTTCTACGACGCCATCTCACCCATTCTTGCGACCGAGTCCGTCAACCGGGAGAAGGTCTTTGCCGCCTCCCGCTACGGCAAGGGGGGCGAAGACTACTGGAACTGTCCCATGACCGACGAGGAGTACACGGCCTTCTGGCGCGCCCTCGTGGAGGCAGAGCTGTACCCGCTGCACGATTTCGAAAATCTGGAGGAGGCCTGTTTTTTTGAGGGATGCCTCCCCGTCGAGGAGATGGCACGCCGCGGCCGGGAGGCGCTCCTCTATGGCCCCCTCAAGCCGGTGGGCCTGACGGATCCTCGGACCGGACGACGGCCTTGCGCGGTGGTGCAGCTCCGCCACGAGGACAGGGCGGGGCAGATGGTCAACATGGTGGGCTTTCAGACGCGTCTGAGACGGGCGGAGCAGCAGCGGATCCTCCGGATGATCCCGGGCCTCGAGCAGGCGGAGTTCTTCCGTTACGGCAGCGTCCATCGCAACACCTACATCCCCGCCCCACTCCTCCTAGAGCCGACGCTGCAATTCAGGGGGGATAAAGGGCTCTTCTTTGCCGGCCAGCTCATCGGGGTCGAAGGGTATCTGGAGTCGATGGCCTCTGGGCTGCTCGCGGGGGTCAACGCGGCCCGGCTTGTCCAGGGCCTCGAATCCGTGACCCCCCCGGGCGATACGATGCTGGGAGCGCTCCTTACCTACGTGACTTCCACAGATCCCTCCCGATTCCAACCGATGAATGCGAACTTCGGTCTCCTGCCGCCCCTCGACGTTGTCGTCCGTGATCGGCAGAAGCGCAAAGCGGCCTTGGCCGAGCGCTCCCTCAAGGCCATGGAGGCGTGGATGCGAATTTTTGCTTGATCTTTGAAGCCGCAGGCCGTATCGTCCATTGCCGAGGGGATAGCGGGGTGGAGCTATCCCCTCGGTCGCTATGGGGGCGGCGATGCAGCGACTCATCCAAGAATATCTCCGGGAGCTGGACACTGAGGGGTCCTCACCCCAGACCGTCCGTAGCTACCGGATTGACCTGACCCAGTTCCTCGCGTTTCTCCGTCGAATGCACCCGGAGGCGTCCGAGGCGATCCCGCTGGATCGGATCGATCCGCTGACGGTACGGGCGTTTATGGCCTCGCTGCGCAGTCGAGGACTCTCCCCGAGGACTTTGGCTCGCAGGGTCGCGGCGTTACGCTCGTTCTGTCAGTTCTGCTGCCGTCGCGGGCTTCTCAGCTGGAATCCCGCCAGGCTGGTAACGACGCCCAAACTTCCCAGGCCGCTCCCTCCGCATCTCACGGTGGATCAGGCCTTTCAGCTCCTCGCCACGCCCCAGGGTGCAGCGCCGATCACTCTCCGGGATCGGGCGATCCTGGAGCTCTTTTACGCCTCGGGGATCCGCGTGGGGGAGCTCGTGGGTCTCGCCGTCGAAGATCTGGACCTCGAGCAGCGCCTGGTGAAGGTGAGGGGGAAGGGGAACAAGGAGCGGATCGTCCCCATCGGGCGGCCCGCCGCAGAGGTCCTAAAGGCGCACCTGGCGGCGAGAGATACGCTGGGCAGCGGGAAAATCAAGGGGATGGCAGGGTCCACCCGCCTCGGTGGCCACCGGAGCCCGCTCTTTCTCAATCGCCGAGGGGACCGGCTGACCTCCCGGAGTGTCGAGCGGCTTCTGGAGAAGTATCTGAAGAAGAGCGGCATGGGCAAGGCCATCACCCCCCATGGGCTTCGGCACAGCTTTGCCACGCATCTGCTCCAGGCGGGGGCTGACCTGCGGGTCATCCAGGAGCTGCTGGGGCATGCCAGGCTGAGCACGACCCAGCGCTATACCCACGTGAATCTGGACCAGCTGATGGCGGTGTATGACAAGGCCCACCCGAAGGCGTGAGACACGTACAGTACAGGGTAAAGCGTGCAGGGAAAGACGTACAGGGTAACGCGTGCAGGGTAAAGCGTGCGGAAGGTGAAAGAGCAAAGCAAGAGGCAACGGCGGGGTTCCTCGCTTCGGGGGCGCCGTGAACCGTCCACGGTGAACCGTGAACTACGAATACGGGGTACGACGATTCTGTCGGTCCGCCACAAGGGGCGGGTCGCCGTGGCAGGAGACGGCCAGGTCTCTCTGGGCGAAACGGTGATGAAGCACACGGCCAGAAAGGTCCGGCGGATGTACCACAACCAGGTCATCGCGGGATTCGCGGGGGCGGCCGCCGATGCCTTTGCTCTCTTCGCCAAGCTGGAGGGGAAGCTGGAGGAATACCAGGGCAACCTGCCCCGGGCCGCGGTGGAGCTGGCCAAGGACTGGCGGACGGACCGGGTGCTCCGGCGGCTCGAGGCCCTGCTGGTGGTGGTGGATCAGGAGTGTTCCTTCATCATCTCTGGAACGGGAGACCTGATCGAGCCGGATGACGGAATCATCGGAATCGGCTCAGGCGGTCCCTACGCGGCCGCAGCCGCCCGCGCCCTGGTGAAGTTTACCGACCTCGACCTGAAGACGATCATGCAGGAATCGATGCGCATCGCGGCCCAGTTGTCCGTTTACAGCAACGACCAGATCACCATTGAGGAGCTGTGACGGATGCGCGAGGGCAAGGGGAGCGCACGGGAAGCCCTATGGACCGATTGACCCCCAGGCAGATTGTGGCCGAGCTGGATAAGTACATCATCGGCCAGCATGCGGCCAAGCGGGCGGTGGCCATTGCGATCCGGAACCGGTGGCGGCGGCAGAGACTTCCCCCCGAGCTCCGGGACGAGGTGGCGCCCAAGAACATCATCATGATCGGTCCCACCGGCATCGGCAAGACCGAGATCGCCAGGCGTTTGGCTAAATTGGCCGAGGCCCCGTTCCTCAAGGTCGAGGCGTCCAAGTTCACGGAGGTGGGCTACGTCGGGCGGGATGTGGATTCCATCGTCCGGGACCTGGTCGATATCGCCGTCAACATGGTCAAGGGGGAGCGGACGGCGATCGTGGCCGAGCGGGCAGCAGAGCTGGCCGAGGAGCGACTCCTCGGTCTGCTCGTCCCCCCGAGTAGCGCTGGGTCGCCAGCGGTGGGCTTGGGGGCGACCGAGGCCGCCCCTCACGACACCCGAGAGAAGTTCCGGACGATGCTCCGGGCCGGCAAGCTGGATGATCGGATGGTGGAGATCGACGTCCGGGACCGGGCCTTGCCGATGATTGAGGTCGTGCCGGGGGCGGGGGTAGAGGGAATGGATCAGCTCCGCGAGATGCTCGACAACCTTCTCCCACACCGGATGAAGCGGCGCAGCGTGAAGGTCAAGGAGGCCCGACGACTCCTGACCCAGGAGGAGGCGCAGAAACTGATCGACATGGACGAGGTGGTCGCCGAGGCGATCCGGCGGGTGGAGGACTCCGGGATCGTCTTCCTGGACGAGATCGACAAGATCGCCGGTCGGGAGCGGGGATACGGTCCTGACGTGTCCCGAGAGGGAGTGCAGCGAGACCTCCTCCCGATCGTGGAAGGCTCGACCGTGAGCACCAAGCATGGGATGGTCCGGACCGACCATATCCTCTTCATTGCGGCCGGGGCCTTCCATGTCTCGAAGCCCGCGGATCTGATCCCGGAGATGCAGGGCCGTTTCCCCCTGCGGGTGGAACTGAAGAGTCTCACGAAAGAGGACTTTGTCCGGATCCTGACCGAGCCGCAGAATGCGCTGACCAGGCAGTACACCGCGCTGCTGGCCACCGAGGGGGTCGACATGAGCTTTACCGGGGATGCCATCGAGGAGATCGCCACTATCGCCACCGCCGTCAACCAGGCCACCGAGAATATCGGCGCGCGACGGCTCTATACCATCATGGAGCGCTTCCTCGAGGATGTCTCCTTCGAGGCCCCGCACATGGAGGGGGTCAAGGTGGAAATCAATGCCGGCTATGTCCGGGAGAAGCTCCAGGACATCATCCGGGATGAGGATCTCAGTCGCTACATTCTCTAGCAGCCAGTGCTGAGGACTGAGACCTGCAAACCGCCACTCGGAACTGAATGGCGAGGAGCAGAAGGGTGAGCGAGTCACGACACGAGTCGCCCGTTGCCAAGGCCGAGATCCTGATCGAGGCCCTCCCGTACATCCGGCACTTCTTCGGAAAGACCATCGTGGTCAAGTACGGGGGGGCCGCGATGGCGGAGGACAAGTTGAAGGCCGAGGTGGCGCAGGACATTGTCCTTATGCGATACGTCGGCATGCGGCCGGTCATCGTCCACGGGGGTGGTCCCCAGATCGGAGAGGCCATGGCGAAGGCAGGACTCACCCCCACCTTTATCGACGGCCTCCGGGTGACCGATCCCGAGACCATGCGTATCGTGGAGACCGTCATGGTGGGAGGCATCAATCAGGAGATCGTCGGCCTGATCAGCCGGAGCGGCAGTCCGGCGGTCGGGCTTTCCGGGAAGGATGGGAACTTCATCAAGGCCCGGAAGGTTAGGCACAGCCGGAAGAAGGGGGCGGAGACCGAGCTGGTGGATCTGGGCCTGGTGGGCGAGGTCGTCGCGGTGAACCCGACGGTGGTCCGGTCACTCGAAGAGGCGGGGTTTATCCCGGTGATCGCCCCGACCGGCGCGGATGAGGAGGGGACCACCTACAACATCAACGCCGACCTGGCCGCGGGGGAGATCGCGGCGGCCCTGGGGGCGGAGAAGCTGATCGTTCTCACCGACATCGATGGGATCCTGGACCGGGACGGACGCCTGTGCTCTACCCTGAGTCGGGATGAAGTCGAGAAGCTGCTGGAGGAGCAGGTGATCTCGCAGGGGATGATTCCCAAGGTGAAGGCCTGCCTCCGGGCCTTGGAAGGTGGGGTGACGAAGACGCACATCATCAACGGCACGATCCCGCATGCGTTGCTCTTAGAGCTCTTCACTGCCGAGGGGGTCGGGACCGAAGTGTGCGCCTGAGAGGCGCGCTATGACGCTAGGGGGCTACAAAGCTACAAAGCATCCTAGCGTCCCAGCATGCCAGCGTGCTAGCGACCGGGGGATCGATGACCGAGACGGAAGGATGGATGGCCAGGGCGGGCGGGTGCTTGGCCAATACCTATGCCCGATTCCCGGTAGTCCTCGAGCGGGGGGAGGGGTGTCGGGTCTGGGATGTGGAGGGGAAGGAGTATCTCGACTTCGTCGCCGGGATCGCCGTCTGCGCCCTGGGCCACTGCCATCCGGCCATTGTCCAGGCTGTCACATCTCAAGCGGCAACGCTGCTGCACGTCAGCAACCTCTATCACGTCACTCCCCAGATCCGCCTGGCTGAACTCCTGTGCCAGCACTCCTTTGCCGATCGGGTCTTCTTTTGTAACAGCGGCGCCGAGGCCAACGAGGCGGCCATCAAGCTGGCCCGGAAGTACGCCAAGGACGGCGGCAGTCGAGAGCGGGTCGAGATCATCACCATGGAGGGCGGCTTCCACGGGCGGACGATGGCCACCGTGACCGCCACGGCCCAGACCAAGTATCAGCAAGGCTTTGAGCCGCTCCTTCCCGGCATCCGGTATGTCCCCTTCGATGATCTGGCAGCGGTCGAGCGGACTGTCGGTCCCGCAACCGCGGCCATCCTGGTCGAGCCGATTCAGGGAGAAGGGGGAATCCGTGTCCCGTCGGCCGGGTATCTTCAGGGACTTCGGAAGCTCTGCGATGAGTCGGGGGCCCTCCTGATCTTCGACGAGGTCCAGACCGGCATCGGCCGGACCGGCCGCCTCTTTGCGTACGAACACTGGGGGGCTCCACCGGACATCATGACGCTGGCCAAGGCCCTGGGCGGCGGGGTTCCGATTGGGGCCATGCTGGCGACCGAAGTGGTGGCGGCGAGCTTCACCCCCGGGACCCATGCCGCGACATTCGGGGGAAATCCGTTGGTTACTGCGGCTGCCATTGCGACGCTCACGACGATCCTGGAACAGGGGCTTGTCGCCCGGGCGGGCGAGATGGGCGGGCGAGTACTGCAGGAGCTTCAGACCGTCCAGGCCCGCCATGCCGCGGTGAAGGCCGTGCGGGGGAAGGGGCTGCTGATCGGCATGGAGCTCGATCGAGAGGTGAGACCGGTCCTGAACCGGTGTCTCGAAGCGGGACTTCTGTTGAGCAATGCGGGCGAAAAGGTCATCCGGTTTGCGCCGCCCCTCATCGTGAGTGAGGAAGAGGTGCGAGCGGCGGCCGGCATCCTGGACAAGGTCCTCCAGGAGGTGACCGCGTGAAGCGAGACCTCATTTCCATCCGCGATCTGACCCGAGGAGAGATCGAGGGGTTCTTCGATCTGGCGACGGATCTCAAGCAGCGGCTTCATCAGCAGATACCCCACCCCCTGTTGCCGGCCAGGACATTAGCCCTGATCTTCGAGAAGCCGTCGCTCCGAACGCGGGTGACCTTCGAGGTGGCGATGACCCAGTTGGGGGGGCATGCGATCTATCTGGCTCCGCAGGACATCCGTTTGGGGGCGCGGGAGACCGTCGAGGATGCCGCGAAGAATCTCTCGCGATGGGTGGATGGGATCGTCGCGCGCACCTTCAACCATGCCACCGTGGAGCAACTGGCGCAGCACGCGACGGTCCCGGTGATCAACGGGCTGACCGATCTCACCCATCCCTGCCAGGCGCTCAGCGACCTCTTCACCTTGAAGGAGAAGCGGGGCAACCTTGCGGGTCTCCGGGTCGCCTTCATCGGCGATGGCAATAATGTCTGCCATTCCTGGCTCTACGGGGCGGCGAAGATGGGGGTCGATCTCACCGTGGCGTGCCCCAAGGGGTACGCACCGAACCGGGACGTGGTGGCGAAGGCGCGGGAAGAGGCTGCGGCGACTCGGGCGCGGCTCGAGATCATTCACGACCCCGCCCGGGCCTCCGAGGGTGCGGATGTCCTCTACACGGATGTATGGGTGAGCATGGGGCAGGAGGAAGAGGGAAGTCGCCGGAAGCAGGAGTTTCAAGGTTTCCAGGTCAATCAGGCCCTGGTGGACCGCGCGCAGGAGGATGTGTTGGTCATGCACTGCCTCCCGGCCCATCGGGGCGAGGAGATCACCGATGAGGTGATGGACGGACCGCACTCCATCATTCTGGATCAGGCGGAAAACCGTCTCCATGTCCAGAAGGCGATCCTGGCAGCCCTCTTGGGGCGGTCAAGCTCAAGAGAGTAAGAAGCAGCGCCGTGATTTGATCGTGGACGAGATATGACGCAGCAGATCAGAAAAGTGGTGCTGGCCTATAGCGGGGGGCTCGACACCTCGGTGATCCTGCACTGGCTCATCAAGACCTACCGGTGCGAGGTCGTCGCCTACTGCGCCGATCTGGGTCAAGGCGAGGAGCTCGATCGGGTGAGAGAGAAAGCCGTGAAGACCGGGGCGAGCAAGGTGGTCATCGAAGATCTGAAAGAGGAGTTTGTCCGGGACTTCGTCTTTCCGTGCTTGAAAGCGAACGCCGTGTATGAGGGAGGGTATCTGCTCGGTACCTCTATGGCTCGCCCCCTGATCGCCAAGAGTCAGATCGAGATCGCCCGACGGGAGAGGGCGGATGCGGTCGCCCACGGGGCCACCGGAAAAGGGAATGACCAGGTGCGGTTCGAGTTGACCTATATGGCGCTGGATCCCGCGATCCGGGTCATCGCCCCGTGGCGGGAGTGGGACCTCAGATCCCGCTCTGACCTGATCGACTATGCGAGGCGGCATGGCATTGCGATCCCTGTGACGATGGAAAAGCCGTACTCGACTGACCGGAACCTTTTTCACATCAGCTTTGAGGGAGGCGTGCTCGAGGATCCGTGGCGAGAGCCGCCCCAGGAGATGTTCACCCTGACCGTTGCTCCGGAGAAGGCTCCTGACCATTCAACCTATGTCGAGATCGGCTTTACCGAGGGGCTCCCCGTCGCCGTGAATGGACGGAGGCTTTCGCCGGCGAAGCTCCTTGCGACGCTGAACGAGGTCGCGGGCAAGCACGGCGTCGGTCGGGTGGATCTCGTCGAGAACCGGTACGTGGGGATGAAGTCCCGGGGGGTCTATGAGACGCCCGGTGGCACGGTGCTGCAGGTGGCCCATCGGGCGGTGGAATCGATCACCATGGATCGCGAGGTCATGCACCTGAGAGATGCACTGATCCCTCGCTTTGCCGAGCTGGTGTATTACGGGTACTGGTATTCGCCCGAGATGGAAGTCCTGAAGCGGATGATCGACGAGACCCAGAAGCACGTGACCGGGACCGCGCGCCTCAAACTCTTCAAAGGCACCTGCATCGTGGTGGGAAGAAAGTCCCCTGTCTCCCTGTACGATGCCGCTATGGCGACCTTCGAGGCCGATCGGGTGTACGACCAGAAGGACGCCGGAGGGTTCATCCGGCTGAATGCCCTGCGATTGCGCCTCAAAGCCATGCGGCGGCGAGGAAAAAAGTAGCGATGGACAAGACCAAGAAGGCATGGGGAGGCCGGTTCGGGGAGGGGACCGATACGCAGGTCGAGGCGTATACGGCCTCGATCCCCTTCGATTGGCGTCTGTACCCATATGATGTGCAGGGATCGATCGCCTACGCCCGCGCGTTGATGAAGGCGGGCGTCCTGACCGGCGTCGAGGCGGGGCGAATCATTCGGGGCCTCGAAGAGATCAAGAAGGAGCTGGATAAAGGGCGGCTCGACCCCGATCCCGCCCATGAAGACATCCATATGTATATTGAAGGGCGGCTGATTGAAAAGATCGGCGAGGTGGGGGGCAAGCTGCACACCGGCCGGAGCCGGAACGAGCAGGTGGCGCTCGATCTCCGTCTGTATCTCAGGGCCGAGACCGGTGAGATCGTGCGCGAGATCCGTGCACTGCAGGAGGCCCTGTTGGACCAGGCCGAGACGCACTTGGATGTGATCATGCCGGGCTACACGCACCTGCAGCGGGCCCAGCCGCTCCTCTGGGCCCATCACCTGCTGGCCTATGTTGAGATGCTCCGTCGCGATGGGGCGAGATTCCGCGATGGTCTTCAGCGCGTCACCGTCATGCCCCTCGGCTCCGGGGCGTTGGCGGGGACCGCCTATGCGATCGACCGGGCCGCGCTCGCAGAGGAGCTGGGGTTTCCCGAGGTCTCGCGAAACAGCGTCGACGCCGTCTCGGATCGGGACTTTGCCGTGGAGTTTCTGGCGGCCGCCAGCATCACCATGATGCACCTGTCTCGTCTCTGCGAGGAGATCATCCTGTGGGCGTCGACGGAATTTGGCTTCGTCGATATCCCGGAGGCGTTTGCCACGGGGTCGAGCCTGATGCCCCAGAAGAAGAACCCGGATGTCGCCGAATTGGCCCGGGGGAAGACGGGGCGGGTCTTTGGCGACCTGATTGCACTCCTGACCGCCATGAAAGGGCTTCCCTTGAGCTACAACCGGGATCTCCAGGAGGACAAGGAACGGGTGTTTGATGCGGTAGATACACTGCGCGGGACGCTACAAGTCCTCGCCCCGTTGCTCCGGGGCCTTCGGGTGAATGCCGATCGCATGCGGCAGGCGACGGAAGAGGGATTCTTGAATGCCACTGATGCCGCAGACTACCTCGTGAGCAAGGGACTTCCCTTTCGCCGGGCCCATGAGGTCGTCGGCAAGATCGTGCGGTACTGCATCGAGCAGCGAAAGCGATTGGAAGAGCTTTCCCGGGAGGAGCTCTCGCGCTATTCCCCCCTTTTTGACGCAGGATTCTACACCTATATCGCTCTCGATGCCTCGCTGCACCGACGGGCAGTCGTGGGGGGGACGGCCCCGAAGCGGGTGCGCAAGGCCATTCAAGTGATCCGGGCCGAACTCAAGAAGGAAATGGGAAAGAAATGAGGGCTGTCATCATCGTCCTCCTTGTGGTCGTGTGGTTCCTCTCGGCCTGTGGCGTGAAGAACGGTCCCCGGCCCCCCAAGCCCGAACCCCCTCCCCAAACCTCGTACCTCGACCCCTGCACCGCGATTGAGTGTATTGCGTCACGGGGACGGCTTGACTCGATTCTCGGCCGACCATACAATGCCCATAAGCGGAGGGGCGAATTTCTGTATATGTATTGGTTGGTCTGAGCCACGACACGTCAGGGCGATGCATCAACCCCAATCTGTCACGCGTTTCATCATCCAAGTGGACCGGCCGGGCCAGAGGCTTGACATGGCGGCGGTCCACGACCTCCTCGGAGCGACAGGCATCGAACTCGACAGCAGCTACGGGCCTGTTCTGATTGACCCGAAGCTCGGGCGGTACGTGGTGCGCGGAACGGCCACGCCCGAGGCGCGATCGAAAGCCGAGCAGATCCCCGGGATCCGTTTCTTTGCCGATACCCGCCAGCAGCCGCTGTCTCGGTAGCGGAATCTGGTTCGCGTACACAACGACCCACGGGACAACGAGGTGCACAAGACAGTCGTTGACCCATCGCCATCGTGATTCATTGACGCTGGGAGGAGAAAGGTGCATCGCCGCATCGTGTTACTCCGGAGCCGGAAGCCATTGCAGCAGGCGTGGGGCCGCCGATCGTTTGCCCTAGTCGGTTCCCTGCTTGAGACCGCGATCAAAGTCAGCGGCATGGTGTTCGATGAGAGATACCATCCGGTTCGGATCCTGGGTCGGATTGGCCCTGCCGCGGAACGCCCCGCCGCCCGAGGCTTCAATTATGGCGACGTTGAGGCGGTCACCATGTATAGCGTGCGGTGTGAGTTCGAGGACGAAGACGCCATCGCACGCCTCCGCCACGACCGCGCGCAGGATGTGGTCGGGGTGTTCGCCGATCCCTCGGTTGCCCCCTTTCCTGCCCCCTACTGCGGTGACCGCCCGATCGGCAGTGACCGCGACGTGGCCCGCAAGTTGGGGGTTGCGATATTGCGCCGCGTAGGCCTCACCGGACGGCGGGTGCGTGTGGCGGTGGTGGACACCGGCATCGATGGCAGCCGCATCCCGGTCGCCGGGGGCTGGGCCCCCTTTCCGGGGTACGTGCCAGGCTCTACGCCTCCGGATCATGGGACGATGGTGGCCCATGACGTCCGCATCGCGTCCCCTGAGGCGCGCATCCTCGACTACGCCCTGCTTCAGTCTCAGGCCGGGACCTGGACCGCGTTTCTGTCGGATGCCATCGCTGCCTTCGCTGACCTCAGGGATCAGCTGGACCGCGAGCCCGGTCCGTTGGTCGTCAACAACAGTTGGGGCATGTTCGATCGCTCCGAAGACGCGCCCATCGGCTCGCCCGAGAACTATAGCGCCAATCCAGAGCACCCCTTCAACCAGATCGTGGCCAGCCTGGTGGCGGCGGGCGCAGACGTCTTCTTTGCGGCGGGCAACTGTGGCGCCGAATGCCCTGATGGCCGGTGTGGCACCGGGGACACCGGCCCTGGAGCGAGCATCCATGGCGCAAACTCGCATCCCGACGTGGTGACCGTGGCCGCCGTGACCGTGACCGATCGCCGGTTGGGCTACTCGTCCCAGGGGCCGGGAGGGCTGTATAATCGTAAGCCCGATCTCGCAGCCTACAGCCACTTCCGGGGCTCTGGGGTCTACCCGGCCGATGGTGGAACGTCGGCTGCATCCCCGGTCGCTGCCGGGGTGGCTGGTGCAATTCGCCAGAAGGTCTCCACCAAGAAGCTCGGCCCCGCCCAGTTGAAGGGTCTGCTGCAGCGCACCACCCGCGATCTGGAGGGCAACGGCTGGGACTACGACCTAGGCTATGGGGTCATCGACGCGGCGTCGGCCGTCAAGGCCCTGAGGCTCAAGCCGAAGAAGAGATCGAAATAGCAGTCACGACCCACGTCGGCCCTAGACCCTTCGGATGAACTCCCGGATGGCGGCGTTGACCTCTTTCGGTGCTTCAAGGGGGAGCATGTGCCCTCCCTTCTCGATCACCCTCAGAGTGGATCCGGATATCTCTTGATGTAGACGCTTGGAGTGACGGACCGGCGTCATCCGGTCTTCGCTCCCGCACAGGATCAGCGTTGGCAGCTTGAGCCCTTTGAGCTGACCCCTGAAATCAAAGTTGCGGCAGGCGGCGAAATCGCCCAGGATCGTCTCCAGGCTGCAGCGCCGGACATCATCTCGCGCCATGGCCAGTGCCTCCTTCGTGACCAGACTCGAGAAGAACATCCCCTTGAACTTATGCGGAATGGTGGCCGCCGCCCACAGGAGCATGTTGGGCGTGAGCGCCAGCATATCAAGGTAGGCCGCCGTTGCGACGAGGATCACGCCCTTGAGTAGCTCCGGATGTTCCAGGGCGACCTGGAGCGCAACGGCCCCGCCCATCGAGTGGCCCGCCAAAAAGACCTTTCTTCTTCCAACTCGTTGGAGCAGCCCTTTCACCGTCAGGGCGTACCGCTTGATAGATGGGTCGCTCACCGGCTCGGAGGTGCCATGCCCTGGCAGGTCCACCGCGACCACCGCGAAGTCTTTGGAGAGGCCGTCCAGCTGGTACCGCCAGGAGTCGGCGCTGCACCCACTGCCGTGAATCAGGACTAGGCGGTCACGCCACAGGGGCCATCGCGCCCCCGCGCGAGCGTACGCAACCGGCAGTCTATCAATCCGAAGGCGTTCCCGATGAAGCCGCCTCGGCGGCGCGATTGGCATAGTGGGATGGAATTATGGGAAGTGACCGGGGGAAAGTCAAACGGAATCGGGATCAGATTGCGGCTTCAAAACATCGGGGTGGGGATGTCGCCCCAGACCACATGGGGCGGTGGTGTGTCGATCCCGCTCACCTCCGGGACAGAAATATCGACTTTTGCCAGCACGATCGGGTCCCGGCCGTAGGCAGATGTGATGATGTCCCTCTCTGTGGCTTCCACCGTGTGGATTCGTGCCGCGGTGAAGAGCACCTTGTAGTGTCGCCGGTCGAAGTCGGCTCGCGTCTGATGACCTCCGGACTTGTGGACCGCCTCGATGGGGAGATCCGGGAGGTACCACTCCACGGGCACGACGTAGACGATGAGCTTTGCCGGACGGGCAGCGATAATTGCTTTTTGCACTCTAGTGTCGGCTATCGCCGTGCGATACGCCGCGCCCAACTCCTGGTCGGTCAGGAGGGCGGGGGAGAGCACTGCGGTGCTTTTCGTGTAAAAAGCTGAGATCTTTGAGAGCGAATAGTCGCGCAGGCCGAAGCCGAGCGTGATCGTCGCCGGGAGTAGCACCGCGTAGAGCCCAAGGACTGCGAGAACCCTCTTGCTCGTCGATACCGGCAGGATCCGGGGGAGCCGCTTGGACAGGCTTCGCGGCAGAAACATCCCTGTCCGGGCTTGATAAGCACGGTAGGCTTCGCCGAATCGGGTCAGACACTGCTCTTCCTCCCAGTGGGCCAGAACGGCGTACAGGAAGAGCATCGTGACGTAAGTGACAAGTACCAGGAAGCGTGGCCAGATCAACAGGGTTCCTAGACCTATCACTGCCAGTCCGACATACTGCGGATGTCGGATGAGCGCGTAGACCCAGCCGGTGACCGGGCCGCGGCCCCGGAGTTTTGCCCAGTAGACGGGGATCGCACCGGCCAGGAACAGCACCGCGCCGGCGAGGATCAGCAGCCCGCCGAGCCCGGGCAGGGCGTTGAGGAGCGGGCTGCTAGTCTCCGAGATGTGCGGCAGAAAAAACTGGGTGAGCCACGCGGTCCAGGGCCACCGGTGGAAGACGTTGAGCGTTGGTCCATACGCCGAGTAGAAGTACAGGGCGAAGGGGCTGATCATGAACAGGATCTCGAAGACGATGACCACGTAGAACATCCACACCGTTGGCTTCAACGCTTTCCTCATGTTCGTCATCACTGCTCCCTTTCGATCCGGACTTCTGCGGTTGGCCCACCCGTTTGTGGCAGCGACGGTCATCGGGCCATCTCAGTTAGTTGTCAAGTTCAAAATGAGGTCGGCCAGAAGAATTTTCGGCCGCCTTCGGGGTGCCTGCGCTCAGTGCAATGCCAGGGGGCAGGGGGGATGTCCTTCAACTCGCCTTGGCAAGAAAGAATCGCTTACGTGTCCGGGACGCGCGAGCGCCTCGACTCTTATCCTGTCCCCCCGCCGGGTGTCGGTCTCCTCAGTGAGCGAGGAAGAGGTCGTACACGTAGTCGTGGGCGGCCAGGGCCTTTTTGCTCATGGTGCCCGCCTGGACGCGCTTGACGATCTCCTCGCGGGAGAGGTCGAAGATCGCCTCGAAGATCTGCGTGTGCTCCTGGCTGTTTGCCTCCCCCG
>Ga0209751_10001664_pt1 | contig 22620 bp, 24 predicted proteins | sample RifCSP13_1_FD_184019 | JGI IMG/M metagenome (GOLD analysis project Ga0209751, IMG submission 184019) | Soil microbial communities from Rifle, Colorado - Rifle CSP2_sed 13_1 (SPAdes) (version 2) | ecosystem: Environmental > Terrestrial > Deep subsurface > Rock core/Sediment | place: Rifle...
ATCTCCAGGCTATTTTGTAAACGTAAACTTTACTCAGCCCAAAAGCGCTCCTACAAATAGCACTGGAACTGTAGATCTGATACCTCCTGGTATCTACAAGGCGTATGTCTTCTTACAGGGATATGATGAAACAGGACAGTTCTTCTTGAGAACAAAAAACATAGGAGCCGTAACTGTAGTAGAGTAATGTTGATCTACAAAACGGAGAATTCATCTTGAGAAATCGAAGAGCATTAAGCAGTGTTATAGGAATAGTCTTTTCCGTAATTGCACTTGTAAGTGTTGTCACCTATATCACATATGGTATGAATAGTTTAGAAAAATTTAATCAGCAAGTTCTGGTTGAAAATACAGCGACAGTTAACCAAGGCGATGAAACGTTTGATACTGTAAAAGCTGAAACAGTCAATAATAAATTCAACATCACGGTTCAAAACACTGGAAGCCTACCAATTAGCATAACAAGACTTTGGATTCAAAACAAGACAGATTCTAGCTGGGGTACATACAAGTACGACATAAACATACCAGTATCTCCTGGTGAAGTCGCAAGTAATATTGGACAAAATCTTGATCTTTACACTATGGATACGCAAGGATATGAGATAAAATTGACAACAGAGCGAGGTAGTGTTGTGGAGTTTTTGATAAACTCGCTAACTCAGGAATCACTGGGGATGAAGCTTGCGCCAACACCAGATACGATACCAACTGATTTTACAACAACCGTGATTTATCAGGTAGTGAACAATTCCACCGGCAAAAACATGCTGCTTAACTTACAACCCCAACTATCTACTAGTGGAACTGCTGACCCAACCTACATATCAGGACCAACCCCAGCTTCTTATCCAAGTCTTGCAAGGGGTGATACTGCCACCTTTGTATGGGTCTACAAGCTGACCGGTGACGATGGCACCTCTACAACATTTAATGCAACACTTACAAATGCAAAACAAGGCAACTGGGCTACTGCAACAGTGACAGTAAAAACACCATTGTCCTCTCTACATGCAGGAACAGTAATAGAAACCAACGCGCTTGCTTCCAGTCCACTTGTTGACGGTTTATTGCTATTTCACAACGAGATTCTTTTAACACCAGGCGGAGCATATCAAATGTATTCTGGAGATGCTGATGCTGGTATAAATGGTTCAAGGATAGAACTTGATAAAACCAATCCAAGATTTTTTACTAATAATGGTAGTTCAGCATCAATTCCAGCTGGTACTTGGGTAAGATCACTTCGATTGCAAAGTGAAGCAATGCCTACAAGTTTGGTAGGTGAAGGTGAGTCCATGATATTTCACTTTGAAGATGGAGATAATGCAAATCCTTACAACTCCCAAGGTAATGCCACGAGGAATTTACGACCGGGTAGCGGTGTCAATTCGACAATACTAGCTGTGGAAACAGTAAGTGGTACTGCCGAGGGTGCTGCTATAACGGCAGTAACAACATCTACTAGCATTACCGGAATTACAAACCAACTTTACCTTGCTTCTGTTTCTGTGAATCCCAACATAGATGTTACAAGCGTTACAGGTTTAGGATTAACATGGACTCAAGTAGATCAACAGTGTGGCTACAAAGGTACTACTAGAACAGAAGTATGGAGGGCGTTAGGTGGTGCTACTACTGGCACCGTTACAGCTACTGTAGCAGCCAACGCGCAAGGATTGGCAATTTCCGTAAGTAGGTTTTCAGGGATTAATACCGTAAGCCCAATTGGAAACGTAACATCTTCAAACGTTAATGGTTTTGAAAGTACTAATTGTAGCGGATCAACTGTTACATCCAGTTACAGCACCAGTATCAAAACAGCTGATAACAACGCAATGGTATGGGGCGCAGTTGGTAAACTCAACTATACTCATACGCAAGGCTCAGGATATTCAGAAAGAGATGACATTAGTTCAGGTAGCACAGCAACAAACAGTGCTGGTGTTGCTACTGAAAACAAGACCCAGGCTACTGCTGGTATGACAAATGTAACTGGTAGTTTTCCTTCGTCTATTGACTGGTCATCCATAGCCGTTGAAATCACACCATCTACAAAGTGCGCCCCGGACTGGCAAGCTGGTACTGGGCCACACGGTTCTGGAGCCTATTACTTTAATGGAATAGATGATTGCCTTAGAAGTATAAACAATGTAAGTAGTGTCGATGGCATCTATTCAGAACCTGACACTACAGCTCTTTGGTTCAAAACGGATGGACAATTACCACCCTCAGGCGAATGGGACCTTGTGTATTGGGAGGGTCCTTGCAGTAGCAGCAAATGTTACTATTACAAAATATATTTGGATAACCAAGCAAATGTGGTATTTTCATTTAATACAAAGAACTCAGCGGGTCAGGAGATTACTACTTGTGAATCCACAAAGGGCTATGACGATAATCAGTGGTATCACGTAGTTGCAGTAAGAAACAATACAGAACCCGATCAATGTATATTATACATATCTTACTTGAACGGTACCGATTCTGAAGCAGCAATTAGTGTGACCAATTTTTACGCTGGCGAAAGCGTAAATGCTGATGGATACTGGCGCGTTGGCTCCAACAAACAAGAAAACGCTAACTGGTTCAAAGGCTGGATTGATGATGTAATTCACTGGAACGAAAAAGCTTTGAATGCAACCGAAGCTGATGATCTATCAAGGACAAACTACGGAACTGGTGCCCACAAACTAGATTTACGCTTGGACATAACAGATCAAGATGGTAATTATATCACAAACCTTGTCAACGACTCGGCAGTTGCCGTGCCTTTCTTTGATCCCAAAGCTCAAGATGACAATTATGATGGCACTTATGGCACATTCAACACTACAACGGCTCTTTCTAAGATCAGCTTGTCTGCCAACGAACGATTAAACTTCACAATAAATTGGGTGCCTTCAACAACAGAATGGAAGGCGCTAGAACTTGATATGAAAATAGATGATGAGAACATGCTACCTTATCCAAGTTTTCTTCAAATACCGCAACCAGATGCAACTTTGTCTGGATATTACACTTTTGACAATGACAACGAGATAAAAGTTCTTGTCACTAACTCTGGTACAACTGGAGCTTGGTTCACATATCAAGGAAGCAGGGTTACCTTTGATGATTTAAGCACGACAACCTCGTATGCAGGTATTATAAAACGACTTAACGGCACTATCGTTGACGTAAACAACGACAGTATATTGGTACCTCCAGGCTATACTGCCGAGATAAACTTTACTCAGCCCAAAAGCACTCCTACAAACAGCACTGGAACTGTAGATCTCATACCTCCTAGTACATACAAGATGTATGTCTATCTCAAGGGATATGATGAGACAGGACAGCTCTTTTTGAGAACAAAAAACATAGGGTCGGTAACAGTAATAGAATAGTACTGTAAGTTCTAGTTCTTACATACACATATTCTTTATATAAAAAAGGTCAGATTTTATAGCAATGGTAGAAGAAAACGCTAACAAGCCAGATGGGCTCGCTGATGCATTAAAATACATAGATGCCTTGGTAGACGAGGCTGTCCAGATATACGAACTAGACCAAGAAAAGGCTAACGTCATAGATGAATTGTATGATTCATTAAAAATAATCACAAACTTTCTAGGATTCTCAGTAGACCTTCATCCTGCACTTTTAAATTATCCGTCTGATACAAGAATTGTGCTTACTCCATCACTTGATATTCTTATCATAAAACCAAATTACAAATCTGAACAAAAAAGACTAGACGAATTTTCTTTAGATGAGATTTCAAATATAATGCGATTTACGTTTCCAACTCTCACCGGCATGGCAGCATCAGACAGGACGTCTACAAATAAGAAGATTGTATTCTTACGTAGTGCATCAAAGACATTAAAGCAGCTACGTAATGCAAACATTGAAGAGGGTGCGCATGAAACTGGTGTGCCAGTAAAAGAGGTAGAACAATAGACATGCAAACAGGACATGTGATGCATTTTCGTACAATTGAAGAACTACAGGAGTCTGTTGAGCAACAGCTTGAAGATTTTAAGAAAAAGGCAGATGAATACTCAACGGTAATTGGCGAAAAGATCAGAGCAGCTGAAGAAGGTCAAAGTGAAGAGCTAGCAGAACTAAAAGAAAAGCTTGTGGGCTCTACGGATCCAAAAAAGAAACAGCCTTCAAAGAAAAAAGACCAAAAAAAACACTGGTTTGAGATGGGCGCCATTTCTGTTTATGATGGAATTGGTGTAAAAGGCGAGCTTGAACTGTATTTCCAAGCATTAGATGAGATAAAATCAAACATAGAAAGCCTACAAAAGGTAAAGGAAGCAGTAAGTGGCCTTGTCTCAAGAGGGCTTAGAAAGGACCTAGGCTATACAGTACTAATAAGACATAACATGCCACTTGAGATAGTTTTAATAAAATCAGATGTAGTAAGAAACAAATTCTCATATAAAGCGATCTACTCAGTTGGGACGGAGCCCTTAACAGTAAGTGTAATTTAACAAATACAGGTGAGATGAAATAAAAGATTTACAAAATACTAGCAAATATGATATAAAAGATAAAACGACTAGATCACATAAGCGATCAGTCCGATCAAATTTAGTAGACTTTCGTACAATATATTCAGACAAAAGCTCAGGAGATTCCGAAATGAGCAGAGTGCAAGGTGAGCAGATAGAGGAACTGTCTATATTTGAAACCATGCCTGATTCAAAGATGTATGATTACAGGCTATCACTTGATCAGGTAAAGGAAGCACTATACAAGTATGGTCTTACTGGAAATCAGGCCAAGGTTTACATATTTTTGGGCAAATACGGTTCCAAAACAGCGCCCGAAGTATGCAAGGTATTAAAACTACCTAGAACAGAAACCTACCATCTGTTAACTACTCTACAGAACAAGGGAATTGTTTCTGCAACATTCCAGCATCCGATCAGATTCTCTGCTTTGCCCCTAAACAAGGCAGTCTGGGTACTTGTTAATGCAGAAAAAGAACGCGTTAAGGTTCTGGAAAGCCAAGAGGCAGAACTTGTAAAACTGTGGGATAATATTCCAGACTTTCAAGCAGAAAAAGAGATGAACGTAGAGAACAAGTTCCAGATGTTACAAGGAACCAATCAAATTCACAGTAAGATAAATGAAATGATAAATACTGCAAAAAAAGAATTCATGGTGTTAGGCTCGGAAAAAGACTTTTTGAAGTTTTACCACTCTGATTTTCTTGCACCGTTAGAGAATTCAGAAGTCGATCTAAAACTGTTAACGTCCTCATCTGATAGAACCATGTACATATTTGATGAGGTGGATAGAACAAAAGTAAAAAGAATGCCAGATGGAATAAAAGACAGTTTATGCTTCATAATAAAAGACGATGATGAGCTGACCTTCTTTATGAAAAATGCTAACCAATCTGAACCACAGCTAGCTGCGATGTGGACTGACTCTAATTCAATGATTCACTCAATGAAGCTCTTGTTCGGCTACATTTGGGATAAATCCAAAAACGTGCATTTGTGAGCTAGGGAACTACCCGTGGGTGCAGCACTTGCAAACCAGATTCGCTTAGTTTCATAGGGTAAATCTGCTCACTGTGCCTTAGTCCACGCATCTTGATTACCTGAATCGTTCTTTCCATAGTGTCATCTCTTCTCGTATGATTAAGGAAGATGAGTCCAGAAGCTACATACCACTCTACCGGGGTCTTGCCAGCATCAGGACTTTCTGAGGTTAGAATTGATGCACAGTGTTGGTCTTCTAGAGCATGAATCATTCCTTGTAAACCTTGTCTTGCATAGAATTTGTTTGTGTATTGCATACCAAGCACTGTAAGCGAATCAACAACCAGGCGTTTTGCTTCTATTCTTTTAATGCTACTCAGAATTAATTGTGTTAAATGCATAAACGGAAGTGTTTCACCACGATAAAGAGATTCGTCTAATGCAATGAAACCATCTTCCATCTTAAATGGTCGCGCGTCAATTATTAGCATCCTTCCTTCATCAATTAGTTTTTGAATATCCCAGCCAAACATCCTAAAATCATTTTTTATTTCTAGTGGGCTTTCAGAAAGAGTAACAAATACTCCTGGCTCATCAAAATCTTTTGCGCCCGAGTGTAAGAATTGCATGCCAAAGGTTGTCTTTCCGCTACCTGGTGGTCCTGACAAAACAATTGTTCTTCCCTCTCTGAATCCCCCTGATATTATAGAATCAAAACCTGGAATTCCAGTTCTTACTTTAACTTGCGAGGAATCCATCATACAACAAAGTGGAAAACGAAAAGTATATTTAAAGACTAGCAATATCATCCAGCCATTTCCATTTTTGGAAGTGAACTTTGCTGATACAACTGAAACAATAATTTCCATCTTTGGTATTAATTTTTTCTTATAGTTTGTATCTACAAATAAGATTCAATTGAGTGTCATCTACCGCTAACTATTTTTAAAAGATGAAAGAGGCATGATCAGTGGCTAAAATTCTGGGAATTATAGGCGGTGGACAGCTTGGCATGATGCTAACAGAAGCAGCAAAGAAGATGCCGGAATACATTTCAGACGTAATAGTATTAGATCCTACAAGAAATTGTCCTGCTGCAAAGGTTGGCGCAAAGCAGATTGTTGCAGATTTTAAGGACAAAAATGCCATTGTTGAACTGTCACTGCAATCTAACATAATAACATATGAGATAGAATCTGGTAATAGTGAAGTCCTTGAATCATTAAATGAGAATGTTATCATAAATCCCTCTCCATCTACTCTTCAAGTAATACAAGACAAATACGCACAAAAAAAATTCCTACGTGAAAATGGGCTTCCTGTGTCAGACTTTATACAAGTTGAATCAGTTTCTGACTTAAAAGAGAAAATTTTATCCTATGGATATCCCATTATGCTCAAAGCAAGAAGAGACGCTTATGACGGGAAAGGAAATTTTAGAATAGAAAAACCAGATCAGTTAGATCAAGCCTACCAACAGTTTGCTGGAAGGCCAACAATGCTTGAAAAGGTTATCAATTTCAAAAAAGAAGTATCTGTAATAGCTGCAAGAAATACCAAAGGGCAAATTGCTACATATCCACTTGTAGAAAACATTCATGCTGAAAACATACTTGAAATGACAATAGCTCCAGCTAGAGTAAGCAAGCAAGTTTCGGAAGATGCAGAAAGAATTGCAAAAAAAACAATGGAAGTGCTGCATGGGGCAGGAGTCTTTGGCATCGAGATGTTTGTAACACAAGACGATAAGGTTCTCATAAATGAGATAGCGCCAAGAGTGCATAACTCTGGTCACCACACTTTGCAGTCAAGTACCACTTCGCAGTTTGAACAGCACCTACGAGCAATACTTGGACTTGAACTTGGCAAAACCGATCTATTACACTATGCTGTGATGTGCAACATCTTGGGACCAAAAAATTTCCACGGAGGGTACCAACCAATAGAGATTCAACAAAAAGAAGGAATGTATTTAAAAATGTACCAAAAAGACGAGGCAAAACCCCAAAGAAAGATGGGTCACTTCAATATAGTAGATGTAAGAGATACAAAAGACATTGAAAACCTCATTAGAAAAGCGAATGAAGTTAAAGGTTTAATAAAATTTAGTCCTGTTTGATATTGTGAGCTATTCAAAAAAACCACTAATTGGAATTATTATGGGTTCAAGTTCGGATAGTAAAATCATGCATGCAGCAGCGACCATTTTAGATGAATTTGGGGTAAAACACGAGGATCAGATTGTATCAGCACATAGGACACCAACAAGATTAGCAGACTATGCAAAACATGCAGAAAAAAACGGATTCAAAGTAATAATTGCTGGAGCTGGAGGGTCTGCACATCTTCCAGGCATGATTGCTTCTCACAGTACCATTCCTGTAATAGGCGTACCAATAATGGTTTATAATGACAAATCAGGAAATTCAGAACGCTTCAAGTTCTCTGCCTTTGGCGGACTTGATTCTCTACTTTCCATATCTGAGATGCCAACAGGGTCTCCGGTTGTAACTGTAGGAGTAAACAAGGCAGCAAATGCCGGACTTTATGCAATAAAAATACTTGCTAACGAATTTACTGAATTGCAAAAAAAACTCAGAAAACACAAAGAGAAACAACACTACTCGGTAATCAAAGAATCTGAAGAGATGAAAAAGCTTGGACTAGCCAGGTTTGCAAAGAAAAAATACAAGGCATAACGTCACTACATTACTTGGATGTAAAAGATATACTATACAACGCAATTAACAACTACAAAGAGTATAAAATAGTGTCTGATATTGCACAAGGTAATAGCTCAGAGACATTAAGCGCAATATGTAATGAGTGTATTCCTTTGCTTGAAACATTAGAAGGTAGCACATCTGAGAATTTAATTTCGTTTGCAGAAAGCTTTATTCATTACTTATTGACTGTTGCATTAATTCCAAGCCAACGAAAAACGGCTCACGAAGGCATTGAAATAGATGTCGTCATACCAGATGTCACAACCCTTGCTTCTTCCCCACAGGATGCCATCGTTGTAACATTCCCAAAAACTAACAATCCTCAATTCATACAAAAAAGAGTTACTGAGCTTACAAAAATCCAACCACATAAAGACAACATATGGTTTGTTCTAGAAAATGCTCTTCTTTTAGAAGCAAGAATATACATCATAAATCAGAATGAAAAAATGCACTTTGCTAATATAATCAACGACATAATTGGCTTTCTCTCAAACAAAAAGCAATCAAAGTTAAAGATTTTTAGGATATAAGCGATTTTACGTCTATCTTTTTGCTAACCATTTCAATCATCTTATCAATCTGATTAAGATCTTTTATGAAAGGTATTATTCCAATGATATTGATTCCTGTGAGTTCATATAATGTTGCCGGGGCACTTTTTTCTGCAGGAGTACCTTTTTCATCAAAATTGTTTATGACAAGCCCATTGATTTTGATGTCATAATCATTGCATATCTTACATGTCATAACTGTATGATTCAATGTCCCAAGTGTTGCTCTTGTTACTATAATAGTTTCAATTGCCATAGCTTTGATCATATCTGCAACAAAAAATTTTTTTGTAATCGGTGTCATTATCCCCCCTATTCCTTCAATTAATACCACATCATGTAAAGAAAGCAATTTTTTAAATTTTATAAGAATTAATGACATGTCTATTGGCACTGACAAAAGTTTTGATGCATCATAAGGCGACGTTGGAATTGGTAAAAAAACAGGGTTTATCAAATCTTCAGGATCTTTTATTCCTGCAGCTTCTGCTAGAATTGCAACATCTGATGATTTGTAACCTGCCTTTTGTTGATAGCCAGTAGCAATTGGTTTCATAACTCCAACATTAACTCCAAGCTTACGCAAAGAACCTGCGATACCAGCTGTAATGGCAGTTTTTCCTACACCAGTATCAGTACCAGTCACAAAATAACTCTTCATAGGCATTATTTGCTCTTGTTACTTATGAGTTCAGCGTACCATTATTAATGCCAAAACCAGAACGTTGCATTGATTGAACTCTAAGGGTTTTGTCTGGCATCCATATACACAGATGAGAGAATGGAAAACGTTTGATGTTATAACAAAAGGCGAGGGAATGTGGCTTATTGATTCTAAAGGAAATAGGTTACTTGATGGAGTTGCAAGCATGTGGTGCAATGTATGGGGCCATTCTAAAAAAGAACTTGTAAATGCGATGATAAGCCAAACCAAAAAGTTACAACATTCATCACTGTTTAATCTTACAAACGATAAAGCTGAGATTCTAGCAGAAAAGCTTGTTAGCATTTCGCCTGGAATGAAAAAGGTGTTTTATTCTGATGACGGCTCCACTGCAATGGAAATCGCCGCAAAGATGGCCATTCAGTACTGGCAAAACATAAGAATTAAAAACAAAACCAAGTTTGTTTCGCTAGAAAATGGATATCATGGGGATACAGTTGGTGCAATGTCCATAGGCTATGTTCCATTTTTCTTTTCAAAATTCAAAAAGATCCTTTTTCCTGTAATTAGAATTCCAACACCATATAGATACAGAATGCCTATTGGATTTACTTTCAACGAATATCAGAATTACTGTCTTGAAAAAATAGAAAATATATTTTCAAAAAGAGATGATGTTGCAGCTTTTATTATGGAAAGTGGCGCGCAGGTTGCAGGCGGCGTCATAATTTATCCACCACAGTTTCAGAGAAACGTGAGTCAGATCTGTAAAAAATACAACGTGCTATTTATCATAGATGAGATTGCCACTGGATTTGGCCGCTTAGGCTCGTTTATAGAATATGTGTCTCAAAACAGCATACCAGACATTGTTGTGTATGGGAAAATGCTAACAGGCGGCTACTTGCCTCTGTCAGCAACACTGGCAAACAAGAGAATCTATGATGCGTTTCTTGGCAGCTATAAGGAGATGAAACATTTCTTTCATGGCCATACCTTTACAGGAAATCCCCTTGCTGCGGCTACTGCCCTTGCAAATCTTGAACTGTATAAGAAAAACAAGCTAATTCCAAAGATAAAACAAAATTCAAAACGCTTTGAAAAAAGAATAGATGAAATCAAAAATTTGTTACTAGTAGGAGATGTAAGACACAAAGGAATGCTCATGGGAATTGAGCTTGTAAGTGACAAAAAGAAAAAAACCCCAATCAAACCAGAAAAATCAATACCCAAGAAAATTTTTGTCGAAGCAAAAAGGCACAAAATATACCTACGAACGTTAGGGCACATAGTTATGCTTGTACCACCACTTGCAATTTCTGCAAGCGAACTTGACTTTTTACTCGATAGTACCATCGATATAATAAAAAAAGTCACGAAGGAAGTTTAGACTAAACTATCGTCTTCGTGCTCTTCTAAGTTTCATTGCAAGCTCCCTAATCCGGCGATCTCTTACTACGATGGAAGCTTTCAATCTCGTTCCTTCTCTTCTCACCATATCGCGTTCTCGCCTAGCTCTGTTAACAGCTGCGCGTGCCATAATCATTTGTCGATGTGTTGGTGCCGGTTTAGCTCGCCTCTTTGATCTTCGCGATCTTTTTGATCGTCTTTTAGACGCCATGAACAGCCTGCAGAAAAGTGATAATTAAGCATAGTGTATAAATCGTTTTCAACTCATCAAGCTTAACATTACACCTCTTTTATATCACTAGAAGGAACGATCGTGCCACAAATTCGCATTTGCCCAAATTGTAAGAAGGTTCTGCAATTGAATGAGGTACACACATGTCCAAGGACAACTGTATCATCAGAGTTTGTTATATGCAACAAGTGTGGACACAAATATAGAGCTGGTCAAGGACACATTTGTCCAACGATGACATAGTGATCAAAATTATAATGTTGTGTTAGACAAAAAGTGTAAACTTGGTGAGTTTTCGTGGTCTACAATTACAATAATCTTAATTATTAGATTTAAAAAACAAAGACTGTGAATTCAGAACAGACTTTTATTATGCAATGTAAGAAAAAAGTTCTGTCAGGACAAAAGATTACTACAGAGGAAGCAGTTTCACTTATCAATATCACAGATGAATCATTACAATTTCTATCTAATGCTGCAAATGAAATAACTCGGGCATTTAATGGCAATACCGTTGACGTAGAAACTCTAATCAACGCAAAAAAAGGTACTTGCCCCGAAGATTGTACATTTTGTTCTCAATCAGCGTTTTACAAAACAGGCATTAACACTTACAAACTACTACCAGCTAAAATTATAGTAGATAGTGCAAAAAAAGCAAAAGATTATGGAGCAAAAAGCTTCTGCCTTGTTTGTGCGTGGCGCGGCCCCTCAGAATGTGACTTTGAGGAAATCTGCAAAATCGTAGAAAAAGTAAACTCCGAGGTGGGTATTGAGGTGAATTGCTCACTTGGATTTATCACCGATAACATGGCCAAACGCCTCAAAGAGCTTAGTGTAAAACGATACAATCATAATTTGGAGACCGCTAAAAGTTTCTTTTTAAAGATATGTACAACACATTCTTATCAAGATAGAGTTGATACTGCGCAAATAGTTAAACAAAATGGTCTAGAGCTTTGTTGTGGCGGAATTCTTGGCATGGGAGAATCCAGAATGCAAAGACTCGAGCTTGGTCTTGATCTTGCAAAACTAAATCCAGAGGAATGTCCAATTAACATACTAGTTCCACAAAAAGAAACACCGCTTGAGCTCCAACCAAAACTTTCTATCAGTGAAATACTGCGTACAGTGGCAGTGTTTAGATTTTTAATGCCAAAAACTATTCTTAAGATAGCTGGAGGCCGCGAGATTCATCTTGTAAATGATCAAGAAAAAGTTCTTCTTGGGGGTGCAAATGGAATTATAACTGGTGGATATCTTACTATTAGTGGCAATACACCACAAGAAGACTTTCAGATGATCTCAAAAATAGGTCTTGAAGCATAAATTTGATTTTGTAAATGTCAACCTTGAAAAAATAAAATCAAGGAACCTTTACAGAAAATTACAAGACGATAAAATTGATGGCCCATACATTACATTCAAAAGAAAAAAACTGATCAATCTTTGTTCAAATGATTACCTTGGATTACATGTAAACCAAATTCCAAAAAGACAGCTGCAATCAAGCTCAAGACTTGTCGCGGGAAATGATCCTTCCTTTAGAGTTTTAGAAGAGAAACTTGCACGCCATAAATCACAAGAATCTGCGCTGATATTTCCCACTGGTTACATGGCAAATCTGGGCTCAGTTGTTACCCTTGCCCGCAAGGGAGATCTGATTCTTAGCGATGAGCTAAACCATGCAAGCATAATTGAGGCCTGCAGGCTCTCAGGCGGAAGGATCGTTGTCTACAGGCATAATGATACTGAAGATATTGAGAGGAAGCTCAAGCAGGAAGCAGCCCACAAGTTCATAGTCACAGAAGGTATCTTTAGCATGGATGGAGATTTTTCCAACCTAAAGGAGATCGCTGCCATTGCAGCCAGAAAAGGTGCCATACTTGTCCTAGATGATGCGCATGGGGATTTTGTGACTGGTAATGATGGGAAGGGAACTGCTGAACATTTTGGAGTTGCAAGAAAAATTGATGTATACGTAAGCAGTCTAAGCAAGGGACTAGGTGCGTTTGGTGGATATGTCGCATCCAAAAAAGATGTAATTGATCTTATGATAAATGTCTCAAGGCCTTTTATCTACACATCAGCTCTGCCAAGCTCCATTGTTGAATTTGCATTGAAAAGATTCCTTTCTAAAAGAGAAAGGCGGAGAAAAAAACTATGGAGAAATGTCAAATTGTTACACGCCGGTCTAGAATCTCTTGGATATGAGATCAGTTCATCAAGCCAGATAATTCCGATCATAATAGGAAATGAAAAAATAACGTTGCAGTTTGGAAGGCATCTTTTTGAAAAAGGAGTATTTGCACAACCAATTAGATATCCTACGGTTCCACTTGGTCTTGCGAGGATAAGAATTTCAGTCACCGCTTGGTTGTCAAAAGATCATATTGACAAGTCTATTGATGCGTTTGAATCTGTGGGCAAAAAATTTGGTGTGTTGTAGCTTATGATGAAGCTAGACGATCTGTAAATATACTAGACTAACCAGTACGAAAAAGGAAATTGGCATAAATTGCGCCTGCCAGAAGACAACCCAACAGTATTCCAATTATTATGAATCTCTTGTTCACATGATGCCGTCACTACAAGGAGGATAAAAATTGATACGGTAACGATCTGGAACAGATTTGGAACAAGCTATTAATAAAAAAACGTCATATTCAAGGCAATGCAAGAAGTAACTGTTGCCATAGCAGCCATAGCAGGCTTGGGTTCGTTCCTAGCACCATGCATTTTACCTATGATACCTGCCTTTTTGGCTTATATTTCTGGAACCACCATAAGCGAACTTCAACGAAATAATGGAACTGTCAACCTAGTTTCAAACAGGCTCAACATTGTACTAAATACGATCTTCTTTGTTCTTGGGTTTTCAGTTGTTTTTTCTGTTTTTGGTGTGATTCTAAATAGTGTATTAGCTAGCTCAGCAACAAATCTGATTTCTGGATTTAATCAGATAGGCGGAGTTATTATTATTGGCTTTGGTGGATTTATGTTACTATCAACTAAATTTAAAAATCTTAATTTTGAAAAAAGATTTTTCCCAAATCGTGCAAAAGCCAGCTATCCACTTTCGTTTCTTTTTGGATTAGCCTTTGCAGCTGGTTGGACTCCATGTATTGGACCAATCTTGGGAAGCATTCTCACTTTAGCTGCAACATCGCCAGGACAATCATTTACTTTACTTCTAACCTATTCGTTAGGACTTGGAATTCCATTTATCTTAATGGGAATTTTCTTTTCTAGGTTTACAAGGGTAATCAAGTCGTTAAGCAAACATTTGAAATACTATTCTATAATTATGGGCTCTTTTATCATAGTACTAGGAGTTTTAGTATACACAAACCAGCTTGCAACCATTGCAAGCTTTCCATTGTTGAATAATCTGTTATTGCAAGGATGAGAAAATGAAGGCTGAAATAAAAACTGCAATCATTATGGCAATAGTTCTAGCGGCAGGCATTGGAGGAGCGAGTGCCTATTTTTCTTCTTTAGAAGAGCCCATGCTATCAAATACACAAAATCAACTAGAGAATACCCAAAAGCATGCAGCTAGTAGCAACATGCCAACCATCTCAATCATTGACAAAAGCAGGTTTAAAAAAGCGCCCGACTTGGTTGGAATAACAGGTTACATCAACACTAGCCCAGAAGAGCTCAAAGCAACCATGAAGGACAAGGTCGTTCTTTATGACATTTGGACCTATAGTTGCATAAACTGCATCAGGACTCTGCCTTACATTAATGCGTGGAATGTGAAATATGCGGACAAAGGACTACTTATCATAGGGATACATTCTCCAGAGTTTGAATTTGAAAAAGATATCAATAATGTAAAAACAGCTGTAGAAAATTATGGAATAAAACATCCAGTCGTTCTTGATAACGATATGAAAACTTGGAAAGCATTTGAAAACAGGTATTGGCCAAGAAAATACATTGCAGACTCTGAAGGATACATAAGATATGATCACATAGGAGAAGGCGGATATGCAGAAACTGAAAAAATAATACAACAACTTTTGGAAGAGCGAAGCCAGCTTCTTGGGGTGAATGTTGTGGCAGCTCAACCACTTGTTGATTTGGAAGAACATAAATTTTTAATGTCACAAACTCCAGAGCTTTACTTTGGATACAAGTTTGCGTTTGGAAGAAACCAGCTTGGGAATTCTGAAGGTTTTAACCCAGATCAGATAGTGGCTTATTCAATTCCTGACAAATTACAAGAAGATTATTTTTATCTTGAAGGTCAATGGCATAACTTTGATGACAGAATGAAACTTGTTTCAGAAAATGGAAAGATCGTACTTCCATACTTTGCAAAATCAGTTAATATCGTAGCTGCAGGTCAAACAGAATTACAGATCCTACTTGATGGCAATCCAATAACACCAGAAGATGCTGGAACTGATATGCAAGGCGAATTGGTGCATATATCTGATGAAAGACTATACAACATCATTTCAACTAGAGAAGCTGCATCACATACGCTTACTATTATCGCAAAACCTGGTTTTGAAATTTACACGTTTACCTTTGGTTAAATATGTTTTTATAATAATGTTTCACAATTCGAATTTAGAAATAATATTTCTAAACATAGAAAAACATGCCAACTGTAACTGTACACTGGTGTAACTGCAGTTACACAAAGAGGTGGAACATGCCTGCTTAAAACCTAGAATTTGATCTTTTGCAGGTGCAAAAATAAACGACTATCCTTAGTAAGTGGAATGAACACAGGGAGAGTATATCACAAAAGGTAATTGACAAAGTAAGACCCGACACGCCACTCAAACCAAAAATTGATGAGGCACAAAAAAAGTTACAGCTTCAAATAGTAAAGCTAGATGAGATTACACAAAAATTAAAAGAAAAAGATGAGTATATTTTCAAAAAAGTTGTTGAGGCAGTTAGAACTCAAAATAAGCAATATTCACAGGCATACGCTGCAGAACTTCATGAGATTAGAAAAATGAACAATATGGTTACAAATGCAAAGCTTGCAATGGAACAAATTCAAATTAGACTAAACACAATTTCGGAATTAGGAGATGTGGTGGTAACACTAAGCCCATGCATGTCAATAATCAAAGGACTTGGAGCAGGACTTGGCGGTCTCATGCCAGAGGCAAACGCATCCATGCAAGATCTCTCAACCATACTAGGGGATATCATGGCTGGCTCAGCAGTCAGTGCAAACCACACTCTTGCTGTAGATACTGGAAGTGCAGACACTGCAGCAATACTAGAAGAGGCACAATCCATACTAGAAGGCCACATACGCCAAACTATTCCAGAGGTTCCAAGTGACCTTCCCACTGCAAAGCGCACAGAGACAACTACTTAGATTTTTTACTTATTTCTAAGAGAATTTTTTTAATCCTGGATATTGTTGGATAGCTGTAGCCACGCTTTCTATAGTTTGTAATCATCATCTTCCAGTTTTTTAATCTCCACTGTGCCTGCTCTGAAGTTACAGAGTGAACTTCGCGCTGAATTATACTTTTTCGACCTACTTTGAGCACGCCAGCATCCTTTGCAGTCCATCTGTTTTTTGCAAAGTGAAGACCTGCCAAGATTTCTTCAAGTGGTATTTCGTTAAAATATTCTTGCAGTTTTTTTATTTGCAGATCAGTTGGTTTTTTATCAGTCTTTAACAGCAGATCAAACTTTTCCATGATGATAATTATAGTGATGAGTATTTAATGTGAATTATCGAGTTATCTTTTACAGATTAGAGTAGAAAAATCTTTTAGGTTTTTTCTGAGCTTTGCTTCCCCCAGAAGAATTCTTTTCTCATAAAAGAGTCAAGCTGGTCAAAGGCTTCCATAGAGATTTGCTGGTTTCTAAACATTTGAGATATTAGCAGAATGAATTTTTGCTGAAATTCTATATCGTGTTGATGGTACTTGTCTAACTTATCTACAATCTCTGTCAGCTTGTCAAGTAGGGGTCTTACTTCATCAGATACTATCTTCTTGACTTCACTGTTGCTTGCAACCGAGTCTTCAAACTGCTTTGGCATGTTTCCACGGAATCTCATTGACTATTTAAAACAAGAAAATCATGTTTTATCAATTAGTGTATATAACTTTACATTACATACATGAGACAGCTTAGTTTTCTTTCAATAATGAGACGGTTTTAGACTAGGAAAACTGTTTTAACTTTCTCATGACGCCATCTAGACTGTTAAGAGGTACTATCTTTACCGTGTTAAAGTGTGCTATTCCTGCTTCTAAACATAGATTTTCAATGTCATGAGCATTCTCCGCCTCAAAAACTGCTACCCAAAGGTGTTCAAGTGCAGACATGTAAAAACCAACGATTTTTTTTATTTTGTATTTTTTCATATTTGATTTCATTTTATTTTCAATTTGCATGAAAATTTTCTTGTTGGTTTTATTGTTTAGTGGACACGATTCTGGGCTGTGGGTTATGAACGCTCCAAACATCATAGAATTATTTCATTATAGGCGGTGGTTAAAAACGCTTACGAAGTAGAATTCAAAAATGTATACATTAGAGAGTTCTGTCATATCTACAAGTTTATGTTGATTTGAATTTAGATTGTGTTTTAAGCCTCTCTGCTAGTTTACTAAATATTTCATTATGACTAACATCACTAAAATTAACAGTTCCACCTTCTTTTACAATCTGTTTTTCAAACTTTTCTTTAATTGCAAAAGATACTGATGAATAATGAAGTATGCCTTTCATTTTCTCTTGAACTATCGTCTCGGTATCTGGAAAACCAACGGGTGAAAAGATTATTCCATTAGCCCAATACATTGTAGGTATTCCACCACCAGCAGATCTAGTGGATGTAATGATTTGTCCTACCCACTCATCAAATTTTAATTCTACAACCTCATGAATGATGAGTTTTTGCCACGGTTCAATTACTATCTCCAAATCCCATTCTCATGCATACATGTTCGAGTTAAACATTATGTGTAGTGAGATCGCATTAATCTTGAAAATTTGATTAAACTACAGGTCAAAAATACGAGAATTCTATTTTAACAAGTAATCCGTTGAACCATTATGGAGGTTGTAAAAAGCAGCTGGGGAAACAGGTTCATAGTTGCTGCCATAGTGCAGGGTGGAATCATAACTCTCATGGCACTAAGCATGGTAGGAATGCAGGTAGTTTTTACCAAAGTGAATATGATCCAATTTTTGTCTTTATCTTTTGAGGGACCTGCCAAGTGGTTTTTTCTTGGACTGATGTTTTACTTGGTTCTAATTGTCGCTATAGCAGTAACTGCCGTATTTTACAGTCATTTAGAAATTAATATGAGAAAAAAGTTTTCTGGCATATCAAACGTTCTTGCATGGATACACCTGATAGGCATGAATGTTGGGGGGGCGGGGGCAACTATTCTTATGATATTTGCAGGACTATCTGGCTCTGGAGCACTTTCGTTATTTACCGAGGGGGAGCTAGGTCAACAAAACATTGCAGTAATGGATTCTTTTATCCCCCCAATTGCGTCATTTATTGGTGTTCTTGCCATAGGCGTTTTGTGTGGCGGTCTGGCTTACACAATAGCATATCTAAAGAAAACATGATCACAAATTTGGCGACAATATGGAATTAGACTAGAAAATTTGTAGTTTTTAGATGGGTTTAGCTTTTATTCGTACCACAAAAAGTTAGACAATCTTTTGGTGGGTAATGGGGGTGTTTTGACCTTTGGCTCACATATACACGCATAAATGTTAAACCCCCCTCCAAAAACCCACTTTTTGAAAAAATCACTATATGCGTAAATTTCAGAAAATTATGCGGGGTTTAGCTTTTACGAAGGAATTTTTTCTCTGATCTGAACTATCTCTATTTCTACAGCTTCTAGCGGTTCATCTACCACGTTTCGCCTAATGGAAAACATCTTTGGTTTGTTAAAGTCCTTCGTACAGTCTGGACATGCATACACAAGAACCCTATATTCATTGGGAGCTTTTGGATTGGAAAGCCGAGGGTAATAGACTAATCTTCCCCCACAATCGACGCAATATCTATTAGCGCGTCGTGTTCTGGCCAATGCGAACCTCCTGCACGTATCCTAATGTTGCGATCAGTATTTGATCTAGCCTGTCTAATAGAATAAACACAGATGTGATCTTGTATAATGTTTCAAAACTCGAGATTTGAAATATTAAAAACAAATACTAGCAGTTATTGTATCGTGATGCACCAGAATCAAAATGGTATGTTTCTAAATTCGAATTTTGAAATATTAGGCGCCGCCCGTCAGACTTGAACTGACGACCAGCTGATTAACAGTCAGCTGCTCTACCACGCTGAGCTAGGGCGGCAACACGTTTTGTCCTAGGAGATGCGGATTTAATCTTTACTAAGATTATTTTTGGATCCCGGGAGATTTTTCAAAAAGATAGATGCCGTCAAGAAAAACACGATGATCCTTATTTTTGACCTTGGTGTTTTGCTGCAAGCTTGCTGCGGTTTGTGCAACATCGGTTAAGACAGGCCCGGTTAAGATAACATCATCACCTTTTGTAACAACTTTAGTATCGCCACGTATTTTTGAAACTCTAGGAGCTCGTTCACCCTGAAAATTCTCAACTAGGATATTTTCATCCTTTACCTTCACTGTGATTGGAAAGTGTGCATATACAATTTTCATTTTAAAGGTGTAGCCCTTTTGGACTCCCTCAATGAGTGTCTTGATTATTGATTTGACAGTATTGAATATCGCATAGTCTTTCTTTCGTGTACCACCTGACTTTATTATGACATTTTTACCGTTTACTTGAAGGTCTACTGGTATTTTTTTGAAATCTTTTCTTGTTTTGCCAAGAGGCCCCTCAACACGTAACATTTTCTTTGTTAATGAGACCTTGACGTTTTCTGGTACTGGTAGTGAGAATTCGTGCTGTTCTATCTGTTTAGTAGACATATCCTATCAACAATCCTCCTAATCCTTTCATTATTGCTTCATGATGAGACATCACCCCATGGTTTGTAGTTACTAGTAACATACCTTGCGAATATGATGGAAGATATTGTCGTTCCCATTTTCCATAATCGTCTTTTCTAACCTTGAATCTTGGCGTAATTGCACCACACTTTGTAATTTTGGCCAAAAGTTGGATCTTGAACTTTCCACCTTTGTTATCATCAATGTTCTCAAATTCCCCAATGTAATGGTGGTTTTGAAGAGTCTTTAGCACTTCCATAGCAAGTTTTGAGGCTGGCAGTACGACGCATTCACCTTTGCGCCTGGCTTCCGTATTAAACAGTGTCACAAACAAATTAGCAATTATGTTATTTGACGGCATCTTTTCACCTAAATTTCCTAAATCCTAATGATACTGCAACCTCTCTGAAGCAACGTCTGCATAACGCCAAGTCATACTTTTGTATAACTGCATTATAGTCTCCACAGCGTTTACACCAACGTGAGCCTTTACCAAATTTATGTACAGTTCTTCCTGTTACTTTGTAGTCTCGATTCTTTACCATTATACTACCTCTATACCAAATTCTTTAGTTAGAAATTCCTTTGCCTCCTGACTTGAAATTATGTGTCTTTTTCCAACACTTGCTTTATGCTTGCTTCTAAATCTGATATTAAATCCAGGTCGTTGTAATGAAATGGATACGTCTAATCCTAAAATGCCAACTTGTGGGTCATATTTTACACCAGGAATGTCGATGTGTTCCTTTATGCCAAATGAAAGATTACCAAATTCATCAAATGAAGAGCCTTTGATCTGATTACCCTTTGCCGCAAAAAGTCTTTTGATGAGCTCAAGAGCTGGTTTTCTTCTAAGTGTTACTGCAACACCTATTGGTTCTCCTTTATGTACGCCCCAATCTCTCTGTGTTGCTTTTGCATGTCGTGGGCTTGGTTTTTGTCCAGTAATTTGTAATAATGCAAGTTTTGCTTGTTCTATTGGCTCTCCAGATTTGCCAACGCCCATGTTTAATACTACTTTTGCAATTGAAATTTTTCTCATTTGGCTTTCTGTTATTTGCGACATATTCTCACTCTAGTTGTATTACAGGTTTGTCCTTTCCTACAGCCATAACAAGGTCTACTGGAATCTCGATTTCTCTTTCACCAATGTTTACCAGCGCACGCCTTGGAAGCACGAAGGTGCCTTCTTTGATTTCAACAACCTTACCTATATGGCCAGCATTAATTCCTCTTGTCACAATGACTTGGCAGCCTTTTTCCAATTTAATTACATCAAGAAGTTTCCCTTCTGGAATTTGCATAATGCATGTATCTCCTACATTTACTTTGGCATCTGAAATAATCGAACGCCCATCATGAAAACCAATCTGGGTTTTTGAACCTCTAGTTGTTGTTTTTCTTGTTACTTTGACAAGTTTCTTTGTTTTTTCTGATTCATTTATCTTGATTGGTCTAAGAACCATAGAATCTCTTGGCACCAGCCTATAAACATCCGGAATGCCTACAAGCTCAACCACGTCCATTAGTCCTATTCCATGGTGAAGTGATCTACGAGTTATACCATCCACTTTTATTTTTCCACCATAAATTACAGATTTTGCTTCTCTTAGTGTGGTGACTAGTTTTAATGTGTCACGTACAAATACTGCAGTTGGAATTGCAACATGTTTTGGATGACCGCCAGGTCTTACTGTTACAACAAACCGTGAGTCCTTTCTTGTAATCCCCCAGAAAAGGGGTGCCATCTGTACTTCCTTTGGTTTTAGAACTTCTTTTGGCGATTCTTTTGGTGTTTCTTTTGGTGGTTCTGTAGCAACTTTCGCTTTTTGTCCCTCCAATCTACTTTGTCGCCACTTGTCATCTAGGTTCAAACCTGTAATCATAACATTTGATGTGTGAATGTAAATGTCCACATTTCCACCCTTAAGCTTTTCACGCTTTATTCCCTCCACTGCTACACCGCTTTTTTCAGTTGAAATCTGAGTTACTTTGCCGTCAATTCCCTTGAATTCTCCTCGCATTACTCGTATAGTGTCACCTTTTACTACTCGTGTATTACGTTTCCCATATTTTTCTCGGAGATCTTTTGATAGTGTTGCTCCAAGCTGTTTACTTCTTATGTGATTGGTTGCTGTATAGAATTGTCTGTTTCTAATTATTGTCGGTTTCATCTTATACCACCATTGACGCAAGGTTTGCTATTCTTGGCCACTTCTCTGATGCTTCTACAGCGACGGGACCCTTGATCTCTGTTCCTTTTATCTCTCCTTCAGGAGTAACAAGTACAGCTGCATTATCTTCAAACATGATTCTCACTCCATTAAGTCTCTTAATTGGATATTTTTGTCGCACAATAACAGCACCATAGATTTGTTTTCTAAGTTCACCAGGCCCCTTTTTTACAACTACATTAACAAAATCCCCTACAGCTGCAGATGGATATCGTGAAACCCTCGTTTTTATTTTTTGCACCATTACAATTTCTAGTATCTTTGCCCCCGTGTTATCTGCACATACAACTCGGGCACCAAGTGGTAATGCTCTTGTTATGTATGGCCTGAATTCTTGAACACCTTTAGCGGATACTGCAC
>Ga0209751_10001668_pt1 | contig 22547 bp, 29 predicted proteins | sample RifCSP13_1_FD_184019 | JGI IMG/M metagenome (GOLD analysis project Ga0209751, IMG submission 184019) | Soil microbial communities from Rifle, Colorado - Rifle CSP2_sed 13_1 (SPAdes) (version 2) | ecosystem: Environmental > Terrestrial > Deep subsurface > Rock core/Sediment | place: Rifle...
AACCTGACTTCTGTTATCCCATGTCCTCAGCCTTTCAATTGTGCTCTTCATTGATGCGGAAAGTGGCTTTCCAGTGGCATCCTTATTTTGAGGATTAATTATTGTGGCAAGGCCCATATCATGCATTGTCAGTGATGTTGGTGCACCAGCTCTTGCTCTATCACCGTGTTCATCTTGTGTGAAAGATCTCCATTCCGGTCCAGATTCTTGTAATTTTTCAGTAATTACAAAACCGCATTTGGAGCAAAACATTTCTCCTGATTCATTATCAGTAACTAGTTTTCCTTGTGCGCATCGTGGACACAGTTCTTTTGGATTTTTGGTTTTACTTACCATAATACGATTCTAGGGTATTCAGCTTTTTCGTATTTATGAATCATCAGCTTTTCCTCGATTTTTAGACCATTGTGAGCTAATAATAACATAGAATAGCAATAATACAACAATAATTTCAGGTAAAAATCATGAAATTCATTAAGATAATGCCTCTGTTTCTATTGGGAGTTTTTGTCTTACTACCAAATGTGTATGGAGAGACGATAAATCAAAGCATGGAAGGAAGTATGGATGTTCAGATAACACATCCAGATGAGTCCATAATTGGAAGAATAGCATCAATTTCCATATTAATAAAAAATAATGGTTGGGAAGACAAACAAGACATTTCATTTATCTTTACTAGTCAAGACAATGCAATGATTCCAGTTTCAGATAACAGCATAGCAATAGACAAATTATCTCAGGGTGGCTCATATGGGGAAAATATAGATTTTAAAATTTCATCAGATATTAATCCAGGAATCCATTTTCTTAATGTAAAATATTCTCAAGTTTTAATAAGTAATAACAAAGAACCACAAGAGCCAGTTGTTCATGATATTGCAATACCAATAGTTCTAAAAGAAGAGCCAAGTGTAGTAATTCATACTAATACGCCAGAAGCAATTTTTGCAAATGCTGAATTTCCATTTATTGTAGAAATAATTTCTAAAGACATAGAAATTACAAATGTCAACGTTGAGATAGTTCCTCCTATAGATATTCAATTTAGAGGAGAAACATTACATTCATTTTCAACTATACAAAAAAATTCTCCAATCACCATTACTTCAAGAATTATTTCTCCAATTGAGGAAGTAAATACAGAGTACAAATTACCATTTCATATCATAGTTACATATACTGATGATATGGGAGAAGAAAAAATGGAATCTCAAGTTGTTTCCATGGTATTACGACCTAGAACATTCATGGAATTAACAACGGATGGTGGGGTTTGGATCGGAGATTTCTTTATAGCTCCTTATGTAAGCATTGGAACAATAATAGGAATTCCAGCTGGGACGATTATTTCTTTGCTAATTAGAAAAAGCCAAAAAACTACAAAAAAGAGATCAAAAAAGAGAAAAGGCGAGAATTAAGATTGTAGTTTTGCATTAATAATTTGGATATATTTTTGATTATATTCGGTAAATAATCGAATTTTGTCTTGGGCCAGAGCCATAGCGCCGGGCCTACTATTGATGTGTTTATTCGCTATTTGTTGTTCTTTTAACAATTTTTTCAAATTGTCTTTGGTTTGTGATTCAAGTTCGCTGATCAAGTTTTGAAATTCATTTTCTAGCAATTTCTTTGTATCAGGAATTGCAGGTGGAATTGCTCCTATGATTTCTTTTGTGGTGATTTTTCCAAATACTTTTTTGTTTAGTTCAGTCAATAGTTAAAACTCCATTTGGTGTTATAAATTCAATTTGGCATTATGGATAATATAATATTTTTTGACGTAATTTTATACATTAAACGTTACTACGTAAATAGAGAGATAAAAAGTGTGTATGCATTGCAATTACTTTCTCAAATTTGATATTAATGCTGTAATTTAATTAGAATTTAAAAGAAAATAATGCGTGTTGATTAAAATAAAAACAGATTCTTTAAAAATTTGTCAGTGCAGTAAGTGTAAAAATTGTTATTTTGATTCAGTAAATGGTAAAAAATTATGTCACGCGTGTTCCCACAATATTCACAATTAGTAATCGTGTTCACTAAAGTCTGAACCTAATGCTATTGTTGCAATTACTGTGTTTTTGGTTGTTTGGAACTTGATATTTTTATTTGACATGAATTGATTAAAGATTTCTTTTAATAGTTGTTCAGTGAAAAACGACCAATTCATGCCTAATTCATGTTGGATAATAAAATGGTGTAATTCTCCTTCAATTCTATGATCTGATTTCATTCCAGATGCACGCATGTAATCTTCTAATGTTTCAATACATCGTTTCAAATCATATTTTCCTTTCATAAAAAGAACTGTATCTTTGATTAAGGGTAAAACTGTTTTAATAATTTCATTGATGTCTTCTCCATCCATTTCGGCACCAAGAGAATCCAATATCCCTTTAGGAATTGGAATCATGCCTATTTTATCACCAAAACGATCCCAAGTGACATATTTCTCAAGAATTTGTTTTACCAAAACATTTTGTGATATGTTTTTGTGCATTGCCTCTGTTTCTAATTCTTCTACAATTTTGGATGGTAGTCGATAAGTAATACTGCGTGTCGTTTCTTTTTTTGGAGGATGTGGTTGTCTATTAGTTGGAGTGGATTTCACTGTATGTGATTTTTTTTGAGCATATATCATGTTATCCAATGTGGTATTTTTTAAAATTACCTAACTGATTTCCAATAATGTCAAATTAATTTCGATATTTTCATTAAATTTTGATCTTTTCCAAACATGTGCATGGCAATGCATGCCAACTGGTTAAATCTTCTTTTTCATATTACATTGTCATGTCTCAAGTAGAAACACAATATGATATGTTTCTGACATCCCTGAAAGAAACGCTCAAAAATGTTGATGTTAACCTTATGTTGAAAATAATGTACTTGGAGAGAAAATTGCCTGCGGTTGCACCAAAAGTGGAGCTTGAATTGAAATTGAAACTAGGAATTAACCAAGTGAAAAAAGAAGCATACATCAGATCAAGATATGGGTTTCAGACTTCGTCTCTTGGTGAGCATGGTTTGTTTGCAGTAGGCCAAATGAATATGGATCTTGTAGCAGAAGTTGCAAATGACTCAGACATTGAAAAAATTTCAGGTGTGGCAACTCCCGCATCTTATTGAATCCATAAAACCAAAATTCTTCATCAATTTCATAGTTTCCAGAATTTATTTACTAGATGAATTAACCTATTGGAAGCCAGATTGATCATCCTTCCTTGGAGTAAGCCATCTTGGTCAGGGGGGATAACCAATGTCAATATCGACATACATCGCATGTGTGTCCAGCTTCCGTTATCATTGAGATCTTTTAATCTAATAAAATTATGGTGTAATATCACTGATGAAGATAGCACATCTTATTGTGATGGATTCCATCAAAAAAAATAGAATTCAAGGCAAAAGCAACAGAAATTAAGGTTTAGAAATTTTTTCTTTTTTAACCGATGTTCTTCCAGTCATGCACATTTTTGGAAGGAAAAGTGCAAAATATGCTCACTCGACTATATTCCCAGCACTTTATCTTGTGGGATAGAAGGTACATCAACATCAGTTATCAAATAATTGTTTGTTTAAATAAGAAAATCATATTAAAAAATTATTGGGCTTGAGAGAAATCAAATTAGAGGAAGAGTATCGTTCAGATAGAAACAACATTGTGGCAGACTTTTTTTTTCCATGTCTGAGTAATTGCACAGAATATGATAGATGTGTAGATTTTTTGTCAATTCGAGGTTTAGCTGGCATAGTTATGGGATTTGATAATTTTACTGCAGGCAAGGCAAAATTAAGAATGATCACAGGCAATAGATTCAAGATAGCAGATCTGAACATATTAACAAAACTTTTTTCAGAAAAATACACTAAACGCTTTGATGGAAAATTGATCAGAGATAATAAAATTCAAAAACTACAAGATTTCATAAATAACGGCCAGATTGAATTAAAAGTTGCAATCACAAATTCTGAGGAGATTTCCAATTTATTCTCAGAGAGAATAGGAATATTCAAAGATGAAAATGGTGAAGCTGTTGCATTTACTGGAACATCATCGTCTCTTTCTATTCAAACAAGAGATTTTGAATCAGTCGATGTATTTACGTCATGGAATGATAAATCAAGGGTTCAAATAAAAATAAAAGATTTTGAAGATTTATGGGAAAATAAGACAAAGTATGTCAACGTTTATGATTTTATGTATGCAGAAAAAAACAATCTTTTAAAATATTCGTCGGAATGGGCGTTCAATGTTTAAAGTTGAGATAATTCTTCCAGCCCTGTTTTGTTTTCATAAAAATTCATTCTATTAATTTTATAATATATTACTTCTCCACGCCTTTCGATTACTGCAATTATTGGTTCTTTCCCCATTTGTGTAATTTGTTCAATTTTTTTTTGGAGAGTACCCATCTTCTCTTGTTGACCTTCATTGAGACCAAAAATTAGAAATTTTGCTCCTTTTTCACCAAATTGTCCTCTTTCATATACTCGAAAATCAGAACCAAACCCAAATCCATCTTTGACGACATATCCCCTAGTTTTCAAATCTCTGTAGATCAAAAATTTTGTAAGAGTTTCACAATCATTTTTTTGACATATGTTCATCAAGTCATCAAAATTAATTTGCTTTTTGCCCTTGTGTAGAATTAATTTATTGGCATATAACAAATAGAGAGACTCAAATGACTTTAAGGATAATTTTTCTTTTTCAAGTTCGCCGTATCCTTTGAGTTGAAGTTCATGAATCATTTCTTTATCTGAGATATAGGTTTGATCTGAGACCAATTCACCTTTCACTAAAGGAGTTTCTTCCATAATGAAGAGAAAACCATGGTTTTCCATATAAGCATTGGAGAATACAAAGATGAGTTGTCTAACCGTTAAAATATGGGCATTTTGGTTTGAATTTATCATGCATGGCGCTAATTACAGAGTAGGGAATGGACAACCATTCTGTAGAAAAGAATTCATCAAAGGTAATCCACAGATAAAAATTGCAAAATTCCAAGGAGGAAAAAGGGCAAGTTATGATTACTGTGTTCAATTACTCATAAATGAAAAAATCCAGATCAGACATATGGCCATAGAGTCTTGCAGATTAGCAGCAAATAAAACACTTGAACAAACAACTGGAGAAACAGGATATTTCTCCAGACTTAGAATTTATCCTCATGTTCTACTTAGAGAAAATAAAATGATTGCAACTGCTGGTGCAGATAGGATTTCAGAAGGCATGAGAAGAGCTTGGGGAAAAGCTACTAGTTTAGGTGCCAGAGTAAAGCACGGACAATGCATTATGGAGTTTTATGTTAATGCGCCACATCTAGAGAAAGCAAAAAAAGCCCTCAAAAGTGCTTGTGTGAAATTACCAGGAACTGCAACAATCAAAGTTATTCCTTGGGAACAAAAAATGTCACCATAAATTTTCTAGATCAGATTTCTTACTTTTAACAAATTCTAAAAACTCGATAAATTCAAGTTCTGTTGGTTCTCGGTTTAGAATTCTTTTTGTTTGATAATAAAAGGCATTGTAGAGTCGTCCAACAACAATTCCAAGTGCAAATGATTTAGAATCATCAACGTTTGAAAGTAATTGAATAAGTTGTCGTATTTCTTCTTTGTTTGAAATGGTCTCATGAATTTTTTGCTTAATTTTCTCCATCAGTATTTCATCCATAGTTTATCTTGGATGCAATAGTTAAAAACAGTTTAATATCCAAATTCATTCCTTAGGATTGTTGCAGTTATAGTACAGTTTGGTTAATATTCGAGCTTGCCAAGTTCGTGACCCGGGTTCAAATCCCGGTAACTGCACCATTTATCTTTGACTATTTTGTTCTAGTCCACGTTCTATAATCTCTAATGCATTTTCAGCTTTTTCAGGTCTAGGGAGCTGAATCATAAAGACATTATCTTTTCCATAATGAGATTTCGGTGAGGATAGTGCAAGCATTGAAGTTTTTGCAAGAGATTGAAAAAAGAACAAATCATTGTTTGCGTTGATTAGTAATTTTTCAACAATTCCACCTTGAGAAAATGTCAAAATAATTTCTACAAAAACATGACCCAATCCATCTTGCAATATGTTAAGATCAGTGTTAATTGCAAGAGATTTCCCAGCAACTTTAGATATTATTTCATCATATTTTCTTTCATCTAAAATTATACATGGGATATCCTGACCATCAAAATCAAATGTGGTTACACCGTCATGGACTTGTTCAGATAATTTTTTGAGCTCGTCAGACATTTTTCTTTTCTAACATAGGTACCACTTTATCGCTTGCCTTTATCATAAATGGTGAAAGAAACGCAGTTACAATAGAGATCACACCTACTAGTGGGAACAAAAATGTACTTACAGCACCAATATCAACTCCAGTTTTTATTATAACAATTGAAAATTCGCCTCTGGGAGCAGCTAATGTAAATGCAGAACGAATTGCTTTGTCACGTTTTTGACGGAATAAAAAGTTACCAAGTAAATTTCCTCCAAACTTCATCCCAATTGCAACTGCAATTAATGCAATAGCCATAAAGATATAATTTTGAAGTTGAGATACATCCATCAAGGCACCAACTGAGATAAAGAATATGGCTACAAACATATCTTTAATGGGACTTGCCAAAAGTTTAGAAACTTCAGATGATTTGGATTCAGCAACAAGCACTCCTGCAAGAAATGCTCCTATAGCAACGGACAATCCAACTACATTTGCTAATAAGGCATAGCCAAAGCATACTCCAAGAACACTCAATAATAAAATTTCGTGATGCTCAGATGCAGCTACTCTATCAATTAATGGTGGAATAATTCGGGTTCCAATGGTGAATGTGCCAATAATCAAGCCTGTTGCAACAATGACTACGATCAGAATAGATTCTACAGATACGGTTCCAACTAAAGCAATTGATTGTAAAGAGGAAATCAAAATGACAGCAATTACATCTTCTACAATCAATATTCCCAATACAAGAATTGTTGATTCTCTCTTTATTCGTCCCATCTCTTCTAAAATTTTTACAATAACAGCAGTACTGGAAATTGAAAGTGCTGCAGCAATGAATAAAGAATCCATGGAATTCAGTCCAAGTGAACTGGCAGCATAAAAAATTGCACCTAATGTTGTAAACAGACCAATAGTACCTACACCAATTGCCATTCTTCCAATACTTTTGATTTTTGCGTAAGGAAATTCAATCCCAATTACAAAAAGAAGCAAGATAACTCCTATTTCAGAAAACAGATTCAATGCAGACATATCAGTTAAAATTCCTACGCCTTCCAACATATCAGAAGGACGATTTCCGGGAGGAAGAATCCAAGACCAAAGAGGAGATAGGGGTCCTAACAACATACCTGCAAAAAGATATCCAATGATCAAAGGTTGTTTTATTTTAAAAAAGGTAAGAGTTACAATTGCTCCAATAATCATGATAAAAGCTAAATCAGTAACAAATGAAGTATGAGGAATACGAGTAATCTGATCAAGACCAGTAACAGTTTGATTCAAAACAGTAGAAATTCCAGATGAATCAATCTGAAGTACAGAGTTAATCATGATACCATTTGACAAATTTGTTTAAAAACAGTTGCGCACAAGTTCAACAAACAAAAATGGGTTTTTTAATTTAACATAACTTTTATGTAAATTTATTATGTTTTGAACCTCTTTATGCCTAGTCATCATTAATCTAATTGCAGAATGATGAGTAGGTCAGCTGAAAATAGTGTAGAGAAATGACTTGGGGTATCTGACTGCATAATTGGTAACACCATAATTACCTAAATATTAATAGTACGGTACCATACCGTACCATATGATTCAATGTGAATATTGTCCAAGAGGGTTTATTGACACAGCAAACGGGCTAGCTGAGAAGACCTTTCATGAGTTACTTCATGAACCAGAAGTTGTCAACAAGTAACTCTTTACATTTTTTATTTTACACCTAACTTTTTTATCATCATATTTTATTGTTAATAGATATGGCTACCAAAGAAACGAAGAAAGTAGACAAGGTTTCAGATAAGACAAAAAAAGTCATAAAACGCGAACCTACACCTACAGCAATACTAAAGAAAGTAGCATCAGTAACAGATTCCAGTAAGGCATTACAAAAAGAAATCAAAGTAATGTCAAAGATTTTTGGCGATAATCAGAAAGTACTTGTCTCGATGAAAGGGATGATCGACACTTTAACTTTAACATTAGAAAACATACAAAAACAATCAAAGCAGATAAACATTCTAGAAGATGATACACAGAAACTTTATGCAGGATTAAATCATGTAAGAACACAATCAAATTTAGTTACAAAAATCAATGAACAAACTGTAAGGCTTCAAGAAGAAGTAAACAAAATAAATGAATTACAAAAATCATCTCCAAAGACACAGGAATTATCACAGCAAGTAGAAGACAGCATGAATTCTATGCGAAATAATTCACAAATGATAATAAAAATAGCACAGAGAATAGACGAAGTAAGAGATGATCTTAGAAAAGTATCTGGAAAAACAGATTCATTTTTAGACATAAGTAAAGAGATCGACAATCTAAAAAATAGTGTTGAAGGGATAACCAAAAAAACAGGCAGTATCGAAGTGAGCTCTCAGGTAATTTCTAGCTTAAATCAAGAACTTGGAAAAATCAAAGACGATGTAAATTCAGCATCAAAATTGAAATTGGAACTAGACGCAATTAAAATTGCAATTGACGCAGTTGCTGGAAAAGCATCAAAAATTGATTCTCTAGGGGGGGTGATAGAGGGACTAAAGCAGCAGTTTGCCACAATTGCATCAAACACAGATCCTACATCAAATTTGAGCATGAATTCAATCAAAGTGATTTCCGGAAAAATCGACAAAATTGAAACTGAGATAAACTCATTGGCACATAGAGCAGATTCTACGGCATTTGTAGGGGAGGGGTTAAAATCAGTTCAAGAGGACTTTTCAAATTTCAAAAAGAATGTTTTTGAGAAGACAGACAACATAGAACAAAAAATTTCTTCTGTGTCAGATATTTTAAAACGACAAGATGCATCTACAGCAGAATTTCACAAAAAATCAGATAAAATATTTGAAGAAATGCAATCAGTCAAAAATGTTACAAGTAAAGTATCCAAAGAATCATCAAAAGAAATGATGGCGCTGTTAAAGCTATCAGAATATCAATCAAATATCAGAATGCATTCAGAATCAAAATATGGGGATGTAAAAGATCTAGAGAACATGGCATCACAAACAGCAGAGATTGTGAATTTATTTGATAAATTATCAATAGAATCAGGAGAAAAGATTCCACTGCCACATGAAGTCAGACAATGGGCAATCAGTAAAATTTTGGACTGTGCAGACAAGTGGGAGATCAGATTTAGCGATATCTTTGCAATTTTGATAAATACAATTGGTAAAGATTTGCTAAAAGAATCAATCAGAATTCAACAAATTAGAGACATTTACGGTATTAGAGCTGTAGATGAAATACGAAATGACTTGAATATTTCCTAAACGCCAGTTGCTTCATCAAATGAAGTTAGTTGATCTTTCTTTCGTTTTAGAGCTGCAAAGATTCCTAAAATTGCAGCTATCCACATCGTGCTAAATACAATATTGGATACGCTGACAAACATGTATGGGGTAGCATCCATGATATTTTGACGAAGTGCCAAAGAGCGTTCGCCAATGTTAGTCATGCCAGTTTGAAACGCAGCGCTATCTTCTGATACTCCAGAAATTGTTTCAACATTTACAATCATATTATCAACATCACGGGATATTCGAAGAAAGCTTGTAGATTCAGTAGGAAATACCCAAACAGGGTTTTTACTTTCAGGTAATTTTTCCATAACAATTGCCAAATCTTGTTTAATTGCAGTCAAATGAGTTTTAATCGCAACAGGATCAGCTGAACCAATTATGCCATCCAGATTTCCACGTATTCTATCAAGAGGGTAAACATCAGCATAATAGCCATTAATTGCCATAAATCCTCCAAAAATAATAATTACAACCACTCCAATCATTGAAAGTTGATATGTTCTTTTTTCCATTTTTTCTGTCTTGGTTAAAACAGGAACATTACGTGATTTAATTCTTTTAAATCTTGTATGAGAGAGGCTCATGTAGGAAATATAAAAAAAGCCAACGGTTTGCAACCCAATAATAGGTGCAAAAACAGGGTTATTGGAAAATATTGAAATCAGAATTCCCATCAGGCCATAAATACCAAAGAATATCTCAAGTAATGTAGTTTTTGTAAAAGGTAAGTTGTATGCCTTGTCTCTCCAATTATCTTCTTTGTTAACAATTCCATATTTTGGAGTTCTTAGAAACTCATTTTTCTTTCCAAAAACGGCATCAAATACAGCTACGCTGTTATTTACAGACATTCCTGCATTGTAAACAAGTAATGCAGGCAAAATCTTTGCTTTTGATTTCCAAGATTTGTGATACATACTTTGAATGATCACAATGTATGCCCCAGGGCCCATTGCAAGATATGCTGCAATTGTCAATGCGGGAATAAAACTAACCAGATAGAGATTCATGTTTGAAGCTAAAAGGACGGGCAATGCAAGAAATTGTATCAACATCAAGGGATAAACAATATGACGCGTAAGTTGAACAAATGCTTGAATTTTTGCCTCTACTGAAACTTTACGTTTGATTGCAATATCTACCAATAATTTAATTGCACATTGGATAGAACCCTTTGCCCAACGAAATTGTTGTCGTTTAGCTGCATTCATTTGCACAGGAAGTTCAGCATCAACTACAATATCAGGCAAGAAAACACATTTCCATCCTTTCATTTGAGCCCTATAACTTAGATCAAGATCTTCGACGAGTGTAGCAGTATGCCATCCACCGGCATCTTCGATACAAGCACATTTCCAGATTCCAGCAGTGCCATTAAAGTTCATAAATAAATTAGAATTACTTTTAGCCTTTTGTTCAATCAAAAAATGAAAGTCAAGACTAAGTGCTTGTGCTTGAGTAATTGCAGAATAGTTTTCATTTACATGTCCCCAGCGACATTGAACTAATCCTATATTAGATTTAGAAAAGTGAGGAATTGCTCTTTTTAGAAACCAATTGGGTGGAATAAAATCGGCATCAAAAATTGCTACAAATTCTGTATCAGTAGTTTGCATTGCATGCTTCAAAGCACCTGCTTTGTACCCCCTTCTGGTACCACGTCGTACATGTTCAATTTGAAATCCCTGTTTTTTGTATGAAGCAACAACATCAGATAAAAGATCCGCAGTTTCATCGTCAGAATCATCTAAAACCATTATTCTCATCTTTTCTTTTGGATAATCCATAGCACATACTGCATCAACTAGCCTCTTTGCAACATACCTTTCATTATAGATTGGTAACTGAATAGTGACTGACGGAGTTCCCACATTAACAGTAGAAAGGATTTCTTTTCTCTTTATTGAAAGATATGTAAGGTAATAGAAATTACAGGTGTAAGCAGAAATAATAATTGCAGAGAAAATAAACAGATCAAAGACAAATTGAGTAAACGGATTAAGTGCCATTATCTAGTTTCACAAAATGTCTGGTCGCTATTTATACTTGCAAAGTAATTTACTTATTTTTGCTCAAAGATCTTAATTGCTTGTGGTGGACAAACGCCTTCACATGCAAGACAAAATATGCAATCAGGTTCTTTTGACATAAGGGGTTTTTTCCCAGATGCAGGATTTCCAGGAGTATCAAACCATTCATAGACTCCAACTGGACATGCTTCAATACATGCACCATCTGCAATACAGATATCATAATCAACAGATACGAATTCGCCCCAAACACCAAGAATTCCATTGTTGGCGCCTTTTCTACCCCAAGTCTTGATTGTGTATCCATTTGCATCAAATGGGACAGATGGTTTCATTTTAGATTTGTAAGCAACATCAATTGGTCCTGGTTTTGCCCCATCAGGAATTTCAACTTCGCCTCCATCATCTTCAGCAATTTCATCTGCAGATTCAGTTGGTTTTGGTTTAGCATTAAGAACAATTTTTGCAAGTGGGGTAAGCTCTTCTAGTCTTTGTATTGCTTCAAAATGATTAATCTTCTCTGCTTTTGCAAGATAAGAAATCATCTTATCGGCCAAGATTGTGTTACGTAAGATAGTATCAATAATCATTTTTGCAAAATGATCTGCTTTTTTTCTATAATCTTTAACCCAATTTGGATCACCAAATTTTTCAATTGGAAAAATTTGGTAAATAATATCAACTACTTCTCCACTAACAATCTCAACAGTGACAGACAGTTCTACTTCTTCATACCCTTTTGCGTCAGGATCTTTCATATTCTGTTCTTTCCAACGATATGTTGCAAATACTCTGTCTGCATATGCATCCATTTCAAAGGCCTTTTTTAGACCATCGTGTACAGATTTAATTTCCAGCGGATCTTCAAGTTTTATGGGCAATCTATAGAGTCCAAGTTTGAATCCATGAAGAGGATATACACCACGTTTTGCAGTTGGTGCTTCCATTGTCCAAACTCGATCTTTTAGAAGTAATGACATTTGGTTTCAGTAGATTGAATTTATTTAAAAAGGTTATCAGTTACTGTCGTCTGGACATGTAAGTTCACGAAGTTCGATATACTTTTTTTCCATTGCTTCTGCATATTCTAAAATTTTTTTGAGATCAAATAGATCTTTTGAAAAATACCAGCGAATTGGAACCCAATGTCCAATTCCATCCATATCATGAATCATGCCTTTATCGGCTTTGACATTTAGTTTTTCATCTATTGAGGTGTCCTTTACTGTAAGACCTCTTTTTGTTTTATCTTCTAAGATAAAATCAGCATCAGCATCTTTAATGAAATAAAATGAGCCTTTCTTTAGTACAGGAAGGTCTAATGACAATTTATTTTTCCACGGGATTTCCTATCATGTTACCCCATTCAGTCCAAGAACCATCATAGTTTCGAACCTTGGAATAACCAAGAAGATATTTTAGGACAAACCAACTATGAGATGATCTTTCTCCAATTCTACAATAACAGATGACATCTTTGTCTGGTGTAACACCTTTTGATTCATAATTTTGTTTAAGATCTGCTACAGACTTGAATGTGCCATCAGCGTCATTTACAGCGGTGGCCCATGGGATATTATTTGCTTTAGGAATATGTCCGCCTCTTTGTGCATGTTCCATTGGATATTCAGGAGGTGCTGTAATTTCGCCAGAGAATTCTTTTGGAGATCTTACATCAACCATCACAGTGTCTTCTCGTCCTAATGCTCTACTAACATCAAACAGATAAGCACGAAGCCCTTCATCAGGTGGTTGTGCTTTGTATTGAGTTAAAGCAAGTCGTGGTTCTTCTGTAGTGTATTCCTTATTTTCTAATTCCCATTTTTTTCTCCCACCATTCATGATTTTTAGATTTTCATGACCATAGTATTTGAAAACCCAGAAAACAAATGCTGCAAACCAATTATTGAAATCACCATAAAGGATAACTTCTGTATCTTCACGTATGCCATTTTTAGACATTAATGCCTCAAATTGTTTTTTATTAATGATGTCTCTAGTTATAGGATCATTAATGTCTCGTTTCCACCAAATTAAGCTTGCTCCTTTAATGTGACCTTTTTGATATCCGTTTACTGGATCATAATCAACTTCAACTAGTTTTCTATTTTCGTTTGGATAATTTTTTGATACCCAATCTGTATCTACTAAAACTTCAGGATGTGCGTAGTTCATGTTATTTTACAAATTTGTATTCATACTTATTTGTTTTTACAGTAAATTAAATAAAAAATATCTTTTTAACCAAATGAGATTTAGGAGAACTGATTGAAACTTCAAAAAGTGGCAGTGGTTAGCAAAGTAGGTTCAAAAGAGTCAGAAGAGGCAGCAAAAAACGTGGTAAAAAAGTTTCTAGCAAAAAAATCCACAGTATTTACAATTTCTCCTATAGATGTGGAAGGTGCAAAAAAAGTTGAGACCCTAGATGAGCTGAAAAAAGAAAAACTGGATTTAGTAGTCACGTTAGGAGGGGATGGAACAACCCTAAGAGTTTTCAGATATCTTGAAAACGAAACTCCAATTCTAACAATCAATGTAGGTGGGAACAGGGGCATATTATCTGAAATAACAATTGACGAGATAGATGACGCAATTGATAAAATACTAAAAGGCAAATTCTTTTTAGATAAACGAACTAGAGTTGTTGCTTTGTGTGGAGGTAAGGAATTTCCACCGGCATTAAACGAAATATACATTTGTAGAACAAATCTCACAAAAACTGCAGAAATTGAGATAAAATTTCAAAATGACACAGTTAAGCAAAAAATGGATGGGGTCATAATTGCAACTCCAAGTGGCTCAACAGGACATTCATTTTCTTTAGGTGGTCCAATTCTTCATGAAAGTCTAGATGTTCTGATCATAACACCTGTTGCTCCAGTTTACAGATTAGAATCAATTGTGGTGCCAGATGAAAAAATAGAAATAATATCATCACATGACTGTAGTATAGTTATGGATGCGCAGGTAGTAAAGTCGGCAGGTTATGGTGAACCGATAATTATAAAGAAATATAGAAAACCAGCAGTCTTTGTTAGATTGAAGAAACGGGGACTGAGACAGATGAGCAAACTTGGATTTTAGAATATTAGATGCCAGTGCATTTTATGCGGGAGTTCCATTTGGATCAGCCAATGATTGTTATACAACATCTCTTGTTTATGAGGAAATAAAACACATCAAAAAAAATCAGGATGCATTAGGAACACTGCTAGAAACTAATCGATTAAAAATAATGGATCCAGATAAAGAATCAACAAATGCAGCCATAGCATCTGCCAAAGAAACAGGGGATTTTCCACAGTTATCGAAGCAGGATATTTCAATAATTGCGCTATGTATCAGTCTTAAAGGGGAGATTATTTCAGATGACTTTGCAATTACAAATGTTGCAAAAAACATAGGATTGAAGATATCACCTATAATGACAAACAGTTTTCAAGATGTTGGCAAATGGGTTCATTATTGCCCAGGTTGTCGTACAAACCATACGACTGGGAAAGAGTGTCCAATGTGTGGTACCCCACTCAAGAGGAAATTACTCAAGGGGCAATCTCCGTCCATACCAATCAACGAATGATCCATCATACAATTTTATATTTTGATAACCTGCAATCATCAATTGTAAAAATAGACTAGATGCTCTATGGCCATGCATACAATAACAAACAATTTCACTGTCTTTAGATATTTGATTTTGAGAAAATAGATTTTGTAGAAAATCTTTATTTTGAAATAATTTACCATCATATGCTATTCCTTCAGTAAATGGAATTAGTTTTGAATTAGGCAAGTGTCCCCCCATAAACTCTTGAGGGGTTCTAGCATCTAGGATTACAAAATTATTTAGATTTTCTTTAAGATGATCAGACTCTATTCGAATTTTAGAGTTGGTTTTTGGAATAAATGTTGCTGATTCAGGACTGAATAATTTTTTTGTTAATTCAAATCCATTTCTTTGCAAGTCCATAATGTTTGCATCAAGTAGACATGTTTTTTCATGCCCAAAGTAGAGAAACGTCCATGCAATTCTAGCAGATGATGGATCCATAGAATCGCCAACAAGAACAACAGTTTTAGAACTATCAATTCCAAGTGAACTAAAAAGATCAGTAATTTTCTTTTCATCGACAACTAAATTTGCACCGTATTGATCAAATTGGATAACTTGCTCTATTGTTAGCAATTGAGATTTTGAGATATGTCCATACAGAAACATTGTTTTAGGACGAGTATCTAAAATTACAATGTTTGGATCAGAGAGATGATCTTTTAGCCAATCTATTGAAACTAACATTAATGACACAGATTTCTCAATTTATTTAATAGTATCAGGCATCATGCAAAGTTTTTTGGCTTGATTCTTTGATGTATTTGCTTTGGGATTCAAGCACTTTTTTTATTTTTTTAGCTCTGGCATCTCCAAGACCTTCAACTTTTGCAAGTTCGGAAGTTGTGGCAGTGAAAACTTTCAAAGGAGTTCCAAATTTTTCAAGCATTCTAACAGCAAATTTCTCCCCAACACCAGGCAAACTACAAAGAGATGACAATTGTTGTTTTTCCAAATCATTTGATTTTTTTATTTTTTTCAGATATGGCCCCTTTTGAGATTCGTTTCTAGAACACAGTGAAACAAGTAATTTTGCAGTATGAATTGCACTAGGAGTGGGGATTATAGGAATTTTAAAATCAATTACCACGGTAGATAGTGCACCATAGAAAATCATTGGATTATCAGCTATTTCTTCAATTTCGTCTACATTTCCTTCCATAAGCACTATTGGGAATTGAAAATGTTCTTTCAGTCTAGAGCATTGATCAAAAAGCCTGCCATCAAAAACAGAAGACATCAAATCTCTGATACTTTTGCGCTCTACAACAGTTTCAGGTGCAACAATGTAATCACCTATAGGCAATGTTTTCATTTCAAGATTAAGACCTACAGATTTTAGCAGATCAGGAATTCCACTCTTGCGTTCTCGTTCATCTACAATGATTCGTAAATTTTCTAATTTCACCAAATGTAATTTTGTTAATTTGTTAATATCTTTTTGAAATCACAATTACCAGGCTATTTTCTAGGATTATCGTCAGGTGGTGTAGACTGGGACATTTGAGCGCCTCCAGATGCAGGACCTCGCATCATTTCAGTGATTTTTGCTTCCTGTTCTTTGAGAGACTCTTTAATTCTAGATTCTTGTTTTTCAAGAACGGTTGAACGTGTTTTTGCCAGTTCTTTGCGTTCTTCTAATTCATCAATTAGTTCTTGTTTAGTAGATTTTATCAAAATTGAACCAGCATGCTTGTATACATTATCATCATCCGCTGCTTTTTTTAATTCCTCAAGTGCCTTCTCAGTCTCAATGTTTTCCATCTCAAGATGTTGTTTTTGTGTCATTATTGATTGAAGGTTTTGTTGAGATTGCTGCATTTTCATGAGCTGCTCTTGAAGCCAAGGAGGCATTTGTCCTGCTGACATGTCAATACAATGTCTTTGATTTCATTATATCTTTACCGATTCAATCGAATCATAACTTGCCTGAATTAATCTCAAAGTTGAGTTAAGATTTGCTCGTAAGTGTGGAATATGATCAGATTCTATCGAAATTGTGATTTTGTCATTTAATGACATGCAAGTTTTTGTAGGATTTTCTGGATAAAATTCATTATCAATGTTTATGGAATCAAATATTGCTTTTGTTTTCTCTTTAGCATCAATAGTGATTTTTGCATTAAAGCTTGATATCATATGCTGTTCCAGCAACTTTGAAACTACATTTCTTACAAGACCAAATGCCAACTGCATCTCGATTAAACTGTTGAGAACCGCATTCAGGGCAAGTTCTCTTTTCTTTTAGTTGAAAGTGAATTTTGGCATATTGTTTTCTAATTTTGATACCATATCTTGCACCTAATCCTTTTAGTGATTTTTGCTTTGCCAATTTATTGTCCTCCTTCCTTTGCTTGTTTTAACTTTTCTCTTATTTTTGAGCCTACTTTAACAGATATTTCACCGCATTTGATCACCTCATCAAAGGTAAATCCACCATTTCCTCCTTTTTGCAAAGCACAAATATTTCCATTAGAATCAGTAGTGATTGTAATTCTTGCATCCATACTATCCCATTCATCACCATTTGGATCAACAATTATGTAGTTTCCAATTTTGCCCATAGTAACAGAGACAGGAATAGTAGTGATTGGAACAGATGATTCTCCGCCTTCAACTAAAGTTGGCACGTCATTTTTCATTTCCCATTTTGGTGTTTTTGAAGAGAGAATTGCAGCTGTTGCAGCATAAGCACATGCATCAAACAAATTTCCATCATAATCAACTACAACATTATCAGCAAAAACTCCGACAACAGATTTATTTTTTTCAATCACTAGTTGAGACAAATCAATCATGTGACTTTCTCTGATACCTCTATCAACTACTCTTGCCAACTCAATAACATCAGGTCCAGGAGGTCCAGTCTCAACACTTGGATGAGAAAGGGGCAAAAGCTCAGCAGTGCAAATGAAGATGCCTTTGTCACCCATATCTGGAAAAGGTCTATCAGGTTGAATTTTAACGCCGCAAACTACTTCACTGTCACCTAATCTAACTCGTGCAGAACCGTTTGCTTTTGGAATTGCGTTTACTTCAATTATTAATTTTCGTGGTTCGTCTAGTGCTCTTCCATCAACTCTTTTTCCTTGTTCTAATAATTCAAGTATTTGAGATTTCTTTAGTTCATCAATTACAGATGTAGATGTCATTTATTTTTCTCCGTTTCCAAAATATTTTTCAGTTAATGCTTTCTTTTGTAATTCATAAACAATTTTACAACCATGAATTCCGGTCTCTACACATTTCTTATATTCTGCAGGAGTTAGTACACCATCTAATTGAAGTAGTGTAATTTTTTCGAGGCTTGGCATGTAACCAATAGGCATGTCTGCTTGTCCTGCTTGATCTTCTTCGTTATTAACATCAAGAATAATTGTATCTGCGGCTTTACCTGCAGCACATGCTGCCACCATATCCCTCATAGGAATTCCGGCGTCAGCCAAAGCTACGGACGCAGCAGAAAGTGCAGCACAACGAGTACCACCATCGGCTTGAAGAACTTCGATAAAAACATCAACTGCGGTTCTTGGAAATTTGTCTAACATTACTGCGGGCTCTAATGCTTCTTTGATAACTTTGGAAATTTCAATTTCTCTTCTAGATGGCGCAGGATTTTTTCTCTCAGTTACAGAAAATGGCTCCATATGGTATCTGACTCGTAAAATACCAGTATCTGTATTGGACATGTGTTTTGGATGGACATCTCGTGGACCAAATACTCCAACTAAAATTTTGTTATCACCAAATTCAATGTATGCAGAGCCATCAGCATTTTTTAATCCTCCAGCTTTAATCATGATTCGTCTTGGTTCATCGACTTTTCTACCATCACAGCGAATTCCATTTTCATCTAGTAACACTAGCGCTGTATCTCTTCCGCCCATTATGGTTCACCTTTTGATTCTAACATTTCTTTCACTTGGTCAGTCAAATTAGCAACATGTGCCTTTTCATCGACCATTTGTATTGCCTTTTTAGCCTTTAATAATCCCTCGGGAGTCTCACACGAAACCACTACCCATCCATTTTGACCAATAGTAATGGCAGCACCCGTAGCCATTTCAATTGTTTGAATCATCGTTCCTCTTTTTCCAATCAGGCGCGGGACTTTGCTAGGGGAAATCTTGACCAAGTGTCCGGAATCAATCTTACCAAGATCTCTATCAGCTATTGTAACAAGAGGATCCCTAGTTCTATCAAAATTAGCAATTCTAGCTGCAACGAGATCGCCTGATTTCAACTTTGATGAAAGTTCATCAGCATGTGCAGAAAAATCTCTTCCAAAAACATCCTGTGCAGGTAAAAATCCTACATAACATGAATTGATATCCAATTCCCAAGATAACGATGTATGAGAGACAACTTTGCCGATTACAAGGTCATCGATCTTTGGAATATATTTTCCAGTTAATGGTATTACTTTAATGGAATCATCATAAATTTCTGAAATTCCTATAGCAGTAGAAATGATTTTGTTGCCATCAAGAATTACATTTTGTTCAGGTCTGTAAGGGCCTGTTGTGATTACATCGCCAGGTATAACGTACTTTCTTTTGTTCTCCATTACTTCATAACCTCAACTGTAGCAGAACCTTTCGTTATAGAACCCAATCTATCAATCACGTTTGGCCTTGCTCCAGCGGGTATTTCAAGTATTGCTTTTAAAGAACCATTATTTTGCCATTCTTCCTTTTTTAGAAATCCTACAGATTTCAAAACAGCATAAGATTGAGATGCATATTGAGCAGGTATCGTTATTTCAAGATCTAGGTTTTCAGATTTCAGAGGTATTATCGAACGCAGTTTTTCTACAATATCTTTTACTTGTTCATCCACATTTTTTTGTGGTTCTATTATGATTCTTCCATCCTTTAATGCTTGTTCAATTCTCAGTGGAGGATGAGGTAAATGAGTTCTAGGATCAACATAAGTCTTGGCAATAAAGGAGACAATTTGTTTTCTCTTCTCATCTAGCATTTTACGTCTTTGATCAGTAGTAAGATTCAGATCACCTTTTCTAAGCATTATTTCAGCAATCTCATTGACATCTTCAGTTTTGAAAGCCTTGAGTAGTTTTTCTGTTGAGGGCTTAGTGCCTTTGCCAGAGTCAGTATAGATCTCATCAGAAATCAAGATTGCAGAAATATCTTTTTTCTTTCCCAGTTTGAAATCCAGTGCTGGGTCAGGCTTTACCAAAATCTCAAATTTTTCGCCTTCGTGTGAATATCTAACCACGGTTATATCGGCCATTTCTGAAATATGGTATGATAATTTGGTATTTATCTATACTCAAAAAAAATTAGTCTTGGTTTTTGTAATAGAGTTTGATAATTTTATCCACCACTTTATCTGTGTTGACATCCTTTTCGGTGCTTACAAGAAGTAAATGATCATCTCCCAGATAAAGGGAAAAGCGCTTAACCAAGTCATATTCAGCCAAGGTGTATTTCGTTTTGCCAAGCCACTTTGACATTTCTTTACGTGCCTTCCAATCAATAATGGAAAGAGTGACTAGTTCATTTTCCTTATGCTCTGAAAGCAGACTAGCCAAGCCCTTACGCATACCACCTCCAACGCGAACAGCCCATTGATCATAAACGGTAGCAAATCGGATTTTAGGATCAGATTCTAAAATTTGTGAACAGAATTTCTCATAATCCAATGATTGCTCTGTGTGTTTATGATTATTAGAGTTTGTCAAATATGGAATAGTCCATATGGCAAGATAGTCTGGAATTCTCAACGGTCAAAATATGACATAGTAAAGAGAAATTAGAATTTCTTGAAAAAAAGAACTCAAGAAGATCATATTTTTGGTCGGAGTTACATGATTATACCCAAAATCGGCTTGATTAAATCACGCTAAAGATTGGACATTCATACACAAAACCAGCTAGATTTTTATGTGGACTTTGAAAATTTTCTTCTAAGATTTGTCTTCTTTAGAGGTAATTAACAAGGATAATCAAAAAATGTCAGTAAAGCTCAAAGGTGTTCCGCTACAATATGCAAATGCACTTAGACGTATATGTTTAAACGGCATTCCAGTGTTTGCCATAGATACTGTCGACATCATAGAAAATTCATCCGTACTACCAGATGAAGGTTTGGCACACAGACTTGGATTAATACCAATTAGGACAGATTTATCAAGATTCAATGAGCCATCAAAGTGTGATTGTCAAAGTGAGACAGGTTGTTCTAATTGTAAAGTCATGTTGGTTCTAGATTCTGGAGATTCAGACGTCACTAGAACTATCTTATCAAATGAACTAACATCTGAGGATGATTCAGTAAAACCAACTTCAGATAAAATCCCAATTGTTCAGCTTGCACCAGGACAAAGAATTAAAGTGGAATGTTATGCAAGACTTGGTCGCGGAACAGAACATGCAAAGTGGAATTCAGCAAACATTTCAGTTTTAACTGAAACCAATAAAGAAGACGAGAGAGTACTTACAATAGAATCAACAGGAGCATTAAAACCAGAACAAATAATCCTTGCAGGAGTAGATGAACTAAGTAGTAGATTATCAGAGTTTAAAGAAATAATCGGCCAATTAAAAGAATAAACTAAGCATACACATTATATTTGGGTTTTAAACCGGTTTATTCACATGACTAATCAAGTCGTTATACGCATGGCAAAAGATCTAAAAAAGGCATCCACTAAAAACGATGCTCCAATTTGGGCAAGATTAGCAGAATATGCATTAAAACCATCTATTGCAAGACGACATATCAATTTGAACAGAATAGGTCAGCTAACAAAAGATAAAGACACTGTAGTTTTTCCAGGAAAAGTATTAGGAACTGGTGACATTGATCACAAAATTACACTTTGCTCATTTTCAATTTCAAATGCTGCAGCTACAAAGATTTTAGAAAAAGGTGGAAAGGTGGTTAGTTTTTCAGATTTAATAGAAAAACACCCAACTGGAAAAGGAGTTGTATTACTTGGCTAGTCAAGAAAATGCTGTATCAATAGACAAACCAATTGTAGTAGACGCTACAGACCACATAGCAGGAAGATTGTCATCAAATGTTGCTAAATTATTGTTAAAAGGAAATAGAGTATCAGTTGTAAATTGTGAAAAAATCATGATCAGCGGAGCAAGAACAAACATAATTAGCGAATACAGAGGATTTTTAGAAGTTAACAGTGTAATTCATCCAAGACACGGTCCTGTTCACCCAAGAAGACCAGACACAATCATGAAAAAAATGATTCGTGGAATGCTACCATATGGAAAGAAACCATCTGGCATATTAGCGCATAAAAGACTAAGAACATACATTGGTTCGCCTAAAGAATTAAGTTCATTTGAAAAAATTCAATTTAAAG
>Ga0209751_10001673_pt1 | contig 22528 bp, 21 predicted proteins | sample RifCSP13_1_FD_184019 | JGI IMG/M metagenome (GOLD analysis project Ga0209751, IMG submission 184019) | Soil microbial communities from Rifle, Colorado - Rifle CSP2_sed 13_1 (SPAdes) (version 2) | ecosystem: Environmental > Terrestrial > Deep subsurface > Rock core/Sediment | place: Rifle...
ATGTATTCCTCATAATCTTCTTCACAGAAAAAGGTCTCCTGCCTGCGATTGCCCCGCTGAGTGACGTGATGGGGCAGGCCTGGCGCCACGACCCGTGCGAGTCTTGCCATGCAGCAAGGCTATGGCGGCGTAAGCCTGAAGTCAATAATTAAGTATGGTGTCCCCGCAATTTCCATTTCCACAATTTAGAATTTCAGAATTTGGTCATTCATGAAACAGACCGTTGAAAAACTCTCGGTGCTCATTCTGAGGGGCCGAGAGCGACGAAGAATCTCTTTTAAAGCCTGGAGATTCTTCGTCGCTCTCAGAATGACAGGCAGTCAAAATGACCCGCTAAAAGAGTTTTCGAACAGCCTCTGAAAAGCTTGTCAAGAGACTGAGGGTTCCCCTTTTTTTCTAGTGTGTGTCGAACACCGCCTGGTACTGGGCAAGCTTGGCATCGACGGCTTCCCGCTCCGCCTTTGTGGGGTTGTCCGGGGCGGCGGCCGAAGGAAGGCTCCCGAATTTCATCAAACAGGCCATCAGCATCAGTCGCGCCTTAGTAGCGGTCAGGTTGCTCCCTCCGATCGAGAGCGGATTGCGCTTCGAATCCACCGGTCCTTCGGCGTTGCCTCGTCCCACCCTCACCACCGGCATGCCGCTAAATACGGCTCGTCGTAAGGCTGCGTCCGCCGAATTACTCATCGTCCCGAAGGGAGCTGCCCCTTCGGCGACGAAACCGGCTAGCGGTGTCTCGCGCAGGTTTTTTTCGATTCGTGCGAGAATGTCCACCTCCGAAGCCGCGCTGCCGGACTCGTCTTCCTGGAGATAGCGAGCGTGCTTCGCGATCGTGACCTTCGGGATCGCAGTCGGAAGCAGGTTGCCCTGGGCGTCCTTGATTTTTATCGGAATCCGGATGATCCGGCCGCCATCCAACCGCGCTCCCTCTACCGATTCGGGCAGCCGGGTCAGGTTAACCTCTGAGGTGTACGTATGGCGCTTAACGGTCTTGAAGGTCAGGGCAGGGGGACCGGGCTGTCCCATCGTTCCGACGATCCCGCCGTGACCTCCGGTGGCCACGTAGCCTCCGGGGCGGGCGTCGCCCTTCTGGACATCGCGCGCGGTGAAGATCTGCTCGTCCTGGATGACCACCCCCCCGATCGAGTCTCGTCCGCCTTCGTCCGCCCAAATCCGGGAGACGATATAATCCACCGAGTCGATAATGTTGCGATCGCCGTCGTTGCTCACGGCGCCATGGGCTCGCTGCGAGGCGTTGCCAACTATCGGAATGGTCGTGTCGATGAGAAGGTTCAGCCAATAGCTTGTCTCCTCCACGAACGGGCTTCCTTCCAGCCAGATCGCTCCGCTATACAAGCCGCGCTTTAAGGCCTGCTGGACTACGTTGGTCAGGCGCGCCAGGATGGCCATCGGCGGCTCCCGTCTTAAATAGCCGGGGCGGTAGGGGAAGAAATCTTTTCCGAGAATCTCCAGCGGGATGTCACCTTGGCCCGCGTCCGAGCGCAGGCCTTGCGGGAGCCCTTTCGTGTAACCGCCGGATGGCGCAGCGCGGTAGAATTCGAACTCAGCCTTGGAAGAGAGCTGGGAGCACACGCCTTCATCGCCGACTCCGAGGCGATCGATCTCCTCAAACAAACGCGAGCCGTCAGGAAAGAACGGCTGGCGGCACTTCTCCGCTGGCGCGTTGGAATCGGCGCCGTCCCCCTCCCAGGCTTGACCGCTCGCCTGGCGTGCCATGTAGGGCAGGGGATAGAGCCCATCCTCCGGCCGCAGAGTGACCTCATAAACGGGAATGTCATTGGCCCCTTGGCGCTGCTTGTGAAACTGGCCCGAAGAATCGATGTAGCCGTCGGGGGGAGCGTAAAGCTCGGCGGCATCGCCCTCCAGCGGATGGGCGCTGAACTGCTCGACGTAGACCGTTACCGGCGCCGCCAGGCGCTGCGGCCGCAAGGCGTCGAAACGCGTCGGGCCGCCATCCGAGTTTTTGCGCCGCGGCAGATCATATTTCTCCCTCGCCTTGTTGCTAGTAACCAGCGGCTCAGTATTCTGGATCGTCGCTGTAGGCCCGGAAAAGACCGCGATCTTGGGTTTTTCGGAGGATTGAGTTTCTGCCATGGGCGTCTCCTAAACGGTTTGAGCTTGCTCGAGCCACTCTTCGTGCGCATCCACCCAAGTGGACATCTCTTTTTCCTCCTTCAACGGCCCTCGCGGTTTTCCGTGCCGAACGGGGTCAGGGCGTCGCCGCCGCGTCGGTAGTTTCTTTGGGTCTGTTCGGGCTCGCGGTTCACTAGGGTGCGATGGTACATCGGGTGGCGGAGACTTCGCACCTCGTGCTCCAGTTCGAAGAGCTTTGTTCCATCTTCGGGGTTCGCCACATCCTTGAAGCGGAATTGATGGTTTCTCACATGTTCCATGATGCGGCCGTGGCGCTTGAGGAAGCCGTAGGGCCCGGAGAAGTTGGCCACGTAAACCGCGATGTGGTGGCCGTCGTAAGGAGCTATCTCCTCATCCACTTCGCGGAACCGGAGCCATTGATTGCGTCCAGTGGCCACACGCGCTGCCGCGAGACGGTTTTGGGAACTCAGCGTCGTGGGGGCACGCATCACTTCTTGGTAAAAGCGGGCAATCCCAGCGGCCGCGCCGGGCTTAACCCAAAATTCAACGTAAGGAATGCCGAGGGTCATGTCGCCGAAGCGCGGCGCGGGAGCATGGCAGCGAAAACGGTTGCCCCATGGGCAGACGACCGAAACATGGTCGGCCTCACGGGTCCAGGAGAAGCGAGTGGCTCTGAGACGTTCTTCCACGGCCTTCAATCGGCCTTGCAGAAGGTCAAGGTCAGGCAGGACCACGCCGATATGGCCCGGGATCCGCTGGGCATTTCCGCTCGGCAGGTGGAACTGCTGCTCGCCCACGTTGATCCACATGTTCTCCGTCCCCACCGTGAGGTACGGGTCGCGGGTGAGTCCCAGCCCGACGACATAGAAGAGAGTTGCTACGGACTGGTCGGCGATGCGCAGGTTGACGTGCTCGAGCGATACGATGTTGCCGACGTCTTCCTCGCTATAATCGCCCGGCCCGCTCATCGGGCTCCTCCTTTCCTCTTTTCCGAGTTTAGCCTTGAAAAAGCTAAGACCCATTAATAGTCCGACCCGAGGGCAGGCGTCAAGGTGTGTGAGGCACAAACGCACGGCAACGTCAAAGTCAGTTTCACCCTAGTGAATTGATTTCGCAAGAGCCCTTTGTCCGAAAATCCCCCCTCTCCCCCCTTTTCTAAAGGGGGGAATTGGAAGTCTCCCTTTGTAAAGGGAGATTTAGAGGGATTTTTAGTCGCGCTCAACACGACTTTGACGAGACCCTGGGCACAAACGCGACGGGGGCTCACGTCGCCATGCGGTGAGGCTCGTCTGATCAGGTAGAGTTGCTCCGACGGGGCTGTCTCGTAGAAAGTTTTTAGTTCTTAGTTTTGAGTTTTTAGTTCGCAACTCAAAACTTAAAACTCGAAACTCAAAACTATCAAGTGCCGATCGTCCACGAAGTGAGGTAGTGTTCCTGTTCTTTGGTGAGCTTGTCGATGCGGATTCTCATACTGGCTAGCTTAAGCCGTGCTACCCAGTCCTCGACCTCTTTGGGCACATCGTAAACTTGGGGATTAAGGCGGTTCCGATTCTTCACCGCCCACTCGGATGCGAGAGCCTGGGTGGCGAAACTCATATCCATCACGGAGGCCGGGTGCCCCTCAGCGGCGGTAAGGTTGATGAGCCGTCCCTCTCCCAGAAGGTAGATTCTTTTCCCCCCGGGCAGGATGTAGGCATCGACGAAGTTGCGCACGTTTTTCTCTACCTTCACCGCCATCTGGCTCAAGGCCTTGAGGTCGATCTCGATGTCGAAGTGGCCCGAGTTGCAGAGAATCGCTCCGTCCTTGAGAAGCCTAAGGTGTTCTTTACCGATGACATGCATGTCGCCGGTCAAGGTGATGAACAGGTCGCCGATCTTAGCGGCCTCCTTCATGGACATCACCTCGAAGCCGTCCATGGCCGCTTCCAGGGCCCGGATCGGATCGACCTCGGTCACGATCACCTTTGACCCCATTCCCCGGGCGCGCGACGCTACGCCCTTGCCGCACCAACCGTAACCCGCCGTCACGACTCTCTTTCCCGCCAAGAGAATATCGGTGGCGCGAATGATGCCGTCGATCGTCGATTGGCCGGTGCCGTAGCGGTTATCGAAGAGGTGCTTCGTGGCGGCGTCATTGACGGCGATGACGGGGATTCTGAGCCTCCCTTCGCCGGCAAGGGCGCGAAGTCGTATCACCCCTGTTGTCGTCTCCTCCATGCTCGCGATCATGTACTCAGCCAGGTGGGCAAATTCTTTGTGGAGCAGCGAAACCAGATCCGCTCCGTCATCCATGGTAATGACCGGCTTGTGGTTCAGCGCCGCGTGCAGATGGCGGTAGTAGGTCTTGTTGTCTTCGCCTTTGATGGCGAACACGGGTATGCCTTCATGTTTGACTAGGGTGGCGGCCACATCGTCTTGCGTGGAAAGCGGGTTGGAGGCGCACAGCACCACTTGCGCCCCTCCGGCTTTGAGGGTCTTGACCAGGTTGGCCGTTTCCGCCGTCACGTGGAGGCAGGCGGAAAAACGCATTCCCCGAAGCGGCTTTTCTTTGCGGAAGCGCTCGCGCACTCGTCTTAGGACCGGCATGTCCTGGTCGGCCCAGAGAACGCGCTTGTTTCCCTGCCCGGCAAGTCCCGGGTCGCGGATATCGTATCTTTTCTGCGCCAAGGTTACAGCATCCTCCCCACCGCCGGTTCCTCTAGACCTTGGCTGCTGCCTGCTTAAGATCCTCGACCCGGTCGGTCTTCTCCCAGGTGAAGTAGCCGTTTTCCGGCGCTCGACCGAAGTGGCCGTATGAGGCGGTCGGGCGGTAGATGGGGCGCTTTAAGTCCAGGGTCTGGATGATGCTCTTCGGCCGCAGGTCGAAGAGTTCACGGATGATCTGAGATAGCTCTTTTTCCGGGATCGTCCCGGTACCGAAGGTCTCCACCGCGATCGAAACGGGCTGGGCCACGCCGATCACGTAGGCTAGCTGCACTTCGCATTTGCGGGCCAGCTTGGCGGCGACGATGTTTTTGGCGATGTAGCGGGCCATATAGGCGGCGCTGCGATCCACCTTGGTGGGATCCTTGCCTGAGAAGGCGCCCCCGCCATGGCGTCCCATTCCGCCGTAGGTGTCGACGATGATCTTGCGTCCGGTAAGGCCGCAGTCGCCCTGAGGCCCTCCCACCACGAAGCGGCCTGTGGGGTTGACATGGTAAGTGGTGTTCTGGTCGAGGTACTCCCGGGGTATGACGGCCCGAACCACGCCGTCGATGATGGTCTCTCTCAGCTTACCGTACTCAATATCCGGTGAATGTTGGGTCGAAATCACCACGCTCTGCACGCGTACAGGTCTGCCGCCATGGTATTCCACGGTGACCTGGGACTTGCTGTCGGGCCTGATAAACGGGGCTTCTCCGCCTTTGCGGATTTTGGCAAGATACTTGACCAGGATGTGGGCCATCTGGATGGGCAGTGGCATGAGCTCCGGGGTTTCATCGCAGGCAAAGCCGAACATCATCCCCTGGTCTCCGGCTCCCTGCTCTTTGCCCTCCGACTCGGTCACCCCGATGGAAATATCCGGGGACTGGCGCTCGACCGCGGTGATGATGGCGCAGGTGTTACCGTCAAAGCCGAGCGCCGAATCGGTATAGCCGATGTCACGCACGACTTCCCGCGCGATCTCGTTATAGCTGATTCGCGCCTGGCTGGTGATCTCGCCGGCGATCACGATCATGCCGGTCTTCGCGAGCGCTTCGCAGGCCACCCGGCTCTCCGGATCTTCTCTCAGGTGAGCATCGAGGATGGCATCGGAAATCTGATCGCACATCTTGTCCGGATGACCTTCAGAGACGGACTCCGAGGTGAAAAGGTAATCGTTCGTAGCCATTTCAACCTACCTCCGAGGCGGTGTACCCCAGAATGCAATTCTCTCCCCTATACCGTATAAGCCGGAGGGAATCAAGTTTACTCGCTTTCGTAGAAATTCTTTTCCACGAGTTTCTCGATCGCCCGCAGGACCTCTTCCGCGTCCTTCCCCTTGGCCTCCACGTGGATCTTGCTCCCCTTGGTGGCGGCGAGGGTAAGCACCCCCATGATGCTCCTCCCGTCGACCACATGGCCGTCTTTGGAGATCTTCACTTCAGCGGAAAAGCGCTGCACCGTCTGGACTAACAGCGCGGCAGCCCGGGCATGCAAACCGAGTTTGTTCTTGATCTCGAGTTTCTTGACCACCTCGTCCCTTTAACGATTACTTGTCGATGTCTCTATGCTTCACGTGGATTCGAAAGCGCTCGCTGTCCAGTCTTTTATTGAGCTCTTCCACCAGGACGACGGAGCGGTGTCTCCCTCCGGTACAGCCAAGGGCTATGGTGAGGGTGCTCTTCCCCTCCCGCACGTACTGCGGCAGAATGAATTCTAGCAGGGAGTAGAAGCGGTCCAAAAAGATCGTCGTCTCTTCCCGCTTCATGACAAATTCTCTCACCTCGGGCGCCAACCCGTTTTTGCCCCTGAGCTCGTTGACAAAAAATGGGTTGGGGAGAAAGCGCACGTCGAAAATCATGTCGGTGTCGTGCGGGATTCCGTACTTATAGCCAAAGGAGGTGAGGAACAGGCTCGTCGTGTGGGGACTCAGGATCTGGCTATAGTGTTGCTCCACCTCTTTTTTGAGCTCGTGGACGTTAAATTGGCTGGTATCGATGACTTTATCGGCCACGGCGCGCATCCCCTCCAGTGCCCTGCGTTCCCGGGCAATTCCCTCCTGAGTCGAGCCTCCCTCGGCAAGAGGGTGAGGGCGGCGGGTCTCGCTGAACCGGCGCAACAGCACCTCGTCGGAGGCGTCGAAGAAGAGCACTTCCAGACGGTGTCCCGCCGCGCGCAGCTCGGAGAGGACTTGAGGCCACGACTGGAAAAAACGCCCTTCCCTCAAGTCGATGCCCAGGGCGATCCGTTGAACCCCTTCTCCGTACCCTTGGCAGAGGTCGATAAATTTGGGGACCAAAACGACCGGCAGGTTGTCGATGCAGAAAAAACCGTTATCTTCGAGCGCCCGGATGGCCACGCTCTTTCCCGAGCCAGAGAGACCCGTGATGATAATGATATCCAGGCCATTGGCTGTCTTCATGGCGCTACGAGGTCCGGTGACCAGGAGGCATAGATAAGGGGTCAAGCTCGAGTCGGCTTCTGTCTCCTGGCTTGCGTGTTTTTGTTCGGCGAGCTAAAACCTGTCGTCTTCCTCACGGATGGTGTTAAAGATTTCCTCCTGGGTTTTCCCCGTCATCAGCCGGGCGCGAAAGGCAGCGTCCTTGAGCAGGCGGGAGATCCGCGCCAGGGCCTTGAGATGATCCGCCGCCGAGTTTTCGGGCGCCACCAGAACGAAAAACAGGTAGGTCAAACCGCCGTCGAGGGAATCGAAGTCCACCCCTTGGGAACTCCGGGCAAAGACCCCGGCGATCCGCTCTACCCCTGGAAGTTTTCCGTGGGGTATCGCCACTCCCTCCCCAATGGCTGTGCTACTGATTTTCTCCCGCTCAAGCAGGGCCTTGAACAGCAACCCCGCGTTCATAGTCTGGCTGTGCAAGGCCATCCACTCCGACATCTCTTTAAGCACGGCGCTTTTATTCCTGCCCTGGAGATCAGGGATGACCATCGCGGGATCTAAGAAATCCGTAATCTTCACCGCTTTACCTTCTTGCGTCGGAGCCTTACCTTGGTCTTGTATTTCCTGATCTGCTGCTCGATTTTGTCTATCACCAAATCAATAGCCGAGTAGAGGTCCGAAGTTTCCTCGCGCCCGTGGATTGTCAACCGGCGTGCCTGTAGCGTGACCTCGGCAAGTTGTCGGTCTCGGGAATCCACAGAGAGCACCACATGCGCCTCGGGGGGGCGGTAAAAGTACTTCCCGATTTTGAGAAGTTTTTGTTGCGCGTACCGCTTCAAAGCGTCGGTCGGCTGCGTGTGCCGGAAGGTTACGTAAACTTTGACGTCTGTCATGGCGATCCTCCCGTAAGGCTGCCTTATTTTCGCAGGTAACGCTGTCGCCGCTTCGACGAGGGAAGGATGCCCATGGCCTCGCGGTACTTGGCCACGGTGCGCCGGGCGATATCGATGGCCTCCTTGCTCAGGAGCCCAGCAATGTGTTGGTCGCTATGGGGTTTTCTCGGGTCCTCGCCGGAGATGATGCCGCGGATTTTCACTTTAACGGTCTCCGAGGCCACATCTTCTCCGTTGCCGGCCTTGAGGCCGCTTTGGAAGAAGAATTTCAGCTCGAAGAGGCCCTGAGGAGTGTGGACATATTTGTTGGCCGTCGCCCGGCTCACGGTCGACTCGTGCATCCCGATGTCTTCCGCAACATCCCGCAACACCATCGGCTTGAGCTGGCTAACCCCGTACTCGAGGAAATCATTCTGAAATTTGAAAATACTTTGCGTGACGCGGAAAAGCGTCTGCTGCCTTTGGTGAATACTTTTGATGAGCCATGCCGCCGCCCGCACTTTCTCTTGCAGGTACTGCCTGGCCTCGGCTTCCTCTCCGCCTTCGTGCGTGGCCAGCCGACGATACAGAGAACTGACCCGCAAACGGGGAATCCCCTCGTCGTTCAGGAACACCTCGTATTTGTCGCCAACTTTCTCGATCCCTACGTCAGGGATGATGGTGTGGACCTCCTCCTGCTCAAAACCCTGAGCTGGCTTGGGCTGGAGAGACGCGATCACGCGCGCGGCCTCGTCGATCTCTTCTGCGGTAACCCCGAGTTCCCGCGCTAACTTTTCATAGCGTCTGGTCTCCAGCTGGGCGAGATGATCAGAGACCAGGCGGGCCGCCAGGGTGCCTTCCAAGCTGAGGCTCTCGAGCTGAATCAGCAGACACTCGCGCAAATCACGCGCGGCCACGCCGATGGGGTCAAACCGCTGGATTTCTTTCAGAACCCGCTCTGCCTCCGGAGGCTCGGCGTCCGTGGCTTGGCAGATCTCCTCTAGCGACACCTCGAGGTAGCCGTTTCCATCCAGGTTCCCGATGATGTAAGCGCCGATGGACTTCTCCCGATCCGTCAGGCCCGACAAACGGAGCTGCCAGATCAGGTGATCTTCCAGCGATACGCTCTTGCTCAGGGTGTTCTCCAGCGAGGGAGGGCCATCGTTGTCATCGCGGGTGGCCTCGGCCGTCAAAGAGCCGTGAATGGAATTGGAGTGGGATTCGATATACTCTTGCCAATCGAGCGTACCGATTTTATCCGTGGCTGAGAGCTCGCGGCTGATCTCCGGCTCCGGGGCGCTCTCGGGAGGCACCGCGTCATTCTTCGGCTCGTCCTCGGCCTTCTCTCCGCCCTCGGCGGCAATTTCCTCCTCCAACGCCGGGTTTTCTTGGAGCTCCTGGGCGATCATCTCCTCTAGTTCGATGCGGGAGAGCTGCAGCAGCTTGATCGCCTGCTGCAGCTGGGGTGTCATGACCAGCTGCTGAGCCAGTTTTTGGACCTGTCTGATCTCAAGGGCCATAGCTAGAGTCTAAACCCCTCCCCTAGGTAAACTTTGCGGGCCTTCGGGCTGGAGGCGATCCGCTGCGGCGTTCCTTCCTCCAGGACCAACCCCGCATTGAGGATGTAGGCCCGGTCGCAAATTCCGAGTGTCTCACGGACATTGTGGTCGGTGATTAGAATGCCGATGCCGCTGGTGGTGAGCTTGCGGATGATATTTTGGATTTCCGCCACCGCGATAGGATCCACGCCGGTGAAAGGCTCGTCCAACAGGATAAAGTAGGGGGCGAGCACCAGGGCCCGTGCGATTTCCGCCCGACGGCGCTCGCCTCCGGATAGGGTGTAAGCCTTATGGCGGGCCAAGTGGGAGATCCCGAGCATTTGCATGAGCATCGTGCAGCGCTCCCGGCGCTCCTGTTCGCTCAAGTCGAGAGTCTCAAGGATCGCCTGCAAATTTCCCTCAACGGTGAGACGGCGAAAAACGGAGGGTTCCTGGGGGAGGTAACTGAGGCCAGCGCGCGCCCTGAGGTAAACCGGGGTGGAGGTCAAATCTTCGCCGTTCATGAAAACCTTTCCTTGATCGGGGCGGACGAGACCGACCATCATATGAAAAGTCGTGGTTTTTCCCGCTCCGTTGGGCCCGAGCAACCCTACCACCTCACCTCCGCTGATCTCCAGGCTGACCCCATCGACCACGCGGCAACCATTATACGACTTCGTGACCCCTTCAGCCTTGAGAACGATCATTGCCCTTTGCTTGGACTCGCCTGCTCTTTCTCTCGTTTTTGAATCTCTTCCGGGAAGATCGTTGCTTTAACTCTCTGGCTTCCCCCCTCGACCACGGCCCGTTCCTGTTCGACGAAAAAAGTAATCCGCGAGCCAGAGACTTGGTTGTTTCCCTGGCGCACGACCGGATCGCCGGTGAGGATGATGGTCTGGTTTTTGTCGTTGAAAACAGCCTTGGTTCCCGTTGCCACGCGATTCCCCTGTGTCACTTGGACTTGGCCTTCTGCCACCACCTCATTAAGGGCTTTCATATCAGCATCGTAATTAGCCGTGAGCACCTGACTCTTCATGATCAGATCACCCTGCTGCGCGACGACGCGGCCGGTATAGGTGATCGTCTGTTTTTTCTGGTCCACCTCCATCCGGTCCGAAGTGATAAAAATCGGCTCCTTTTTATTGGCTCCAAAGACGCCCCCTGTGGATTCGGCTTTTGTCGCCCCGATGGACTTTTGACCCGCCGCGCCCGCGAGGGCGAAAGAATAGATAAAAAGCAAACTGAGCAGGATTGCCCATAAGCCGTAACCCCGGTTTGCTGACCCCGGTTTAGCTCTTTCTCTTTCCATCGGCTCTTAGCCCCTGGTTTTCCAGCTGGTTCGGATGAACCTTGGTTTTCACCTCCTTCAGCAGACGAACCTTCTCTTCTTCGAGCTTGATTTCCATCCCCACCCCCTCCAGCTCCAGCCCCTCTGCCTTTAGAGTTACCTTACCGGGGGCAACCACCTGGTTTTTGCTTTTGAAATAAGAAGCCTCTTCTGTGCGAAGGACGTAGCCCTGATAGTTCACTCGGACGCCGCCCTTCATGTTCATCTCCTCTAGTTCCTCATCCGTGAAGAAAAGGCGGCCCTCGTCACCTGTGGCCTCTAGGGTTCGTTCATTTTTATCATAAAAGATCAAGCGCGGCTTTTTGATCACGGCCTGTCTTTCCCCTTTGAGATACCGGGCCTCTTCCCCCCAGAGCTCCCACACTTTTCGCCCCCCTTCAATCTTTGCGCGATGGAAGTCTTTAAGCTGGAGGGCAACGTCGGGGAGCCGGTCCAAGAACTTGAGTGGCTCCTTGCGCATCTCGTCGACTCGCGCCGTCCAGATGGTGTGCGCGACCTTGTAGCCCACCCCGCCCAGGGTGGCACCAATTAAGAGAAGCAAGAGAGTCCTCACACCTTTTCGTTTCATGGTTAACCTGGTCGACCTGGGCCTAAAGCAAAAAAATACCACCTTTGAGGGTGGCTGTAAAGCAGACAGGCACGAAATTTGCTTAGCCGCGCAGGCTAATTAACGGAGGTAGTATTTTCGGGTGATTTCCTCCCACTTGCTTTGCGCCCGCAGGAGGAGCTCTGCCACCTCCCTTACCGCGCCTTGTCCCCCTCCGCTTTCGGTCACATAATCCACCAGCGCTCTTAATCCGCCCCAACCATCTTTTACTGCCATGGCCAAACCCGCCCGGCATAGAATAGGTAGGTCCCCCAGGTCATCCCCGAGGTAGGCAATCTCACGATCGGCAAGGCCGGTCCTGGACTTAACTTTCCTATAGGTCTCGCCCTTATCCAGGACCCTCTGGTAGACGATGCGGATCCCGAGTTCCCTCGCACGGTGAGTCACGGCCTGGGAATAGCGGCCGCTTATCAGGCCAATTCGAATGCCCGCCCGGTTCAGGAGTTTTATCCCTTCGCCGTCGCGAACATGAAAGCGCTTAATCTCCTCCCCCCGACCGTTTATGACGATCGAGCCGTCCGTTAACACTCCATCGACGTCCAGCAGGAGGAGTTTTATGTCCTGCGCCTTCTTACGGACCGCGGCGGCAATGCGCTTCACTGGGGAGTTAAACGATGCCAGCTTTCAAGAGGTCGTGGAGGTGAACGACACCTTCGGGTCTGCGCCCGCTATCTTCCAGAACGAAAAGCGAAGTGATCGAATGCTCCTCCATCACCGCTACAGCCCGCGCCGCCAGGGCATCGGCCGGTATGGTCCTGGGATCGCGGGTCATCAAATCCTTCGCCTTGAGGTGGAAGATATCGCCTTTTTGCTCTAGCCCCCTTCGCAGGTCTCCGTCGGTGATCACGCCGACGAGATCTCCGCGGCCGTTGACCACCCCGGTCACTCCAAGTCTCTTCGACGTGATTTCCAAAAGCGTCTCTTTCATCGGAGTCTCTTCGTGCACGATCGGCAGCTCTGGGCCCCGATGCATCAGATCCTGGACCCGTAGAAGCAGCCTGCGGCCCAAGATGCCGCCGGGATGTCGGAAGGCAAAGTCTTCCTTCTTAAATCCTTTTTTCTCCAGCAGGACCACCGCCAGGGCGTCGCCGAGGGCCAGTGCTGCCGTCGTGCTGGTTGTAGGCGCAAGACCCAGCGGACAGGCCTCTTCTTTGACCGCAGCGTTTAAGACCACATCGCCCGCGCGCGACAGCGTGGATTCGGGATTGCCGGTGATCACAATCAGCTTGAGCGCCAGGCGCTTGATGATGGGCAGGAGTGTTAAAATCTCGTCGGTCTCACCGCTGTTGGAGATGGCCAGAACCACATCGCCTTTCACGATCATACCGAGATCACCGTGGCCGGCGTCGCCCGCGTGGAGGAAGAGTGAAGGTGTGCCGGTGCTTGAGAACGTGGCGGCGATCTTGCGGCAGATCAGGCCCGATTTGCCCATGCCGGTCACCACCACTTTTCCGGGGCAGGTATGGAGAAAGTCGACAGCTCGCACGAAGCTCTCGTCGAGCTGGTCGATCAGCGAATGAATCCCTTCCGCTTCGATCTTGAGAACTTCCCGAGCGCGTTGGAGAATGGTCGCCGCGTCCATCAGTTTCCCTTTAAGAGCCCATCGATCTCTTTAACCCGCCTGAGGAGTTCCTCCAACTCGTTCAGAGGTAGCGAATTGGGGCCGTCGCTAAGCGCATGGTCCGGATCTTCATGGACCTCCATGAAGAGCGCGTCGATCCCGACGGCCACGCCGGCCCGTGCCAGCGGGGCAATAAACTGCCGCTGCCCCCCCGAAGCCTTCCCCAACTCTCCGGGGAGTTGCAGGCTATGGGTGGCGTCAAAAACTACCGGAAAGCCCAATTCCCTCATCATGACCAGAGAGCGCATGTCTGAAACCAGGTTGTTGTAACCAAAGGAAACGCCCCGCTCGGTTACCAGGATCTGCTCGTTTCCGGTGGAGACGATCTTTTCGACCACGTTGCGGAGGTCCCAAGGGGCCAAGAATTGCCCCTTCTTGACATTGACCACCTTTCCCGCCCGGGCTACCGCGATAACAAAATCAGTTTGGCGGCACAGAAAGGCGGGGATCTGGAGCACATCGACGATCTCTCGCACGAGGCCCACCTGATCCTTTTCGTGGACGTCGGTGAGGATTGGGACGCCGAACTCCTTTTTCACCTCGGCTAGAATCTCCAGCCCCTGCTCGAGGCCGGGACCCCGGTAAGATTCGAGCGAGGTGCGATTGGCTTTATCATAGGAAGATTTATAGATGAACGGGATGCCGACCCGGCGGGCCGCCTCAATGAGCAGCGACGCGTGCCGGAGTGCCGACTCTCGTCCCTCGATGACGCAGGGACCAGCAATTAACGCCACAGGCCTGCCCGCACCGATTGCGATCGTGCCGACTTTTACAGCCCTGGACGTTATTGACGTTCGTGCGCTTGAGGAGGTCATCTGCGGGCGACTTTGATCCTCGGCACCTCGCGCAGGGCCATGCGGTTCTGCAACGCGGCCTTGATGAAGCCTTTGAACAGGGGATGACAATCCATGGGACGGGACTTGAATTCGGGATGAAACTGGCAGCCGAGAAACCAGGGGTGATCTTTGAGCTCGATCATCTCCACCAGGTTGCCATCCGGGGAGAGACCGCTCAAAATCATGCCCTGGGCCTTGTAGAGGTCGCGGTAGCCGTTGTTGAATTCGTAGCGGTGGCGGTGGCGCTCCGAGATCTTTCTCTTACCGTAAAGTTTCAGGGCTAAGGTATTTTCCTGTAGCACGCAGGGGTAGGCCCCGAGCCTCATGGTGCCCCCTTTGTTCTCAACTCCCCGCTGGGTTTCCATGAGATGGATCACAGGGTGCGCGGTTCGCTCGTCAAACTCGCTTGAGTTTGCTTCGTTAAACCCGCAGACATTGCGGGCGAACTCCACCACTGCCATCTGCATTCCCAGACAGATCCCGAAAAAGGGGACGCGTTTTTCCCGTGCGTAGCGCACCGCCTCAATCTTTCCTTCGCTGCCGCGATCGCCGAAACCTCCCGGAACCAGGATGCCGTCGGCTCGGCTCAGGAGCTGGCTCGGCCCCACTTCTTCGATTTGCTCCGCTTCGATGCAGTCGAGCTCCACCCTCGCCTCGTTGGTGATGCCTCCGTGGGTGAGCGCCTCGATGAGGCTCTTGTAAGATTCTTTCAGGCTCATGTACTTGCCCACCACGGCGATACGGACCGATTCCTTGGGGCTCTTCAAGACCTGGACGATTCGATGCCACTTTCTCAGGTTAGGGGCTGCGGTCCACATATGGAGTTTTTCCACGATTTTCTCATCCAGACCTTCCTGGTGGAAGATTAGGGGAACCTCGTAGATCCACTCAACATCCTTAGCCGTAATGACCGCATCCTCCTCCACGTTGCAGAAGTGCGCGATCTTCGCCTTCAGTTTTTTATCCAATAGCCGATCCGTGCGGCAGAGCAGGATGTCCGGTTGGATCCCCAGGCCAGTCAGCTCTTTGACGCTGTGCTGCGTAGGCTTGGTTTTCAGCTCTCCCCCCGCCGCAATGTAAGGGACCAGGGTGAGGTGGACATAGAGGACATTCTCTTTACCCCAGTCCCAGCCGAACTGTCGCACCGCCTCCAAGAAGGGAAGGCCTTCGATGTCTCCTACCGTCCCGCCGACCTCGCAGATTACAATGTCATAGCCATCGGCGGCGTTACGAATGCGTTGCTTGATCTCGTCCGTGATATGGGGGATGACTTGCACCGTGCCCCCGAGATAATCTCCCCGCCGCTCTTTGGCGATCACTGTTTCATAGATCTGCCCGGTAGTGCAGTTATTCTTTCGTCCCATCGGCGTCGAGACATAGCGCTCGTAGTGGCCGAGGTCGAGATCGGTCTCGGCGCCATCGTCAGTAACGTAGACCTCCCCGTGCTGATAGGGACTCATGGTTCCCGGGTCGACGTTGATGTAAGGGTCCATCTTGAGCAAGGTCACCTTCAAACCACGACTTTCCATGAGCGCCCCGATGGATGCCGAGGCGAGCCCCTTGCCCAAGCCGGACACCACTCCTCCCGTCACGAAGATAAATTTAGTCTTCACGCCGGCCATGTGATGTTGTTATCCCCCTCTTTTCTTTAGGAAGTGCTCGGCCTTCGTCAGATCCTCGGGAGTGTCGACTTCCACCGAAGGCTCGTCCACGTCGGCCACACGAATGCGGTACCCATGCGCCAGAGCGCGCAGTTGCTCCAAGCCCTCGGTCCGCTCCAGCGCCGTGGGTCGAAGACGGGCGAACTTCATGAGAAAATCCCGGCGATAGATGTAAACCCCCACATGCCGATGCCCCCAGATTCTGGCCCGAGCGAGAGCCGGGGAGTTAGTCCCGTCGCGGGAAGGGGCTCCCTCGCGCAGAAAGGGTACGGGTGCGCGGGAGAAATAAAGGGCGAAACCGTGGGCGTCGGAAACTACCTTGACGACATTGGGGTTGAACCATTCTTCCCGCTGAAAGATGGGAGTCCGGGCCGTTCCCATCGGGATGGAGCGATCAAGGCGTAGCGGCCTTAAGGTTCGCGCGATTGTCCGGGGTTGCACAAAGGGCAGATCCCCCTGCACGTTCACCACCCATTCGGCCTTGAGCTTCTTGGCCACTTCGGCCAAGCGATCGGTGCCGCTGGCGTGGTTGGGAGAGGTGAGGACGGCTTCTCCGCCGAATCCCCTTACGGTCTCGAGAATTCTGCGATCGTCGGTGGCGACCAGAATGCGGTCCAGGCCGGGCACCTTAGAGGCGCTTTCGTAAACGTGCTGAATCATAGGCTTACCGCCGATCAGGGCTAGAGGCTTTCCGGGAAATCGCGTGGAGCCATAACGGGCCGGGATAATTGCCACGACAGTCATGGAATCCGAGGCTTAAGTTGCACTGAGAGACAACCAGGAGCGAGGCGGTCTGGAAGCCGATGCCTGAAAATAAAAAGCCGCGACGGCCCTTGCGGAAAGCGCATCACGGAATTTGACTATACCCCCACCCCCAGATGGTGTCAACGAGATTCTTTTGAAGAGATGATCAGATCCGACGTCTAAACGGCACGGAAGGAGGTGATTTCATGAAAAGCGCGCTCAAGCTACTGCTCGTAGCCTTAATTACCCTGGCGTTCAGCGGAGTTAGCTTTGCCCAGGCCAAGCCAGCCACTCCGGCTACCCCGGCCGTCCGGCGGTAGAAAAGATGGAAAAGAAGCAAGACGACGCGAAAGGGAAGAAAGCCAAGGCCAAAGCAAAAGGCAAAGCCAAGGCCAAGGCAAAGGCAAAAAAGGCAGAGGAAAAAGCAGAACAGAAGAAGGGTCAGTAACCTAGGGCCCTCGGGTCTCTGGGGAGGGGTGGCTTACTTGGTGAGCCGTCCCTCCCCTCTGCTTTAAAGGCTGCGCGGCTGGCCCGACTGCCTCCAAAACCGGCTTGCTTGATTTCACCCGGGATATTCTATAAACTTTTTTCGAGCTTTGGGTGGGTTTCGATTGGTGAGCCGAAAGGAGGAGTGGAGATGGAGTTGCCGAAATGCCAGAAGTGTAATAATGGGGTGCTCATCCCATTATCGGACTACGGCCAGGATGGAGCTTCGGTGACGTTCAAGGCGTGGGCCTGTACCAATCTAGATTGCGGTTTTTCTCTCCGGGTTGATAAAGGGGAGGTAAGCTACGGGAAAAGGATCGAACCGAAACACTGATTTTAAGTAACAAAAGCAGCTTCAAAGCGTTTGGGTGTTTGGAAAAGGGGGAACGAGCAGGTCCCCCTTTTTTGTTTGTGTGCGCCAACCGGCGAGATTTTTTCGATGAAGCGGAGAAGGTTTGACGTCCACGGTAGTCTGAGGGCCTCTTTCAAGGATGGCATCTTTGCCGCCATCATGTTGGGAGTCACCGAGCACTACGCCATCCCCTTCGCCCTGTTCATGGCCGCAACCGTGCAGCAGGTCGGCTGGATCAGCGCCGTACCCAACCTGCTGGGTTCGATCTCCCAGCTCTTCGCGGTGCCGCTCATCCGCTGGCTTGGCGGGCGTTTGAAATTTTTGGTTCGCGCCGTCATCGCACAGGCGATTCTATTGCTTTGCATCGCTTCGCTGGCGGGGACTGAGCTTTCATTTCGTCTGGGGCTTTTATTGTTGCTCCTGGCGCTCTTCACGGTGAGCGGAGGCTTGATCGGCCCTGCCTGGGGGAGCCTGATGAGCGATTGTATCCCTCTGAGCAAGCGGGGTAGCTATTTTGGGTGGCGCAACCGGATTCTTGGCATGATCGCGGTTCTCAGCATGGTAGGCGCGGGCCTCGTTCTCTACTGGACGCGAGAGTTTTCCCCCTCCATGGGCTTTTTTATCATCTTTCTGGTCGGGGCTGCGGCGCGCTTGGTCTCTTCGGCGTACATCGCCCGGATGAGCGATGTGCCAATAAAAAAAAATCCGGCTCACGACTTCACCTTTTTCATGTTCGTAGCCCGCTTTAGAGAAAGCAACTTCGTCAAGTTTATTGCCTACGTGGCTACTCTCACGTTCTCATCCTATTTGGCCTCCCCTTTCTTTACGGTCTTCATGCTTCGCGACCTTCAGTTCAGCTATCTCACGTACATGGTCCTTCAGGTCGCCTCTACCGTGGCCGGGCTGGTCGCGTTGCCCTGGTGGGGGAGGCACGCGGATCTGGTGGGGAACGTCCGCGTGCTCAGGCTGTCCGGTTTTCTGGCGACGCTCGTCCCCCTTCTCTGGCTGATTTCCCACAACCTCGTTTACCTCGGCCTCCTGCAGATGTTTGCGGGCTTCGCTTGGAGTGGCGTCACCTTGTCGGCGACCAATTTTGTCTACGACGCCGTGACCCCACAGAAGCGGATTCGGTGCATCGGTTATTTTAACGTCATCAATGGCACGGCGCTTTTCTTTGGGGCCGCTCTAGGCGGTTTCCTTGCCTCCCGCCTGCCGCCGCTGTTGGGCTATTCCCTGCATAGCCTTTTTGGGCTCTCCTCGCTTTGCCGGCTCGGTTTTTATTTTCTCTTGTCGCGGCGCTTTCAGGAGGTAAGGCCGTCGCAAGCCGTTTCGAGCCAAGAGCTGTTTTTCAGCGTGGTGGGACTCCGCCCCGTCGTGGAGCCCCACGGGCAAGCCCGTGGCTCCACTTCGCCGTCTCTCGACTCGGCTGCGCCTCGCTCGGGACGACCCCGAGCAAGGGCCCACGGCTAAGGCCGTGGCCCACGTCGAGGGGTCGGCGGCCTACGCGCCTGGGTCCTGCGGCCCATCCGTCACAGGAATTAGTCTGTTTAGCTGAGCGGCTTACGTTGCGGGGGCCTGTTGCTCTTCCGTGGCTCGGTCTTTCAGTCGCTTGGGAATGGCAAAGATAAAGCGGCTCCCTTTTCCTGGTTCGCTCTCGACCCAAATCTTTCCCTTGTGAAGGTCGACAATTTCCTTGGCGATCGTGAGACCGAGGCCCGTGCTGCCAACGCCCCCGGAAGGAGAAGGGAGACTTCCCTGCTCGAATTTTCGAAAGATCCTATCCTGATCCTCAAGCGGAATCCCCACACCGGTATCCTGAACGCAAATGGCGACGCAGGGCTCCTGGGAGACCTCCTCTTCCTTGCGGTTGGGGTCGATCTCAAGTGTGACCCTTCCCCCATCGGGGGTGAATTTGACGGCATTCCCCAGGAGGTTGGTCACGACCTGGATGATGCGGTCGGGGTCCGCCTCCACCTCAACGTCGGGCACTGGAAGTTTCTCCTCGATCGCGATCTTTTTGTTTTCGGCCCACCCCCGGACCGTTTCCACCACGTGGTGCACCATGTCGCATATCTTAAAGGATATGGGTTTGAGCTTCATCTCTCCCGCCTCGATCTTGGCCACATCCAAAAGGTCGTTGACCAGACGGGAAAGACGGCTGATGTTGCGGTCCGCGATCTGGAGGAACTTTTCCTGCTCGGGGCTGACGGCCTCCACCTCTTTGGACAGAAGGATGCGCAGCGACTGTTCGATGGCGAGCAGGGGAGTGCGCAGCTCGTGCGAGACATGGGCGACGAACTTGGATTTCATCTCATCGATTTTTTTTTGCTTAGTGATGTCGCTCAAGACCGCGACCATCCCGACGGTCTCGCCCTGCTCATTTTCGATGACGGCGGAGCTTGCCTGGAGGATCTTCCGCGTTTCATCGTCGATGCTTCGGACCTCGATTTCCTTGGCCACCTCATTCGCCTCATCCAGGAGAGGTCCTTTGGTGAGGGCGACGATGTGTTCGGCCTTCAGGCTTTGGTCGATCGGGATGCCCAGGCCTTGTCCCTGCTTCATGCCTAAGAGTTTTTCGGCGGCGGGATTGAGCATCTGGATTTTGCCTTCGTTGTCCACGACCACCAGGCCCTCCGCCAGGCTGCCGATGACGTTCTCCAGTCTCTCTTTATGGCCGTGCGCGCGTTGCAGCTCCCCTTTGAGCCCTTTAATTTCCGTTTGATAACGCTCTTTGATTTGGCGCAGCTCGGCTAGCTCCTCTGCGGACACATCGACGCCAGGGGCCTTCTTGGAAGCCGGCTTCTCTTCCAGGGAAAAGGCCTGTTCGAATTCCTTTTCTCCCAACCCCAAGTTGAGGAGCCTCTCTTTGAGCTCAGCGAGGATTCGGTCGCGCGCCTCTTTGCTCGCTAAAAATTTCGTCTTGATCCGCGCCAGCGACTTTGCCTCCCCGCCGCTTTCCTCGAAGGCCCTGACGATGAGCTCCAATTTGACCGCATCCGCGCAGCGCTCCAGTACGTTAACCAGCTCTTTGACCGACCCGCGAAAGTCCTCGGGCGTTTCAAAGCTCTCGACCACTTTCTTGAACTCTTTGGCTAAGCGCGATACCGTGCGCGAAAAATCCTTCCCCTGCTCGACAAAAGGTTGAGCCAGACGGTCTCTGAGGAAACGGCCCATATCCTCGACGATCCGTTTCAAGGAATCCAGATTGTCCGCCTGACGCACCATCTGGCGGGCCACGATCTCGGGCTTTTTCTCTACCTCATAGGTGAGCCGCTCGAGATCGAAATCGATCTCTTTCTCGGTTCCGGTTAGGCCATGCTCGATGACCTCTTCCATCCGGTCGACGGTGCGACCCTGGGGCGGACCGGGAGCGTCTGTTTCGGCCTCGCTGGGGCCCGGGTCGATCTCGGACTTTTTGACCACTTCCTCCTCTTCCTTGACCATCCGATAACGGCTGGTGCCGAGCCGGATCCGCTGGAAACCTTCGTTGTCAAAAGCCTGCTTGAAGCCTCCCGTTTCTTCGGTCGTCTTTTGTGGTATCGTCATGATGCGGACAAGAGCGCTGATCTCTGCTTCAGCCACTCCCGGGTCGAAGATGAGGCTCTCGATGTGCAGGCGCTGGCATTCTTTGAGTAAATCCCCCACCCCTGTTTTTTTCCGGTCGAAAGGTTGCTCGTTGACGACGATCTGCGCCTCCATGAAGCCGAAGGTAAGGGTGCCTGCCGAAGTCACGGCTTGCTCAAGCGCGGCAGAAAAATTTCGGAACGCCGTCTGTGCCGCCGGGTGCGTGGGCGAATACAAACGGTACTGCTTGAGGACTAGGCTGAACAGCTTGATGATATCGCCGTATTGTGTTTCGGTGTCAGGCATAGGCTCTTGCTCCCAAATTTTCAGCTACCGTTAACCTTTCGCTGCTAGATTCCATCGGGAATTGCGACGGTAAAGGTCGAGCCCTTACCGGGCTTGCTTTTGACCTCAACGGTTCCACCAAGGATCTCCGTGAACTTCTCGACGATATAGAGCCCTATTCCCATCCCGCCATAAGGCCGGGTCTCTGGCCTTTCGACCTGGTGAAACATCTCGAAGATACTGGGCAGGGCTTTGCTCGGAATGCCTATCCCGGTGTCGGTAACCTTAAAGGTCACCTTTTTGGTTTCAGGGGAATGCCTTACGGAAACCTTTATATCGCCCTGGTCGGTGAATTTGATGGCGTTGCTGATGAGGTTGCGTAGGATGTGCGTCAGCTTAATACGATCGGCTCTGATGGTGGGTAGTTGGGAAGGGTAGTCCCAGATCAGAGTGATGTCTTTGTCCATAGGCACCCGGTAGAGCAGCCTCAGTTCGCTGAGGAAGTTACTGAGGCTAAAGGTGGCGATTTGCACCTTGACCTCCTCGGTCTCAAAGATGGTTGCCTGGAGGATGCTCTCGATCATTTCCAGTAGATTGTTGGATCGGCTGAGAACCCGGCTCAGGGCCTCTTCCTGTTCCACGCTGAGCTGGCCGAAAATCCCGTCACGGACCACTCCGGTATAACCGATAATGGCGGTGAGGGGTGTCCTGAGTTCGTGTGACATAAGGCTAAGGAATTCGGTTTTGACTTTGTTGGCCCGCTCCAGCTCTGCCTTCTGTTTTCGGGTCTGCTCATAGAGCTGCGATTTTTGAATCGCGATCGCTGCCTGGGTCGCCAGCATGGAGAGAAACTCGACCTCCTCTTGGCTGAACTGGTGACCTTTGTGGGCATAGAAGCCAAGGACGCCGAGCATCTCATCTTTAGCCAGCAGGGGGACTTCGAGATAGGAGACGAAGCCGTATTTGCGGAAAATATCAACGCTGCCCAGATCCGAATAGGCTTTATCCAGCCTGATTGGGAAACCGTTGTGCAGGGCCGGGCGGTTAACCTTGCGTCTCGAGTTTCGGTTCGACGATCTATTCGCTGCCCTCCATTCATTTTCGTCAATGTTTCGGCAGGTGATAGGTTCCAAGGCCCCGGTCTCTCGGTTATAGAGCCTTACCGTGGTGGCGGAGTTGGGAAGAACAATATCGACTTTTTCCAACAGGAAATTTAGCACGGTCTTTAAATCGAGGGTTGAGGTGATGGCGAGGCTGGCATCGATGAGGGCGGTCTGGAGGTCGCGGTGGCGCTGCAAATGTTCCGCCCCCACCTGTCGCTCCCTGCGCGTCTGCGCGGCGCGGAGCTCTCGCTCGACACTTAAAGCGATGCGCTCCAGGTTGCCTTTGGTGATGTAGTCATGGGCGCCGGCTTTCAGAGCG
>Ga0209751_10001674_pt1 | contig 22516 bp, 27 predicted proteins | sample RifCSP13_1_FD_184019 | JGI IMG/M metagenome (GOLD analysis project Ga0209751, IMG submission 184019) | Soil microbial communities from Rifle, Colorado - Rifle CSP2_sed 13_1 (SPAdes) (version 2) | ecosystem: Environmental > Terrestrial > Deep subsurface > Rock core/Sediment | place: Rifle...
AACTGGAACAAATTTCCCTTTTTCTAAGAACTCTTCTAGTTCTTTTTCATAATCATCTAAGGGAAATTCATCAAAATAATCTTTCTTCTGTTTCTTATTCATATTTTTAAATACTTTTTCTTCAAACTTATATTCGGATAAATCGTCTTCAAAAATCTAACTTTTCTAATCTTATCAATTACATATGGCACAGCATATACTTTATTATTTATATTTACTATCAAAATTCTTTGATTGGGATATCTCTTCTTGTTAAAATGATCAATGTCATCCAGAACTTTCCCACTTTCAATCGCTTCTATTATCTCATCAAAACCAATTTTTCTCGTTTCCCTTAAAATTAAATCCTTTTCTGATGAATAGTCAAACTTATATTTCATATATTAATTCTTTGTACATCCGTTGTCAAGACATCTTTAGCTTTAGCTTAACGCCACTCTAAGCATAATCTATTCTACCCGAGGCTAATTTGAAGACAAATTTCTAGCCATCTCGATTCTTTTAGATGGATAAATATTCCAATGAAGCAGAAATCTTCCTAAACTTTTTTCAGAAGCAAATATATTTTTATGTTTAGCATTTCTTATTTTTTCCTGAGCACTTATTACTCCTTCGGGATTATCGACTCTTTCGATTGAAAATTTATCCGCCTGATATTCTATTAACCAGCGGATTACCTGAATGCATAAAAGACTTACAATTATTGCTGACAAAGTTACACCTAAAAGATTTAATTTATAAAAGTAAATTATGAATATGCCTAAAATTAAAAATGAAATCTCGATAAGAAACGTCTTCAGGTTGTGCCATAAAACACAGTGCCCTGATTCATGCAAAATTACCCATTCCATTTCGTCTTTGTCAAAGTTTTTGAGTAAACTATCAGTAAGGATCATCTTCGGCCAAAAAGGAAGTCCCGCCATCATGCCGTACATTTTCTTGTCATGAAATATTGTTATGTCTAAAAGTCTTAACCCCGTCTTTTTTAAAACCGTCTCGTAAATCCATTTATCTTTTAACTTACTTCTTCTCCTACCATCTCTAAAGGGAACGGAAAGAAATGAAATAATCTGAAACCAGTTTGAAATAAACAGAAAAATAAGCGAAAAGGTAATGTAAGTGAACATTAATCGAATTTTACTCTGAAGCTATTTTGAAGACAAACATACTCCTTAAATTTTCGGTAGTTTATTGATGTAAAATTCAATTATGAAAAGAAATATAACAATAGCCTATGTATTAAGTTACCTGAAACATTCATGGTTTTGGGCTGGAATATGGGTTTTTTATTACCTTAGATACACCAACTACGCAGGAATAGGATTGATAGAAACTATTATGATAGTAACCATGACTGTTTCTGAAATACCAACGGGTGCGATAGGAGATTTGTTGGGAAAAAGAATAACTTTGTTTATTGCTTTTTTCTTAGAATCCTTTGGGAACTTCATAATGGCATTTGCGCCAAGTTTTGGAATTTTAGCATTATCGGTTTTTGTAATGTCCTTTGGTGGAACAATGTATTCGGGTACAGCTGAAGCCCTTGCTTATGATTCGTTGAAGGAATTGGGTAAAGAAGAAAAATTCAACAAAGTAATAGCCAATACCAAATCCTTTCAATGGATAGCAGTAACAATTACCAGTATTGTCGGAGGATTATTATATAAACTTAATTCTTCTTATCCATTTATCGCAGCAGGAATATTTTTTGGGCTAGGAACACTCATTACCTTATTTATTAAAGAGCCTATTATAGATACCGAAAAATTTTCTCTGGTAAGCTTTATTAATCAAAATAAAATCGGTTTTAAAAGCCTCTTTAAGACTCGGGAATTTGCCAAGATCTCTATATTGTTAGCAGTCATAGGTAGCATAATAATTCTTTCCTGGGAAATGCTGGAGGGTATTTTAGGTGTCGAATTCGGGTATAACCCTATTAGTTTTTCAATACTAACCGCTATTATGTACCTCGCATCTGCGGTCGGTTCACAAGCAACTGCAAGGATTGGAAATAAATTTGGTAACTTAAATGCAATAATATTACTTGCCGGTATTTCGGCTGTCTCTTTTCTTGTTTCCCCAATTGCCGGAATTATTATTGGAGGAATAACTTTAATATTAAGATCCGTTGTTCAAGTTATAATCGAAAATATAACTTCTGTGGTAATTAATCAAAACGTTGAATCAAAATATCGTGCCACAGTACTGTCTTCTTTTAACATGCTCAAAAATATTCCTTATCTTTTGACAGCTTACCTTCTTGGGTCTCTGATGGATTTAATAACCGCGCGAAATTTCGCATTTATTCTTGGTATTCTGCTTATAACAACACTCCTTGGTTGGAAAATTACTTCTCAGAAAAAACTACAGCCTTTAATGGCTAAAGAATAAATTAGGGGGCTAATTTGAAGAACGTCGAACGTCCCTGGGACAAATTTTCTCACTGTAAGAATTCCTTAAACTTTTAAACAAAATCTTGCTTTTCTCTCTTAATTAAAATATATTATCAAGCACAGATTCAATTTATTATGTCACCAGCAAAAGTTACAAATCCAGAAGGAAAAGTATTTTTTGTACCTAAAGGGCAATTGTTAAATAACCAAAAAGGATTTCAACTACTAGGTGAGAGAGAGCAAGAGGATATGGGTGATGTTGGTGTGTTTGGTACAGAAGATGGATACAAAATTGTAGATTTCATTGGAAGAGAGGGTGGACATATCGAGGTCAGCAAGGATGCTGTTGATTATCATCCTCCAAAAGAAGGCTGGGTCGGAGTCGATTTGGAAAACGGAGTTTATACTTTGAGAGAAGGAACAAAAGTTGAACCTGTTACTACAGAAGAAATGAATAGTACTTTAAGGGGAAAAGAGCGTTAATTACAATTTTCTTTAAAAGAATATTATTTGGCAATATTTCAAAACCTTGACATCATTTCTTGTTTCCGCCAAAGAATATTTCCCTTTTTTAAAAGTTTAATCATGCTTGCATTTCGATTATACTACCTGTAAAGGACACGGATGACAAAAACATCTCACGATAGCGAAACTCCTGCCCACGGTCAACAGGTTATTACCGCATGCGCTTTTATCCACCAAAATTTTGGTGGAATCAAAAAAATATTTTTGCCAAGACGTGCCGCAACTAAAAAATTCCTTCCAGGAGTCTATGAACTTCCAGGAGGGCACATAGATTTCGGGGAGGATATTATCGTAGGGCTTAAAAGAGAAATTCTAGAAGAATTCCAAGTGAAAGTGAAAATAGGAGATCCTTTTTATGTATTTACTTATAAAAATGATGTAAAAGGTAGTCACTCTGTTGAAATCATATTTTTTGCAACTTTCGAGGATCCGATAGAAAATATCAAACTAAATCCCGAGGATCACTCAGAATGTGGCTGGTTTTCAGGAAATGAATTAGGTAGCGTAGTCAGTAGTATAAAAAACGAGTACGATCCTGAAATTGTTGCGATTAAGAAAGGATTCTCCCTTCTTAAAGGAATTCATCCCGATTTTGCAGATAGATAGTTACCTGCCTTGGTGTATTTTCTTTGCAAATTCCCAACCGACCGCGGCCCGTTTGAAATTAGTTCATTACCATAAAATAATATATCTTCTTTAGTTTCTTCTCTTCATGCTAAACTGGAATTGGATTACTGTTCAATTCCATCCTGAGCGAAGTCGAAGGATCTTACAAAATTATGCAGACCGTGTTTAATCAAAGCATTTGGGGAGATGAAGGTTTCTCGGCAATCCTGTCTATGAAATCGGTTCCTGAAATACTGGAAATAATCGCACGCGATACTTCCCCACCACTCTGGAATATTTTCGAACATTATGCTTTTCAATTTTTTGGCACTGGAGAAGTAGTAATAAGAAGTCTTTCTGCAACGTTTTTTTTACTAACAATTCTTTTTACCTATAAAATCGGCGCTTTACTTTTCAGTAAAAAAACCGGGCTTATTGCCGCACTACTAACATTTTTAAATCCGTTTTTCTTTACATACGCATTCGAAGGGCGTATGTACTCGATCATGGCTTTGGGGGTTGCTGCTTCTATGTACTTTTACCTCAGATTTTTCCTTGAGGAAGAGGTTTCATTAACAACCAAGTTAGGATATGTGTTTTTTAGTCTCTGGGCACTGTATTCGCACCACTTCTCCTTTTTTGCTTTTGCCATCCAAGGGGTATGGTTTTTATATGAACTCGCCTTCGGCAGAAGAAAAAGGGCAAAGAAAATATTTAAGCTATTTTTATTAGTAGGAGTCGGATATATTCCTTGGCTAATACCTTTATACAATCAAACAAAAATGGTTGGAGGAGGGTTTTGGTTGGGTACTCCGACACCAACAGATCTCAGGAAATTGATTTACGATTATCTGGCTGAAGGAATTAAGCAGTTAAATTTCATTTTGCCGATAATTAATTTAAAAATTTACGAATTGGCGCTTTACGCGGTATTGACTACTTTAATCCTAAGAAACTGGTTTAAAAACTTTAAACGAAGCCTGTTTTTAGTATTATGGTTTCTCGGGCCAATTGTACTAACTTGGTTGGTTTCTCAAAAATTCCAGTCGATTTTTTTCAATCGATACATTCTTTATACCATTCCAGCGGCAATGCTTATTGTGGCCTCCGGAAGGAGGAAGTTATCAATTATTTTTATTACTATCCTAATTCTTATTTTTTCGTATATTGATTATTATTACTTCGTACATCCTACTAAACTCCCTTTCAGACAAATGTCCGAGTTTGTCAAAAACGAAACGCAGGAAGGTGACTACCTTATTAATTGGTATAGCAACGGCACACACCACATCTGGGAAACAAAATATTACGGGATCCCCGCCCCAATTTATGATCCAGGCGAGGGCGAACTTCCCTTTTTCGTCGGGACTGCTCTTATGGAAGAGGGCGACATCATCCGCGAAATTCCCAAAGGAGTAGAACGAGTCGGAGTAGTTACCAGCGGCACGGTTGAGGAAGTAAATATTCCTGGGCATACTGAAAGTGAAGTTAAATCCTTCAATTCTTTAAAATTCATCTGGTATTCAAAATCTTCGCCAGATGAGCCTTGACTTCGGGATTTGTTAGGGTTACGCTGGGTATATGACCCGTTCAATCATAGGTAGCGCCAAAATAGCTGTCTTTAGAAATAAAAAGATACGGAGGACAACTTACAAAAACGAGTGGTGGTTTTCGGTAATTAATGTAATTGAAGCCCTAACGGGGACGGAAAGACCGAGGAAGTATTGGAACGACCTAAAGACAAAATTGACCAAAGAAGGTTATTCTGAGTTGTCCGAAAAAATCGGACAACTGAAATTATTATCTCCTGACGGTAAAAAGTACCTCACAGATTGTGCAAATACTGAAACTCTTTTCCGTATAATTCAAACAATACCTTCCCCAAAAGCTGAACCCTTTAAACGCTGGTTGGCAAGAGTTGGTTACGAACGAGTGCAAGAAATTGAGGATCCAGAACTGGCCACCAAAAGAACAAGAGCTCTTTACAAGGCTAAAGGCTATTCAGATGATTGGATCGAGAAAAGGATGCGAGGTATTGCTATTCGAGAGGAGTTGACTGGCGAGTGGCAAAAAAGAGAAGTCGGAGGCAGCAAAGAATATTCGATTCTAACGGCTGAAATTTCCAAAGCCACATTTGGAATGACACCGTCGCAGTATAAAAATTCAAAGGTTTGTCGAGAGAAAATCTGCGCGACCACATGGACGACCTTGAACTTATCTTCGGTATGCTCGGTGAAGCTTCAACCACACGAATTACAAGATCTAAAAATGCCAAAGGTTTTCCTGAAAACAAAAGGGTCGCTCACGAGGGAGGAGAAATCGCCGGAAACGCAAGAGTGGCCCTCGAGAGAAAATCCGGCCAAAATGTATCCACACCTCGTAATTACCTTAAAATCACGCAAAAAACTAAACTGGGGAGGTGAGAGTGGAAGATAAGCAAGATACAGTATCTCAACAAGAAACTACGCAGGCCTTACTTGAACCAATTGGTGTAAGGGTTATTGGTGAAGTAGACCCAAGAACTTTAACGGAGGAACAATTTAGAAATTCTCCAAACCTGTTATTCCATGGCGCGAAGGAGGATTTTGTCTTCTCAAGGGATTTCGACTATGAGAACTTCCAAAATCCTGGAGGTTTTACAATTGGTGCAGGTTTTTATACAACGGACAACGAAGAAGAAGCGAGACATTTCTCTAGAGCAAGACAAGATAATTCAAGCGAAACAAGAGTTGTTTTACCAATTTTGCCGTACCAAGCAAGAATATTCGACTTAAGGGCAAGGAACAATCAAAGTGTTAATGCTCCGGTTCCTAATGAAATTTTCCAAGGATATCTTAATTTTATAGAAAGTAAATTTGGACCAAAATACGAAGGGTACAATCCTCAGGAAGATAAAGATTTTATTAATCGCCATAGTCCAACGGATGAAACTTCACGAAACGAAAGAATCAAAAGATCGAATAGATTATTAAACTTCATGTCTTCCAAAAATTATTTAGAAAGCTTGCGGAGGCTTAAAAGGCGGGGAACCCCAATCAACCTAAGAAGTATGTTAAGCGAGATGGGAGACAAGCATAGAGGGTATGCTTCTTTTCTTTTTCCTGAATTTATGCAAAAGGAGGGCTACGATGGGATAATTTACATTGAGGGTGGTGATATTCCAGAGCAAAAAAATCCAACAACTTATGTGTTTTATGATCTCGAAAAAGTTGGAACTTTTGAAAGTTGGCGAGAAACTAAGCAATAATCAACCTTAAGATTTTAAGGAAATATATTATGACAATAACTTCATATTAATAGAAATAATCTAACCCCATATCCTAATGTCTTTTTCACAACTTCATATTAGCACTTATTTAAATAAATTATTTATTATGTCGAAATGATTAGAATACTTTTTTTACGGAAGCTGTAAGTTGAGAAAGAATCAAAGAATTCAATGGATTGAAGTTTATTTGGCTTACCCCCTCTTTTGAAGATAACTAGCCAATTATTTATTCTCGGTACTCCAAGAACGTCAATATTTCTTTATGCCGTTTCAGTCTTTAAGACGCTGTGTTTTTAAACTGCTGGTCAACCATTTTATACAATTCCACCATAAAATCGGTGTCCATTTTTCTCCTCTCCCGCACATACCTTTTAGCTAATTCTGTACTAAGAGTTCTCGCAATTTCATAAATTCTTGTACCCTTATAAGAGTCATCGCTATCTTTCTGAGTAACATCGCTTTCATTATTCTCCGAACCATAACCTTCCGGCAACCCCCCAAGCACTTTTTCCCAATTCTGCCCAAGATCTGTGTAAGGTCCCGGACTTTTCCTTCTGTTTCTCCACTCCTCAACATCTTCTCTAATAACCGCCTCCAAGACTTGACCTGTTTTTTCTTTATCAACCTCTATAGAAATGGGTGATTTATCGTCTAAATCTGTAACTTGCTCTTGCTCCTCCTCAATTCTTTCTTTACCAAAAGTTTCTAGGTAGGTTGTAACAAGCTCGTTTGTTACTTCAACATGACTACCTTTTACTCCTTGTAACTTCTCTAAGACTTGTGCCACTTCAGGTCGTTGTTCAGAAGTTTTAATTAAATCCCGGAAATCTTCTTTTTGAAAATTGCGGTGCTGAATCTCATGTAACAAACTTACCACCGCTCTATCTGATGCATCTTCATACAGTTTCTCAACATCTTCTGCGGAATAGGTTGGTAAAATACTTGGATTTGAAACCCAATATAAAATATCAGCCGTCTCTTCAGGTAATCTTCCGGACTCAACAAAATTATTTATTGGTTCCCCTTTTTGGCTACCTTCTCTTGGGTAGTATTGAAGACTAACTACTACTTCCTCTGGGATCGATTCTCCATACAAAACTGATAAATCTGTTAAATGTCTGTTTATTGTTTCTGCTTTTTCTTGTACATTGCTGTCAAGTCTATTCTTCCATTGCTTTAGAGTTTCTTGGGACATTTCCCAAGCTCTCTCCTTCACCTCTTCGAATGAAATGTCTTTTTCTTTTATGATTCCTGTATCCATATTTTGCTGTACAATTTCTGGAGGTGTGTCACCAACTTCGTCCATAGTTACATTCTATACAAATTAGAATCAGTTCTCGTGTCCATCTTAAGCAACCTATCTATACCCCTGCGCTTGGATGTTAAATAATTCAGCGTACAAACCTTCTTCTTTCATTAATTTTTTGTGATCTCCTTCTTCAATTATTCTTCCCCCCTCAAGAACTAAAATTCTATCCGCATTTCTGACTGTTGAGAAACGGTGGGAAATAATTACAACGGTTTTATCTTTCTGTAAACTTTGCACTTTTTGGAAAATTTCGTATTCAGCTTTAGCATCTATTGCACTTGTCGGCTCATCAAGAATTAAAACCGGCGCGTTTCGATAAAAAGCTCTGGCTAATGCCAATTTCTGCCACTGTCCACCCGATAAATCAATTCCTCTTTCAAACATTTTGCCTAATATTTGATTCCTACCCTCCGGTAAAGTATCTATATATTTATCAGCACCGGATTGAGCAATTGCCTGTTTTAAAAATTTGACTTTCTTTGGTCGGGATAAATCTCCAAAATAAACATTCTCTTTAAAAGTAAATTGATATTTTATAAAATCCTGGAACAATGCTCCGATTCCTTTATGCCAATAATTTAAGTTAATATCTTTTAAATTTATACCGTTAATCAAAATTTCTCCGTCCGTAACATCATAAAACCTAAGCAGAAGTTTGATAATGGTTGTCTTTCCGGCACCGTTCTCACCCACCAATGCAACTTTCTCACCGCTACTTATAGTTAGATTAAAATCTCTCAAGATGTATCTATCCGTATTGGGATATTTAAACGATATATTTTTAAATTCTATTAATGGTGGGGTTGGACTCTTGGGAACTATAATCGGTTTCGAAGGTGATTTAATAGCTCTTTCAGTTGCCAAAAAATCAAAATATTTGTCAATAAATTTATTACGGGCTGAGATGCTTGAATATTGATTTAGAATTTCCTCAGAACTAAACGTGAGATTTAAAGTTTGCTGAAAAACCAAAGTAAATTGCCCAATGCCTAATAGCCCACCCAGAACTCTCGTAAGATTAAGATATTGTGTGTACAAAAAAGCACCAAGTTGCAGCACCCGTGCAAGAAGCAGATATCCTATCCAAGGGTCGTTTGCTCTGGCAAAATTCTTATAATAAATATTTTGTTCCTTTTTAATTTTGTTAAGAATAACGGGTCCAGTTTGAAATATGGTTGCTTCTTTTGATGTCGAATCAGAAGACAAAAGGTTTTTGATATATTGGGTAACCCTGGTTAGTCGGGACTTTTTTTCAAGATAATATGGCCAGGTTTTTAAGCGAATTCTTTGCCAAGTAATATATGACGGTATTGTTGCGAACATTATAAATGGTGCAAACAACGGAAATGTTGCAGAAACCACAATAGTCGCAGTTACAAACTTAAAGATGGCGTCAACAAATCCGGTAAATCTATTTAACTGCATTTGCATACTCCCTTTTACACCCTCTAGCTGTGCAATCAAGTTTTGAAACTCCGGATTTTCAAATCTTGCAGGATCAAGTTCGGATAATTTTTTACATATTTGAATATCTATATAGCTTTCAAACTTGTTCAGAAGAAAGTTCTCTTTAACATCTAAAAAGCTTTTCAAAAACTGCTTTAATAACGTTGCAGCCAAATAAACAAGAATAATCCAAGATAGATCATTAAAGGTAAGTGTTTTTTGTCCCTGAAATAAATCGAGAAGTCTTGCTAGAAGTAAAACTTGCATGAGAGGATAAAGAGTACTATCGTATAGTTTACTAAGTAATGAAAGCAGTGCATAAAATCCGTTTGCCTGCCAAGCGATTGAAAACACTCTAACCCCATAACTTAAAGTCTTTTTCACAATTTAATATTAACACTTAGCGAGTACGCAGGAAATTCTGAAGCATTCAAAGAAGCTTATAGCCCATTTGCGTAAAGTGGGTATCGAAGGTAAATGCCGTATTTATTTTTAACTCCTTCATTACCACATAACTTGTACAATCCGTAAAAGACCACTCTTTATCTTTGTTAAAACGCTTAAAGATTTCTTTTGCCTTAAGAAAAACTTCTTGACTAATCCATTCGATCTTGATGTTTGACTCGGGTCGAAAAATCCACTCCAATAAATGCACTGCGAAACGGTATCCTCCTTTTTGTCGTGTTAGCAATGTTGTTGTAGCTTCGTCGATAATATAGTCAGTTGTCAGAAGAATAATTTTCTCTTCCTGAACCTTACTTAATAATTCTTGGGCTTCTTTGTAGCGTTGATCGTTCGGGTTGTTTATTGAATATAAAGGACTAGCATCTATTAATATCGTCTCCATTATTTCTTTTTAGGTGCGCCGTATAAGTAGTGATCAATATTAGAAGACACATCTTTCGGACCTGAAATTTTATATTTTTTAGCCAACTTTTCAGCACTTTCCGCCATCTTTAGAAGAGTCTCGACGCCCGACATTTTTTTTACTTTCTTCCTTCTCGCTCTCTTTTTTTCGGCTTTAACTTTATCCGCCAAATAAGTCCTTACCAGTTTTGAAATAGACTGATTTTTCACTTCTGAGAGATATTCCAAATCCCTTTTAGTTTCCTCGTCCAGAAGTATTTGGGTTCTTTGCAACATACACAATAATATTACACAACTTAGGTGGTTTGTCAACAGTTCATTCAGAAAAAAATAGCCCTGTAGGTTTCAATTAATCTCGTATCACTTGTAAAGTGACAAAAAAATAATTAAAAAATACAGGGCATTAGCACCTCACACAAAAAGTTTATTTGGGTTATACGTGGCTAATATTAATTCCCAAGTTAAAATCACGCTCTTTTTCTATAATCCACCTGGGATTAATGTAAATTATCCCGCTTTGGTTATCACCGCCAACTACTATCCTTTCACTTTTTTCAACACCTCTGCACCAAGTAAACCAGCCCTTCATCAAACGATCTTTTCTGGCCCTACTGTATAGCAAAAGCATGTAAATTACTTCGCAGGCTCGAGGAACTTCATATTCCCTCGCATATTTGGCAATGTATTCCAACTGCTTTTCGAATGGTTCATACAAAGACGTTCCCCAAGGCGATTTGCTGATCAAATACCACCTAGCAAAAACTTTATCTGAAGCAAACAATTTGGAATAAATATCTTCACGAAGGGAAGATTCTCCCCCCAATAAGTTTTGTAGGTCAACTATGCTGAAAGGGTATCCAGGGAAAAGCAGACAACTGTCTTTAGTTTCTCTCAAAGTCTGTTCGGAATAGGGAATCTCTGCAAGTATTCGAGTTTGATGTGGACTGAAAATTAAGCCAAAATATCCTTGGACTTCTCCAATTCCGATAAAATTATTTCCCATTATTTCCCGAGCGCGTCTTTGGCTAGATGTGTCTTCATATCCATTATTAAAGGCTAAATTGACAAGCTTTCGGGCTAAATTATTTTCAGGGCTTTGAATGATTCTCTGGACTAACCAGGGCTTCATGCCTGCTCTCTGCAAAGCCAAAATTAATTCGTGTCCCTGGCTGTATGAAATTTGACCGCTTTCTTGGCTCACGACGAGCTTTGTCATCGCACACCATCATCCTTTCTTTTTGTTAAAGGTTAAAAGTTAATTGTTGCAAGTTAATTTGGTAAGGTGCTTTGCGGCAATAGTAAACTCAATAGAAAGATAAGTCAATTTTTGTGCTAAACTGAAATTAAGCTAATATGAAAACGAAGAGACTCCCATTGCTAGACTTCGTCAATCACAAATTCCATACTCCAACCTGGCTATTTTTTGTTTTATCAATAGTTTTCATACTCCGTATTCCTTCATTCTTTGAGCCTTATTCATACGGGGATGAGATGATCTATTTAACTTTGGGTGAAGCAATCAGGCGCGGTATTCCCCTATATAGCGAATTCACGACAACAAACCTCCCCTCCTTTATATAATTGCGGCAATTTCAGGAAGTTTATTTTGGTTTAAGGCAATGCTGGCCATTTGGAATATCCTAACAATTTTTCTTTTTTGGAAACTTGTCCAAGCTCTTTTCCCCAAAAGGATCAGGTTGCATAAAGTCGTCACATCAATCTTTGCAATCCTAACCACCATTCCTCTTCTTGAAGGAAATATTGTCAATGCTGAGCTTTTTATGATCGGAACGACGATTGCGGCGTTTCTCGTTCTTTTAACTCGTAAGCTTAATTTTAAGAATTTATTTTTCGCAGGCATGCTCTTTTCATTTTCAGCACTATTTAAAATACCGGCAGCTTTTGATCTTCCCGTAATAATTTTCGCTTGGTTAATTTTTATGAAAAAGACAGCCCGAAAAGATATTCTAAAAATAGGAGTCAGCTCTTTATTCCTAATCGCCGGATTTTTAACGCCCATTCTAATTACTTTTGTCTGGTACTATCTAAGGGGTGCTTTCAATCAATATCTGGTAGCGGCATTCTTACAAAATGTTGGCTATTTATCGAGCTGGCGCCCATCTGATGTTGAAAAATCTTTTTTGGTTAGAAATGCTCCGCTTTTACAAAGAATTCTGGTTGTTTTACTGGGAATGGTAATCCTATACTGGAAAAGGGGGAAACTTTCACAGCAATTTATATTTACTACCCTTTGGCTACTTTTCAGCCTTTTCGCGGTTACTTTATCTGAGCGGCCTTATCCGCATTACCTACTTCAAAGTGTGGGGCCTATTTCAATCCTACTGGGATTACTTTTTTCCAATAAAAACTACGAGCAAGTTCTTGTAATAATCCCTCTAACGCTCGCTTTTTTTGTACCCGTATATTATAAGTTTTGGTATTATCCGACCACGACATACTACGCTCGTTTTGTTAAGCTCTCAATAGGAAAAATTACCAAAGAAGAATACCTTTCGACGTTTGGGAATCAAGTACCAAGAAATTATAAAATTGCCAACTACATAATTTCTTCATCAAGGCCCGATGATAAAATCTTTGTATGGGGGGACAGTTCTCCGATTTATGCCCTTGCAAGAAGACTCCCTCCCGGAAAATATGTCGCCGACTATCATATTAAAGACTTCTCAAGTCCTGCAGAAACCGCCGCTATTTTAACTTTGGAAATGCCCAGCTTTATAGTGATATTACCCGCCTCTCAAGAATTTCCGGAGATTAAAAATCTACTTTTTAAAAACTATGGCAAAGTAGAAGAAGTTGAGGGCGCACAAATTTGGAAACTGTTAAAACCTACTCTTCGGGGACTTAACAACTTCAATTTCTCAGTCAAATAGGTTGTTTTTGTACGCTGGTCTTTGCGCTATAAATTAGGGCAAATTAGGTATAAAATTGCTAGTGAGTTCTCTTCTTATGACAAAAAATAAAGTTTCTACGCATAGTACTTTGGTAAAAGAAAGCCTTAGTTTTCAAAGGACTCCTTTAGTGAAACTTTTACGTCTATCGTTTATTTTATCTTTGGTAAATATCGTTGTGGTTTTATTGATTAAAAATTTTCTACCTCCCCAGATACCTCTATACTATGGCTTGGCAGAAGGGCAGGAACAGCTGTCAGGCACGCTAGGCCTAGTCGTTCCGGGAATTCTTTCGTTATCTTTGACTTCCGTAAACACTATTATTATGTTTTTTGTTAAGGATAATTTTATTAAGCAGACTCTAATTATTTCATCGCTTGTTGTAACAATTTTTGCAACAATAACAACCTTAAAGATAATCCTTTTGGTCGGTAGTTTTTAACTGAAGGCGGACTTATGTATGAGTATTGGAAATTATTATTTTTACCCCTAACTACTGCTTTTATAGTAGTTTATTTATCGACTCCGTACGTTATAAGATTTGCAAACAAATTCGGCCTTATCGACGACCCCAAAAAAAATAAGCACCCGAAAGTAATTCATACTTACCCCGTCCCCAGAGCCGGAGGGTTGGCGCTATTTGCAGGAATCCTTATTGCGTCTTTTATTTTTCTTCCAAAAGATAAGCACTTGCTGGGGATTATTTTGGGTTCATTTTCTTTAGTTACCATGGGAGTAGTTGATGATAAATATAACTTAAATCCATATTTAAGACTCGCAATACAATTTGCAACAGCTGCGATCCCGATTGCTGCAGGAATCGGGATCGCCTATATTACAAATCCGTTGGGAGGAATCATCGATCTGTCACACCCCCAAATAAGTTTTAGCCTTTTGGGCGATCCAAAAAGTATTTGGATCCTATCAGATCTTTTCGCACTTTTTTGGATCGTAACCTTAATGAACTTTGTAAATATGGGGGCAAGCGGACTCGACGGACAGCTTTCGGGAACAGCAGCAGTCGCTGCATTGACAATTGCCGCCCTTTCTTTAAAATTCAGTGCCGATGTAACCCAATGGCCGGTAATAATACTAGCATCGATTACTGCCGGAGCTTACTTAGGATTTCTCCCCTTTCATATATTTCCACAAAAAATTATGCCGGGGTTTGGCGGCTCGACTCTCGCCGGATATCTCTTGGGAGTTCTGTCAATTCTATCGACCACAAAAGTCGGGACACTCATGGTCGTACTAGCCATTCCCTTGATCGACACAGGTTTCACAATTATTCGAAGAGTTTTATCGGGAAAATCACCTTTTTGGGGTGATAAAGGGCACTTACACCATAAATTACTCGATATCGGATTAAGCAAAAGACAGGTGGCGTTTTTTTACTGGGGAATAACAGCCTTTTTGGGAATACTTTCTCTTAATTTGAATGCATCATATAAGTTCTATACAATTATTGGAATAACGGCACTCTTGGGAGGAATAACCCTATGGTTAACCCACAGATCGAAAACATAAAAGGTTCTCCGTTTAACTGGGAAGTGATGGTTCAAGCGGTTAAAATCGCCAGACCTGTTCATTGGGTTAAAAACCTATCGCTTTTTGCGGCTTTAATATTCAGCGGCAACCTTTTAGTCAGGTCACAAATGATTACAGTTCTTTTTGCTTTTTTTTCATTCAGTCTGGCAACGTCCGCAACTTATATATTAAACGATATCCTCGACGCCGAATCAGACAAACTTCATCCGATCAAAAAAAATCGTCCCATTGCCGCGGGAAAACTGCCTATATATTTAGCTTTAGTAGAAATTGCAGGTTTGGTATTGACTTCAATATTTATTGCTTCACAACTAAACAGCCTATTTCTTCTCACAATTGTTGGTTACTTATCTCTTCAAGCTGCGTATAGCTTGGGATTAAAAAATATTCATATTATTGATATCCTGATTATCGCCGCCGGATTTGTGATAAGAGTTTATGCGGGAGCTTTTGTAATAAATGTTCACCTTTCTGTCTGGTTTCTTCTCTGTGTGATTTCGACTGCACTTTTTCTTGCTTCAGGCAAAAGAAGGGCTGAATTAAATATATTAGAGACTAGTGGCGTCACCAGAAAAACCTTACTTAAATATCAGCGCGAGCTATTAAATTCGTTTGTTACAATGTTTGGTAATGCAGCCTGGATGAGTTGGGCACTATTTACTTTTTTTGAATCTCCTAGAGCATCTCTCCCCGTCTGGATTGTGCTTGCCGAGATCTCAAGAACTACAACAATAAATAAACTTCTGATGATAACAATACCCGTGGTTATTTTTGGGATAATGAGATATCAAAGTTTAATTTTTGAAAGTAAATCAGAAGCGCCGGAGCGACTTTTATTAACCGACAAAACACTGATCTCCTCAGTTGTTTTATGGACCGTCCTTGTTGTTTGGATTATCTATGGAGGTTTATCTATATAAAAAACTTAATTTAGAGGTGTGGGTGTAACAATCTTTGCCGGTGTTGGGGAAGGCTTTTTAACTGACGGCGTTGGAGTGGTACTTAATGTTCCCGCCGATACTTTTTTTGCATACTGATTGGTTATCCAACCTTCCTTGCCCTCTTCATACTCAATTTTGTACCAACCGCTTTTTTCGTCCTCGCCGAGTAAATTGTACTTTTCTCCGGGTTCAACCTTACCAACCTCATCAGCCAGAGTTGAGGGTTCCTTTCTCACTCTCAGGTATCCTGTGGGTGTAGATAAAATTTCTATTTGAATCTTCGTTTCTTCAGTACCCGTCGGAGGGGGAGTTGGTGTGGTGAGAGAAGAAGGTTCGGCTTTCGCCAGCTGAACTATTGCAGTTAATTTATAACCCAAATGGGTTTTAACTTCCACGTTTTTTTCCAAGTATCCATCCATTGTGAGAGTTAGCTTATGTTCTCCGGGAGAAATAAAATTTGTCTTATGAGGAGTAAAGGCTCGGTCCTTGCCGTCGATTACAACCTGAGCTGAATCTGGAATTGATATTATCACAAGAGAGGTTTGGCTTCTGTCTATTTTTTCAAACGAAATTATTTCGCCACTCGAGGTATCCTGAAGTTGTCCAAAATCTCTTTTAATTACAGTTTCGACACCTTGTACTAGGGTAATTTTCGTGTCATACGGAGCCAACGGATTTTCAAACGACTCGGGGATTAGCCTTAAAACAATCTCGCCGGGGGTTCTCTTATTTCTGTAAGGAGTTCTACCTACCTGTTCCCCGTCAATATAAATATTTGAAGAAGGATTAGAATCTATATAAACACCTGCAATTTTCGGTTTAAAAAAACCTATAATAAACAGGATCATCCCAACAGATATGCCTACGCCTACCAAAATTAAACCTACCAGCTTTAGTTTTCTCACGAGAGCCAAGTGTAGCAAAAACAATTAGGCTTGACAACATAAATTTATATCATTAAAATTTAATTAGCACTCTATAAGTGCAAGTGCCAAAATCTTCTTTCGAAAAAGAAAAACAGGTTAAGGCTTGACGCCATTGATTAAATTAGATTTTAGTCCCATCGAGCACAACCCGGTGGAACTTTGTTTTTGAGGCTAGTTTAATATACAATAAGGCTCAACGGCCGGATGGTGAAGTAGAAACACGGGTGTCTGCAAAACATCTATGCGCGGGTGCGATTCCCGCTCCGGCCTCCAAACTTGACTTTTAGGGTTTTTGCGGTGTAAAATTGCCAATATCTCGTAATGTTGCGGGATTTTTTTGTTTTATCCATCAGATAAGTAAATCATTAATGAGGATAATCGTTTCCCCAAACGAGATTTGGGGATTATGATACGTTTTTCCTTTCATCTGTCCCCCAAGTACCGCTTGGATTTAAAACTCACCAAAAAGCGTAAAGACTTGGATGAAGTGCCCTTTCTGCCGCCCTTAGGGAAAATTCTTCGTGTAAGAAAAGGTAATCGAATATCCCGTTTCTTCAAACACATTTTTGAACATTCCAAAGCTAAAAGGTTTTTGGGGGTTAATCTCGCCGCCTTACTTTTTGCGAGTACTCTCGTGCCGTCGACCAACTTTTCTTTTGCGATAGCAGAAACAAACACCACTCAGGTTCCCCTCGTACTGACAACCCAAAGCGGAATTCAATACCCTGTCAAAAACATTAAAATAACACAGGAGTTTAGATTTTATCATCCCGGAATCGACATCGACGGAATAACAGGCGATGCAATTTACCCGATTATGGCCGGAAAAATGGAGTCAACTGAGTATTCAAGGTTCGGTTACGGAAATAATATAATAGTAAACCACGGCAACGGCATTACGTCTTTGTATGCTCATCTTTCCAAAATCGAAGTTTCTAAGGATCAGGAAGTGTCAAAGGAAACAGTTTTAGGTAAAATGGGCGCAACCGGCTGGGCTCGGGGGGATCACCTGCATCTCGAAATCCGCGAAAACGGAAAAGCTCTCAATCCCCTAACAATTTTACCTCGTTAAGGGTTTTCGAGCGTCTTCCAAATGTACCACGAAGCTACTGTTCTCCACGGTTTCCAACGCTCTGCAAACTTAGACATCTCATTTGGGTTAAGATCTTTTTGTATAACCTTTTTAAACGCATTCCTTAAGCCCAAGTCCCCAACCGGAAATATATCAGGACGTGCCAGCGTAAACATAAGAAACATATGAGCCGTCCACTCTCCTATTCCTTTTACGGCAACAAGCTCTTTCATAACTTCCTCGTCGGGTAGCTTATCTAAACTTTCGACTTTAACCTCTTGCCTTTTAACTTTTTCTGCCAAATTTTTTACATAAACTACTTTTGCATTCGATAATCCGCACTCCCTTAATTCTTTATCGGACAGTGCCAATATCTTTTCCGGACTAACTTCAACTTCCAAAGTCTTACCCACTCTCCATTTGTGTTTGTTTGGGTTTTTTGAATCTTTTTTATCCGCAACCTTCTCTTTAATTCTATTAAATATAGAGGTTGCAGCTTTCATTGAAAGCTGTTGTTGAACAATCGAATCCACCAAGTCTTCAAAATAATATCTTTTCGGGCGTGGTTTTATTTTGCAGGAGCCGTATTTTTTAACCAATGGACCTATATATTTATCTTTTTCCAGAAACTCTTCCGCTTCTTTCCACATGAGGAAATTATACCGAAGAAATTTAGAGTTACGCAAACTCTTCTTTCACCTTCTCATCAAGATACATTTTAACCAAAGATTGATATGGAACATCCTTTTTATTGGCAATCATCTTTAGTGAATCCAAAAGAGACTCTGTAACCCTAATCGTAATAGTCTTTGTCGACATCTTAAGATTTGGAAAGCTTGGGTTGATAATTGCCTTATTAACATCAAAATAGTCAGTAGTATCATGAGTATCCCAAAAGTTTGCTTCTTCCTCTTCGCTTTTAAATTTTGGTATTTTTTTAAGTTTTTTCATTTGCTTCCACCTCCTTTTTCCAGATATTCCTTGCGTTCTTTTTTATTCTGATCTCTTGCAGAAATTACTCGAATTCTATTTTTCCTGATCATAAAAATAACACACATAAGTCTATTCTTATCTGCCCTTCCATATGCTCGGAATCTTTTCTCAAACTCAGAATGTTTTTCATCGTCATTTATAAGTAAAGGTTTATTAGAAAAAACATGCTCACATTCTCTATAATCCACACCGTGCTTTTTAATATGCTCCAGATTTCCTTTATCCCATTCAAAACCTTCTAACTTCTTAAAATCCATCATTCTAAATTAAATTGTATTTAATCATACAATACACAAGTTTAATTGTCAATAAATTATTTCTTCCCACAAAAAACCCGAAAGAGAATTGGTAAAGACATTTTTCAGCATAGTGCTGAAGAACCAATCCCTTCCGGGCGTAAGACAAGAAACAATTTTAGCGGGGGTCACCTCTCCCAGCCTTCCAAAGCTGGGACAGGAGCTTGTAAATCTCCTCCTGTTCCATTAAATCTCGGCGGTCGACTGGCTCGACCTTTTCCCCTTTTCCATCCAAAATAATTTGGATGGATTTTCTAATCTCTCTAATGGGAATATTCATCTCCCACCAGAGGGGAAACCCCCACCGGTTTGGGGAATTCGATTGAATCCCCAAAGCGAACGTCTCCCCCCTTTCGGACGTCCGGGAGCCAATAACTAAGGCTCCCTTAATCAGGCCGAGCTCTTCCTCGGCCTTGGCCAGCCAAGCTGGCCGAAAAAACCTTATACCATACACTAAACACCTCCTGTGCCTAAATACTACCTTACGGTAGCTGTAATCAGCTGGTCATCCATACCAGCGAGATGAATAGAAGGTATTTTTATTCAACTCGCTAACATGGATTTTATAAAATATCTCTTTATACATTTACACTTAGATTTTTTTAATACTGCGGAACAATAAATAATACACAAATATTTATGAAAAAATATTCCGGAAGGGGTTGATAAAGACAATGAATCAGCGAGTTGCTGAAAAACCAACCACCCTCCGGTGTAAGACAAGAATAATTGCGTAAAAATATTTGGTATCCACCTTCTGAGTTTTCGCTTTTAAAAAGCGTGGCCTTCCGATCGTACTCGGGATACCGTGATATTCTCAATCGAATATCAGAGGCATCGGAATAGCCTTAAGAAATTAATCACAAATATGATTTATTCTAATTCTCCCCAATTTTTTGTTGTAAAACCGATCGCACCCACAAAGCGCGGGTTCCATCCTTTCGTATTCACGAAATTCCCACCAATTTTTTGAAGATATTTCTCCTTTGGCAATTCCCTCCCGCACGTAAAGATCAAAAGTGCGAGCGGGGGAGAACAACTCTAAACTTACAATGTTCACCTTGTGGTGGACTCTTTGAATGTCCTGAGCGGTATGTGGATCCCACCCAAGACATTCAATAACTTCTAAAATATACCATGGCTCATTGAAACGAAATTGTTTTTTAAAACAGTTGTAGGCCAGCCATCTTTGTCGATGGCGGCGCCCACATTCAATACATTTCTCCTTCACGATTCACCACCTTTCTTATACAAAATTTAATGTGCGATAAGAGTGCACTTCAAGTGCTCTCCTACCTAATCAACCATTGATTAGGTAGCAAAGTACTCGCTCATTTAAAAATATTCCGGAAGGGGTTGGTAAAGACAAGAAGTCAGCTGAGCTGACAAAGCAAGCTGAGCTTGCAAACCAATCCCTTCCGGGCGTAAGACAAGAATAATTTACCGCTGGGAGTATTCTTGGCCTCTCCCAACTTTCCACAACAGGGACAGGAGCTTGTAAATCTCCTCAAGGTGGTCCCTCACCCGTGCCCGGCCGCTTGCCGAAGCTCAACAATATAGACCTCAACCATTTCGCCCAATTCCGAATGGAAACAGGAAAATGGCTCTTGGATAATCCCATCCCAACCCGGGGAATAAAAACGAACGCATGGTGGAATGGGAAGGGTGACTTCAACAACCGACTCGGGAAGCTCGATACGAACAGGAGCCAGTCCTGAAGCCTCGAGCAAAAGCTGGGCCGGATCGGGACTCGGTCCCTTAAACCAGCCTTCGTTGTAGGATAACTTTGGTTCGAAAACTAACAAACTTCCTTCGAACCTAATTTCCCACTTAATTGACAAGGGCAAGCTCAGAATTTTGAAATCGTCCTCATCCTTTCCCCTCGAGATTACTTGACGGAAAACTTTCCCGTCAAAGCTTCTCGTCTGCTGATACTCGAGACCTGCTTTAATCACCAGATCTCGAATTTCTTCCTCCGACCATTGGACTTCCTCTGGTCGGTTCTGACTTATAAAATTGGCAAGTTTTTCAGAGTACATCAAAACGTCCTCCTTCCTTTTTAAAGGAATGGCAATTTCCTCGGATTAATACTTCGAGGTGTAATAAAATTTAGAATTTTCAATTGTTAACGAGCCATGGAGAAGTAGTATTCTCCTTCTGATCAACAAAATTTATTAACCATCAAGGAAAATATTAAAAAAAATTCCGGAAGGGGTTGGTAAAGACATTTTCAGCATAGTGCTGAAGAACCAATCCCTTCCGGGCGTAAGACAAGAATAATTGCGTTTGCAACTCTTTAGCTGTGGTACACCCGGCAAAAAATAATGTGCCTTCTAGTGTACAACGTCGAGGCTCAGTACTCCGGTGGTTGCGCACCGCTTCGCCTCCAAGACAGCCGCTCACTGGGCCAGCCCTAGTGTTTGCCTAGTCAGGTAAACACATCCGCAAGACTTTTTTGTCGTCAGTCTTGTTTTAGCCACATCTTGTCCCTTTTTAGAAAATTGCCTTAGCAGTGCTAAGGAGGGTGGTGTATGGCAACCTGGAATGTAAAATGTAAATAGTTACAAACTTTTACCTTCACTTATCTTAAAAAGGTACTTAAACATCTGATTGTGTTCTTTTTCAATCCCGCACTTTAATACGCCATCAATCTCTGCTCGAAGTTCATAGACAACTTTACCCTCTAAGACGACGCTCTCATAACTTACAGGAACAAAATCTTCCGGCTGCGGATCTGTAAAGTTCGCGAACTCATGAGCATATTGGAGGGCGTCCTCCATATTTCGAGCAGAACCAAATGATCCATTTGATCCCCAACTCACACCTGGTTCCCAACCAAAAAAGCTGATATTGAAAATAATTTTTGCCTTCATCACTTTCATCTTCTCCTATATATTTTTGGCCACATTGTATAATGCGGCATGGACAAGATCGAACTCGTGGCCCATTGCAGGACCGTTGTGGCTAAACTGCCAACATCCTCCTCCGCTGAACCAGCGCGAAGCGAATCCACAGGAACAAGTAATGTCCTCGCCTGTGGCTCCGCAATTTTCCCACCAGTTTTCAATTTTCATCTGGTGGTTCAAAAATTTAATAATCCCCTGCAAATGGCCCACGCGATCCATAAAATGGATCGGGGCCAAAACTAGGCCAGAAACATCGGCCTTGCGGCTAATGATCTTGGCCATTCTCAAAACCAGATTTTCTTTCACTTTTGCCTCCTTCCGCCATAGGCGGAGTAAAAAAGAATAGGATTTGCCTTCAGAGAAGGCTGTCCAGATACGAAGGAGCGCTTCATACCCAGAATACCTTCTCCGAAGGAAGAAACTTATAAATTTAATGTGCTAACAAAATCCACTTTTTAAAGCGGAAGTGAACTCCCAAACCCTCAACTTTAGAAATAATTTATATAATATA
>Ga0209751_10001677_pt1 | contig 22507 bp, 15 predicted proteins | sample RifCSP13_1_FD_184019 | JGI IMG/M metagenome (GOLD analysis project Ga0209751, IMG submission 184019) | Soil microbial communities from Rifle, Colorado - Rifle CSP2_sed 13_1 (SPAdes) (version 2) | ecosystem: Environmental > Terrestrial > Deep subsurface > Rock core/Sediment | place: Rifle...
GTTCGAGTTTATGCGCAATGAGAAGCTGGATGCCAACGATTTCTTCGCCAATCGGGCCGGGCTCAAACGCGGGCCGCTGCGTTTCAATCAGCTCGGCGGCACGCTGGGCGGTCCCATCTGGCACAAGCACACGTTCTTCTTCGCGAGCCTCCAAGTCACGCGTACCCGCGCCTCAAACACCTCCGTGGTCACCATCCCGACGCCAGAGCAGGTGCGGGGTAATTTCGGCGACATGAACATTTACGACCCGGTAAATGTCGTGGGCGGCAACCGGCAGCAGTTTCCGAATAATGTGATCCCCGAAGGCCGTATGGATCCGGTAGGACGTAAAATCGCCGCGCTCTATCCGGCGCCGAATCAGCCTGGCCTCGTCGACAATTACGCTTCACTCGTGCCACAGACCGACGATGCCAATCAGTACGACTTTCGCGGCGATCACAACTTCAGCCAGCGCGACAAGCTGTTTGTGCGATTCAGCAAGCTTAACCGCGACATCCTGCGCGGCAGCATTTGTCCCGCGCCGGGAAATTGCGGCACGCTGTTGACCCTTCCGTTAAGCTTGATCAACGATTCGTGCTCGGCTGTCGCAGGCCATACCCACGTGTTTTCCTCCAACGCAGTGAATGAACTGCGCCTCGGGTTTTCGAAAAACCAAAGCTTTCTGCAAAGCCCTGCTGAGAGACCGCTCTTCGACGAATTCGGAATCAAAGGAGTGCCGCAATTCGACTCCTTGACGGGGTTGCCGTTTTTCGACTTAGCCAACTACAGCGGATTGGGCGACCGCACCTTCAGGCCGAATCTGAAAGAAGCACAGTTGTTTCAGATCAATGACAGCTTCTCGCATCTTCGCGGCCGCCACACGATGAATTTCGGCGGCGAATACTGGCGGCTGAGCACGTTTGCAGACTCATCAAACGCCGCACGCGGCTTGTTTAATTTCAACGGTCAGTTCACCTCGCGCATGCCGGGGCAGGACACCAGCAGCGCAGTGGCCGACCTGCTGCTCGGTTTGACGAGCTCGGCTTCAATTACGACGCGGCAACTTGGCACCTTTCTCGTCGATTACTACAGCGGCTATTTCAACGATAGTTGGAAGATTTCGCCGAAGCTGACCGTTAATCTGGGCGTGCGCTACGAACTGCAAACGCGCCAGCGCGAAGAAAATCAACACCTTATCGAGCTTCGCACACGCCAGCTATCACTCGTTGCAAACGAAGCTCGAACGACGCTTCCAGTCCGGCTTTTCGCTGCTGCAGTCTTACACATGGAGCCACTCGATTGACAACTCCACCGATCGTGAAGACAACAGCAACGGCCCGGACATTCCTCAGGATCCATTCGATACCAATGCCGAGAAAGGCCCGTCTGGTTTCGACATCAAACACCGCTTTGTGACGAGCGTTGTGTATGACCTGCCGTACGGGCGCACAGACGGATGGCTGGGAGGATCGAAAATCGCGCGGGCCGTGTTCGGTGGTTTCCAGATCGGCGGTATCTTCGTGGCGCAAACGGGACAGCCTGTCAATCCCGATGTCGCAGGCAATCCCGCCAACACGACCAGCCCGGTGCGCCCGAATCGGTTGCGCGACAGACGTCTCGCGCGTGGTGAACGCAGCGTGGATCGTTGGTTTGATCCGGCGGCATTTGCCGTGCCGGCGGCATTCACCTATGGCAATTCGGGACGCAACGTGCTGCGCGCTCCGGGGCTGGTGAATCTCGACTTCCTGATCGGGCGCAACTTCCGCCTGACAGAAACGACGCGGCTGGAATTGCGCGGGGAGGTCTTCAATCTCACCAATACCGCACATTTCGGCAGACCGAATGTCACCATCGGTTCGCCGCAGGCCGGGCGCATCACCGCGACGGCTGCGCCGAATCGGCAGGTCCAGATCGGGCTCCGGCTCGCGTTCTAAACGGAGCGCGGCGCACTACCCCGACGCTGAATCGCCCCTCCCGCAGACAAGACTTAGAAATCCGTTCTCGCTGCTGAAGTACTCACGGGTCAGCCCAACGCGTCGCACCAAGTCTGTGAACCTCGGGTCCGAGCGCAGACTATCGAACCTTGGCTCGACTTTAAGAAAAGGAAGACGCCAAGACCGGTCCGCATAGGCCTTTTCGAGCCAGGCGAAGGCCTGATCTTTCTCGCCGAGGCCGGCATAGATGATCGCGATCTCATGTGGCGAGATGTAACGTCGCCGCGACAGTTCCTTCAACTGGTCCAGGATCTTCATCGCCTCACTCTTCTGCCCCGACACCGCATAGACGTGTCCCAGCGCCGATACATTGAACGGGTTGCCGGGAGAAAGGGTGGTCGCCTTCTTCAATGCGGCAATGGCTTCCTCATACCTCGCCTTTTGCTCATAAGCCTGCCCGAGGGTAAAGTGCGCTTGAGCGAAGTTCGGATCCATTTCGAGCGTCTTCTGGCATTGCTCAATGGCCTGGTCATACTGGCGCGCGTCGTAGAAACGCCTTGCCACAATCGTGTTGATGTTGAGCGAGAGCGGATCCAACTCCTGAGCTCGTTTCTCTTCGGCTATCGCTTCATCCAGCCGCCCCATAATCGCTAAATAATTGGCGTACCATTGATAGGTTGTCGCGTAGTTCGGATTCAGCTCAATCGCTCGCTTGATTTCTCTCTCGGCAGCCGGCCAGTCCCAATCGTATCGCAGTCTCACCAATACCAGTGCGGACTGAGCTTCAGCGAGCGTGTCATCAATCTCTAGGGCCTTTAAAACTGCCGCCTTCGCTTTGGGAAAATTTTCCTTCGGAGATAGTCCGCCGATAGTAGAGCCAAGCAGAGAGTAAGAGTCGGCCAATCCGGCGTAAGCGAGCGCGTAGTTCGGGTCCTTGTCGACCGCCTGCTGGAAGAACTCGATGCCTTTATTCAGACTCTCTAGCGTCTGCTTATTCCAGTAGTAGCGGCCCAGGAGATAAAGTCGGTAAGCCTCGGCGTTCTCAGTGTAATGCTTGGTCAGGCGCTTCTGCTCTTCGCCGGTCAGCTTGAGACGTAGCTTCTCCGAGATCTGCTTCGCGATCTCTTCTTGGACGGCGAGGACGTCTGAGAATTTCCGCTGATACTCCTCGCCCCATAGCTGCGAGCCGTCCGCGACCTTCACCAGTTCCATCTTGACAATCAAGGTGTCGTCGCGTTGAATCAGGTTCCCCGTCAGCACGGCATCCACGTGGAGATCCCGCCCAACCTTGCGCGGATCGACCTCCTGACCTTTGTAACGAAACACCGTGCTACGAGCCATGACGCGCAGCCTGGGTAGTTGCGAGAGGCTACTGATGACGCTTTCGGCAATACCGTCACTGAGGTATTCCGCGTCTGGGTTGGCACTGGCGTTGACGAAAGGCAAGATAGCGACTGAATCTATCGTTTTCGCGCGCCCCGTGAACAGATACAGCACCGCAGTCGGCGCCCCACACCGCCAGGCCACCGCGGCCAAACATCGTCTTCATCATCACGGACGATCAGGACACCGAGACCCTCAAGTACATGCCCCGCGTCAAACGGCTGTTGGCGGACGAGGGCGCGTCGTTCACCAACATGTTCGTCACCACTCCTCAATGCTGCCCGTCTCATGTCACGATCCTGACGGGCCAGTATCCCCACAATAGTGGGGTCCTCAACAACTGGTTCGACTCCGGGGGCGGCTTCCAAACGTTCGTCAACAACGGCGGAGACAAATCGACGATTGCCACCTGGCTGCAAGCCGCTGGCTACCGTACGGCGCGCTTCGGCAAGTACTTAGTCGAGTACGACAGTACCACTTACATACCACCGGGCTGGTCGGAGTGGTACGCGTACTATGGCTCTGGCAAGTATTTCAACTACACGCTCAATGAAAATGGCACGCAGGTCTCGTACAGCAACGCACCCAGCGACTATTCCACGGACGTCCTCACAGAAAAGGTCATCGATTTCATCGACCGGGCGGAGGAAAACGAACCCTTCTTCGTGTTTTTTGCGCCTGCCGCTCCTCACGGGGACGGCGTTCCGAATGGCCCCGCGACACCAGCCCCGCGTCACAAGGGAATGTTCGCGGGAACGCAGGCACCGCGGACGCCGTCCTTCAACGAGGGCGACGTCAGCGACAAGCCCCCGGCCATCGGCAGCCTCCCACTCCTGACGGCGGCCCAGATCACGGCCATCGACAGCGAGCATCAGACGCGGATCGAGTCGCTGCAGTCTGTCGACGAAGCTGTCGAGAACATCGTCAACAAACTTGCTGAGCTGGGCCAACTCGAAAATACCTATGTCAATCTTCACTTCCGACAACGGCTACCACCTGGGTCAACACCGTCTGCGAAATGGCAAGACACAGGTGTACGAAGAGGACATCCGCGTACCGCTCATTGTACGCGGACCCAAGGTGCCCGTGGCCGCGACCCGCGACCATCTAGTGGCCACCATCGACTTCGCCCCGACGATTGCGAAGCTGGCCCACGTCAAGCCGGACCACGTCGTGGACGGGCAATCGTTCGATAAGCTCTTCCACCATAATCCGAAGTCCCCCGCCGAATGGCGAAAGGATTTTCTGGTCGAGGTCTATCGCCGCAACCCGCCGCTCGGTAATGGGGACGCAATTCGTGCCGTGCGCAGCCTCGATGGTGTGCTCTACGCAGCGTACCAGTCCGGCCCGAAGGAGCTCTACGATCTGACTACGGATCCGTTCGAGTTGGTGAGCCAGCACAACGTCGCGCCTCCCGAGCGGCTAAACGCGTTGTCCGCCCGCTTGGCAGAACTTGCCACGTGCGCGGGCGAAACATGTAGGTAGGCAGCGGATGGCCGGCGCGTTCTCGCGTCTCATCGCATGATTTTTCGCCGAGCTGTGGATTTCGATAGGAACCCCAGAACTTAGCAGCTACGCGGACGGACTGCAGTCGGTCGGCGATCACTAGCCCAGTGATAAGGACTGAGAGGAGGCCAGTATGAAAAACCAAAGAAACCAAGCTCGATATTTAGTTAGTCTGATACTGGCCCTCGCCGGTTTGATTAATGGCGCCACCTTAATGCCAGGGCCAGCAAGGCTTGTTTCTGCACTGGTGGTTGGTCCGAGTTGGAGTTACACCGGCAATCTCAACACAGCGCGCGCCGGTCACACAGCAACGCTGCTGCAAAACGGCAAGGTGCTGGTCGCGGGGGGGTACTAAACAACGCTCTCAACAGCGCGGAACTGTACGACCCGGCCACACGGACCTGGAGCCTCACCGGCAACCTCAACACGGTCCGTGCTGGTCACACAGCAACCCCTCTGCTCAACGGCAAGGTGCTGGTCGTGGGAGGGTTTCTACAACAACAGTGCTCTCAACAGCGCGGAACTGTACGACCCGGGCACAGGGACATGGAGTTACACCGGTAATCTCGGCAGAGCTGGCGCTGGCAAAGCGACGCTGCTGCAAGACGGCAAGGTCCTGGTCGTGGGGGGCTACAGCGCCGAGTTGTACGACCCAAACACTGGGAGGTGGAGTAGCACCGCCAATCTCAACACAACCTACTGTTGTGGTGCAGCGACGCTGCTGCAAAACGGCAAGGTGCTGGTCGTGGGAGGCTTAAGCGATAACGAGAGCAACAGCGCTCAACTGTACAACCCGGCCACAGCAACTTGGAGTGTCACTGGCAATCTCAATGCAGGCCGCTGGTGGGGTCAAACAGCGACTCTGCTGCTTAACGGCAAGGTCCTGGTTACGGGCGGCTCCAGCAATGGCGATGATGATTTCCTCGACCGGGCGGAGCTCTACGACCCCACTACAGGGACATGGAGTAGCACTGGATACCTCAATGAAGAACGTGGTGGCCACACAGCGACGCTGCTGCCCAATGGAAAGGTCCTAGTCGTCGGGGGCGTCGAATATGACTATGAAGCCCTGAATTCGGCCGAGCTATACGACCCGGTGACAGGGACGTGGAGCATCACTGCCAACCCCAACACGGCCCGCGCTGGTCACACTGCAACTCTGCTGCGAAACGGAAGGGTTGTTGTCGTCGGTGGCTCCGGCGGCGACGCTAATGGCAGTCTGAGTGTGAATACCGCCGAACTGTACGATCTTGGCGCTAACGTCATCGACGACGCGCAGTTCTTCGTCCGTCAGCACTATCGGGATTTTCTGAATCGCGAACCGGATGCCGGCGGCCTCGCCTACTGGACAGACCGAATCACAGAGTGTGGCTCAGATCTCCGATGCATCCATGAACGTCGCATTGGGGTGAGCGGCGCCTTCTTCGTCGAACCGGAGTTTCAGGAGACAGGCTATTTCGTTTATCGCCTCTACAAGGTCTCTTTCGGTCGCCAACCCAGCTTCGCTCTCGTCACGGGACTCTGGGTGTGGACGCTTCCCGAGACTCGGGGTACGCGCATTCTCGCCGCTGATATGGTCCGCGCCCCAAATATGCGGAACGCAGGATTGGCACCGCGGGCTGGCCCTTAACGAACACGCACGTATAAAAAGAGTTTGTGACGCGTTTTGTGACATACCCCACCCATATACACCCCTTGAGACATCACACGCTTGAAGTCACATTGTCGACCATCGCGGTGTTACTCATAGTAGTCGCTCTATACCTTGCTAATTTCCCGCGCGAAAAGGGACTAGAGTCGATCCGCTGGACGCGCTCAGATACGTGTAAAGAGATATCCGATTTCCAATTGCCGATTGCCAAAATGTTACCTATTGAAAACCAAGTTTTCATCTGTAAAAGCACCTAAAAACTGGAAACGCCTGTTTCGGCAATAGGCGAGCGATTCAGGTGACCTGACTCCCTAATGGTAGACCCATGTGTTTGCGGTTGTCCGAGCGTCTATTCGCCGCATAACGGCCTTCCTCAATCCAGAGGCTGCGAGCGCTTGTTGGGCTGGCGTAGAACTTTGATGTCCGGCACCGCGACGCCGACGACATCAACAATATGATTCTCACAGACGATTTCGTAATGATTTAAATTGCCCGGATACTCATCGGACGCGAAGGTTGCCACGCTGATGTAATCACGAAAGCGCGATTTAGAGTATGAACGAAATAATAGCTAATCCTCTACAGAAAATTCAACAGTCAAGATAAATCCACTTTAGGGCACCGTCTCAAGTTCCCAGTCGGGAAGAGTGGGCGCGCTCAAATCTAATCCATACCCCAACACATTAATAACGCTTCCATTTTTTCAGGTCTTCGCTCGATGCAGGTTTCACGCTAACTGCGGCCCCACCGCCATTGGCCAAGGCGATTTTTAGTCGGGTCTCGTCGTTCACCAGGAAGTTCTGAATCTTGTAGGCCATCGGATTGTTTTGCCAATGTGCGTCTGGGGCGTCGATGTACAAGGTAGCCACGTACCAACGCTTGGGCGTCAGGTAGTTCAAGACGATATCGGCGGTCCGTGGCTGCTCGTCTGTGATTGCACCGATATACCATTCGTCCTCGTTCTTAGCCTTCCGCGCGATAGTGATATAGTCGCCAGGCTCTGCCTCTAGAATCCTGGTGTCGTCCCAGTCAACTGCTACATCTTTAATAAACTGGAATGCGTCAAGGAACCGCTCGTAGTGTTCAGGCAGGTCAGCCGCCATTTGTAAAGGGCTGTACATCGTCACATACAAAGCCAACTGCTTAGACAGAGTAGTTTTTACTGTGCTACGAACCTGACCCTTCCTCGCCGGGTCGTAGTCATCGAACTTGATCTGCATGATCCCGGGAGTAAAGTCCATGGGCCCGCCCATTAAACGGGTGAAAGGTAAAATCGTTTCGTGTTCTGGTTGGTTGCCGCTGGGAGACCAGCCAGAGTTAAACTCGTTGCCGCGCGCCGCTTCACACGCGAGCCAGTTTGGGTATGTGCGATGCAGACCCGTTGGACGCACCGGCTCATGCACGTCTAACATGATCTTATTTCGCGCCGTTTGCTCAGCCACGCGTACATAATGATTTACCATCCACTGCCCGTCGTGATATTCGCCACGCGGGATAATTCGGCCCACATAGCCTGTCTTGACCGAGTCGTAGCCATGTTGCTTCATGAAGCGATAAGCTTCATCCATCCGCCGCTCATAGTTTGTGACCGAGCTTGAAGTCTCGTGATGCATTATGAGCTTTACTCCCCTGGCTGCGGCGTAGGCCTGGAGTTCAGCGACATCGAAGTCAGGATAGGGCGTGATAAAGTCAAACACCTCTTCTTTCCATTTCCCGAACCAATCTTCCCAGCCCACATTCCAGCCCTCAACCAATACGCCTGCGAAACCATGTTTTGCGGCAAAATCAATGTACCGTTTCGTATTTTCAGTGGTCGCGCCGTGCCGGCCATTTGGTTTCAACTTAGACCAGTCAGTGTCTGCCAATTTGATGTTCGCCACATCCGAGTAGCTCCACGTGTATTTGCCGATGTGCATCCCCCACCAGATGCCCACATACTTCTGCGGCTTAATCCAGCTTGTGTCCTGTAGTTTATTAGGCTCGTTCAAATTCAAGATGAGTTTGGAAGCCAGAATATCCGCGGCGTTATCGCTTACCACAATCGTGCGCCATGGAGTTTTATCTGGAGCTTGCAGGTAGGCTTTGTTGCCGATTGCGTCAGGTACTAATTGTGACATGAGACTGAAAGTTTGTTTATTTACCAGCAGGTTCATGGCCGGATAATTGACCAGCGCCGCTTCATGAATATTGATGTATAAGCCATCCGCGGTTTTCATCATCAAAGGCGTCTGTACCATATTGCGTGCCATGATCGATCTGACGGCAATGTCCTTGAACGACTCACCTTTTGTGGCGTCTGCCTCGCTGAGCTTGGTGGTCGAGTAGGCATACTCATTGGTGTCGTAATCGCCCGGTATCCAGAAGGTTTTATGGTCGCCTGTGAGATTGAACTCCGTCTTCTCATCCGTAACTGTGAAATAATTCAGGTCGGGTTGCTCAGGGAATTCATAGCGGAAACCTAAACCATCATTGAAGAGACGGAACCTGACGATCATCCGGATCTTGGCGGCCGCTTGATTCAAAGTGATTGTAAGCTCTCGGTAGTTATTGCGAATCCGTCTTACCTCGCCCCAGACCGGCTCCCAGGTTTCGTCTTTCTGGGAAATGTCAGATTTGATGACTGTGAAGCCTTTAGTCAAAGCGGGCCCATCTTTCAATTCAATACCCAGCCGACTCTGTTGCACAACTGGACGGGTCGCGAATGAAAGCTGATAGGTAGGTTCACCGTCAGCCGTCAAAGCAAAGGCGAGTGAAAGTTTCCCATCCGGAGACTGGGTGCTTTGCGCCGGGGCATTCAGGGCAAAGAGCGATAGGACGAGGAGGACATGCAGGGCTTTTGTCATGACAAATGTTTTCCCTTCTTAGTTTTCTTTTCCAATCTTAGAATTGCTCGCCAAACCCGGAGCCAAACGCGCCAGGTCTTGATTCGAAGGCGGGGACGACGTTTTCGTAAACAATCGGCGCCTGTGCTATTTATGACCTAAACGATCCACTAAGTCACACGAACCAACACTAAACCCGAGACGAGTCGTAAGAGAGCTGTAGGGTTGTGTGTACTCAACGCCTGCAAAACAATGGCTTGTGTGGCTGCCTCACTCCTTGCGGAATAATGCGGCCAAACCGACCCCAGCCAGCATGGCGCCGATACCTTGATCGACCAACTGGCCCATACCGTACTTGAATGGGAACCCGTACCAGTTAAGGTAAGAGGCGTCCACAATGAGCCACGGAAGCAACCCTAACACTGTGACGAAGACAACACGTCCCCAGAATGTGCGAATGCGTGCCAATGACATAAGCAGGGCAAAGGCCAGGATGAAGCCGGCAAACACATCAGCTAGCAACTCGCACACAAGCTGCCTCGTTGCCATCGCGTTCGCTCCGCTGGGGTGATACATCATCACTGCCCATGGGCCTCCGCCATACTTGCTCTGCCACTCTGCCATCGCCTTCTCCCGGTCGGCCCCTGACGATTTCTCTGCCTGCATCATCAGGTGGCCGGGAATGAAATAGAAGCCCGGCGCTGATAGGTTGGCTTTTAGCACCGCAAGGACAGCGTCCTCATTTGCTGTGGTAGAAATACCCATTTCGCCGATCGGCAGTACAGTGTGCGCCAGAGAACTCCAGACGAACATCAGCACTCCTGCCAGAAGTCCTCCAAGAATGATTTTCTTGGCCATCCCTACCTCCTCCATAAGAAATTTGGGCCATTATCCACAGGCAAGGCAGGTTCATCAAAGTATTTGTGTTCGACGCTCCCAATATATCGGCACCGAGTTCGTCAAGGGCGTTATGCCTGACCTAACAGGTAGGCATTCTTGTGCTTCTTTGCCTTCCCAACTCGTTCAGAATTAGAATCTCAAGCTCGCATTATGACCGGCCATTATTGAGATAAAACGAATGGTGGAGGTTCGATGAGCTCACGCACAATTGTCGTCGGTGACATTCACGGCTGCTGCGAGGAATAACGAATCTTAGCAGCAGAACCAGTACAAATCGGCTGAGCGAGGAGATCTTTGCCGTCGACCCGGAGGGTATTGATCGGATCGAATGGGACCAGAAGAAGAGTACTACCTATATTTATAGATAACCGTTCTTGCTACAATCTTGTTATGCAAAAACTCCTTCTGTTTGCCTTGCCCCTTCTTTTGTGGGGAAATGTTTTTGGCGCCCCACAGACGATGCGCCTTGACTATTACCATACTGGTAACTCCGCCCGGGAACTATTCGGCGTTGACCGAGTGGTTATCGAACCCCTCGCCTGGCCGGGCAGCCTGGACAAGCTTATAGACGATACCAATCTCGGGAAATATTTTTTTGAGGTTCGTGACCAGAAAACCAAAGAGGTTCTTTTTTCGCGCGGGTTTGCCTCCATCTTCGGCGAGTGGGAGACAACAGACGAAGCAAAGTCGGTCTTTCGCACGTTCCACGAGTCGCTTCGGTTCCCGACACCCTCACAAAGTGTGGAGGTGGTCTTAAAGAAACGTGACAAGAAGAATGCCTTTCAGGAAATTTGGTCAATAGTATTAGATCCTGGCGACAAGTTTATCGATCGTTCGAAGCCGTCTGCCCCTGCGCCGCTAATCACAATCCAAAAGACGGGAGATCCTGCTACCAAGGTTGATTTCCTGATACTTGGCGATGGCTACACCTCCGGGGAAGCAAAGAAGTTTGAGGCCGACGCCCGCAGGCTGGTTGATGTTTTATTCGCGACTTCGCCCTTTAAGGAACGCCGTCAAGATTTCAATGTTTGGGCACTTTGTCCCCCGGCGGCCGAGAGCGGAATCTCACGCCCCTCAACTGGCATCTATCGCGATTCGCCTTTGGGGGCCACTTACGACGCTTTCGATTCCGAAAGATATGTGCTCTCTTTTGACAATCGGGCAATACGCAGGACGGCCGCGTTCGCCCCTTATGAGTTCATCAAAATACTTGCCAACAATCGCACCTACGGTGGAGGCGGCATCTTCAATCTCTATAGCACCGTAGCGGTTGACAATGCTTTCGCGAACTATGTGTTTGTTCATGAATTTGGCCACCATTTCGCCGGACTTGCAGACGAGTACTACACCTCCTCAGTCGCTTATGCTCCTGCTACAGAGCGCCTGGAGCCCTGGGAGCCAAATGCGACCGCGCTGCTGGGGGAACTATCCTCCCTGAAGTGGGCAGACCTGGTCGCCGCCGACAGCCCAATCCCTACGCCCTGGAACAAGGAAGACTTTGAAGCTTACTCGCGCGAGATCCAGAAACGCAGAAGTCAGCTGCGTAAGGAACAACGTCCTGAAAGCGAAATGGAGGCGCTCTTTACGGAAGAGCTCAAGCACGAGCGGGCGATCTTTGCCCGTGAAAAGTATGTGGGCAAGGTGGGTGCCTTCGAAGGTGCTATGTACGAAGCGCGAGGGTATTACCGGCCAGAAATCGACTGCATAATGTTTTCGCGCACGCAACAGTTCTGTGCCGTTTGTCAGCGGGGTATCGCGCGGGTAATCGATCTATATTCCAGCCATAAATAAATAGAGACGTCGCCAAAAAAATCAGGTTAACTGTGGATCTCGGATAATATCGGCTTGTGCAAGAGCTTTGGTACCGCAAAAGGTCGCCGGCAAGCGCCGCTTTCCCAAACAGGCTTTATTAATCTAGCTTTCAGATTTCCTTCTGAATAGCCTTGTCATCCCGGATCAAAATTGCTGATCTTGCGCGGCCAGAGTTCAAGGCCAACCCGTACCCTTTTTACGCACGCCTGCGCGCCGACACTCCCGTTTGTCCCACTAGCCTCTTGGGCCAACCCACCTGGCTCATCAGTCGTTACGACGACGTTGTGATGGTTCTCAAAGACGAGCGATTCACGAAAGACTGGTTCCCGACAACCAGGTGGCTGCACCGGCTCTCTGGTGCCGTTACGCGCAACATGCTAAACAAGGACGCTCCTGATCACACGCGTTTGCGCGCGCTGGTTCACAAAGCGTTTACGCCGAGTCTGGTCGAGCGCTTGCGTGATCGTATTCAAAGACTCTGCAATGAACTACTAGACCGATGGTTAGTCGGGGAGTGCCTGGATCTGATGAGTGGTTATGCCTTGCTGCTGCCGCTGACCATCATCGGGGAATTGTTGGGCATTCCGGCTGAGCAACGGACTCGCCTGCACAGACTATCAAGAAGCAGCCTATCCGCCTCCAATGTGCTCGGAGTTTTGCGTTCATTTCCTGATCAAAGATTGTTGGCGGGGCAGTTGCGCAAGCTGATCGCTGAGCGCCGCGCAAGACCTCAGGAGGACTTAATCACTGCTCTTGTTCAGGTTGAAGAGTCGGGTGACAGACTGTCTGAAGAGGAACTGGTGGCTATGATTGTGCTGCTCCTCATTGCTGGGTATGAGACAACAGTCAATCTGATCGGGACGGGTGCTTTGGCGCTGATCGAAGATCGCCGACAACGAGAACTGTTTCTTGAGAATCCAGCTGTTGCCGAGGCTGCAATTGAAGAGTTGTTGCGTCATAGCAGCCCCCTTGATTTGGCGACGCAACGTTTTGCGCGCGAGGCCGTTCGTTTAAACGGAGTGACGATTCAACAGGGTCATGTCATTGTCGCGGTCTTGGGATCGGCGAATCACGACGAAAGCCAGTTTAAGAATCCCGAAATGTTGGACCTTGCGCGCGAGCCCAACCGGCATGTAGCGTTCGGCCAGGGTGTTCACTTCTGTCTTGGCGCTCCGCTGGCGCGGCTGGAGGGTAGTATTGCCCTGCTGACCTTATTCAGGCGTTTTCCCGAGTTACGCTTGGCGCGAGACGTCAAAAGCTTGCGCTGGCGGAGAAGCCTGATTATTCGCGGACTCGAGGAGTTGCCGGTGATAGTTCAAAATGAGGACGACACCGACCGGCCGTTTCGGATCAGGCCATAGATTCTATGAAAACTCTTGGAATAATAGGCGGGATTGGACCAGAGTCAACAATCGATTATTACCGTTTGATTATTGCCTCCTATCGCCAGCAGAAAGGTGACGGAAGTTATCCGGCTATCATCATCAACAGTGTTGATTTGAATAAACTCGTTGATTTGATTACCGCGAATGAACTCGACGCAATTACAGAATATCTTGTAGGGGAAATCGACAAGTTGGCGAAGGCTGGAGCCGACTTTGCTGTACTCGCCTCTAATACGCCACACATCGTCTTTGATGAGATTGAGCGGCGCTCGACGATCCCTCTCATTAGTATTGTAGAGGCTGCCTGCCAACGGGTTCAGGCGCTGGGAATGAAGAGGGTTGGCCTCTTTGGCACGCGATTCACAATGCAGGGAAGCTTTTATCCGCAGGTGTTTAGCCGCTCCAGGGTTGAGCTTTTTGTGCCTGATGAAATCGACCAGACCTACATCCATGAAAAGTACATGGGTGAACTGCTTAAAGACGTCTTTCTCCCGGAAACGCGCCAACGATTATTGGCAATAGCGGATGAATTGAAAGCATATCACGCCATCGAGGGACTGATACTTGGCGGCACTGAATTACCCCTGCTCCTCCGCGATGAAGAACACAACGGCGTTCGATTACTCAACACTACACAAATTCATGTCGAGCGCATTGTGAAAGCATTATTGGTCTAACTGAAGCCGTAATTGGGGGGTGACTCCTATATCTATTAAGTCTAATTCTTGCTGCCTTAGTAGCCCCGGCGTTTGCGATAAGCCTTCACGGCAAGTCCGCTTAGTCCCGTAGCTAATAGGAGCATAGTTGTGGGCTCAGGTACGGCTACCAGGAACCCCCTGATCTCTCCGCCGCCGAATGTGGTCGTATGAACGTTTAGATAAGCTCGTCCCTGCATCAAGGCCGCGATGAGGGCCGTCTCGGCGCCTGCGGCGCCGCCATTCGCGGTGAGAAAGGACGGGTTGTAGCTAGAGTCGGCCATTAGGTCAAGAGTGTTATCGTAGGTTCCACTCGTGACCCCGGAAGGGAAGCCGGCGAAAGTCGGAAGCGTAGTAGCAACTCCGATGGCCCCGGTGAAGGGGTCCATCGTAGGGGCATGGATATGGGCCGCAGTGGTAGTTCCAGTTAGACCGCTAAAGGTCACCTGCACTCGTAACGTATGGAGCGCAGAGTCATACGTGACTATGGTAGTTCCGATCCCGGGCGAGTTGTTGGGCATGGCCTCTGCTGTGCCAGAGAGGTTAGCAGTAAAGATAATAGTATCTGCGCGGGAGATTTGTACGGCGCCGAACATAAGGATGGAGAGCAGCGCCAAGCTGAATAGATGTTTCACTGGTCCGTCTCCATTAATGGAAAGAGTTTTCCATACGCGAGCCGCCCGGTTTTTGTAGGGGGTGGATTTGTAGCCAGCCGAACGTGGGCAAACCATATGCCGCCGCCCTTTATTTAGAAAGGCCCATTAATCTCAGGGTGAGGCTTGCAGTAAGGCTCACCGTTGTCTGGAAACTAGATTCTAATTCCAGAGTCTAGACGGAGATCATTCTCTTGACAGGAGAACAGATTGGTCTTGACGAGAACGAAAGTCTCATTTTCGTGCCAACTCTTTCATAGTTTCGAAGACAATCCTCATTCAAAATTCCTGCCATCATGTTTGATCTGAAGAAGCATCCGCATCGTCGTTTCAACGCGCTTACCGGTGAATGGGTCCTGGTTTCTCCTCAACGCACCGACCGGCCGTGGCAGGGACAAGTGGAAGAACTCCCACTCGAACGACAACCGGTTTACGATCCGAAGTGTTATTTATGCCCTGGGAATGAGAGGGCAGGCGGAACTCGAAACCCACAGTACCCCGGAACCTTTGTCTTCGAGAATGACTTTGCAGCCCTTAGGCCGGGCACGCCCGACGGTAAGATTGATCAAGGTGGTTTATTTGTGGCGCATGCGGAGAAGGGAATTTGCCGAGTTGTCTGTTTTTCTCCCCGGCATGATCTCACCATTGCTCGCATGTCACTGGAAGAGATCTGTGGTGTTGTCGATACATGGATTACTCAATATCAAGAGCTCGGACGCTTGCCTTTCATCAACTGGGTACAGATCTTTGAGAATAGGGGCGCAATGATGGGAGCCAGTAACCCCCACCCGCATTGCCAGATTTGGGCAAATATGAGTATGCCTAATGAACCCAACAAAGAAGCACAAGCGCAGGCTAAATATCGGGTTGATCACAGCAGTTGCCTGTTGTGCGACTATTTAGGGCGTGAGGTGCAAGCGAGGGAACGCCTGGTATGCGACAACGATCTCTTTCAAGCGTTAGTGCCTTTCTGGGCCGTGTGGCCATTCGAAACTATCATCATCAGCAAGCGACATCTGACGGGTTTAGAAGATTTCGACGCGAATGACCGGCACGGCCTGGCGGACATACTTAAACGCATGACCACCCGCTACGATAATCTGTTTCGTGCGCCCTTTCCCTATTCCATGGGCTTTCATCAGCACCCGACAGATGGTGAAGCCCACCCTGAATGGCACTTTCACGCCCATTTTTATCCCCCACTGTTGCGGTCGGCCACGATCCGGAAATTCATGGTTGGTTATGAGCTGCTTGGCACTCCCCAGCGAGACATCACCGCGGAGTCTGCAGCCCGGCGGCTGAACGCGTTAGCCGAAAAGCATTACCAGGATTCCAAGGTCGAGAACTCCAGGTAAACGTGGATCGTGAAATTTCGTCACAGCCCTATCGAAAAGCAGAGATTCTGTGATAGAAGGGGCCCTGCTCTGGGAAGCCGCTGGCCGCACGCCGGTATCCCCTCAAAGTAATCTCAGACTCGAACACGTTTCCGCCCTTCCGCAAGCAGAACGTGCCGCAGTTCCTCTCTCATGTTTGAAGGGTGGAGCCGATAGTTTTCACTTCCGAAGAGCAGGCGAAAAACCACAACCGTCGCCATTAGGAGGCCCAATATGCAAAGAAGGATTTGGAGCGTCGCTCTGACTTTCATTGTTCTGCTGACCCAGGCCCCGCTAATCACCGGCAAAGACGCCGGAGTGCAGACTTTGAAAGAGCAGGAGCGTAATACATTGTCTCTAGAACTGCAGTTCATGAAGAAGAACCGAAACGCCTTTCAGCGGGCTATTTCACTGCTTAACTATGGCCCAAATGGGTACGCCACGGGATTTTTGGTTGGCGACAGGCTGGCAATGACTGCGTATCACGTCGTCTCGGGAGAGCTCAGCGATTCGAAGAAACTGATTCTCGGTTTCAAGGCTGATGATCAACTTGAAGTTAAAGTGTACGTAAATGGATGCCAGGCCAGCGTGATCAAAGTGGATGAGGAGGCAGATCTCGCTCTCCTCGCCCTCTGCGGTCCGGCCAAAAAAACGAGAACACCGTTATTTCAACCTACACCCAGCAGGGATGAGAAACTATTTCTAATAGCAAAACCTCACGGCGACAAGAGGGTGAGCCTGGGCTTCTTTCATGGAGCGTATACCTTCAGGGGACAGGAGTATTGGTCTGCCAGACTCGAGGGCCGCGACGGATATTCGGGCAGCCCCGTCTATAACCAGAATGCCGAGGTGGTGGGAGTGTTCAGCGGTTATGATTGGAACCAAAAGGTGGCGCTTATTAGTCCTAGTATAAAGGCCCAGAAGTTGTTGGAAGACTACATTTCCAGCAGCAAACCTTAGCACAGGTACGGTGACGCCTGGGTCCCGCAGAGAAGCCCTCGTCCGAGGCAAATACTTATTTAGTCCTTTACTTTAGTCTGCTCGTCTAACAATTGACCCAGGGATTGCACAACATGGTATATTCATGTTGTACCTTAATTCTGGCCGGGTGGCCCCCTCCCACCAAAAACGTTCCCAACCTCAGTGTTTCCTAGGGATTGCGTGTCCCCGCAGCCCGGGTCAACGGAGAGCCTTTTCTTATGACGATCAGTCCCCCGCATTGGCATGCACAGCTTGCAGTTTGCAATAGATCCAATTTACTGAAAGCTGAAGTAAGTCGGTTAAGCACGACCGCCAATGGCCTAAGCAAGCCTGTCAGCCTGTCAATCCACGCCTTCGCGCTTCTTGCCATTTTAATTCTTTGCGGAAACTTCAGCATCGTTCAGGCCACCAACAGCCGGGCTCCCGTCCTGTTAAGCGAGAACACGTCTACGCGCGCACTCGCGGTTGAGTCAGTCACGCTTAGGGCGGCGCCATTTGGGCTCACGTCCTCTGCGAAATTCGGTGAAGATACTCGCACTCGCCATCTGCATCTTTGCGATGGGCTTAGATCTTCTCGCGGGGGAGGGGACTAATGCATTTACTGCGGACGCTGAGGATGGCACTGGCCAGCGCTATGTTCTCCGCGTTGAATATGCGGGCGGGGTTCCCGCCTTCGATGGTATTACCATGGTCATCGTGCGATTGACTGACGATCTCGGAGACGTGGGAGACGTCTTGCTGCGATTAAACCTGCACGGAATGGCGAGCAACCGCGTTCGTGTAGCAATAGGCTACCAGCCGTCACAATGTCCCGCTACCGACTGTCCGGCGGATGATCCAGAGGCTGTCGCTACTCCGGCTCCCTCCACTCCACCACCACCCGACTTCGTATTCAACCCCGACCCTTATACCGGCAGCGCGAGCGATGCTGACACCGTGCGTTTTCTTGAGCAGGCATCCTGGGGTCCAAGCGCAGCAGAAGTCAATCGCGTGAAGGCATTAGGGTTTCGTGACTACTTGAACGAGCAATTCTCATTGCCCGCTACGGGCTATCCTAACCTAACTTTTCCTCCCGACGACTCCGCTCAGGGATGTCCGACGGGCAGCCCTCCCGAATGCATCCGCGACAATTACTCGATGTACCCGATCCAGCGGACTTTCTTTACCCAACGTGCTCAGCGGACAGGATCAGTTGCGTCAGCGAGTAGCGTTCGCGCTGCATCAGATTTTAGTCATTTCCGGACGTGACATTAACCGCCCCAGCGGTATGACAGCGTATCTTCAAGCGTTCGATCAGAACGCGTTCGGAAACTTTCGGACTTTGCTTAACGCGATCACGTTAAACCCCGGCATGGGCGAGTACCTGGATATGGTCCGAAGTACGAGGACTAATCCAAACGAAAACTTCGCCCGGGAGATTCTGCAACTCTTCTCTATTGGAGTTAATGAACTTAATCTCGATGGAACGGTGAAGACCGACGCTCAAGGTGTATCTGTCCCATCCTACTCCCAGAACTCAGTGAACGAGTTTACACGCGTGTTTACGGGCTGGAGGTTCGAAACCCCCTTCAGTGCCGGTGTCACCAATTTCCGAAACCCTATGGTGCCCAGAGGCGGCACCAGTCATGACACAGGGGCGAAGGTACTCTTAAGTGGCTTCAGCTTGCCTGCCTGTAGCGGAACAAACGCCACCTGCGCCCAATTAGATCTCGATAACTGCGCCCACTAGTTATGTTCCTGGACAGACCTATCCGATCAGCGTGACGCACCTAAATTCTGACCTCACCCGGCGACGGTGGGGATTTCAATTAACGGTTCTCGATCCGGCGGACGAAAAGGCCGGCAATTTGCAAACCACAGACCTCCTCACGCAGGTGTTAGACAACCAGGGTCCGGGGAGCGCGCGACAATATATTGAGCACGCTTCTGCGGGAACGTTTGCAGGGCAGTCTGGCGGCGCGTCATGGACCTTCAACTGGACGGCTCCGCAAACCGATATTGGACCTGTAACGCTTTACGTGGCAGGGAATCAGGCGAACAATGATGGCAACAGCTCAGGTGATTACATCTATTTCCAAGATAGGAAGGGTCGCCCGTAACTTATTTGGAAATATTGGTGCCCGCTAGTAGATTCGAACTACTGACCCCTCGCGTGTGAAGCGAGTGCTCTACCACTGAGCCAAGCGGGCGATAAGTTCTTTATAATCAAGGGTTTACAGCCACATTTGGACCGAGCAAAATCGCAGCTAAACCCTCTTGATCCGGACGCATGATATGCGATCCCTGCTCGCTTGCGCCAGCAACAAAGCACTCTCGCAGAGTTTCACAGCGGAGGGGCTCTACCGACGTAGAGAAGCTCTCGAACAATTCGAGTCGTAGTCAAGTTTATGCCACTCTTGGCTCCAGATGTTCGCCAACCTCGATTCCGCTGTAAAAGGGCCTCAGCTAGTTCAAGTTTCGCCGGATCGATAGAAGCCTACACCCCAGAACGCCGCCTCACTGCGGGAGGCCGACTCTCCGCACGAGGTCTTGGAATCTGGGTTCTGAGCGAAGCCCATCTAAGGCCGGGTCGGAGTTAAGCCAGATGATTGCATCCTCCCGATTCTCGTAAGACTTTTCGAGCCATTCGATCGCCTGCTCTTTCTCTCCGAGTCCTACATAAGTCCTGGCCATAATATATGGCGGGACGTATCTTTGCCTTGCTTGCTTCTTTAGCTGTTCAATGATCCTCTGCGCCTCAGCCGTCTTTCCCAACAGCGCATAGGCATGCGCAGTTGAAGCTAATAAATATGGATCGTCTGATTTATTCGCTGCTGTAGTGGCCTCTTCATACATCCCCTTTTGTATATAAGTCAATGCCAGCCAGCCACGCGCGAATGTGCCGTTCGGGTCCATCTCCACCCCTTTCTTAAATTGCTCAATCGCCCGGTCGTATTGACTCGTAAAGTAGAAGGGCATCCCCAACTCAGTATTGATGGTAAGCGATAGCGGATCAAGCTCCTGCGCGAGCTTTATCTCTTTGAGAGCTTCATCCGGTCGCCCGAGGACGGCCAAATACCAGCCGTACCATTGATGAGCCGATGCCGAGCCCGGATTCAGCTCGATGGCTCGCTTGAACTCTTTTTCAGCGCCAGGAACGTCGTAATCGTAAAAAGCTTGAACCATCGCCAGCGCTGTGTGCGCCTCGGCCAACGTCTCGTCTATCCTTAACGCTTTTACTGCGGCCTCTCTCGCTTTGGGCATTGCTTCGCGCGGAGATAAAGTCTGGGCTGAAACGACCCAATAAGCTTCGGCCAATCCGGTGTACGCCAGCGCATAGTTTGGGTCCTTTTCGATGGCCTGATTAAAATGCTCGACCGCTTTCTTGAATCCTTCTTCGGTAAACTGAACCCCGAAATAACGCCCCTTCAAATAAAGCTGATAGGCTTGTGGATTCTCCGTGTAACGTTTGGTCACCCGCTTTTGCTCTTCACCAGTCAATTTCAAGCGCAGCTTCTCGGAGATTTCCCTGGAGATTTCTTCTTGCACCGCCAACAAATCTGAGATCCGACGGTTATATTGCTCGCCCCAGATGTGACTCTTATCACGGGTGTCCACCAGCTCGACGCTGATCGAAAGATTATCGCCGCGCTGGGTGATGCGGCCAGTGACGAGAGCTTGCACATTAAGCTCACGCCCTACAGCTTGCGGCTCTATTTCCTTTCCTTTGTAACTAAAGACCGAACTGCGCGCGATTACTTTCAACTTAGGCAGTTGCGAAAGACTGTTGATAAGGCTGTCCGTAAGGCCATCTGAGAGATACTCCATATCCGAATTGGCATTGACATTAACAAAGGGCAAGACCGCCATTGAATCTATCGCCTGACTCGCAGTGATCGACCTGTTAATCCTGGCAAAATAGAAGTAGGTGATGGTTGCCAGCGTCATCACTACCGCCAAAGCAATCACTGCGCCTCTTTCGTGGCGTTTTATCTCGCCAAACAAATACTCCGCGCTAGATGTCTGTGGTGTCGCCGTCAAATTACTGCTGCGCGCGGCCGATGTGACGATGGTCTCGATGGGTGTCTGCCTGGCGCCAGTGGAAACGCCTGTGCTACGAAAAGGAGGCTCCTGGGAGCGTTCCAGTTCGGCCTCAAATTGTAGACGGTGTCTCAAGCTCCGGAGATCCAGCAGCATATCCTTGATCGTCTGGTATCTCTCCTCACGATCTTTGCGTAGCGCCTTCTCTACGATTCGCTCCAACTCGGCCGGAACTTCTCGCGCAAAACGCGCTAAGGGCGGAGGCTCTTTCTCATTCAAAATTGAAGCCAGTGTCTCGCTCGTCGTTGAACCCTCGAACGGCAAACAGCCGGCGACTGTCTCAAAGAGCATCACGCCCAGACTCCAGATGTCCGTGCGAGCATCAACTTTTGATCCCTTGGCCTGCTCCGGCGACATGTAGCTGACAGTTCCTATCACTGCACCTTCTTCTGTCTTGAATAGTGTGGGTGCTTCTGTATCAATTGTCGGTGACTGTTGCTCTGTAAGCTTGGCAAGTCCGAAGTCAACGACTTTGACGTAAGCATCACGCTTGCGGAGGATGATGTTTTCCGGTTTGATGTCTCGATGGACGATGTTGGCTTCGTGCGCTGCCGAAAGAGCGTCGGCTGTCTGGATGGCAACACTGAGCACATCGCTCATTTTCATGCGCGCGCCTTTCAAATGCTGGCGCAAGGTTTCGCCTTCGATGAATTCGGTGGCGATGAAATGCGTCTCATCCTTGTGTCCGATCTCATAGATGGTGAGAATGTTAGGATGATTGAGCGCCGAAGCCGTCTTGGCTTCCCGAATGAAGCGCTCCATCCGTTGTTTATCCGAGGCGACATCATGAGGCAGGACTTTCAAGGCGACGCTGCGCTCCAACTCCGTGTCTTGCGCAAGATAAACTTCACCCATCCCGCCCGCGCCTAGCGGCGCGCGGATTTCATAGCGGCCCACTCGTGTCCCTGCATCAATGGGCATGATCACCGCAGACCTATTCTCGGGCGTCGCACGAGACCCGTTTAGTCAGACTTCTATTCTATCTGGGATTCGGTTAACAGCGGTACGTGTTGAGAGGATGCGACGAACTTATGGGAGAGCCGCTGAGTTTATCCTGAGAAAACCGTTTTTCGCCGCTAGCACAGCCGAAGACTCTACACGCGTCAAAATTGAAACGAATTCCATCGGGGGTAAGATTCCAACTGTCGAAATTCTCGCCCTCGGCGCAAGCGCTTCTCTAAATATGAAGTCCGATTGTCTTGATAGCTGATTGCCGCAGTACAGTGAAATAGACTCCAGGTACTTCGATCGAAGGTTGAAAATGTCGGATAGTTCCAGTTCCTTCCGCAAGGAAAGATCATAGTTCACCACAAAACTGTACTGGACGGAATGAGCCGCACCGATGCCATAGCT
>Ga0209751_10001680_pt1 | contig 22462 bp, 20 predicted proteins | sample RifCSP13_1_FD_184019 | JGI IMG/M metagenome (GOLD analysis project Ga0209751, IMG submission 184019) | Soil microbial communities from Rifle, Colorado - Rifle CSP2_sed 13_1 (SPAdes) (version 2) | ecosystem: Environmental > Terrestrial > Deep subsurface > Rock core/Sediment | place: Rifle...
CAGGAGCTTGAAGGCGGTCTTGCATTGCGAGCAGGTGACCCGCACGACGTAGGAGCGCTCGATCTTCCCCACCAGGCGGATCTCGGAGCGCGCGTGGTTCGCGCCGCAGACGCTGCAGTCGTAGTCCTTGGCGTGCTCGCGGAGCATGCGCAGGATGTTCACCGGTCCCGTCACTTTAGCCTGCCACGAGGCCCAGTCGCCATGCGAGGAAGCCGGTCATGTCCGCGAGGTCGTCGACCTGCTTGTCGAGCGGCTTCCCGATGCCGTGGCCGGCGTCGCGGTCGACCCGGAGCAGCACGAGCCCGTCGGTGTCCGACTGGAGGAGGGCGGCCATCTTCCGCGCGTGCATGGGGTCGACGCGGCTGTCGCCGTCGGCCGTCGTGAACAGGACCGGCGGGTAGCGCGTGCCGGCTCGCACATTGTGATAGGGCGAGTACGCGCGCAGCCAGCGGATCTGCATGGGATCCTCGGACGAGCCGTATTCCGCGATCCAGAACCTCGCGATCAGCAGGTGCTGGTAGCGGAGCATGTCGAGCAGCGGGACGGCGCAGGCCACGGCGCCGTAGAGGTCGGGGCGCTGCGTCATCGCGGCGCCGACGAGGAGCCCGCCGTTGGACCCGCCCTGGATCCCGAGGCGCTCGGTCCGCGTCCAGCCGCTCCGGACGAGGTGCTCGGCCGCCGCGTGGAAGTCGTCGAAGACGTTCTGCTTGCTCCCGAGCATCCCGGCGCGGTGCCAGCCCTCGCCGTACTCTCCCCCGCCGCGCAGGTTCGGGAGCGCGTAGAGCCCGCCCGACTCCGCCCAGAGGACGGCCGCGGCCGAGTAGAGCGGCGTACGTGACACGTTGAACCCGCCGTAGCCGGTGAGGAGCGTGGGAACGTCTGCCGTGGGCCGCACGTCGGCGCGGTGGACGAGGAACATGGTCACCTCGGTCCCGTCCTTCGAGCGGTAGCGCGTCTGATCGACCGTGACCTCGGGGATGCCCTCCGGGCGCGGTAGCCGCACGAGCTCGCGCTGCGTGCCCGTGCGCGCGTCCACGGCGTACGACGCGGGTGGCCGCGCGAAGGACTGGAACGTGTACGTGACGACGTCGCCGCGCTCGTCGCTGGACAGCCCGATGTCGTTGCCCGAGCCGCTGAGCGCGCCGAGCTCCGGCAGCTCGACCTCGCGCTCCTTCCTGCCGTCCAGCGTCCAGAGCGCCAGGCGCGACGTGGCGAGCTCGAGCGTGTGCACCGCGATCCGGTCGCGCGTGAGCCGGAAGCCCTCGATCGCGTGCGGCCCTTCGGCGACGACCGTCGTCCAGCGCGATGGATCAGACGGGTCGGCCGTGACGATCCGGTACTTCGGCGAGCCGAGGTTCGTCCGCAGCACGAGGCGGTCGTCCGCGGGATCGCCCTCGGTGATGGCGTCGGCGCCCTCGACGACCGTGCGGATGCCGAGCTCCGGGTGCTCACGGTCCAGCAGGTAGACGTCGCTGCGGACCCAGCCGTCGAAGGCCGCGAGGAGCACCCATCTGCCGTTCGGCGACGTGGCCACGTCGAGGATCCGCTCCTTGGCCTGGCCCTCGCCGAAGACGAGGACGTCGGCGGCCGGATCGTCGCCGAGGCGGTGGTACTTCACGCGGCGGTGGTAGTGCTCGTCGCCAGGCGGCACGGATCCGGGCGCCGGGTGCACCGTGTAGTAGAAGCCGCCCGGCACCCAGGCCACTCGCGCACGCTGCGTGTGCGGGATGACGTCGGGCAGGTCCTGTCCCGTGGCGACATCGCGTACATGCAGCGTCGACATCTCGGTCCCGCCGCGCGACAGCCCGTACGCGACGTACCGCGCGTCGCCCGACGCGTACCACCAGTCGATCGTCACGAGGCCATCGGCATCGAGCGCGTTCGGATCGATCAGCGGGCGGTCGGCACCGTCGAGCCCGTCGCGTACGTACAGCACCGACTGCTTCTGCGCGCCGGCGCGACGGACGTGGAAGAGCCTCCCGGCGACCGGGCGCGGCGTCTCCAGCAGCCCGACCGCCAGGAGCTCCCGCAGCCGCTCGGCGAAGCGCGCGCGCTGCGGGACGGCGTCGAGCACCGCGCGGGTCCGGGCGTTCTGGGCATCCGTCCAGGTCCGAACGCGCGGGCTGTCGGCGTCCTCGAGCCAGCGGTAGGGATCCTCGATGCGCTCCCCGTGCAGGGTGTCGGCCACCGGCTCCCGCGGCGTCTCCGGCGGCGGAGGGACCTGAGGACGTGGCGCCGTGTCGCTCCGCATCCGCCCTGACGATACTTGGGACGGAGTGACGTTCTCGATCTGTGCCTTCGATCACGACACCGGAGAGCTGGGCATAGCCGTCCAGTCCAAGTTCCTGGCGGTCGGGCCCGTCGTCCCGTGGGCGCGCGCGGGCGTTGGCGCGGTCGCCACTCAGTCGTTCGCGAACACGTCGTACGGCCCGCGGGGTCTCGAGCTACTCGCCTCGGGCCTCGCGCCGGACGCGGTCATGGACCGACTCCTGCGCGACGACCCCGAGCGCGAGAAGCGGCAGGTCGGCATCGTGGATGCGCGGGGAAGCGCGGCGACGTTCACCGGATCTGAGTGCTTCGAGTGGGCCGGCGGCGTGACCGGCGCCGCGTTCTGCGCGCAGGGGAACGTCCTCGCCGGACCGGCGGTCGTCGAGGGCCTGGTACGTGGCTTCACCGCGGCGCGAGGCACGCTCGCGGAGCGGCTCGTCGCCGCGCTGCAGGCGGGCCAGCGCGGCGGCGGCGACCGGCGTGGGATGCAGTCGGCGGCTCTGCTCGTCGTCAAGGAGAAGGGCGGTTACGGCGGGTGGACCGACCGGTACATCGATCTGCGCGTCGACGACCACGAGCGGCCCATCGAGGAGCTCGAGCGGCTCCTCGGCCTCTACAAGCTCTACTTCAAGGTCGGACCGGTGAGCCTCGTCGCGATCGACGACGCTATCCGGGCCGAGCTCGACTCGATGGTGGCACGGTCCGGGCATGCCAACCTGCAAGACCTGTTCGGGATGGAGAATCTCGAAGAGCGCTGGATCGACGGCCCGTCGATCGACGAAGCCGCGCTGCGGCACTTGCGGACGCGATATCCGGGAACGGCTCCGCGCTGACCGGCGCGGACGACGGGCCGCGCCCGCTCAGGGCGGTGGTAGCAGGTACGAAGGCGCGCCGCCGCCGATGAACGCCTCCGGATGCGCAGGCCCGCAGCTGGCGGCGATCCTGGTGACGCCGCGCTCACCCACGCTGAGGGCCACGACAGGGCCGCTCTCGGACCCGATCACCGCGACGAAGGTGCGGCCAGGTGACGCCGCTACCGGGTCCGAAGAAGCCTCGACCACGGCGTATAGGCCAGCCGGACGCTCGAGCCCGATGATCCACTGGATCACCTCGCTGGGCGCGCGCTCGCGCGTGGCGTGGCCGCCGTGGCACACGACCACTGGGAGGATCTCGACGGGCGTGCCGGCTGCGGCGCCAGAAGGGCAAGACGGCGGACCAGCGCCGGGCGGAGCGTCCGAGGGATCCCCGCACGGCTCGCGGGTGTAGTCGATGAGGGCGTCCATGGCGGCCGCGTCGCGGGCCTGAGCCGCGTCCAGAACTGCGTCGATCCGCGGGATGCCTGAGCGCCGCGCTGGATCGAGACCCGCAAGCCCCTTCTCCGGTGGTGGCACGACGTAGCGCGCGATGGGGTACATGGCTTGGGGCCAGCACCCCTGTTCGCTCGTGATGAGCCCGACGATCCGGCCCTGCATCTCGAGGATGCCCATCGCCTCCCACCAGTACGGCTTGATCTGCCGGAACACGATCAGCAAGTGGTCGGCCCGCGGCTGGTAGCCCGCGGGCAGACGCGTGACGGCATGGATGCCGTAGAGCTGCGTGGCCGTCCCCTTCGACCATGCCTCCGCATACGCGGCGTCCCTCTGTACTTCCTGCCCCTGGCATTCGCGGACCGGGAGCGCCCCTGGGTCGGCGAATGCGGCGAGCAGCGCATTCGCATCGCGGTCCTCGAGCCCGGCGAGCAGCGTGTCGACGCCGGCGACGCCGGTGCGGATCGACAGCGCGTGGACCCGCGGCGGCTGCGGAAGGTCGTCGGCGGGCGGCAGCACGTAGAAGCGCTCGTACTGCCATGCCGCTGACGGGTGGCCTGGCACGAGCGCTCGGACGGGCACGAGCGCCCCGGTCGCGGACGACGGTGGCGCGTGGATCGCGACGTGGACGATCCGCCCCGCCTGCACGCTGAACTGCCATGCCTCGGCACCGTCGCCCGCGTCTACCGCGAGGATGGCCTCCGCATCGACGGGATCGCCCGTAAAGACCGAGTACAGGGACCGACGTCCTGCGGCGAGGCGGGCGGTCCAGGAGGACGGTGCCACCCTGACGTCCTCGCAGCCGGGATCGCAGCGCTCCTGACGCGCGGGCATTTCCCCGTACGCGCCGGCCAGTGTTGTTGCGTCGCCGCTCAGCAGCTCATCGATGATCCGATCGATCTCGACTTCGCCGGTGCGCCCACCCGGCGCCAGAGCCGGAGCAGCGACCGGTGCGGGCCGCGCGCTACCGGTGGGCGGGATGCGCGGTGGAGCGGGTCGCATCTCGTGCGGCGGGATCACGAGAAAGAGCTCCGGCTCGTCGTCGGGCGACGGCGTCAGGTATCCCAGCGTCCGCACAAGGGAACGCTCCCCATAGCCCGTGTCCTCGCCTCGGTCGATGACGACGTCGATCACGCGGCCGTCCGCCACGCTGAACCTCCACGGACGGGAGTCGCCGTCAGCGCCCTCGACGACCAGGACGATGTCGAAGTCCCGTGACGCCGCGAAGATGGCGGCGCGGGGAAAGCCGGGGTCCGGCTGGTCCCACCACTTGAACGGCTCGCGCGGGTCCTTGACCACCGCGTGCAGAGAACGCATGCCCGACCCGAGAAGCGAGGTCCACTCGGCGGCGGGAATGACCGTGGGTGCGTAGAGGCCGACCGGCTCGCCTACCACGGGGCCGGCACGGGCGGAGACCCCCGCGAAGCGCGCCCCGAGTGCGGCGGCGTCGTCGCTCAGCAGGCTCCGGATGATCTCGTCGAGGATCTCGTCGTCCGCGGGGGCGGCTGGAGAAGCGGTCGGCTCCGTCTCGGCGGGCGGGCTGGTCGGGCCGGACGGGCTCGTCGGGGCGGTGCTCGCGATCAGAGCGGCGAGGCCTACAAGACCAACGCCGATCCCGACGGCGCCGGCGAGCCTGATCGGCGACGGCATCCTCAGCACTTAAGGACCCTAACGTCAGCTTTCGCCCGCGGTCACTCCAGGATCGAGGACCTCGAGTCGGCTCCTCGGCCTCTTAGGCGGCTCTCCTCTTCGCGCGGCGCTTCGGCGGCCTCCGAGCTGGAGCTCTGCCCTCAGCGCGGCTACGACGAAGATCCCGCCGTCCCGCGCCCAGCCAATCGACGATCTCGCCCCAGCGCCAGATGTGCGTGCCGCGCACGCGCGCGATGGAAGGCGGGAAGCGCCCAGCCTCGTTCACGAGCTGCGCGACGCGCTGACGGGAGATGCTGAGGCGAGCGGCGACATCGGGCGTACCGACGAGATCGTCGCGGGCCGAAGCGAACTCGTCGTCCGGCAGATCGAGCACGACAGATGCCTCGGTGAGCTCGAGATCACTGACTCCGGCACGCTTGAGGGCGCGGCGCACACGTGCGAGCGCCGCGGTAATGGCCTCTTCCGGGCTCATCGAATCGACCGACGTCCTGACGGTCAGAACGCGGGTCAGTGTGTTCAGCCCGGGGACGGGCCCGGCGAGATGCCGGTCGGCGAAGAGGGCTTCAGCGGATCTCTGGAGCACCTTCTCGTCGGCGTGCTCGAGCGGGGCCGTGCTCGTCTCGATGGTGTACGAACGCATCGATCGGTCCTCCTATCGCTTCGGCGGCCACTGGAAGCCGTGCCGTCGGAGCCGAGAGATCGCGTTCTTGATGGCCCTCCGGTCGCTCGGCGTGCCGTGGATCGTCACGATGGCGACCCCGTCAGGAGCGAAGAGCTGGAGACCGTCCTTCGTCGTTTGAGTCCTCCAGCCCTGCTCTATCGCCGCATCGATGACCTTGTCCCGATCCTTCTTCACCATGCTCTCGCCCTTCTTGTCGTACGTCAAGGATGCGCGGTGCAGGCACCAGAGCCTCGTCGGTGCGCCGGGATCCGGCAAGCGTTCGCGCCGGCAGGATCGGGCCAGGCTTGCTGGCGACCTCGCTGCCGTCGGTGAAGCCCGCTACGTTGCTGCTCGTGCCTCGTCTGGTCCTCGTTAAGCACTCGCTTCCGGAGATCTCTCCGGAGCGCCCGCGAAGTGAGTGGCGGCTCTCTGATGAAGGTCGCGTCCGAGCCGTGCGGCTCGGCGAGCGCCTCCGGACGTACGACGTCGACCGGATCGTGACGAGTCCCGAACCGAAGGCATTCGAGACCGCGACGGTCGTGGCGCAGACCCTCGGATCCATCACGGTGGAGACGCTCGACGCCTTGCGCGAGCACGATGACCGAGACGCCCCGTTCCAGGACGAAACGTCGTTCCGAGCCACGGTTCGTCGCTTCTTCGCTCACTCGAACGAAGCGGTGTTCGGGCCGGAGACCGCCGACGACGCGCAGCGGCGGTTTGCCAGCGGCGTGGAAGCGCTGCTGCGATCAAGAGAGGGGGCCGCGACCGTCGTCGTAGCACACGGACGCGTGATATCGCTCTTCGTCGCGCGCCGGAATGCCGAGGACCCATACGTCCTGTGGGGCCGGCTCGGGCTGCCCTCGTTCGTCGTCCTGGAACTCCCGAGCTACGTGCTGGTCGAGGTCATTGAGGGCGTCTAGCGTTCCGGGGATGGCGGAAGTGCGTGGCACCACCGCTGCAGCGCTTGGCTAGGGAGGTGCCCCATGGCGGATATTCCCTGCGCGCACTGCGACACGATCATCACCGACCGCAGCTGCGTCGTGGAACGCGACGGCAAGACGTACTGCTGCATGAACTGCGCGAAGGCAGCGGAGCGCGCGGTCGCGCCGCCCGATCGGCCGAAGGGTTCCTAGCCGAAGACGACGAACTCGCGCTGGGGATCGTGCGGCAACGTCGGAGCGCCGTCGATGCAGAGGTCGGCTCGCTCCCGGGTCCCATCGGCGCTGAAGACCTTCTCCTCTTCCTCGCACCACGCTTCCCAGCGCGAGCGATAGGACTCGCCGTCGCGCTCGATCCCCCGTGCGATGCGCACGTGAGCCGGTGCGGTCACCCAGACGACGAAGCTGAGATACGGCGCGACCGGCTTCGACCCGCCGGTCACTCCTTCGACGATCAACTGCGGTCCCCTAGGTACCTCATGCCACTCGGCATAGGTGTCGCCATCCCAGTCGTACCTCCGATAGCGGCCGACGCCGCCCGCGGCTAGCGGCGCCAGCACCCACTCGACGAGCCGTGGCGCCGCGTGGCGTAGGCCCGTCCACCCGGGACAGATGTCGTCCAGATGGACCGTCGGAGCCCCCGACGCCGCCGCCAGCCGGGCTCCGAAGGCCGTCTTGCCCGAACCTGCCGGCCCATCTACCGCGATCACGCGGGTGGCGCCGGCGCGTGCCGGCAAGGCTCGGATCCGCGCGGCGAGATCAAGGTACGTCCCGATGCCCACGGATCGCTCCAGCTACGCCGGCTTGAGGAAGTCGATAGCGCCGACGGACGGCCGGTAGCCCATGGTCTCGTTGATGTGGAGGATCGGGGCGTTCGCGGCGTCATTGCCGGTGCGCATCCGGGTAACGCCGAGGGTGATCGCTTGGGCCAGCGTCTCGCACTTCACCGCGCGCGCGATCCCACGGCCGCGCGCCGACCGCGAGGTCGCGGTCCACTCCGTGATGACCAGCCCGCGCACAGGTGGGTAGCCGAGGACCGAGCACCCCACGATCTCGTCGCCATCCCGCGCGATCCAGAACCGGTCGAGCCGCATGCCCGGTGAGCGCAGCCATCTCATGTGGTCCTCGAATGACTCGGGGACATGCGGAGCGGTCGTCGGCACGTCGAGCGTGGCCTCCTCGGAGAGGCGCCAGACCTTCACGTGCTTCTCGGGATCGGGATCGTCCGCGAGCGTGAGCAGGCGGATGCCCTGCCGCCGCATCCGCTCTCGGGACCGCTCGGTCATCTCGAGGATCCGGGCACGCTCGGCGACGAGGTCGAGCAGCCAGCGCCTCCCGCGACGGTCCTCGCGATAGCCCCGGCCGGTGATGACACTGATCTTGAGCGGGTCGTCCTCGTTCGCGCGCGCCCGGAGCGTGGCCGCGCCGTCCAGGCGCGAGCGGTCCTCCATCTTGGCGAGCACGACATCGAGGCTGTGCGCGCTGCGGTCGGCGGGCAGGAGATCGCCAGACACGGTGCCGAAGCGCTTGTCGACCAGGTCCCATCGCGGATGCGCGTGGGTCGCGTAGCCCGCCGGCCGGCCGTCGATCGTCGCGATCCAGCGCTCTTCCACCCAGCTGCGGGGCGCGTTCTGCCACCCGTAGCGCATCTCGACAGGGTCCGCGGGCCGCTCGGGCGTGACCGCGGTCGCGACGTCGGCGACGAAGGACGCGTCGTCGAGCGTGGCCGGCCTGAGCGCGACCTCAGCCATCAGCCGCTCCGCTTGAGCCGGCCGGTCCGCTTCGCGAAGCGCTCGGCCATGACGAAGAGGCGCAGCCCGAGCGGGATCGACACCGCGCCCGCCAGGAGCGCGGGCCAGATGAGGGGCCACAGCATGGCCACGTCGTGGCCGTCGAGCAGCGCGCGGCGCATGCCCTCGATGACGTACGTCGCCGGCGAGATCGTCGACACGGCCTGCAGCCAGCCGGGCAGGACGCTCGTCGGGTAGTAGACGCCCGAAACGAGCAGCACGAGGGCCTGGACGATGTACGACATCTGGAGGCCTTTCTCCGTCCAGAGGAGCGGGAAGCAGGCCGATGCGATCCCGAGGCCGATGAACGCGAGCGTCCCCACGCCGAGGAGCGCGACCGCGCTCAGGGCGTTCGCGTGCGAGAGATCGACCGGGATGAAGAGCATCACCGCGAAGAGGACCGCGACGCTGATCACCGCCGCGCGGATGACGGTGCCGACGGCCATGCCGACGAGGTGCGTGACACGCGGCACGGGCGCCATGAAGGTCTGCTCGATCGTCCCTTCCCAGCGTTCCCAGGCGATGATCTCCGCGATGTCCTCGAACACGATGCCGAGGAACCGCCAGGCGATCGTGCCGACGAGCAGGTAGAGCACGAACCGGGCGGTCTTCGCCGGGTCGGCCGGCTCGCCACTGATGATCGGCTCGGCGAGGGCGATGTACGCGACCGCCAGCGACGTGGTGATCGAGTAGACGACCCACACCAGCTCCCAGAGCCAGTAGCGGCGCATGAGCGCCACCTGGCGCTCGACGAACGCGTATGCGAGCCGGGGCTGGGAGGCGAGCTCGGTCATCACTTCGAGCCCGCCTCCTCCCCTTCCGTATCGGCCTCTTCGAGCCGCCGCCCGGTGAGGGTCATGAAGACCTCCTCGAGGTCCTTGCCGCCCACGCGTGCGGTCAGCTCGTCGACGGTGCCCTCGGCCACCAGCCGGCCGCCGTGGAGGATCCCGATGCGGTCGGACAGCCGCGCGGCCTCGTCGAGATCGTGCGTCGTCAGCAGGATCGTGGCGTCGTGCTCGTCCCGGAGGTCGCGCACGAACGTCTGCACCTCCCGCTTGCTTCGGATGTCGAGACCCGTGGTCGGCTCGTCCAGGAGCAGCAGCGTCGGCGTCGTCAGGAGCGCTCGGGCGATCGCCACCTTCTGCTGCATCCCGCGCGAGAGCTTCTCGAGCGGCTCGCCGAGCCGGTCCTCCGAGATGCCGAGGCGCCGGAGGATCGTCCGCGCGCGCTCGCGCACGTCGGCCGGCCGGACGCCGTAGAGGCGCCCGGCGTACATCAGGTTCTCCATCGCCGAGAGCTTCTTGAAGAAGGACGCCTCGACCGAGACGCGGTTGATCAGCCGCTTCACCGCGAGCTCGTCGGCCCGGACGTCGAGGCCGAATATCCGGACGTCGCCGGAGTCGGCCTCGAGCAGGGTCGCGAACACGCGGATCAGCGTCGATTTGCCGCTCCCGTTGGCCCCGAGCAGCCCGTAGATCTCGCCCCTCTCGACCTGGAGCGAGACGTCGTCGATCGCGCGGACGTCCTTGCCCGAGCGAGCGCCCCGGAAGACCTTCCGGACCCCGCGCGCGAGCAGCGCCGTGCGGCCCAAGGCGGCCGCTTCGGAGCTATGTCGTTCGGCTTCGCGTGTCGCGAGCATGGCCGTGTCCCTTTCTGGTCTCGAAGGTCGGCCCCGGCCGCCCTGATGGGCGAACAAAAAGACCGTGGGCCTTCCCTGCTGGCTGCCCACGGTCCGGAGGGTCTCTGCGTCGAGCTCTAGCTCGGATCTATCCCTGTCCGGAGGCGGGCAGGCTGCCGCGAGGGAAGGTGCTGTTGGTGCCTGCGAGGATCACGTTCACCTGCGCCGCTCCTTTTCGGGTGTCCCCTGCTCGGGGCCTGAGCACTCTAGCACGTGCACGGTCCACCCTCAGCGCATCCTTCGCAGCAATACGCGGCGACCTCGACGCCGCCGCCGGGACCGCGGAGCTCGCGCTCTACCGGCTCCCCGTCGATCGGGATGTCGCAGTTCTCGCAGCGCCGCGCCCGCGTAGCCGGAGGGCGAGCGCCCAGCCGAGCCAGCAACTCACGGATGGGGCTGACCTGTGGCCGCATCGCTCGACCGTAGGCGGCGAAGGTAAATACGAGGTAGACGTCGGGTCAGATGACGGTCAACGCCCCGGTCAACGCCCCGCCGGCGGGCTCACCCCGGCCGACTCCGCGGCCGGGAACTGGTACCCGACGCCGCGGACCGTGAGGATGTAGCGCGGCTTCTGAGGGTCGGCCTCGATCTTGTTCCGCAGCCGGCCCACGTAGACCTTCAGGTAGTGGACCTCGTCGCGGTACTCGTGTCCCCACACCTTGGCAAGGAGGGTCTCGTGCGGCATCAGTCGGCCCGCGTTCGTGGCCAGGTGATAGAGGAGGTTGTACTCGGTCGGAGTGAGCTGGATGTCACGGTCGCCGACCGACACCTTTCGCTGCGCGAAGTCGATCCGCAGCTCGAGGTGCTGGAACACGTTGGTGCGGCGATGCGCCGTCGCCGCACGGTAGCGGCGCACGACCGCGTCGATCCGGGCGACCAGCTCCTTATGGCTGAACGGCTTCGTCACGTAGTCGTCGGCCCCGAGCTCGAGCCCCCGCACGCGGTCCTGCTCCAGGCCCTTGGCCGTCAGGACGATGACGGGGACGTCGTCACCGCGCTCACGGAGCTCACGGAGCACGGTGAAGCCGTCCTTTCCGGGCATCGCGACGTCGAGGATCACCAGGTCGGGCCGGTCCCGGTCGATCGACGCGATCGCCGCGAGCCCGTCGTGCACCTCGGTCACCTGATGCTCCGGCCGGTGATAGTGGATGCCCATCCCGATCAGCGCCGCCACGTCCGGCTCATCGTCGACCACCAGGATCTTCACCCGCCGGCCACCGCCGGCACCGGCTCGTGCGGGATCGCGACGACGAAGACGGCGCCCCGTCCGTCCCGGTCCTCGAGCCAGATGCGGCCACCGTGGAGCTCGATGAGCGTGCGCGCGATGGCCAGGCCGAGGCCCGTTCCGCTGACGTGCTGTTTCGTGCGTTCCCCCCGATAGAACTTGTCGAAGATGCGCTGGCGCTCGGCCGCCGGGACGCCGGGCCCCTCGTCTGCCACCGCGAACCGCACCTCGTCACCCACCCGCTTCGCCCGCAGCTCGATCAGAGTGTCCTCCGGAGCGTAGCGGGACGCGTTGAGCACCAGGTTCCCGAGCACCTGCTGCATCCGCCTGCGGTCCACCAGCACCGGCGGCAGCCCCTCCTCGAGCGTGACCCTGAGCGTCTGCCCCTTGGCCGCCGCGATCGGCTCGTGCGCCGAGACGACCTCGGCGAGGAGGGCCGGCGTGCCGGTGAACTCGCGCTGCAGCTCGATCCGGGCCTCCTGCAGCTGGGCGATGTCGAGCAGGTCCTCGACGTTCCGCTGGAGCCGGCCGACATGGCGCTCGGCCTGATCCACCAGCTTGAGCGCGGAACCGCTGAGCTGGTCGCGCTGCTTGGCCAGCAGCTCGAGCGAGCCGCTGATGACGGTGAGCGGGGTGCGCAGCTCATGGCTCACCGCCGCGAGGAACTCGTCCTTCAGCCGGTCCAGCTCGCGGAGCGCCTTCGCCTCGCTGGCCTCGGCGAACAGCCTCTCGTTCTCGAGCACCTGCGCGATGAGCCCGCCGACGGTCTCGGCGAGGCGCGCGTCGTCCGGGCCGAAGACGTTGGGGATAGCGCGCGAGAGCGTCAGCGCGGCGAAGGGCGTGCCACCGACCGACAGCGGCACGACGAGCACCGAGCGCGCCTCCTCCGCGTCGGGACGCGGGACGTAGCGCTCGTCCTCGAGGACATTCCGCACGAGGATGGTCTGCCCGGTCGCGAGCGCGGCGCCCACGAGCCCCTCGCCGAGGCGCATTCGCGGCGTCGGGGGGGCGATGCCGAGCGGGGTGAGCCGGTGGAGCACGCGATATTCGCCGAGGTCGTGGTCGACCACGAACACGGTGGCCCGCTCGAACTGGAACGCGTCGCGGCTCGCCTGGAGCACCGCGGGGACGAGCGCCCGACCGGGCCCGCTCGCGACCACGCGCAGAGCGGCCGCTATCGCGGTGTCCTCGCCGACCCGGCGCTCGAGGTGGCGGATGAGCTGCTCGCGCTCCGCGCGCACCTGGCGGTCGTCGCGCAGGACCTTGTCGAGAAGGAAGGCGGTGATCCCGAAGACGGCCAGGTGGAACAGGACGCGCTGCGGCTCGAGCGGGATGGCGAACGCGCGCGCGCGAAAGATGCTTATCCCGACGTACGCCAGGCCGATGGCCGCCGTCGACGTGTAGGCGCCCCGTGACCCGAAACGGAACGCGCCGCCGATGATCACGACCGTGCCCAGGACGAACGTCGTCCACTGGGGATCCGGAGAGAAGAGGAGCATCGCAGCCGAGAGCGCGCCGATGTCCGCGGCGAAGGCGATCTCAGCGACTCGGCGGTGCCCTTCGAGCGTCTTCGCGCGAGACGAGGCCGAGAGGACGACGGCGTTGTAGAGGGCGACCGCCAACGCGAGCGCGAACGTGCCGGACTGCGACAGGTTGGGGAACTGCGGGCCGAGCAGCAGAGCCAGCGCTGCGGCCGCCCACCGAGCGCGCCCGATGGCGCTCTCGAGGCGTTGCTGCTCCAGAAGAAGGCTCGGTGGCACTGCGTTCACCATTCTTTGCCCATCTGTTGACCGGGCATACACCCATTTTTGACAGTGGCGGACACATCCTCGGAGGCGGGCCGAGCGCGCGCAAAGCCGCTCGCCGCCCCCTTGGAGGTCGTTCTCATGTCGCAGCGGATCCTCGGCGTGCTGCTCGGTGTCGCCTTCACGGTCACGACCCTCGTCGCGGGTCCCGTCCCCAGGGCCGCCGCGACGCCGGTCGCGGACAGCGACGCGCTCTATGAGCTATACGGCCGCGTCTTCCCGGACCCGCACGGCTGCGTACGCGGGCAGCCGGCGAAGTCGCCCTTCGCGAAGGGGAGTGTCTGCGCGACGCAGTTCATCCAGTACCCCGAGCTCCAGAGCGGGCTCCAGTTCCTCCAGTCGAAGTTCCAGGAGTTCATGGACGTCTATCAGGTGGAGGGCGAGAGCGCGGGACTCCCGACCACCTCACGGGAGCGGAGGACCAGCAAGCTGTACGCGGTGCGCGTGACCGACGAGAGCGTCACGGGGCCGAAGAAGAAGTTCGGCTTCTCCCTGTCCATCCACGGCATCGAGCGCGCGGGCGCTGAGGGAGGCACCCGCGCGATCGAGGATCTCGTCACGTGGGCGCGCCACGAGCCCGGCCGCGGGCTGCTCGATGAGACGCTCGGCCCAGGCGGGTCCGCGGTCACGGTCGGGCAGGCGCTGCGCGAGTCGGAGATCTGGTTCTTCTATCCGAACCCTGACGGCTGGACACGCGGTGACGTCACTCAGGGCGGCGCCTCCTACCAGCGCTACAACGGCAACGGCGTCGACGTGAACCGCGACTGGCCGACGATCGGATACACGTTCCGCGGGTACACCCCGGCATCCGAGCCGGAGGTCAAGGCGTTCACCGACTTCTTCTCCAGCCGCAAGGGAGGATGGGTCGGGACCGGCGACCTCCACGGCATGCTCGACGCGAACGCGTTCACCTTCACGATGATGCCGGCCGGCCAGCTCGACTATGCACGCAACAAGGCCGTCGTCGGCGTCGTGCGACGCATCCAGGAGGACGCGAACCCCCGTCTGGAGTGGTACCTCGGGATCCAGCCCGGCAACGAGAGCGGATCCGTGCCCGACGTCGCGCAGCAGTGGGGCACGGTCTGGGACACCATCGACTACACCGTCACCGGAGGGCTCGGAGACTGGATGGGCACGCCCATCGGGCTCGATGCCTACGTCGCGATCGACAACGAGATGTGGCTGAGCCACCTCGCCCCCAACACCGTCTTCGAGCCAGACCTCGAGCAGGCGCACATCGACGGGAACAAGGGGCTCATCTACGCGCAGATCGAGGGCGCGTTCCGCGAGAGCTCTCGATCGTTCCCGCTGCCCGGCAAGCTCGCCTACGTCGACCATGGCCGTCGCCTCTCGCACCCCGGCTCCACGGCGAGCACGGATCCGCACGCGGGCCTGTCGCCGCAGCCGGACATCACGACGGACGTCCTGTCGCCCAGCGCGAGCGGTCACGAGGGCGACCCGCTGGATCCGATGTTCGAGTTCACGGTCCTCGGCCCCGAGAGCGGCGGGTACCGGAACGGCGGCCTCACCGTCCAGGTGACCTACACGAACACGCAGGGCATCTCGCCGGCGGACCTGGTAACGGCGGTCCACGTCGAGCGCGCCTGCCAGGACGACCACGACTGCCCGAGCGGCGGCTGGGAGACCGTCAACTCGCACTGGAACCAGGCCCAGCTCTACGCCGCGGCGGGCCACACCGTCAACGTGAACGCGCCGCTCCCCGGCTCCTACCGCATCCGCTTCGACGACGCGCCGCCCGGCTCGCACCGCGTGGACATCGACTTCACGGCGGAGCAGTCGTGGCCGGACCCCGGGCAGCTGCCCTACGACGTCACGAGCGTGGAGTTCTTCGAGGACCTCCGCCCGTACGTGCCCGAGGGCGCGATCACCCGGCTGGCCCCGGGCGAGATCCTGTCAGGGGCCGCGGACCTGTCGCAGTTCGACACGGTCGTCCTCGTGAACGACCCGCTCCCGGGCTGGTACGACCCGCTCGGCGCCGGGTCGGCGCAGGATCCGATCGAGTTCACGATGGTGAACCCGGTCGCTTCGCCGGTCTCCAACGCGTTCGACGTGACGCGCGAGTTCGACGTCGACGGGACGAAGAACAGCAAGAGCATGGTCGTCGCCGCGACCTGGCCGCTTCCCTCGGACTACGACCTCTTCGTGGACATCCAGATGCCCTCCGGCGAGTGGCTCGAGGTCGGGAGCTCCGCGCAGGGACTGAACAACGGCGAGACGGTCCGGCTCTCGAACATGTTCCCCGGCCGGTACAGGGTGCGGCTGCAGAACTGGTCCGGCCTGGCGCAGACCGTGGACGTTCGGATCACGTTCTCCGACACCGCGGAGCTCGAGCCGGTGCAGTACCCCGTCACCCGGACAGAAGCGGAGCGTGACGCGTACTACGAGCGGCTACGCGCGTTCGTCGAGTCGGGCGGGAACCTCGTCCTCACCGACGGCGCGGGCCGCGCCCTCCCTCACCTCGGCGTCGGCACGCCCGCGGACGTTCGCCCGCAGGTCGTGTTCGCGCCGTACGCGGCGTTCACGACCGACGGCGACGACGACACCTACGACGACCCCCTCGCGAAGAACGTCGATCAGCCGGGCGCCGCGGAGGGCGGCGGTCACCGTCACCAGACCCAGGAGCCCGTCCCGCTCGGCTACGCCATCCAGGACGCGGACGGGGCGAACATGGGGCACTCCTTCTCCTGGGCGGTCGGATCCAAGGCCTGGACCGACGCGGGTGGGCGGGCCGTCGGCATGGTCGGCGGCGGCGTCACCCTCGGCGAGATCGAGAGAGGCGCCGGGCGCATCCGCTTCGTCGGGGGCTTGCTCCCCGATCCCGAGGAGCGGTACGACCACCCCTTCGGCCTCTCGAGCTACGCGTTGACCTACACCGGCTGGCAGCTCTTCGAGAACCTCGTCCAGTGGACGCGGCCGCTGCCGGACGTCGCCATCGCGGCATCCGACGTCACCTTCTCGCCGGGGCCGAAGGTCGAGGGCAAGGCCATCACGGTCACGGCGACGGTACGGAACCTCGGCTCAGGGTCGGCTCAGAACGTCGCCGTCCGCGCCACCGACAACGGCACTCAGATCGGCGGCGTGCAGACGATCGCGAGCATCCCGGCCGGCGGATCGGGCACCGCCGCGTTCGTGTGGGACACCAAGGGCATCAACGGCGACCGCACGCTCGTCGTGACCGCAGATCCCGCGAACGCGATCCGCGAGCTCGACGAGGCGAACAACTCCGTGACGGCGACCGTCACGGTCAAGGGCAACAAGGTGCGCAACGCGTCCTTCGAGGAGTCCGCGAACGGGACGTCACCCGACGCATGGACGTCCTCGGGCGGAACGTCCTACGACAGCGCGTCCGAGGACCGCAGCGTGTCGGCCGACGCGACCGGCAGCTGGACGTCCGATCCCATCGACGTCGTGGCCGGGAGGGCCTACGTGGTCCTGGTCGACACCGCCGGCGGGACCGTCGCCGTGCAGCAGCTGTCCGCCGCCGGGCTGGTCCTGGGGACCCTCTCCCAGGTGACGAGCTTCACCGCGGCCGAGGACGTCGCTCAGGTGAGGGTCGTCCTGACAGGCGGCCTCATCGGGAGCTCGACCTTCGACGACGTGCTCCTCTGGGAGGAGTGAGGCCCACGTAACGCGTCCGTGACGGGGCCCGCCCGACCCAGGGCGGGCCCCGGCTCCTTGCGCTCGGCCCGGCGAAGCCGGGCCCTCGCTCGCTCCGCCTAGACGACCGTCCTACGGCCGGTCAGGAGCTGGACAACGAGCGCGACGAGCGCGAGGACGAGCAGCAGGTGGATCAGCGACCCGATGTCCGGGAGCGCGACCAAGCCGAGCAGCCACAGGATCAGCAGGACCGCGATGATCGTCCAGAGCATCTCGCGCACCTCCTTCGCGGCCGCTGCTGGCGCAAGGCACGTGCCATGGGCGGGCAGGGCCTCGCCCCGGACCGGCACAGCCGGATCCTCGCTCGAGCCTGGCGGGAACCTCCTGGTCGCCCGCTCTGTAAAGGGGGCAAGACGCGCTACGGAGGTGCCCCATGCGGATCAAAGTCCTCGCGGCGGCGCTCGCGCTCACGCTCGTCGGTGCGGCCCCGGCCCTGGCCGGCGGCTGGGCGGCGACGACCCTCGACGAGCTGCCGGGCGAGTTCATCGCCGGGAACACGTACCAGATCGGCTACACCATCAAGCAGCACGGCGTGACGCCCGTGGACGTCGAGACGATGGGCGGCACGACCGAGATCCGGATCACGTCGCCGGAAAGCGGCAAGACCATCGCGTACCAGGGCGTGCGCGAAGGCCCGACGGGCCACTACATCGCCAAGGTGACCTTCCCCGCCGAGGGCAAGTGGACCTGGCAGGTGACCCAGGGGCCGTTCCAGGCACAGGAGCTCGGCTCCATCTCGGTGAAGCCCGCGGCGCTGGCGGGGACCGCGGCGCAGCCGGCCCCGGCAGCCCAGACCGCGCCTGCTCCCGTCACGCAGACGAGCCCGTTCCTCGTCGCGGCGCTCGTGCTCGGCACCGCCGGCGCGGCGCTCATCTTCGGATCCCGCCTCGTGACCATCGCGAAGCGGCGGGCCACCGCCTAGATGCGAAGGGAGCTGGCCGACCTGATCGGCTCCGGCCTGCTCCTGCTCGCCCTCGGCTCGGCCACGATCGCGGCGCTCGCGCCCACGACGGGTGCGGGCGCCGCGCCGTCTCAGGCGGCGACGCTCGCGACCGCCCCTCAGTGGAACGCGGGCAGCTGCTCTTCTTCGCGAAGGGCTGCGTCGCCTGCCACCGCATCGCCGGCGTGTCGGAGCACGGCGGGATCGGACCGGACCTGACCTCCCTCGACAAGCGCGCGGCGACACAGCGCCCCGGACTCACCGCGCCGGAGTACGTGCGCGAGTCGCTTCGCGAGCCGAACGCGTTCATCTCGGCCACGGTCGGGGCGCAGTCCATGCCCGACCTCGACCTCACCGATGAGGAGATCGAAGCGCTCACCGCGTTCCTACTCGCCCCGGACCCGAACTGAACGAGGGCCCTCCCGGTGGGAGGGCCCTCGCGGCACAGGTGGTCACGCTCGGCGGTCACTGCTTGGTCAGCTGTCCTCGGACCACTCCGCCCGGGTTCGTCGCGGAGTGGATGTTCACGTAGTACCCGGCCGGATCGTCGATGATCTGCTGCGCGAGCGCCGGGTCGACCGTGATGTCGGCCTTGGCGATGGTCGTCCCGCCCGTTGTCAGCGCGATCGGGTTCGGCGCGTCCGTCTTGAATCCGACGGCGACCGCTCCGTTCGCTCCGGCGGCCGCCTTGTGGATGTGACCGAGCGTGATGGCGGTCGTCGTCGGGAAGCCGGAGAGCTGGACGTCGAACTTGGCCTTGGCCGCGGTGATCGCGCCCGCCGCGCTGCGGGTCAGGTCGAACGTGACGGTCGCGGTGCCGCTGCCACTCTTCTCGTCGTTCGCGATCGGCGGGACCTCGTTCGTCGTCTTGAGGTCGGCCTTGAACGTGACGCTCGCGGCGGCCGCCGGGGCGGCCGTTGTCGGAGCCGCGGTCGGTGCCCTGGTCGTGGCCGCGGCCGTCGGGGCGGGCTGGGCTGTGCCGCCGCATGCCGCGATAAGGACAGCGGTAACGGCGGTGAGCGCGAGGGCTCTCATGTGCTCCTCCTAAAAGATGGGCCGGCTGGGTCGGGCGGCCGCCGCTCGGCGGTCCCGTCGCCTATTGATACGCGGAGGACGGTCCGATGGATGACTCGGCGTCGGCCGCGCAGAACCGGTCGACCGTCCGGACGAGATCCTTCAGCTTGAACGGCTTGGCCAGGTAGGCGTCCGCGCCGATCTCCTGGGCCCAGAGGCGCGCGTTCTCGGCGGCGGTGACGACCACGACCGGATAGCGCAGGCCGCGGTCGCGGAGCGCCTTGGCGAAGCCCCAGCCGTCCATGGTGGGCATCCGCATGTCGAGCAGGACCATGCACGGCGGATCGTCAGCGAGCAGGTCGAGCGCCTCGGCGCCGTTCATCGCGGCGAGCACCCGGAATCCCTCTCCGGAGAGGATGTCGGTCATCAGCCCGAGGATCGACGGGTCGTCGTCGACCGCCAGGATCGGCCGGGTCCGCACGGGCCGCAGCGCCGCGCTCATCCCGCGCTCTCAGAAGGGAGCGCCAGGTGGAAGGTCGTGCCGCGCCCCGGCACGCTCTCGGCCCAGATGCGCCCGCCGTGCTGCTCCACGATGCCTCGGCAAATGTAGAGGCCGAGGCCGATGCCCGCGAAGCGGCGGGCGTCGACGTTCGACGCTCGACGGAAGCGGTCGAACACGTGCGGCAGGTCTTCCCGCGGGATGCCGATGCCCTGATCGGTCACGGCGAGGCGGGCGGATCCGTCCGCGCGCCAGACGCGGATCCGCACCGACGTGCCGTCGGGGCTGTACTTGAGCGCGTTCTCCACGAGGTTGTCGATGAGCTGCGCGATGCGCTCAGGGTCGTAGAGGCCCGGCACGGCACCGTCGGACTCGAGCTCGACGCGCTCGGACCCGGCGCGCTCGCGTGTCAGGACCGAGCGCGCGATCGTGGCGAGATCTCCGGGCTCCGGATGGAGCGGGAAGGCGCCGCGCTCGAGCCGCGACGCATCGAGGAGCTCGTCCACGAGCCTCGCCAGCCGCTCCGTCTCCCGGAGGAGCCGGCCGAGGCCGGGGAGCTCGTCGGTGCGGCCGGCGCGCTGGGCGCGCAGCTCGAGCAGCTGCGCCTGCGCGACGATCGTCGTGAGCGGTGTCTTGAGGTCGTGCGCCGCGGCCGAGACGAAGTCCTCCTTCAGTCGCGCGGCCTCCGCTTCGGCGCGCACACCTGCGGCCTCGTCGATGAGATCGCGGCTCTCGAGGATGACCGCGGCCTGCTGAGCGAGCAGGACCGCGAGGTCGATGTCGTCCTCCGCGAAGATCGGCTCAGAGGGGGCGTAGGCGACGAGCACGCCGAGGCGGCGTTCGCCGGCCGTGATCGGCGCGACGAGGAGCGACCGGATGTTGGACCGGCGGTAGCCGTCGGCCCGCTCGGGCAGCGCGGCCGCGGCGTCCGCGATGTGGAGCGGGCGCTGCTCCGTGAAGGAGCGCCAGGACGGGAACGCGCTCGGTTGGATCTCGTTAGGCAGGCCGTCGAGAGGGCTGGCGAACCGCAGCGCGCCGGTGCTCTCGTCCCAGATGCCGATCGCCGCGCCCGCGCCGAGGGCCCGCCCGGCATCCTTCTCGAGCTCCCGCACGATCGCCTCGGTCGTCGGCAGCCGCGGCAGCTCGGACACGCGCCGGGCCAGGTCGCGGATCTCGGGCAGCTGCCAGTACCGACGCAGGCCGGTGGGTGGCACGAACCCGACCGCGTACGAGAGCGACGATGCCAGCGCCAGGATCTGCGTTACCGCGCGTGTGAGATCGCCGAGCGCGGGAGCGAAGATCGCCACGCCCGCGATGAGGATGGCGATCCCGAGGAGGTACGAGCCCCACGCGACCGCGTGCATCCGGCGTCTCGTGACGCCGTGCGACCTGCTGGCGAGCCGGATGAACGACACGGCCGCGTACAGCGAGAAGACAACGAAGTACGCGACGATCGACAGCGTGAGCTGCGCGGGTAGATCGGGGAACACGGCCATTGCCACGACCGAGGCCGCGAGCAGGATCTCCGCGGCCCGCCGTACAGGCAGGGCGACCGATCCAAAGTCGTGCGCGAGCCGAATGAGCAGGTACGGAAGCGCCACGACGATGACGCGGACCAGGAACGTGAGAAGTGGCGCGGCCGGCAGCTCGATGGCCGCCGCGATGCGGCCCTCGACCGTGACGAACGCGAGCCCGGCGAAGAATAGCGCGATGTCGACGTTCGCCCGCGACGGCTGGCGTATCGCGCGGACCACCGTGATGACGCCGAGCGCCACCCAGACGACCTGCGAGACCAGCTGGATGAGCTCGACGGCGGTCACGGCAGGGGGAGTCTAGGGAGAGGCCGAAGCCGGACTCGTCTACGCGGGGTCAGAAGGATGTCGAGCGGCCCTGTAGGCGGGGTCCTGTCCCCCTTGCGGGGTGACGGTCATCCTTCTGGGGATCGGAGGTCACCCTCCGCCTCTAGCGATCGACCCAGGGACGGCGCGGGCCACGCCATGGTCCCTCTATTCGATCTTGCTGCGGGTGGAGCTTGCCGCGTTTCACTCCGCCTCTCGGCGGCATCGTCACTGTGGCGCTGGTCCTCGCCTCGCGGCGGACGGGCGTTACCCGCCACCCTGCCCTCTGCAGCCCCGACCTTCCTCGCCGCCTTTCGGCGTCGCGACCATCCGGACCGCTCGACATGGACCATTCTACCGGTTTCGACGCCCTCGGGGGCTATCGATCCAGGTAGCGGCGAGCCAGCCGGTCGAGCTTTTCGGCACCCCTCAGGACCTCGGTCGGCAGCACGATGCCCACCCGCTCGGCGTAGAGGCGTGAGAGCCCGATGCCGAGCACGGCCTCGCCGCGTTCGACCACGTCCGCGACGAGCCGCACCACGTCGAGCAGGGCGCAGCCGATGTAGGCGCTCCCCCATCCTCGGAGGACCACGCCCCGATCCGTCGTGACCGCGCTGTCGCAGCGCAGGTCGCCGTGGACGAGCGCGACTGGCAGCTTCGTGATCCGTCGCGCCGACTCTCGTGCCTCCTCCCGGATCCCGTCCGCGTCCGCCTCGGCCGCGACGGCTTCCGCGATCTCGGCCGCGATCGCGTCCGGTCCGCGCTCGGGCACCCCGAGCGCCCGCAGCGCCGGAGCGTCGGCGCGGACGGCCTGCTCCACGGCGAGCTTCGCGTCGAGGATCGCCCTGACGTCGCCGTCACACGCGCTCGGCGCGCCGGCGAGGTCCTCGACCAGGAGCCACTGCGGGGCCGGCACGTGCTTGGGCGGGACGCCCCGCGCGTGGACGGCCGGCACGCGGTCGGTCTTGCGAGCGAGGAATGGGAGGAGCTGCACCTCGAGCGCGCGCCGCGGCGACATCCGCTCGAAGAGGACCGTGCGCTCGGCGCCGTCGCTCGTGAATCGGACCCGCTCACGCTCCACTCCACCCGCGGTCCCGAGCGGCTCGCGCCGCACGTCGTGGACCTCGGCGCCGAGCGCGCGGCCGATGAGACCCTCGATGGGATCGGCGCT
>Ga0209751_10001682_pt1 | contig 22445 bp, 12 predicted proteins | sample RifCSP13_1_FD_184019 | JGI IMG/M metagenome (GOLD analysis project Ga0209751, IMG submission 184019) | Soil microbial communities from Rifle, Colorado - Rifle CSP2_sed 13_1 (SPAdes) (version 2) | ecosystem: Environmental > Terrestrial > Deep subsurface > Rock core/Sediment | place: Rifle...
CAAGGCTTGTGCCATCGGCGGGCAAACCGCTTGGGAAGGAATCCGCTCAGATTCCTTGGTACGAATGATGCAATTCCCTGTAAGCGTGTTCTCGACGGTACGGCTATTTGCAGGCATGGGAAACCTAGAAATCTGTATCTTCATTCGTGAGAAATCTACCGTTGTGGCGTAAATGAAATGGATCCAAGCCGCCTAACCGAACAATGCCAAGAAGCGCTCCAGCGCGCGCAGGCGCAGGCGCTGCGACGCAACCATCAGGGAGTCGATAGCGCGCACTTGCTGGCGGCCCTGCTGGAAGAGCCGGAAGGGCTGGCGGCGGGAATCTTTGCCGCTGCCGCGATAGCGCCCAGCGCCGTACGCGAAAAAGTCGAGCAAGAGCTTGCCCGCATGCCCCAGGTTTCGGGACCCGGAGCGGAGGCGCAGCAGACTTATTTCACCCAACGGCTGATGCGCCTGTTGACTCAGGCCGAAGACGAGGCGCAAGCGCTCAAGGACGAGTACGTCAGCGTCGAGCATCTGCTACTCGCCATGCTCGCTGACGAACGCGGCGCGGTCGATCGGCTACTCGGCGGCCCCCTCGGCTTGACGCGGGAACGGCTCATGGCCGCAATCAAGAAAGTGCGCGGCAGCCAGCGGATCACCTCGCCCACGCCCGAGGCCACTTACCAAGCCCTGGAGCGCTACGGACGCGATCTGACCAAGCTCGCGGGTCAAGGCAAACTCGATCCGGTCATCGGCCGCGACGACGAGATCCGGCGCATCGTTCAAGTGCTATCCCGCCGCACGAAGAATAATCCCGTGCTCATCGGCGATCCCGGAGTCGGCAAAACCGCGATCGTCGAAGGCCTGGCTCAGCGCATCGTGCGCGGCGACGTGCCGGAAAGTCTCAAAAACCGGCGCTTAATCGTATTGGATATGGGCACGCTCATCGCCGGCGCCAAGTTTCGCGGCGAGTTTGAGGAACGGCTTAAGGCTGTGCTCAAGGAGGTGCAGGAGTCCGAAGGCGAGGTGATTCTGTTCATCGACGAATTGCATACGGTGGTCGGCGCCGGCGCGGCGGAAGGCGCCATGGACGCCTCCAATTTGCTCAAGCCGATGCTGGCGCGCGGAGAGCTTCACTGCATCGGCGCGACCACCTTGGATGAGTACCGCAAATACGTCGAGAAGGACCGGGCGCTGGAGCGCCGCTTTCAGCCGGTGTTGGTGGATCAGCCCAACGTCGAGGAGACGATCTCGATCCTGCGCGGCCTCAAGGAGCGTTACGAGGTGCACCATGGGGTGCGCATAAAGGACGCGGCCCTGGTCACCGCTGCCGTGCTTTCCCATCGCTACATCAGCGACCGTTTTCTCCCGGACAAGGCCATCGATCTGGTCGACGAGGCAGCGGCCAAGCTGCGCACCGAGATCGACTCGATGCCGACGGAGCTCGACGAAGTTTCGCGCCGGGTCATGCAACTGGAAATCGAACGGGAAGCGCTGCGCAAGGAAACCGATCTTCCTTCGCGCGAGCGGCTGGTAAAGTTGGAGAGCGAACTGGCGGGGCTGAAAGCCGAGCAGACACAACTGCGGGCGCGTTGGGAAGTCGAAAAGCAGGCCATCGACCGGCTGCATGGCCTCAAGCAGGAAATCGAGCAGAACAGGGTCGCCATGGAACGGGCGCAGCGGGAATACGACCTCAACCGCATGGCGGAGCTTAAGTATGGCAAGCTAGCCCAACTCGAGCGTGAATTAGCCGCCGAGGAGCAGAAACTCAGCGAGCGCGGCGGCATGCAACTGCTTAAACAAGAAGTCGACGAAGACGATATCGCCGCCGTGGTTTCCCGCTGGACGGGCATACCGGTGGCCAAATTGTTGGAGGGCGAGAAAGAGAAGCTCCTCCACTTGCCCGACCACCTGCACAAACGCATCGTCGGACAGGAAGAAGCCGTGGATGCAGTCGCCGACGCCGTCGTGCGCGCCCGCTCGGGTCTCAAGGACCCCAAACGGCCCATCGGCTCGTTCATTTTTTTGGGTCCCAGCGGGGTCGGCAAGACCGAACTCGGGCGGGCCTTGGCCGAGTTCCTGTTCGACGATGAAAACAACGTCTTGCGCCTCGATATGTCGGAGTACCAGGAGAAGCACACCGTGGCGCGGCTGATCGGCGCGCCGCCGGGTTATGTCGGCTACGAGGAGGGCGGGCAGCTTACTGAAGCGGTGCGGCGGCGGCCTTATTCCGTGGTTCTCTTCGACGAGATTGAAAAAGCCCACACCGACGTGTTCAACGTTTTGCTGCAGATTCTCGACGACGGCCGGCTCACCGACGGCCACGGGCGCACCGTCGATTTCAAGAACACCGTGGTCATCATGACCTCCAACGTCGGCAGTCATTTGATCGTCAACTACCGCGGTCGCGACGACGCCAGGGCCTTCGCGCCGATGCGGGCGCAAGTGCTCGATGCGCTCAGGCGGGAGTTCAAACCGGAGTTTTTAAACCGCGTCGATGAGATCGTGGTGTTTCACAACCTGTCGCAGCAGCACTTAAAACAAATCGCGGTTATCCAACTCGGGCGGCTGCAAGCCCGGTTGGATGAAAGGCATATTACTCTGAAGCTCACCGATGGGGCTCGCGAGCATCTCGCCGTTGCCGGATACGATCCCAACTACGGCGCGCGGCCGCTAAAACGGTTGATTCAAAAAGAGATTGAAACTCCACTGGGCCGGCTGATCCTCAAGGGCGAAGTGAAAGATGGGGACACCGTGGTCGCCGACAAAGAGGCTCAAGCCGCCGGCCTGAATTTTCGCGTCGAGCCCCACGCCGCGGAGCGGCAAACCTTAGGCGGCGACGCCGGTGAAAAAGCTTCGGCGGCATAACGAGATGGCGACCGCGACGGAAAAGTGAAGCGGCTATTGAATCTGAGCAAACAAGAAACGCCGCTCTATTTGATCCCTGTCGGCAAACTATGAGCGGCGAAGCGGGTCCAGCTTATGGCAGAGAGGGTGTGTCGGTTGATTCTTCTCTATTGGGCATTCGGCCTTGCGGCATTGGCTGTGGCCGCCGCACCCGGTGCCGAGATGGAAGTTTTTGTCCGCCCGGGTTGTCCTTATTGCGCAGCGGCGGAACGGTTTCTGCAAGATCTTCAGCGCCGCCAACCTGGGCTTCGAGTTCGCACACGAGATATTTCTCAGGACCCGGAAGCGTTTCAAGAGCTTTCTGATCTCGCGCACGGGTTCGGCATTCAGCCCTTCGGAGTCCCGGCGTTTTATCTCCGTGGTCAACTCATCATTGGCTTTGTGAGTGCCGAGACAACCGGCAAAGCGATCGAATCGTTGCTGAACCAAGCGGCACGGTCTACGGAGCGTGATTTCGGTCATGGTGCATCGACCCAGGGTGCCGTTACCGTACCCCTTCTCGGACAGCTCAACGTGCGCGAGCTGGGGCTGCCTGTTTTTACGATTGTCCTTGGACTCTTGGATGGCTTTAATCCTTGTGCGATGTGGGTGTTGCTGTTTCTTCTGTCCATGCTGGTCAATCTCCGGGATCGCAAAAGGATGTTTTTGATCGGCGGCGTGTTTGTTTTTGTCAGCGGCTCTATTTATTTCGCATTTATGGCGGCTTGGCTGAATCTCTTTTTTGTCATTGGTATTTCTCGTCTTACGCAGATTCTACTGGGCATGATTGCGGCGGTTATTGGGATCTTGAACCTCAAAGACTTTGTCGCGTTTGGTCGGGGAGTCTCCGTAGGAATTCTCGACGCGGCCAAGCCAGGAATCTATTCTCAGGTGCGCAGCATACTTCGCGCGGAGAATCTCGTCGGCGCACTGATGGCCGTGGTGGTTCTCGCGATCCTGGTCAATACCGTGGAGCTCCTGTGCACCGCGGGTCTTCCCGCAATCTACACGCGGGTGCTCACAATGTACTCGCTGCCCACCTCGGCGTATTACGCGTATCTGGGACTCTACAACCTTGCCTACGTGGCAGACGACAGTTTGATGCTCACGGTGGCAGTAGTGACGTTGAGTCGAGAGAAGCTTCAGGAAAGTGGCGCACGCGGGTTAAAACTGCTCAGCGGGGTCGTCATGTTGGCGCTGGGGCTGATTTTGTTGGTGGCACCTGAGAGGCTTGCCCAATGGACTTCAGCTTCTTGAGACAGACCGGAATCATGATTCAGTGAGCAGTTCTACCTCCCTTGACTCCGACCAATCCAAGCCTTATGCTTATTATTGATCAGCAAGCATCCTCACCGGGTCTCCTGACGTTTCGCATCTCGAAAAGTTTCTAGCCGCATCATCAGTGCTTATTTGTGAAGGCTGCCAGCCCGGATATCCGGTATAAGCCCTGAACTGACGTTTTCGGTCTCCACCTCACTCTCAGTTCCGGTTTCTTAACAAAAGGACTGCCTTTAGCCAGGGCATAGTATCCCTCATGATGGCCAATTGAGCCTCAAGAGAGAGGTGGGGAATATTCGTGAGGTGTTATGAGCAAAGATATGGAGAAGCAATGGTACGTCATTCAAACTCTCGTCGGCTTTGAGCATCGCGTCAAGGCGGCATTGGAGCGGAAGATCCGTGCAGTGGGCTGCGAGACCATGTTCGGAGAGATTCTGCTACCGATGGAAAAGGTCATTGATCTAGTCAAGGGAAAGAAACTGACGGTCGACCAGCGACTCTTCCCAGGCTACCTCTTTGCCCACTTGGTTCTGACTGAAAAAAGCTGGGATCTCGTCCTTTCCATTCACAGGGTGGTTGGGTTCTTAGGCGAAGCCAATATGCCAACAGTGATTCCCGAAGACCAGGTGAGAGAGATAATACGACGGGTTGAATCCGGGAGCGTTGCTCCTCGGCCGAAAACGCTGTTTACCGTCGGCGCGAAAGTGAAAGTTGTTGAGGGACCATTCCGTGATTTCATCGGTACGGTGGAAACGGTAAATGCCGGCCGTTCGCGAGTCAAGGTAGCGCTGAGCGTCTTTGGGCGGCCCACTCCGGTGGATCTCGATTTCCTACAAGTGGAGGCTGCGTAATGACCGCAAGGAGGAGAAACAATTATGACGATTAACGCAACCCAGCTTAGAGTCGGTATGATTATCGTCCATGAGCGAGATCTCTACCGGGTTACTTCGGTACGCCATCTAACGCCGGGGAATAAGCGCGGCTTCATGCAATCCAAGCTTAAGAATCTGCGCACCGGAGTCGGGGCGGAACAAAAATTTCGTTCCGAAGACCGGCTTGAGCAGGCCGCGCTGGACAGCCGGACAATGGCCTATCTCTATCGCGATGGAGACTCCCATATATTCATGGACACGGAGAACTATGAACAAGTCTCGTTGAGTGCAGGGCAGGTCGGCGGATTACTGAGTTATCTCTTGCCCGGTCAAACCGTGCAGATTGAGTTTTTTGACGGCCGCCCCGTCGGGATCAGCCCGCCGTCGAGCGTAGTGCTGGAGGTTACGGAGACCCAGCCGATACTCAAAGGAGCGACGGCGAGTGCATCCTATAAACCCGCGAAGATGGAGACCGGGCTAACGATTCTAGTTCCGCCGTTCATTCAAGCAGGTGACCGGATTCGAGTGGACACCGACGACGGCAACTATGTCGAGCGCGTAAGCTAACTTGTCCGCTAGCGAAACGGTAAAGCGATTTCGCGAAATGAACGAGCAATCGCCTGTTAATTTAAAACTCCAAGATTTGTGCACAGACACTCAGGCCAAGCAGGTTGTTACCTGATCATTCGGGTTCCGCGCGAGCGCTCCGGTTCTCGGGAAACCGACGCGCCGAACCTCCGACTCGCAGGAAAGGGGCCGATGTGCCGATGGGTGATACAGATCTATACTCTCTTTATGTTCCAGATGGCGCGGGCGTACTCCGCGACGGTTCGGTCGCTGGAAAATTTACCGATGCGAGCTACGTTGAGGATCGCCTGCCGCGTCCAAGCTGTTCGATCATCGAAAGCTGTGCCTGCCTTTTCCTGAGCCTCCAGGTAAGCGGTCAGGTCCGCCAGGTGCAAATATTCATCGTTCTCATCGAGGAGGTTTTGATAGATCCAGGCGAAGAGATCGGGTTCACGCGGGCAGAACAAGTTGGAACGGAATGCATCGACCACCCGTTTCACGCGAGGATCGCGATTGTAATGGTCCCATGGATGATAGGACCTCTGTTCGCGCATCGCCTGCACTTCGCCGGCCTTTAGTCCGAAGATGAAGATGTTGTCCATACCCACCTCCTCCAGGATTTCGATATTGGCGCCGTCCAGCGTACCGATGGTGAGAGCGCCGTTGAGAGCAAACTTCATATTGCTGGTTCCCGATGCTTCCTTGCCGGCGGTAGAGATTTGCTCGCTCAAATCGGCGGCAGGAATGATTTTTTCCGCCAGCGATACCCGGTAGTCCGGGATGAAGGCCACCTTCATCCAGTCGCCGGCCCGGGAGTCGTTGTTGATCACATGGCCCACATTGTGGATCAATTTAATGATCTGCTTGGCCGCCCAGTAACCGGGCGCCGCTTTGCCGGCAAAGATGTAAGTCCGGGGCACAGTGGGTTGCCGGCGATCTTCGGTCAGCGACAGATAGTCGTCAACGATATGCATGACGTTGAGTAACTGTCGCTTGTACATATGAATCCGCTTGACCTGAATATCGAATAGAGAGTCAGGGTCCGCTTTGACGTGTGCGCTGTCTCGAATGACTCTGGCCAGCCTTTCCTTATTCGACCGCTTGATCCTGCGAAAGTCGGCTTGGAAGTCTGCGTCCGCCGCCCACTTTTCTAGCTCTCGCACTTGGGAGAGATCCGTTATCCATCCGTCGCCGATGGTCTTGGAGATCAGCTCCGCCAACGCCGGGTTGGCCTGCAGAAGCCAGCGCCGCTGCGTGATGCCGTTGGTCTTGTTGTTGAATCTTTCCGGCCAGAGCCGGTAAAAATCCGGCATCAGCGAGGTCTTTATCAATCCAGTGTGAATCGCTGAGACCCCGTTGATCGAGTGACTACCGACGACTGCCAGATTGGCCATGCGCAGCTGTTTGGGCGTGGCTTCCTCAATCAGTGACATCCGTTTGAGCCGCTCTCTGTCTCCCGGGTAAGCGACCGCGGTCTCCTCCAGGAAGCGGCGGTCGATTTCATAGATGATCTGCAGATGCCGCGGCAGCACTGACTCCAACACAGGCACCGGCCACTTCTCCAGCCCCTCCGGCGCGAGCGTGTGATTGGTGAAGCCCAAACTCGCCCGCGTGATCTCCCAGGCTTCGTTCCAGGGGAGCTCTTTCTCATCGATGAGGATGCGCATCAATTCCGCGACTGTCAGAGCAGGGTGCGTGTCGTTCAGTTGAATGGCGACCTTGGCAGGGAAGTCCCGAAAGCTCGCGTGGCTCTGCTCAAATCTCCTAACGATGTCCCGGACGGCGCAGGCGACAAGAAAATACTCTTGTACCAGACGCAGCTCTTGGCCGGCGAGAATCGCATCGGAGGGATAGAGCACCTTGGAAATGGTTTCCGAGGCAATCTTTGCCTCGACGGCTTTGAAATAGTCGCCGTCGTTGAAGATCTGCATGTCAAAATCGCGGGAGGCGCGCGCTGAATAGAGCCTCAGGAAATTTACCGTCTGCCCGCCGTAGCCCGCGATGAGCATATCATAGGGAATGCCGATCAGGATTTTCCAGTCCATCCACATCGGGTTGTACAGGCCCTTGCGATCGACGCTGTGCTCGATACGGCCATAGACGGGAACCAGGCAGGCTTCATCGGGGCGGGCGATTTCCCAGGGAGTGCCCTGTGCGAGCCAGTTGTCCGGCTTCTCCCGCTGATATCCATCGTCGATCTCCTGCTTGAAGAGACCATACTCATAATTGATGCCATAGCCGTATCCAGGCATCCCCAGAGTGGCAAGGGAGTCCAGGAAACAAGCGGCCAGCCGGCCCAGGCCCCCATTCCCCAAAGCGGCGTCTGCCTCGCTATCTTCGATTGCTTCCAAATCCGCTCCGAGATTGCGCAGGGCTTGCCGGTATAGCTCGCGCATACGCAAGTTGTAAAGATTGCTACGGAGCGACTGCCCGATCAGAAACTCGATCGAAAGATAATACAACCGCTTGGGGTCTTTTTGCTGACAGCGCTCTTCAGTTTCAAGGAACCGGTCCACCATCTGGTCACGGACCGTCAGCGCCACTGCGGTAAACAGATCGCGTGGAGAAAGGTCGCGCCACGCTTTGCCCAGCGAGTATTTTGCATGACGGCAGATCAAATCCTGGACGTCAGAGACCGAATCGATCGTCGGATTTCCGTAATTGGTCACTCGACACCTGCGTTTTTTCACCCTGCAATGCGCGCACCGCTTCAGCCATTTCCATCCAGACGCGCTTTTCATCATCCTATAAGTTGCGGAATTTTACCAACGCAACTCTCAATTTGCTCACTACGAAGCCGGGCTGCTATACTCGCCGGCGAACAGGAAAGCTGGCGTAGCCTCGGGCAATGCCAGCGGCATGGATGTCAAAAAAAATCCCGTTAACGCAACCTGCTTCTCCGACCCACACGCAGGACCAGCGTGATCTTGGACCTGCTCGTTCGCGTGGTTCGAACGAGGAACAAATAGCCGCGTTGGAGCGGTTGCTGAGCCTGTGCGAGGTCCAATCTATCCGCTCGGGGGTGCCCTTTCCGCTCGGGGCGCATCTGAGAGGCAACGGTGTCAACTTCGCGATCTTTAGCCGGCACGCCACTGGCGTCCGCCTCGACCTCTTCGATCACTGCGAGGATGCGATGCCGGCACGGAGCATCATCCTCAACCCGGCCCGGAACAAGACCGGAGACATCTGGCACTTGTGGTTGGAGGGGATCCGCACCGGCCAGCTCTACGGATTTCGCATCGCCGGATCGTTCGCTCCCAACGAGGGGCACCGCTTCAATCCGGCTAAGCTTGTGGTGGACCCCTACGCGACCGCGATCGCGCCACTCCCGGACCGTGACTTTCGACTGGCTCTCGGCTACGACCCGTTCTCGCCCCGGAAGGACCTGTCCCTATCGGAAGTGGATAACGCGGCCAGTGCGCCGAAGTGTGTCATCGCTCACGCGGATTTCGACTGGCAGGGTGACCAGACCCTGCGCCACCCATGGGAATCGACCGTCATCTATGAGCTTCACCTGCGCGGCTATACGATTCATCCCGGCGCCGGCGTGCGATTCCCGGGGAGCTATCGTGGCCTGATCGAGAAGATCCCGTACTTGAAGGATCTTGGGATCACTGCGGTGGAGTTGATGCCGGTCCAGGAGTTTAACGAGAGCGCATTCGCGCGGGTCAACCCGCAAACAGGCGAGCGCCTTAAGAACTACTGGGGCTACGATCCGGTTAGCTTCTTCGCTCCCAAAGCATCGTACGCCAGCGTGCACGGAAACGGCGCGCAAGTGCTGGAGTTCAAAGAAATGGTCCGGGCCTTCCACCGCGGAGGTCTCGAGGTGATCCTCGATATCGTTTTCAACCACACCGTTGAAGGCAATGAGCTAGGACCCACAGTCTCCTTTCGGGGGATCGACAACGCGATCTACTACTGGCTGGACGACGACAAGCGCTTCTACCGCGATTTCACCGGCACGGGACAGACGGTCAACGCGGCGCATCCGGTCGTGCGCGACCTCATCCTCGACGCGCTGCGCTACTGGGTGATGGAGATGCACATCGACGGCTTTCGCTTCGACCTCGCCTCGGTGCTGGGCCGGGATCGCCGCGGCCAAGTCCTCGCTGATGCGCCCTTGCTGGAGCGCATCGCTGAGGATCCGATCCTTCGCGACGCTAAACTGATCGCCGAAGCCTGGGACGCCGCCGGCGCCTATCAGGTCGGAAGTTTCTCCTACCGCCGGTGGGCGGAATGGAATGGGCGTTTCCGGGACGATGTGCGCCGGTTCTGGCGCGGCGATGCAGGAATGGTAGGCCATTTTGCTAGCCGGATCTGTGGAAGCTCTGATTTATATCATGGGTCCGGGAAGGGGCCGGAGTGCAGCATCAACTTCGTCACCTGCCACGATGGGTTCACCTTGAACGACCTGGTGAGCTATGCGCGAAAACATAACGAGGCCAACGGGGAGAACAATCGCGACGGATCAAATGAAAACTACAGCGCAAACTATGGCGTCGAGGGAGAATCCGATCACCGGGGAATCGAGGCGGTGCGCCGGCGCCAGATCAAAAACTTTTTGCTGACCCTTGCCATCGCTCGGGGCGTGCCGATGCTCCTAGGAGGGGACGAGTTCCGCCGCAGCCAGCGGGGCAACAACAACGCCTATTGCCAGGATAATGAAACGAGCTGGTTCGATTGGTCGCTTCTCCGGAGGAATGACGAGATTTTTCGTTTTGCTCGCGGCGTGCTCGCGCTTCGCCGGGCGCACCCGGTGCTTTGTCGAGAAGCTTTCTATACCGACGCAGAGATTCAGTGGTTCAATCCCAGCGGGAACCGCCCGGATTGGTTCGATCCCGGCCAGAAGCGCCTGGCGTGTTTGATCCGAGGGCAGGAGGAGGCCGATCTTTATCTGATGTTCAACGCTGATACCGAACGAATCGTTTTCGTCCTGCCACCGTCGCCGCGACCGGGACCATGGTGCCTCACCGTGGATACCGCCCAAGGATCCCCTCGCGATTTCTTTATTCCGGGAGAAGAAGCCGCCGTCGCGAACCCGAGAAACTATGTCGTCGAATCGCGCTCCAGCGTGGTTTTGGTCGCGCGATAAACACGACTCGCGCAAGATCGAGTAAGCCTCTATACGCGTTCTAAGCCTGAAATGCGCGCAGCGCTTCATCTCGGGTGCCGAAAATGTCGAATATCCGGTGCATGCGCACGAGTTCGAAGACCGCACGGACCTGTTTCGACATGCCGCACAGCTTCAGGTCGCCGCCCTTGGCGTTCAATTTCCGCAGGCAGGAGATGAAAGCTCCCAGCCCGGAACTGTCCACGAAGCGCAATCGGCCCAAATCGATCACCAGCTTCGTATGGGCCTCCAGCAAAGGCGCGATGTCGCGCTTGAGCTCTCCCGCGTTGCTTGCGTCAAGCTCCTCCACCGGCAGTTCCGCAATGGCCACGTCGCCCATCTTGTCGACCGTTATTTCCATCGTGTCTCCCTTTCCATTTGCCTATGACCTGTGGACTTTTACCAGAGCAACGCAGTTTCTTCCTCGTTCATCGCGATAGTATCGCACTTCATCGACGCTCTGGATGATGAGGTACATGCCGAATCCAGATTCTTGCGAGCCATCTAACGCGGGGGGAGAGACCGCCGACGGGTCGAACGGGTCCCCGAGGTGATGCAGCCGGAACGAGATCTGGTTGGGGAACGCTTCGGCCTCGAGGCGAATCCACTGGTCGGTGCGGCCATGGTAGGCATGCTTCATGATATTGCTCGCGGCCTCGTTGACCGCCAGCTCGACGGCCCCGACGCAATCATCGTTGACCGGCGAGGGAAGATGACGGCAAAAAGTGCGCACGAATTCGCGCGCTCGGCTAAGCTCTTTGAGATCGCTACGGATCTCGATCTCGGCACGCGCGAGAGCGAGCGGTGGCTCTTGTATTTTGAGCGCCACGCAGGTCAGGTCATCGATCAGCCGGCCCGACCCGGAAAAAGTGACGGTCGCTTTACGGATGGCTTCCACCAATGCCTCGGGCTCGAGTTTGCCGTTGCGGTCCACACCAAACAGCTCTCCCGCGAAGTTGCGGGCTTCCGTCACGCCATCCGAGTAGAAGAGCAATAGGTCGCCGGATTCGAAAGGAACGGAGATCTGGTTGAAGATCTCTCCTTCGCGGATACCCAGAGGCAGATTGTCTCCGTGTACCATCTCGCACAGGCCTGTCTTACTGTGCAAGTGAATGATCCCCGTGTGTCCGCAATCGACCAGATCAAGGTTGCGTTTATTTAAGTCCAATCGGGCGTAACACAGGGTCACAAAACTTTCCAGATTGATCAGATGCCGCGCCACTTCCGCATGGGCCAGCGTTACGATCTCTTTAGGTTCCGGAAGCTTGCCGTTTTTGGCTAGGGCCGTCAGGTGACTGAGGGCCTCAATGAAATGACTCTTGGTAGCAGCGCCCAGCAGCGCGGCGGGAACTCCCTTGCCCATCACATCTCCGACAATGATATCAAGACGCTGATCCGGATGTTTGAAAAAAACGTAGAAGTCGCCGTCGATTCGCTGTGAGGGGACGGTCAGCGCGGCCACTCTAAGTCCGGGAACATCCCGCGGCGGCTCATCAAGCAGCAAAGTCTGCTGGATTCTGAACCCGATTTCGGCTTCGCGCTCCCGGGCCTGTGCGAGTTCCGCCGCAGCCGCCTGTTCACGCACAATGAGTTCGTCCTTAAGATTATTCGCGGCCTGGAGTTCGGCGGTTCGGGCACTGACGCGCTGCTCCAATTCGGCGTTGAGCGTGCGGACTTCTTCTTCAGCGCGGGCGCGCTCGATCCTCGTGCGCAAGGCCGCGATCCCGAACGCCAAATCATCGGCGAGCTCGGTCAACAGGCTGACTTCCTCAGGGCCGAAGACATCCGGTTCCGCGGCGTAAATCATGAGGGCACCGAAAGCCTTCGAGTCGACGAGCAGCGGGATGGCCACGCTCGATGCATAGCCGCGTTTTAGTGCCTCTGCGCGCCAGGGAATCATCTTAGGATCCGTGGCGATGCGCTTCGAAAGCACTGTCTGACCTGTGCGGATGCACGTGCCTGTGGGCCCCTGGCCGCGCTCGGTGTCCGCCCAAGTGATATTCAGGGTAGCTAAGTAACCCGCTTCGAAGCCTGCCTGCGCCACGGGCCGCACTGTCTTTGCCTCGTCATTCTCTGCGCGACCCACCCAACAGAGGCGATACCCGGCCTCTTCCACGACGACGTCACAGATCTGCTGAAGCAACGTAGCTTCGTCGGTTGACCGAACCAAGATCTCGTTGCACTTGCTGAGCGCTCGCTGGGCTTGATTCACTCGCCACAGCCGCGCCGCGGCACGATGACGTTCAATGGACGAGCCAAGCACATTCGCGACCGCCTGAAGAAAGTTCACCTCGTCCGTCGTAAAGGTCCGGTGGCGGCGAGTGTGGGCTCCCAAAACCCCGTAAGGGCCCTCGCTCGTGGAAACGACAACAGTGACGCCGCTGACCACTTCATGCTCGTGAAGCAGCCCTGTTCCGGCGAAGCGCTTCTCGGTTTGCAAGTCTTCGACGATCACCGGCTGGTCAGAAAGCAGGGTGTAGCCAGCCTGAGAATCCCTACCGAGACCGACAGTGGCATGGCCGAGGTAGCCTGGCTTCCAACCTACGCCGGATATCAGAAGAAGCGCTTCTCGATTCGGGAGGAGTTCCAGGACCTTGCAGAAATCGACCTCGAGAGCGCGGGCAACCTGGTTAGCCGCATCATCCAGCATCTCGACTAACGTCGCCCCCCCTAGCGCGCGTCCGCCGAGATCGGCCACGACCGACTGGAGACGGGCGAGCATCCGGATCTCATTCTCCGCTAGCTTGCGCGCCGTGATGTCGTAAATCGTTGACCGGCTCATCAGGTAATTCCCCGCGCTGTCGGTGATGGCGGTGGCGCTGAGAAGCACGGGCAGCATCGTGCCATCTTTGCGGACCATGTCGTACTCAACGTCCCGAGCCACTCCCTCCTCTTTGAATTTGGGGAAGTTTTCCTGGAAGTTTCTGCCGCTCTCGGGTGTGAGAAGATCGGAAAACTTGATTTTGCCGGTTACGTCCTCTCGTGTATATCCCAACCACGAGAGCTCGGTGTCGTTGACCTGGACGAGGATGCCATCCTTATCGAGGGAGTGGTAACCACAGGGCGCATGGTTATAGAGGTCCCGTATCTCGTTGGCCGACCGATGCAGTGCCTCGTCTGCTCGCTGGCGCTCGATCATCATCCCGAGCACGTTGGCCACCGCCTGCAGAAAGTTGACTTCGTCCTGAGTGAATGTCCGCCGCCGCTTCGTGTGAGCTCCCAAGACGCCGTAAGGGACTTCGCTCGTTGGTATGACGACGCTCATTCCGCTCACAACACCGTGCTCGTGAAGCAGTGGCGGCCCGCTGAAACGCCTTTCGGTCCGAAGATCTTCGACGATCACGGGTTGGTTAGAAAGCACGGTGTAGCCAGCCTGGGAATCTGCGCCGCTCCGCACCGTCGCGCTTCCAACAGACCCTTCCTTCCAGCCCACGCCCGACCGAAGCAGCAGCGCTTTGCCATCCGGAAGTAGCTCCAGCACCTTGCAATACTCGACATCGAGATTCTGTGCGACAAGAGCGACCGCTTCGTCCAGCACCTGGCCAGATTGGCTAGTTCGAAGCGCCCGCTGCCCAAGTTCGGCCACCACGGTCTGGAGGCGCGCGAGCAGTTTAATTTCGCGCTCGGCCTGCTTGCGCTCGGTGACGTCCTGGATGGTGCCGCGCACCAGCACGACTTGGCCATCGGCATCGCGCTCCACTTCGCCGCGGCTCGTGACCGACCTGATGGCGCCGTCGGTACGGACCATCTCCAGGTCGAGTTCGTAAGGTGTTCCCGTCTGGACGGCCTTTTCTACGGCAGCATCGAGTCGGGCAGAACTCTCAGAAGTGTAAAAACGGCAGTGCTCGGTGTAGCTGGGCGGCGGCAGCTTCGGATCACGGCCTGCGATACGACAAAGCTGTTCAGACCATGCGCCGCTGTCGGACTTTGGCGCCCACCACCAACTGCCCACTTGCGCCAGGCGCTGTGCCTCTCTCAGCCCCTCTTCCCTTCGGTGGATAATTCCTTCGGCTCTTCGACGTTCCACGTCGCTGCGATCGACTCTGTATCCGTTCCAAATTGTGAAACCGGCCAGCAGACTGATCGACACAACAATCATCAGGCTGACCCCACTCCATTCGGAGTATAGGCCAGCGAAAAACGCCCACCATCCCAGCACGCCTATCACGATGGGAATGCTGACGGCAGCGGGCAACAACCGCCGTGTTAGTGCTCCCCCGACCGTTGAGCTCGCAAGCAATGCTCCTAGCCCCTGTTCAGTGCGGGCACATAGCAGGCCGAAGGAAAGCAGCAAGAAGGTAACAGCAGTCTGCAGAGCTATGTGAGTGTATGAAATGCGAGACCCAAGGATGAAATCAAGGAGCCCAATGATAGCGATAATTCCGGCCAGGAAGGCGAAGAACCAAGCCGGCGAATAACGCCGTGATCTCCACCAGATCGCCCAGTCCAGCGAGAGCAGCGCAAACCCTAGAAGCAGAAAATCCAAAGCTGTAATCGGGGCCATTAGTCCTGGACGAACGGTTCCGAATGCGGCGGCGGTTTTATGGAACAGCAGTTGATCGATACCCAAATTCCAGCCGAGCCTATATTCCATCAAGTTCAGCAGCCCCACCAATGCGGTGATCGCTGCCATCACTTGACCGCAGAGCTTCTTGGTTTTGGGCCAGGGCAGGTTGTCCTTTTTTCGCAACAACCACAGAGCGAAACCGATCAAGAGAAAACAGATGGTGCTGTTCGGTTCGATCACCATGCGCCCTGGTAACACGCTCTTCAGAATAGCGATGTGGAACGTCCATCCCACAAGCCCCAGCAGGCCGACGGCGACCGAAAACAAGCTGGTAAAACTAACGAAGCGGTTCAGGCCCTTAACTACACGAGGGTCCGACAGGACGCTCAAGGGTTTTTCAGCGTAAGTACCAACGGGCCGGGCTGCCGCGGCGACCCCGATCACGTTTCCGACTTCATCTCGATAGAGCGACGCGTTGTAGAGGACCGAAGTGACATGTCCGTCGCGGTGGCGAAGCTCCAGGGCATAGTCTCGCACGAAGCCGTCGCTCAGCACTTGCTGATAGCCTGCGCGTGCCCTCTCCGGTTCAGTGAAATAGGTGGCGAAGTCAGTGCCGATGAGTTCCACTCGTGAACGACCGGTCACAGTCTCGGCTGCGAAATTCACGTCATTAATCTTACCGTCGGAACCGACGGTCACAAGCGGGTCAAGACTGGCCTCAAGCAAGCTTCGGTTGTAGGCGCTAGCCAACCTTGCCTGGTTCCTGCTGGCCTCTGCCTCTGCAGCGCGCCGTTTTGCGGTGACTGAAAGATGGCCGACAGTCGACGCAGTGATGAAAAAGACAGCGAGCGCGATCCAGTTTTGCGGATCGGGGATGGTAAAAGTGTAAAGAGGCGGCAAGAAGAAGAAGTTTAAGCAGAGCATGCCGAGCCCAGAGGCAAGGATTCCCGGCCCTCTCCCCCACAGGGTCGCAATGAAGAGCACCACCAGAACCAACGCGAGGGCGACATTTGTGTCACTGATCTGGTGGTGAAACGGTGCGCCAATAGCTGTCACCGCGGCGATGCCGAGTACAGCTGATAGGTAACCTGCGGCCCTCGTTTGAAAGAACCTGGCTAACATTCTTTCCCAGTTCTATTCTAGCAGAGTCCTTCCCAGGGGTGCTCCTCGCTGCCAGTGAAAAGACGACATCCAAAATTTGCAGCGTTATCTTTAGATATCTCCTACTGTTCAATTCTCGCCCGATTGAACTGAGATGTCCGCCTATTCGAACGGTGCAGCGAAATTCCACATTGAAGCCAAGCGTCGTGTGATGCAGAGATTCTCAAGGTTATCATTTTTACCCTCCTTCGCAGAAGGCCACGGGTGTAAACCCGTGGATGAATGCGAGGTGGGTACCCTCCGTAGCCTTGGCGAAGGAGGGTACGCTTCGGAGGGTTCCGCCCGACGAAGCGTGTGGAGAGGTGCACGACCGTAAGGTCGTGGGGCTCCACCGGTAACACCTATACGGATGCATCGACAGGGCCCTTTTCCCCATTGTAGTCTGAAGGCAAATGTTATGCCGAACAAATTGTTTGCCGTTTTCCGCCCATACTAAAGCGATCATCGCAGGATTGCGAACCATTTTGGGACGATCTCAATACTTCGCGGAAAATTATCGATTTCGTTGGTAAGCTTCTTCGAATGCCGAAACCCTCAAGCAGGGAAAGGATCCAACAACAGTGGTCGCGCCAAGAGCGCGAGGGTGAGGGCGTTAGCTTTTCCTCGAAACCATCGCAGGGAAATAACGACCGGCTCCAGGCAATAAGAGTTGCTGCTTCCGAACTTTCACGAATAAACGACTTTCGCAACGCGGAGTATTTCTCGCCGACACGGTATTTATCGCATAAATGCGACTTGGATTCGGTCTCAGTTGCATTCTCGCGAATCAACTCAACTCTCCTGTGAATTAACCCGTATTTCTCGATGGCCTGATACATCCAAAGGTGGCATGTCGCTTGCGGAATATAGCTAGCGGATTTGAGAAACCGCCGATGAGCGCCAGCGAAGATAACCCTCGGGATATCAGCGAGGTTTTGGGTCTCGACGAGGTGCCGCGCGGGCGCAGGCGCGTGCCGCTTGCCGTTTCGGTGTTGGCGCTGGTGGTCATTGTTGTTGCTGTCGTTTGGTATGCCACGACACGCAACGGCGCCGCGGTTCAGTACAAGACCGCTCCGGTCACCCGCGGCGATCTCACCGTGGTTGTCACGGCGACCGGCACCGTGCAACCGGTCAATCAAGTGGACGTGGGTACCGAGATTTCCGGTACCATCAGGACGGTTGAAGTTGATTACAATGACCGAGTCAAAGTCGGTCAGGTACTAGCGCGGATCGACACCGAAAAATTGCAAGCGCAGGTGTCGCAGTCTCAATCCAACGTGGAATCGGCGCAGGCCAAGTCGATCGAGGCTCAGGCAACCGTCGTGGAGGTGCGCGACAATTTGGAGCGCTTCAAGCGCGTGCGCGAGATGAGCGGCGGAAAGGTTCCGTCGCAAAGAGAATATGACGCTGCAGAAGCGATACTCAAGCGCGCGCTATCGAACGAGGCGACACTCAAGGCACAGATCTCCGAAGCGAAATGGAAGCTCAGTATCGATCAAACCAATTTGTCCAAAGCGGTGATCCGGTCACCGATAAACGGTGTTGTGCTTAAGCGGCAGGTGGAGCCCGGTCAAACGGTGGCGGCGTCACTGCAAACACCGGTCCTTTTCACCATCGCTGAGAGCCTGGCGCAAATGGAAGTACAGGTCGACGTCGACGAGGCAGACGTAGCGCAGGTCAAAGTAGGGCAGCAGGCCACTTTTACCGTGGATGGGTATCCCGGAAGAACCTTTAGCGCTGCGGTCAAGCAAGTGCGTTATGGTCCTGAGACCGTTCAGGGCGTCGTCACTTACAAGACCTTGCTGTCGGTGGACAACTCCGATCTCGCCTTGCGGCCCGGCATGACCGCCACTGCAAATATCACCGTGAAGCGGACCGCAAACGTTATGTTGGTGCCAAACGTTGCTCTGCGTTTTTCGCCACCGGTGGCAGAGGAAACGGCGCGAGCCAGCGGTAGCCTGATAAGCCGGCTCTTTCCCCGTCCGCCTCCCACCTCGAGGCCGCGCGACACAGGCGACGCCAAAGGCAAACAGCAACGCGTCTGGATCCTACGCGGCGGTCAACCGTTTGCCGGCGCCGTTACCACGGGATCAACCGACGGCGTCATGACCGAAATTACCGGCGGTGATATCACGGTAGGGACTGAGGTCGTGACCGACATGATCAGCGCGAGCCCGTGATGGAAAAGTTATCTGCGGAGCCTGAAAAGCCGGCGCAACTCCTCCTTCGCGGCGTAACCAAGGTTTACGGTACCGGTGGTGCCGCGATGCACGCGCTGCGAGGGATAGACTTGCGGATCGACAAAGGCGAGTTCGTCGCCATTATGGGGCCGAGCGGCTCGGGAAAATCCACCTGCTTGAACATTCTCGGCTGCTTGGACACGCCTACCTCGGGCTCTTTTCTTTTCGAAGGCGTCGAGGTGGGTAAACTATCGCGCGGCCAAAGGGCGCGTTTGCGCCGCTATTACCTGGGCTTCGTCTTCCAGGGGTATAACCTGCTCAATCGGACATCCGCTCTCGAAAACGTCGAACTGCCGCTCATTTACCGTAACCACCCGCTTGCCGAACGCCACGCCCTTGCCCGCGAAGCGCTGGGGGCGGTGGGATTGACGGGGTGGGAGAATCACACGCCTGGCGAACTTTCCGGCGGGCAGCAGCAACGGGTCGCGGTCGCCCGCGCCATCGTGACCGCGCCGCATGTTTTGTTTGCCGATGAACCGACGGGCAACTTGGACACGGCACGCAGCCGCGAAATCATGGAGTTGTTGACCGTTCTCAATCGTGACCGCGGAATTACCATCGTGATGGTCACCCATGAGGCGGACATGGCGGCCTATGCCACACGCATCGTCCGCTTTATCGATGGCAGAGTGGATACCGATGAGCGCAACGACAAAGAGGCAGCCTGATGGTTTGGAATGCATTCTTGCTCGCCCTGCGGGAACTTCGCCGTAACGTCCTGCGTTCATTCCTAACGATCCTTGGAATCGTCATCGGCGTGGCGGCGGTTATCGTGATGGTTACCCTCGGGAGCGGTGCCACGGTTCAGGTGTCAAATCAAATTGCCAGCCTCGGCAGCAACGTGGTGATCATCCTGCCTGGCCAAATGGGTCCGGGCCGAGGGGCAAGCGTCGCCCCGTTCAATGAAAGTGAAGTCGAAGCGATCGTGCGCGATATCGGCGGACTCAAAGCCGTCGCGCCGGCCGCGACAAAATCACTAACCGCCATTTATGCGAACAAGAATTGGTCCACGGCCGTCACGGGGACCATCAATGAATACTTCACGGTGGCCAACTGGGTGATGGCGCGGGGGCGAACTTTCACCGAAAGCGAGCTCCGCGCCGGCAAAGCCGTGTGTGTGATCGGTGCGACTGTGAATAAAGAACTGTTCGGCGCCCAAGACCCGCTGGGCAACAAGCTCCGTCTCAAGAACGTCTCTTGCGAAGTAATTGGGCAGCTCGAAGGGAAAGGGCAGTCGGTGATGGGGCGGGACCAAGATGATCTCATCCTTATTCCGCTGCGCACTTTTCAGCGGCGCATCGCCGGCAATCGAGATATCTCGATTATCCAGGTGGCGGTTCGAGACGAAAGCGCGATCGATAGAGTGAAGTCGGCGATCGAGCGGTTGATGCGTGAGCGCCGCCATCTCGCCCCCAACGAAGAGAACGATTTCTCCGTCTTGGATACGCGTCAGATCGCGCAAACGCTCACCGGCACCACCCGCATCCTCACCCTGCTTCTGAGCGCGGTTGCGGCGGTGAGCCTGCTTGTGGGCGGCATTGGCATTATGAACATCATGCTGGTTTCGGTTACGGAACGAACCCGGGAAATCGGCATTCGTCTCGCGATCGGCGCGTTTGAGCGCGATGTGCTCACGCAATTTCTGGTGGAGGCGGTGGTGCTGGCTTCGTTTGGCGGCTTGTTCGGTGTCTTACTGGCTATCGTTGCGTCCGCAACCCTCGCCCAGGTCTTGCAGGTTCCCTTGATATTGAGTCCGGGCATCATGATTCTTGCCTTTCTGTTTTCCGGCGCCGTGGGCGTGATCTTTGGTTACTTGCCGGCGCGCCGCGCGGCCCAGCTCGATCCCATTGAGGCGCTGCGCCATGAGTGAAGTTACGAGCTCATACGTGTGCGGTGTGAGATCCTCGGTCGAGCGCATGATTGGGAAGGTCGGGCGGCCGTTCGTCATCCTGCTCGTAGCGATATTGAGCTTTGCCGGATGTTCCGCCGTGGGACCTGATTATAAGGCTCCGGACATCGTGGCGCCGGCAGAGTGGAGCCAGAACTTGCGGGGTGGTTTGAATGCGGCAGAACCCGAGTCCGAAACGCTTGCCAAATGGTGGACGACTTTGGGTGATACGGACTTATCCGCCCTTGTGGAGCGTGCGGTCACGGGGAATTTGGATCTTAAGATAGCGCAGGCGCGAATCCGTGAAGCGCGAGCGCGGCGCGGCATCGCTGAAGCCGGACTCTTTCCGGTGCTCAATCTTACGGGTTCCGCGACGGTCGGTCGCGGCAGTGAAGATACCGGGTCCGGTATGCGCCGCGAGCTTTACAGAACCGGTTTTGACGCGAGCTGGGAAGTCGACGTCTTCGGCGGCGTGCGCCGATCGATCGAGGCGTCCCAAGGGGATCTGGAGGCGAGCGCTGCGGATTATCGAGATGTGTTAGTGAGCTTGCTTGCTGAGGTTGGTCTGAACTACGTGGAGGCGCGCACGTTTCAGACGCAGCTTCAGGTCGCCGAAGAAAACCTCAAAGCACAGGCAGAGACTTTGCAGCTCACCGAATGGCGCTTTGCGGCCGGCCTCGTCAGCAGTCTCGATGTGGAACAGGCCAAGACTAACTTGGAAAACACTCGCGCACAGCTGCCCAGATTGCGATCCAACGTCGAGGCGGCCAAGAATCGTCTCGCTATCTTACTTGGAGTATTTCCGGGCGCGCTTGAAGCGCAGCTTGCGCTAAGAAAGCCCATACCGGAGGCGCCGGCGGAAGTGGCCGTTGGCGTGCCTGCGGAAGCGTTGCGCCGACGGCCGGATGTCAGGCGCGCCGAGCGCCAACTAGCGGCTCAGACGGCGCGCATCGGAGTTGCTACCGCGGATCTGTATCCTAAATTCTCGTTGCCGGGTTCCATCGGGCTCGAAGCTTTAGCGGCCAACCATCTGTTTTCCACTGCTAACCGGGCGTGGAGTCTCGTGGGCAGCTTTGCGTGGACGGTTTTCAAGGGCGGCGCCATCCGGCAAAACATCGAAGTGCAAAACGCTCTGCAGGAACAGGCATTGAAACAGTATGAGGGAACGATTCTCACCGCCCTCGAAGAAGTCGAAAATTCATTGGTCGCATACGCGGAAGAACAGGAACGGAGAGATACGCTTACCGAGGCTACCCAAGCGGCGCAGCGGGCCGCAGAACTCGCGCGCGATCAATATACATCCGGCTTGATCGACTTCCAGACCGTGCTCGACGCCGAACGATCGGTGTTGTCGTTTCAGGACCAGCTGGCGCAGAGTAAAGGACAGGTCACCTCCAATTTGATTAGTTTGTACAAAGCGCTCGGCGGCGGTTGGACGAATGTGACAGGCGCACAACCATGACCACGGAAATGCGGCTATCTAAGGCCTGGCAGCAACGCCACATATCACATCAAACGAGTGATCATACAATTGTGACCGCAGATTGTGTCTTCTGGGCAGTTGACTCATCGGGAGCTCCTGGCGTTCCTGGATTTATTTTCTCTTATGTAGGCAGAGCTTAGATCTGCACGAATGCGAAGTTTGCTTTAAAGACTTCTCAGTCCTGAAAAAACAACTCAGATGTTCTGGCAAACAACGGGGAACGGCCTGTGGCATGAGCGTTGCGTGATTTATTCCCAGCCCCGGAAGAGCCTACGACCAAGCTAAGGAGTCTCATCGTCAATTAGGTTCCAGCACGAGAATTGAATTGAAAGGAGAAATCCATGACGAAGCCGGACGGAAAGATGAGCGTACTGGATGCAATCCTTGAACGGCGCTCGGTAAGATCCTACTCGCCCGAACAACTCGGCCAGGCTACTATCCGAACTCTGCTCGACGCCGCAGTATGGGCGCCGACGGCGGTACACGAAGAGC
>Ga0209751_10001685_pt1 | contig 22423 bp, 27 predicted proteins | sample RifCSP13_1_FD_184019 | JGI IMG/M metagenome (GOLD analysis project Ga0209751, IMG submission 184019) | Soil microbial communities from Rifle, Colorado - Rifle CSP2_sed 13_1 (SPAdes) (version 2) | ecosystem: Environmental > Terrestrial > Deep subsurface > Rock core/Sediment | place: Rifle...
CGGCGGAGGCGGCGGCGGCTCCGGGGGTGGGACCGGGGGAGGTGGCGATGGCGGCGGTGGCTCCGGCGGGGGCGGCGGCGGAGGCGGCGGCGTGGGCGGCGGGGGAGTGGGCGGGGGTTCCGGCGATGGCGGCGTGGTACTGGTGCCCGTGAGGATCGTCGTCACGATCGCGGCTGCCCCCGTCGGCAGCGCCCCGATATTGGTGCCGTAGTATGGGAGCCGGCACGTCACATTGCCTGGATTCTCGTTGATCGTGAGGACAATATGCCACGCGATCGGCGTCGTCGCCGTCGTGCCGCGCCAGACGTGAAGAATGCCATCAGTAGCGATGACGCCGGCCCAGCTCTGAAAGGCCAACACCGCCCCATCGTCGGCCAGCGTCATCTGGTAATTGCCACCCACGACGACGTTCGGCGGGCCATCAGGGAAACTGCCAGCGACCCACGTCACGCCATCGGTCGATTCGTAGTAGAACGGCTCCGTATCAAGGTCAGCGACGCCAGGATCGCCCATATTGATGCCGACCACCATCCGGGTGCCCACCACGATCGCCGAGGTGATTGGATGCTGCGTATTCGTGTCGAGCGCCGCGATCGGGGCATTGACGAGGGTCCAGGTGAGGCCAAGATCATCGCTATACCAGGCGACGGGCCGACGCCGCGAGGCGATCTGTTTCCAGCCGACACCGACGATCCGACCACCGGGAAACTGGCCGAACTGGGTGATCCCGGACCAGGTGACCGAGGCCGAGGGCGCGGGCAGGGTAATTTCCGTCCACGTAGCCCCGGAATCCGTAGTCCGCCAGACGCGCGCCGGGGGATTGACACCCGTCTGTTCCGCCGTCACGAGGCCGATGCCGCTCCCGAGATTGATCCCTGCCCGCAGACCGCTGGGCGAGGTGTTCTCAAAGACGGTTGGCCGGTAAATCTGAAAGCTGGCACCCGCGTCCACGGACCGCAACAGATCGAAGGTGGTAGTGAGCCCGTCAATCGTATAGCGACCAAGGGCGTACATCGTGCCGTTCCCGAAATCGAGAAAGTCGTCGGTGCCCCATTCACTGAGGGTGAAGTCGCCAATGAAATCGTAGTACGGCCAGTCCCCTGGCTGGAGCACGCTGTACCAGGTCGCCCCGCCGTCGTTGCTACGCGCCACGCCAAAGCGCGGGCTGTAGACGACCACATCGGTGCCCACGCCGGCCTGCCCACGCCACACGGACCCCCGGGCCGCGTAGAAGCGCCCGAGAAACACATCCCGGTCCCTGAAGATCCCTGGCGGAGACGCGGTCCAGCTCCCCACGAGCCCCGTGAGGGAACTCCAGAACTTCGTGATGTAGGGACCATCGGTAGTGGGTGGAAAGGTCGGGAAGGCCTGGCAGGGGCTCGCAGCCGAGGAGACCACCGCCACGTTTCCGCTCGTGAAGAGCACATCGTAGGTCAGGGGCGTAGGCGAGACGGTGCTATAATCCACGATGACCGTGCCCGCAGGCCGCCCCCCAGCCGGCTGGCTGCTGATCGGCACCGTCATCTGCGTGGACGGGGCGCCGCCACAGACCGCATCCGTATAGAATCGAATCGTCAGCGAGCTATTCGCCGGAATGTTGGCAGTCGTCGTCCAGACCGTTACGGTGAGCAGACTCGTGGTCGTGGACGATTGGATGTCCGTCGTTGGCAGATAGTCGTAGCCCGACAGAATCACGACCGATCCCTTCTGCTCTTAGGCGACAAACGCGGTGTCCTCCAGCAACTCCCCCTTGAACAGCAAGGCCACGGCCTGCGGAAAGATCAACTGACTGACCGAGCCAGTCCACAGCCGCGGTCCGTCATCCGCCAAATAGGCGATCCCATAGGGCGTGATCGTCACCGTGAACGGCCATTTGGTGCCCGGCACCCCGTAGACCTTGCGCGTGTAGAAGGGTTCGGCGGTGCCCGCCACCTGGTAGAGCCCCGCAATCGTCCACACCCAGATCGACCCGTTCCACACCATCGCCTTCTGGATGGGCTCCTCATCGGAGGTGATGTCCAGAAAGTTTGGCGCGGCTTCCGCTCGCCCAGGAGGCGAATAGAAGAGCCGCCCCCGTTCTCCAGCTAGGGGTGAGCGCGCCCACCACATGCTCCCCGCGAAGGGGCCGACCGCATCATCCCATGAATCGTTCGGGCGGACGTTATCCGTCTGGAGTTGGAAGGAGTCCATCAACAAGTCGGTGGTCGAGTCCAACCCCGCGAAGTCGGCTACCTTATCAGTGGAGGTCGTCGTGCCGTTATCAATAGTGATGACCCGGAACTTGATCGTGCCGTTGCCTACCGTGCGATAAATCTCCAACTTATCCACCTGCGGGTCGGACGACACAGGTAACCCCGCCAACGCCACGGCGTTGCGCTTGACCTGCAAGGCTTCGACTTGCGTCGGGTTCGGATTCGACCGAGACCCCGTAACGGAGTTGAGAAAGACGACCTGATAGGCGTAATCCCCCTGCATCCCGACCCCGCCCCCGAGCTTGAGATCGTCCCAGTACGCGGTGACCGCGCCGTTGGCGTTGGCCGTGATGCCGAGCTTGACGGCGACCACATCGGCCCACGTCTTGGCCGCCGTGCCCGCGCGGAGAAAGATGGACTTGGGAATGCGGAGTAGGACCCAGTTGTCATGGAGCGCGGGGACGAAGGTCTGCCCGACCGCCGTCTGCACGGCCGTGAATTCCGGGGGATCGGTGACCCCGAAGAGCGCCGGGTCTTGTCCGTGGGCGAATTGCGGCAACGACCCCACGCCCACAACCTGTTGGGAGGGCTGCCCGCCCGGGAGCTGCTGGGTGGAGACGGGCACGGTGTACTGGTAATAGTCGGACGCGAAGGCCGCGCCGGAAATATCGAAGGCGAGGCTGGCGGCCGCCATGTTCTCCGGCAGATCCACCCGGAGCCACACCGTGATGAAGTCCTCCAGGGGCGACACCACGCCTGCGGCCAGGAGGCTCAGATCCACCGTGATGGCCTTCGTCGCGGTGGCGACCACCCCCGCAGCGACGACCATCTTCATGGACTTGGTGGCTTCCTGCTTGATCGTCGCTTCATCGCTCAGCACGCAGCCAGCCGCCGTCCACCCAGCGGCCGTTTCCATCGCGTCGATGGCCTTGGTTGTTTGGGACGCCCCCGTGGCCGTGAAGCCATCCGGGGGCGGGTCGATGCCCCACTTCGATGCGACGCCGGCTTGCGACACCTTGAACAGCGCCCCACCACCGGCGAGAAAGGCGACGTCCTGGGCGCCAAGCGTCGGCGGCATGACGGCTTGCGTCAGCTTGGTGCCATCGAGACCGGAGTAGATCAGCGCGGGGCCGCCAAGGACCGGGGGCGTGGGATCAATTTGATAGTACCGGGTACTGACACCGGCATACCGATGGGCCGCGAACCGGAACACCGAATGGGCATCGAGCGCCGCGAGCAGGGTCGAGCCCCAGCGCGAGCGCAAGGCGGAGGTTTTCTGGGGCGCGATGCCTTCCGCGCGCCGTGCCGTGTTCGGCGGGATGGCGTCGCGCGACCCCATCGGCCAAAAACCACCTGTAAAATTTCTCCACCTGACCCTAGGCAGCGACGTGTCCTCCTACGAATACGAGAAATAGCGGCACTAGCGCACCGCCCAGTCCCGCCACCGCGTGGTGGTCCCGTCATACACAAGCGTCACGGCCCCATCGACGGCGAGCGTGACATCCAGGCCCGTTGAGAAGTGGAAACGGTTGGTGGCGGTGGAGGTCGCTTCGTGCTTGAGCGTGATGACGTTGGCCCCCACGTTGAAGAGCACGAGGAGATGCCCTGACCCGGCGGGGACGATCCCCGTGAGATCCACAGCCCCAGTCGCCGAGAGCCGGAACACGACCCCCGCCGCGATGACGTAGTTGTCGGTGTTCCCCGTGAAGGCCGCCGGGGTGACGGGAGGCCACCGCTGCACGCCGGAAATGGTGGCCGTGCCGGAGATATTGGTGGGGCCCGAGAGGGTGGTGGTGCCCGTGAAACTAGGCGCGCCGGAAAAGGTGGGATTCCCGGAGAACGTCGGATTGCCCGCAAACTGACCTAACACCGCTTGGATCACCTGATCGGCGTTCACCGCGAACCCCGGACCCGTAACGAACGCGGTTTTGAGCCCCTTGGAGGCAATGATGACTTCTGCGGCGACGTGCGGCTCCCCGATCCGTCGAGAGAAGAGCCCGCTATCCACCATTTCGATGCGCGTCACGACGTCGGTGTCCCGGGTACTCCGTCCCACATTGGTCACCCGCTGGCCGTTGAGATCGAGCGCGGCATGATAGACTGGCTGCTGGCTGTCCCGCCCGCTCAGCGCCCCCAGCTCCGTCGAGATGGCCAGGAGCCGCGTGTTCAATTCCGCGATCAAGCGGTTGATCCCGTTGACGGTATTATCTTGGACCGGGGCCACGCTGAGGATCTCTTGCGGCATCTTAGCTGCCCACCACCATCGTCATGAGCAGGCCCCCGAGCGCCTGCGAGGCATCGGCAAAGGCCACGTTGCGATGGTCACTGTCGCGGCGGAATTCTCTCGCCAGCACGGCCAAGCTGTACGGCAGGTCAATCCACGTCGGATAGTCCACGCGGAGGTCGCTGGCAATCACGGCGATCGTGCCTCGGGGATAGTCGAGACCGAACGGGGCGCCGTGGACAAAGATCTCGGGGTCGGCGCTGGATTCGGGAGATGGAAACAGCCGGATCTCGTGGCGGTCGAGCTGCTCCGTGGTGTACGCGATGGGCGCGCCCACGAGATCCCGCCAGTGCGGGGCATGGGCCTCCAGTTCCCGGAGCGTGACCCTGGACAACAGGACGTCGTCGTAGAAGACGCCCAGGATTTCCACGATGGCCGCGTCCACGCTGTAACTGCCTTGCCTGGCCACCGCTGGAACCAGTTGCCAGGTCGTGAAGAGGCCTTGATGGCCCAGATCCGTGGCGATGTCGGCGTAATAGTGATCGATCTGCGGCGTTTCGGTGGCGATGCCTCCGAGGAGCCGCACGAAGGCCAGGGCATCAACTTTCGGCATGGGTCAGGAGGCCACGAGGCGGCCTTGCAGGCTCGCTGCGAGGGCGGTGAGCGGGCTATAGACCCGCTGTTTGAGGCAGATGAGGGCCTCCGCGAGATCCACCAGCAGGGGCACGGTGTCATCGGGAAGTTCAATGGCCACCGTATCGTCGCTGAGATCCGCCGTGAGTTTGGCGTAGACCAGGGTCACGGTATCGGCCGCCGGCTTCGAGGGCCAGAGCACCAGAAGATCCCGCCCGATCATCGACCAGAGTTCAAACTGGGGCCCGATGGCCCGACCCCAGGCTCTATCGAAATACCAAAACTCCTTCCACAGCACCTTCTTGAGATCCCGCGCGCCCTCCTGGACCCCGAGCATCCGCAGCGCCGCGGGGGCCTGAGCAGGATCGGACACCTTGTAGATCTGCTGGTAGGGCACGGTCGGGAAGCTCAGGGTATCGACCACGTACCCATCTCGGGCGTTGACGATTCGCTGAAGATGCGTCAGCAGGAGCCGGCAGGTGACGCGCGAGGTGCCGAGGGCGTGCGTGTCCCGGACCCGCGCGAGAAGCTGATCCACGAGCTGCCCGGCGACGTAGGGCATCTTAGATCGGCCATCTATCTAACACAATGTCCCGCGCCGTGATGGTGTCGCGCCGGGCCCCCAGGCCGAAATTCCTCGGGAGTTGCAGAATCATCGTCACATCGTCCACCCCGAGATCCGAGCGGATGGCCTCGATGACTTGGTTCTCCCACGCCGTCGCCTGGCTCCGGTAGGCGTTCATCCAGTAGCCCGCCAGGTCCGGTTTCCCGGCGCGCACTGCCTGGGCGGCCTCGTACCGCATCGCGTCAATCAGGGCACCCTCGATGATGACGTGCGGGTCGATTTGCGGAGGCAGGGGGGCATGGAAGGCGAGTTCCGGCGGGGTGGACCAGTAGACGTACCGGATCAATTCGTCCTGGCTCGGATACGGGAAGAACTCCACCCGCTTGGTGCCATCGGTATCGACAGCCGTTTCCGCCCACGCGCTCGGCCCTCCGCCAGCAGCGGCCGACCGGCGATCCGGGTCTTCATGATCGAGTTCTGCCAGGCTCACGTTCTCCAATAACTGGCCCCGACGCATATGAACCATGTCGCCTAGCCACCGGACGGTCGGCAGCAAGCGCGTGCGCTGCTCGGCAATCGTGGCCGATGCCGTGGCGTTCGTGGTTTCGAGAAAGGGGATGGTGAGCTGGAGCGCCGTGATCGGGCCTGATCCAATGACGGCCGCGATCTCGTACCAGTTCATGGCGGGCCGGATGAAGCGACCCACGAGAGACAGGCTCGGGTTTGCTGGATCGGTCGAGAAGCCTGTGGGCGTGGCCCAGGCCGCGGCGGCCGTCGCATCCGGCGTGACCACCACCGACCCCTGGGTGACCGACACCGTGCCAGCGGACATCGTCGCCGGGAGGACGACTTCGCCGACCTTGCGAAGATGACGGAGGCGGCCCCGGCTGGCGATCCGCTGATACCGGCGGGCGACCCACTGGGCACACAGGAGATGCCCGGCGGAGGTGTCGATGGCGGCCAGCACCTCCCGCGCGCAGGACTCGACGGTGAAGGGTGGCGGCATGGTCAGGCCATGCTAGGCCGACCGGACCTGCCGCACCCGACCCGTATGGCGGTACTTCCCGCCGTCTTTCTGTTCCTTCCGTTCCTCGCTCTTCATGATGGCCACGGCCTGCTTCTGATCCGTGACTTTCTTGCCGGTCTTCGACCCGCTATGGAGCTTCCCGGCCTTGAACTTCGCCATCACCTCGCTGCTCGGCATGGCCTAGCTCAGATCCGGGTGGCACGCCAGCCCGTTGAAGAGCGCCACGGAATTTCCGCCCGTCACCTGGTTGACCGGCGTGTTGGCCGGGGCGAACCACACCGCCGCCTCGTTGGCGGCGGCAACCACGTCCGTGCAGCCCGCGAAGAACGAGTTGTTGTCGAAGAACATCATGGCGTTCCCGAGCCCGGCGCCGTCGATCCCCACCGTCAAGGACGTGCCCAGGTTGAGGAACTGGCAGCCCTTGAAGATGATCGTGCAGCGGCCCAGGCCGGCCGTGGTCTTGAGGAACGTCACCTGCGCGTTGTCGGCGTTCATCACGAACACGCAGTTCTCGAACACGACGCGGGCGGGGGATCCCCCGGACTGGCCCAGATCGATCATCGTGCCGTTCGTCCAGGCCACCGTGTCGCCGCCGAAGTAGCAGTTCTTGAAGTATTGCTCCGCGGCCTGGATGCTCACCAGCTTGAACGCCGCATCGTCCAGTGCCGTGGCGATCGTCGGCAGGAAGTGGCAGTTGACGAAGCTGTTACGGGCACCGGTCACGGTCAGCAGGTTGAGATCCGTCGCGGCGAGTCCATACGGGAAGTAGACGTTGGCGAAGGTATTGCCCTGTCCACTCACGGTCAGGAGCGAGGCAATGGTGGCCGCATGGCCCACCCGGGAGCGCTGGTTCTGCATCGCGGGGCCGTACATGCCCACGAGATGCGTTTCGCTTTTCGCCCAGGTCAGGGCGGCCGACAGGATGTGCGAATCCGGCGTCAGCAGGATCGCCTCGTTCCGCCCGCCTTGCGTGAGGCCATAGGCGGTGGCGAGACTCGTGTGGAAGAACTCACCCGGAAGTTGGCCACCCCAGTACTGATAGGGCGTCAAGCCCGACGTGGATTTGGCCACCAGCCGGGTTTCACTGATGCCGACCAAGCCCAGCCCGGAGAACGCCGCACTCGACAGCTCCCGCAACCGTGAACTCATGGCCGACTCCTCTGCCCGAAGGCGTCAGACTGCGTCAGTTCCGCCTCACTCACCCCGTGCTGCCGTCAATTCCTCTCCACGAGCCGTAGCCCTTGGTGTGGCGCTGGTAGCTGGTGAAAATCGCGTTTTTGGTCCACGGATCGTCGAAGGAATCGAAGATCGGATGATCACGCCACCGGAAATTCAGGTCATGGACCCCCTTGGCGGCGGCGACGAACCAGTTGGTGGTCGTGGTCAGGTAGTGGTTCACCATCCACGAGAGATCCTCTTCGATGAGGGCGTTGATCTCGTTGTCGGGGCTGTACGGCCGGCCACTCGATCCGAGGATCTCGCGGGCGGCGAACTTGTTGACCGGCGCCAGGATGACCATGACGGGGGCCATCAAGCGCGGCAGGTTGCGCTCGTTGGTCATGTTCTCGAACCGCGTGCTCGCGGCTTGCAGGCCCGTGATCGAGAATCCGATGTCCGGCGAGGGCCGGTTGGCCCGGGTCACGCCATCCAATCCCACGTGGGCGGTCGAGCACAGCGATTCCGCCGCGGTGAAGCCCACGAAGGACGTCGAAAAGGCGTTGTTGAGGACAGAGTGGGCGTCCACTTCGATGCGGTTGCGCGAGGCGCGGGCGAGTTCTCCCACCATTTCTTTCGCCACGCCGTACAACTCATCCCGCCAGCCCTCCCAGGTAAATTCCAGCGCCAGCCCGAAGGGTTCAGCGGTATACGTCTTGGTGCCGCCCATGAGGGGCTGATCCAGCGTGAAGCTCTCGCCTTCGGGCTTCTTGGGCATGGTGCCCAGGCCCGAGACCTGGAGATCCTTGTCCGGGTTCCAATCCATCTCGCTCACGTTGGCCCACAGGGAATACTCCATGGGCCGCTCTTTTCCGGTCTCCACGAAGACCCGGTTGAGATCCGGCGCTAACAGCGGGGCGATTGATCCGCGGCCGATAGGCATAGGTCAGGTCCCTCCTAGTAGGTGCCCGACCCGGCGTTGGCGCCGCCGCGGGCCGTGTTCGTGAGAATCATGTAGACACGGCCATCGACCGTGCCCACCGCGTCCTTGAAGCCGACCACGATCCCGCCGCCGGTATCGGACACCGCATTGGCGTCGAGATACCAGTTCGTGGTGCCCTTGGTGATCGGGTAGACCTTCCACATATTGGCCGCTGCGAGGGTGTGAGTGCCCGCCGTCGAGTCCGACAGCGTGATCTCGATAACGGTTTGGGGTCCCAGCCAGTAGAGCGCCACTTCGGCCGAGGTGACGCCCGTCGCCGAATCCCGCGCGAGCCCGAAGGCGCGTTTGGTGACGCCCGAGGCGTCGATGGGGCTCGCGGACTCGGTGATGAGCCCAGAGTCGTCGTCCTGCACGAAGGCGCCCTTGGTGTACGTCTGAGCCGCCTTCTCGGCCCCGTAGAGCAGGGGCGAGGATGTGAAGCCGATGTGCTTCGCGTACAGGGCGGGTTTCGGTTGCGTGGTCAATGCCATGGTCGATGTCTCCTTATGGTGTTATGCCGGGGACATTCCCGGTCCGAATCATCTTGTCGAAGCGTTGCCCCGCCATTTGCCGAGCAGCAGCCCCGGACTGCATCCGCTTGAGGAGTTGGTCGTTGGGGTTGGTATGGACGATGATCCCCTGCCCCGCGTAGCGGTCCCCCATCTCCTGCAAGGCGGTCGTCACGCCGGATTCCATGGCCCGTTGATGGGCCTCGCGCTGCCGGCGGAGGCGCAGATAGCGGTCCTTCTGCATCCGCATGAGGATGACGTCGCCGAGGCGGCGTGTGGTATCGGCGGCCATGCCCCGGAGTTCGAGGGCCTCCGGCATGTCCCCCTGGACGACTTCCCAGCCCTCAGTGAGCTTGTACTTGATGTAGCGACCGTGAAAGGCCGACTGGACCCAGCAATACTCAAACTCCGGCTGGGCATTCGAGACTTCCAGCTCGTTGAAGTGCTGCGCGAGTTCGTTCTCGACCTCGAAGGTGCGCGGGTCGATCGTGCCGACGTCGGCATTGGCGGCCTCCGCAGCCTGCGCAAGGGGCTCGGCGCGCTCTTTCAGCACCTCGCGCCGGGCGTCTCCTGGGGGCGGGAGCGCCTCTACACCGGGTCCTACGGGGATCGTCTGTGCCATGCTTCCCTCCGTCGCCCGGGGGGAAGCGACTGCTCGATGTTGCGACCGAGAAGGCTGTCGCCTACCTGTACGCCGCCGTCTTGGTCATGTATTCCTGCCAGGACTGGTAGCCCATCCGTTTCGCCAGATCGTCTTCCGTCATGCCGCGAAACGCCAAGGCCGCCTCCGCCGTCTCGCCGCCGAGATCGTAGGCCGTGGGCACCTTGGTCGTGTCCCGTCCCACTTCGCGTCCACTGCGCGAGCGCCCGGCGAGTGCCTCGGGACGTTCCTCTGCGGCGGGCTTACGGAGCGCGGCTTCCTGGGCTTCGGCGGTGAGTTCGTCGATGTGCTGCCCCACGATGGCGTTGTGCGCGTAGGCATAGACGCCCGGACGCATCTTGATCTGCGGAGGGAGGGCATCGACCATCGCGTCGATGTCTTTCTTGAAGCGCTCGTAGTACTTGAGACTGACGACTTCACTCCGCTTGTTCAGCTGGGAGAACTGATCCATCCCGGTGGCTTCGAGTTGGTTCACCCGAGCCGCGTAGCGTGCTTCCTGCTGGGCGTCCCACCGCTCGACGGTGGCCAGATCCCCCTGCTGGATGGCTTCGACGTACTGGGCGCGTGTCACCTGCCCCGCCGGATCGGGGGTGGGCACCGGCTCCCGTTGACGGGAGAGCGTCGTGTCCATCGTCTGCCGCATCCCGGTCAAGGCCTCGGTCAACGCCGACATGGACCCCTGCATGGTCGTCTGGAACTGGCGAAACTCCTCGGCGGGGACGAACTGGGGGGCTGTCGGCTCCGACTCGTTCGGATTGGGCTCGTCAGGCTCCCCGTCAGCCCCGCCCGCGATGAACGGAAGCCTACGTAGGGCGCTTGCTTTGTATAGACCGGAGTTTGGCATACACACGCTCCTCTTGCTGGCTCATTGTGACGAATTTGAGCACCGCGTCAAGTGATTTCTTCTGCCCCCGGGCCTCCAAAGTCGCCTCCCAGGTCATCGCCGCATCCTGGTCCCGCTGACATTGGGCCTTCCGGGCTTCCAGCCACGCGATGAAATCCGCCTCAGCCCCTTCATCCTGCCCCAACCACTCACGCCATCGGCTCCCCGCCATTGGGCCCTCCTGGAGGTTGATTCTGCCCCATCCCGAGGGCTAACCCGCCGACCATATTGGATAATCCGACGAGGCCGTCTCGGCTCAACCCGTCGATGGAATCCAGTTCTTCTTCCACATGAATGATGAACGCCTCGGGATCACGGATCGTGTCGAACGTCCGAATCGTCCGGTCGATGATCTCCCCGGCTGCCGCCGCCACCTTCCGGGCGACGTCGCGCACCTGCGGCGGTGTCTGAGGGTTGGCGGCGATGGCGACCAACTGGATCGTCTTGTCGTAATACTGCGCCAAGATATTGACCAGCATGAGCGCGTTCTGGCGATCCGCGTCCCGGTTGACCGAGGCGCTGCTCGCGGTCATTTCAACCGACACCGCCTCATCGAACTCAGGATCGCGCAAGAGCGCAATGACGAGCGCCCCATCCTCGGCCCCGATGACGCGCTGAATGTGCTTCTCGACGTCCTTGTCCCCCGCCAAGAGCCGTTCCTGGTAACGGTAGAGACATTGACGGACCGCTCCGGCTGCTGCGAACCGTACCGAGTCGAAGGCCGGGGTAAACCGGCGATTCACTTGCTGCAACATGCTCAGCGCCGTGATCCCCGGCGTCCGCGAGCCGAGCACCGCCGAGGGGCGCGGGGTGGACATATCGTTGATCCCGATGCGCCGTTCCGCGAGCGAAATCGTGATCGCTTCGGCGGCGGGGGCACTGGGGTAGACGTCTGCCATCTGTTCGGGTTTCAGGTCATCCGGGTCCTGCATGAACTGCACCTTGCCGGGCCAGACCTTCATGGTATCCGGCACGGACCCCTCACGCGCCTTCCAGAACCGGGCATTCGCCAGGAACATGTTGAGCGTGCGGAAGTTGTGGATGTCGGAGGTTTCTTCCTGATAGGGCCGGACCATGTCGATGACCCCGATCCCGTAGAAGAGATGGGCGCGGCGCTGATAGTGCATCGCCTCAATCGGGCGAGTATCGTAGCCGTTCCAATCCACGCGCAAAATCGACTGCGAGGTGCGATCCCACGCCACGACGAGATCCTCGTCAAACCCATCCCCGTCGATGTCGAAGTAGAGGTAGAGTTCAAGGATTTCCGCGAGTTCCGTGATCTGCTGCGAGGAGGAGGTCCGCCCGAGCTGCTCCCGGCGGGATTTGGTCCATCCGATCGCCCCGACGGGGATGACGCCCGTGATGTCCCATTTCTTGGCCTTCGCCTTGTCCCGCAGTTCCGAAAACAGATACCACCAGCGCAACCCGACCCAGCGGGCGACCTGTAAATCATCCGCGGCGCCGCCGGGGAGAATCAAGTCCTCAATCGGATGGGTGAGAATCCGGGGCGCCCGCGAGGTGATCTTCTTGACCTTGGTTTTCTTCTGATGCTCCACGAACGGGATGTAGAGAGACCCCGTCCCCAACTGCACGTCGTCAAGGACCGACTGTTCGATCGCTGACCGGAGTGCCCACTCGTTGGCCGCGCCCCAGTTGATGAAGGCTTGGAGGGCCTTCGCGGCCTGGAGACTCGTCCGGCCATGCACCGCCCGCACGGTGAGTGTTGGCACCACGGTGAAGACGAGATCAATCACCTGGGCATAGATGGCGTCCGCGGCGATAGCCCCGAGCGTGATCTCCGTGTTCGGCGCGTTTTCCACCGGAATGTTGCGGACAATGTTTTTGGGGATGCCCTCGTAGAGCCGCAGATTCTCCCGCCACACGGCTTCCTGCGGGTTCCGAGCGGCTAAGGCCGCCTCGACTTCTTCGAGCAGATAGGCATGAAGTGCCCCCTTCCGCTCTTCCGAGATGTCGAGATCGACTTGGCGAGGATGCCGCTCAACGAGGCGCATGGAGCCTCATGGCGTCGAGCCGATGGCAAGGCCACGCACGCTGGCGATGACGGAGGCGGCCTGATTCAGGTTGACGGTCGCGTTGGTGGTGGCGCCCGCGTTGATCGTGCTATCAATGATGAGGAGCAGGCCCCCCGCCTTGAGCAACACCCCGGCATCCGTCTGGCCATCCAAGCGGATCGTCACGTCCTGATCGGCCCGGACGAGCAGCCCCTGCATCGTCGTGATCGCGCTCGTCGGCAAGGCTGTGAAGGTGGTCCCGTTACCATCCCCGACCTTCGTCGTGGGGTTGAAGGCCTGCACTTCATCCGCCACGACGCGGCGCACATAGGGGAAACCCGGCACCGGCTGGCCATCCACCTCGACGAGCACTGTGACTTTGAGCGCAGGCATTAGCGGGGCCTCGTGGTCGTATTGACGATGTACAAACAGAGCAACGGCACGATGAGCACAACGACGCCCAGGAGCACATCCCACACAAAGACGCTCATCACGTCACCTGATAGCCGAGGACGTCGATGTCCAGGGCGTTGGTTGTGAGATTGGTGGTGTTCGTCCAGAGATAGAACACCTGCTGTCCCACGTTCGGCAGTTGCACCGTGCCCCGGGTCGAGTTCCATTGGGCCGAGGCGGACACCTGGATGCGCGAGGTCATATAGTCTTTGGCGGTGATGTACCGGATCTTGGCGATGGTATCCACAGCCCCCCCATTACCCAAGCCCCGGGCCTGCACGTTGAGCAGGATCTGTGTCGCGTTCGCGGGCACGCTCGCGGAGAGCGCCACGGTCGTTTCCGTGGTCGCCGCCCCCGCAGCCAGGGCCACCACGGCGGTTTCGTACATCGCCCAGTCACCGTAGAGGCGCGTCGAGACGAGTTGCGAGCTGCCATCGAAGCGCACGGCCCCGGCGTAGGCCCACATCGTGTAGCCCGTGGGCAAGGTCGGCCCCGTGGGCGGGGCGACGGCGCTGGAGAGTGAGGCCAGGGTCGTGCCGTTCCAGATCCAGTAGAAATGGACGAACGTGGAGACCGTGAAGGCGGCGGCTTGATCCCGGCCGTTGATGATGGGGCCAGCCGTCGTCACGGTGTTCGTGAGACTGCCGGGATTATGCTGCACGGATTGGGTATTCGTACTCGACCGGAGGACCACGGCATCCGCGGCGAGATGGAACGTGGCGACGGTCGCCACGAAGGAGCGGTTGCCCCGCACGGCCCAGGTATTCGTCCCGGCACCACCGGAGACAATGATCTGAAAGAAATTGGGCTCCCAGGCGACCGTGACGCCACCGGCCCCGACCACGGTTGCGGGGACCATGCCGGTGCCGTCGGAGGCCATGATCGTGCCTGCGGGTAAACCGACAAGCGTTTGCGCCATCCCGCCCTGGGCTAAACTCAACGCAAAGCGCACCCGCGTGTCGGTGGAACTGGTGACGTTGCCCCCAGAAGTCACAACCGTGGCGATCCGAATGGCCCCGGCTGGCAAGGCCGGCGCGGAGCCCCCGGTGCCGACGAGATAGTGCGTGCCCGCGACGCGGGTGTAGCCGGTGAGATTCCCGGTCGTCTCGGCATTGGCGATGACGTAGTTGTTCTGGCCATTCGCAAAAGTGACCGACCCGCTCTCAGTGAGATAGAACCCGTTGGCGTAAGCGGTCAAGGCCGTGGGCGTGTGCGTGAGTCCAGAAGCGACGGGAAAGACGCCGCCGCTCACCACGAAATCGGTGAACATGTCCCGATACCGCTCGGCGTCCTCCTCCGCGAGGAAGGTTTGCAGATCCGTCAGGAACGCGGCGGATGCCGAAGGGATCGTACTGTGCGTCTGGGTGGTGACGGGCATTTAGCCGAACGCGCCCTTGTTCCCAGCACCCCGGCGATTCTGGCCTGGAATATCCCGCGGCTTCCGCACGGACGCGATCATTCCGGCCCGGGCAGAGGTGGCGAACGTGACGCCGGCCTTGAGATGCCCAGTACCGGCTTTGGCGTTGTCCTTGATTGCGGCCATGGGGTCTCTCCTATTGAAATTCGATGTAGAGCTTTCCGCTGGCCAGGGTCGGCACGACTAACCCAATCCAGGGTCCCGGCCCAGAGCGCGAGAGCAGGTTGTCCGATTCGACATAGTTCGCGCCAGAGGCGACGGAGGCCCACTTCACCTTCCCTGCGGCATCCGTGACCACGGCCGTGTGGCCCGCCGTCGTCGCCCCGACCCAGCGGATGCCCTTGACCGAGACGGGATCTGTCGTCAGCACCGTGGAGGCGGCGGTGTCCACGATCCATTCCGTCGATTGATAGGCGTTGGCCATCAGCCCCTCCCCACCATCTCGCGGAACACGCCGAGCTGGTTTTCCGCGGCCGCGATCTGTCCAGCGAGCGCCTCCAACCGCCCACGCTGGGTCCGCTCCTCCGCCTCCATGTCGGCCACCCGTGCCGCGTGGGCCGTTTGCGTCGCCGCCAGCATCTCGGCCATCTCCTGCTCGTGGATGGCGAAGGCTTCCCGGGCTTTTCGGCTGGCCGCCGACACCTTCGCCGCCTCGTCCGTAGCGCGCTGCGTCAAGGTCGCCACGGTGTGCGCGTAGGTGGCCTGCGCGGTGTCGATCTTCCCGTTGACGGTATCCAGTTCCGCTTGCGCGAGGTCGATGGTCGCCGCGATGCGGTCCAGGGTGGCCTTGGCTGAGGGGATAGCCGACTCGATGGTGGCCACCCGCTCCAGGATCGGCTTGATCTTCGTGAACACTTCGAACGAGGCCGAGAGGTTCGTGAGATCCCGCAGGGCGTCGCTGTACGGCGTGAGGCTCTCCAGGTCGTCGTCAGGCATGGGTGGTCTCCTCCCCGTGACAATGCGCTACATCGACGCAGGCTGTCAAGAACTGCTCCGATGCCATCCCCCGAGCGACCGCCGCCACAGGCGCTGTTCAGTCGGAACTGCTCCACCCCCACTCTGCCGCGTCCGGTCCCACACGAACAACTGCCCATGGACCCCCCCGAAACGTCCATAGAGGAGCCACGGATGACGGGGCAAGGATTGGGACGGCGCGGTTGCCCCTTTACCACGCGAGGACCAGAGCCGCGCTGGCTGGATGTAGTAAAGCGGATGGATATGCCCAGCCCCGCCCCGCTGCGAAAGAATGCCGCTCATGCGCGGTCACCTACGGGTCCGGCACAATCGTCACGAAGAGATCGTCACAGCCCGCCGCCGTGGCCCGGAGCGTAATGACCCGCCCATTGAGATCCCCCGCGCCGAAGTCCACGGCGTAGATGCCAAAGGCAATCTCCGTCACCGCCGAGAGCGTCCCTGCCGCGAAGGCCCCATCATCAATTGATCGCGTCACGGTCACTGTCTTACCAGTCACCGGATTGTGATTGGTCGAATCCGTCATCAGGAATTCAAAACCGATGAGCGTCGCATTCTTCTTGATGCCGGAGCTAATGGACACCGCCGCCGTCACGCTCCCCACGCTGCCGGAGAGGTTGCCGGTGATATTGCCGACAATATCCATCGTCTGGTTCGGTAGATTGATGGCCGTGAGCCCAGCCCCCGCCACGCCGATTTCGGCGGTGTCGGTCTCGATGTCTGCTTCCTTGTCCCGGATAGCTTCCAGTGAATCCGTCGTCTGATCGTAGGTGAACGACCCAGCGGTCTTACTCAACATCTCATGAACCACGCTGCCCACCGTGGGCGGGGCAGCGCCGTCAATGTCCGAATCTGCCGCGAGGATCTCATCGAGGCGGGCATCCGCTATGGCCGTGTCCACTTCCGCATTCACATCAAGCTTGGCCTGGGCACTAAGTCCCGCACGCTCGATGGAGAAGGACGCCAGCACCGCATTGACGGTTTTGGTGTCCACCACGGCACCGACGATGGCCACTTGGTACTCATTGCCGGCGGCGTAGAAGCCCGCATCCGTGTTGTCGGAGAGGTCGATGTAGACGGAGTGCATCCCGGTGGCGTCGAAGTCTTCGAGTTGGGTCACGCCAGCGAGCGAACTGCGTTCCGTGGCCCAGGTCGCGGCGGTGGCGTGCGCCTTGAAAATCTTGAGCGTGCCGTCCGTCGAGCGCGTGATGCTGGCCCCGGTCTGGTCGTTCGTATTCCAAAGGAGCGCCACCTTGCCGTTGACTGGGAAATCGCCGAGATGCTTCATGCGGAGACCAGCTTTCCACCTACGAGAGATTTATTTAGAATGTTGTAGCCGACGAGTGGTCCGGCGGTGTTCGCCCCCGCCGGCACGAAGTACCGCCGCCGGAGGATGGGGCGGAGGAAGGCGTAGGGTTCTTGTGACGTCCAATACATCTGTTCGTCGGACAAGGCATGGTCATATAGGAAGACGTGATAAATGTCTCCGTCAAAATAGAATCCGGCGCTACCATACCGGCCGATGTCAAATGTGTTCGTATTCACGAGCGACTGCGTGCCTGTGTAGGCGAATGAGGCATCAAATGTGCCATCTACATAGTACCGAAGCGTGAGCCCGTTATAACTACCGGCGATCGTATGTACCAATCCATCGCCCGTGACATCGGTCACGAATCCAGAGTTGTGCCACGCCCCATCATAAAATGCGTACCCATTGGATGAGGCACCGATCAGACTCAATCGCCACGGGACGTTTGATCCATTGAAATTCACCGAGGCGATCGTCTGATTACTAGCCCCGCGGTTGCATATGCGACTCACGACGGACGTGGTCGCCTGCTGCAAATACGCGGGCTTGGGCGCGGCAAAGTATTTCCCGCCCGTCGTCGAAAACGTCGCGGTCATCCCGCCGGGTCCAGGCGTCCACGCAATCCCCCCGACCGGCGCAGCGGCCAATCCACGAGTCACGTCGATCGTTGGGCCTCCGCCTTCATTCAAGAGCCACGCCGCGAGGAGACCCTGCGCAAGGCGATGCCCCCAGTCGATCTCCGCCGCGCCGAACGGCGGCTTGACGCGGGGGTCGGGCCAGAGGAGCGAGCGCGGCATTACTGGAGTTCTCCGGTATGGTATAGTAGGGCATGAAAACGAAACCGGTCAGTGGGTTCCCGGGCTACTGGATTACGGATACCGGCCGAGTCCTGAGCGGCATGGAACAACGAAGTCCTGGTGGGCATGCGAACGGATTTCGAACAATAATCCACCGAAATCCTATTCGAGAACTCAAGCAAACGCTGACGAATCGGTACTTCGTCGTCGGCCTTCATCGAGAAAACACAGTCGTCTTGCGGCGGACACACCATCTTGTCCTTGAGACTTTCGTTGGGCCGCGCCCGAAGAATTATCTTGGGCGGCATCTCGACGGTAACACCGCCAACAATACGCTCGCAAACCTTGCGTGGTCCACCCATAGTGAGAACGCATTGGACCGTCGGCGACACGGCACTTGGACGAAGACACGCACCGATATGCGGAAGTTGACGGATCGGCAGTTCGTAGCCATTAGAAACTCGGCCTGAGGAGTCGGAACCGCAGAACTCATCGCGAAACACTATGGAATCTCCACTTCGCATGTCTATGCGATCCGTAATGGCAGTAGACTGCGGCACGAGATCACTGAAGCTCATCTGCCTGGCTGAACAGCGTCACGGTCGAGCCCGTCGCCGGGAACGCCTGCCCAGAGGAATTTTTCAAGATGAACTTGACCTTGCACCCCGGGAGGGTGAAGATGTTGGAGGAACGGATCTGCGCCGCCGTGGTGTCGATCAGGCTGATGACGGCCACGAGCTTGTCCGCGCGGGCGTCGTTGTCCGAGTCAAGCGTGTCGTAGTTCGTCCCGTCCACGGCCCTGATCGCATACAAGGACACGAAGCCGGTGGCCGTTGGCGCAGACACGAAGTCCACCGCCACCACCGCCTGGAAGAACTGCCGGAGATCGGTTGAATTGTCGTACTCGGTGCCCGCCACCGACCACGCGCCATCCGCAAGGGCGTTCAGTTCCGTGGTCAGGACGGTGCCTTCGCTGGTCGGGGCGGCATCCCAGAGGACAATGTTAGCGATGGCTATCTCCTCCTATGGGGTGTAGAATCTGACCATGATCGAAACGTGGCACGAGATTCCACTGCCAGGCTACGACCACCTCTATGAGGCCAGCGACTGCGGCAGAGTCCGTAGCCGAGACCGTATAGACCGCTTCATGCGTCTCCATAGGGGCGTTGTGTTTACTCCGTTCCGTAGCCCAACCGGCTATCTCCAAGTGACCTTGAGCAACAACGGTCGGCAGTGGACATTCACCATTCACGATTTGATTGCACGTACATGGTTGGGAGAACGACCCAAGGGTTACGAGGTGAACCACCTGAATGGTGACAAGGTGGACAACCGAGCGGAGAACCTCGAATATGTCAGCCGCAGCGCGAATCAGCATCATCGCTACCACGTCCTTGGAAAGCGCGCGCCACATGGAGAAGCCCATTACGCTGCACGACTATCTGATGCTGACGTGACCGAGATTCGAAGACTGCGCGGCGTATGGCCACAGAGATTGATAGCCAGAGAGTTCCTGATTGACCCGTCCCATGTCAGCAAGATCCACTCCGGCGACCGTCGCATTTAGGCGCCCGGGATCAGGACGAAGGCGGCGCTCACGTCCACGCTCTCGATGGCCCCTTCGAAGGTCAGCGTGAAGGTGCCAGTGCCATCAAGGGCGAACAGGCGCTCCGCACGTGTCATCTTCCGCTTCGCGGCGGCTGCGAGCGCCGCGCGCATCGAGGTGCCAGTGCCTCCGCTGAAAATGTCGCTGAACCCATTTCGGATGTTGGCTAACGAGGGATTGACCGGCCCGATCATGAACATCATGCGGAAGGCGTCACGCTCCCCCTGGCTCCGGGCAATGAATGTCGTCCAGTTCATCACCGCGAGGGCGTCATTGAGCGAGAACGACGTGCGCCAGCAGTCGGCCAGCGTCGGATCGGGCGCGTTGTAATAGTTTCGCACCGCCACGTTGTCATTGGCCGCGCCAAGATAGAACTCGGCCAATTCGGGATGGGTTTGTATATCTGTCGCCAGGGTCACGATCTGCGCTGGTGTCAGGGCCACAGCACGCCTCCTTCCATGGGTTGTCTACATGGATCGCACGGCGCGGACCGCGAAGGCCCGCCCAGACTGGCTTTTCTTGCGACCCTTGGGAGCCGGTTTGGGCCTGCCCTCGCCCATCATGGGCATCATGGGCATGGCCTGCGGCATCCGGCCAGGGTGACGCGGGCCCTTACTTGCCCCGCGTGGCACGGTTGATGCCTCCGCCCATCGTCGGGTTCCCCTTCGCGCTCTTGACGGGCCCGCTCCGCATCGGGGTGCCGCTGCCAGAGCGTCCCTGCTGGTAGCTGTTCCGCTCCTTCGCACTCACCCGCGCCAGCCCTGCCAGATCCAGTTTCGAGGCCATGTCGGTGTCTCCTTGTGGTGAAAGGGCCCAGTTATCCGTCGCTGCGCGTCATCGTGACACCCTGCGTCGTCCAGGTCAAGCCTGGAATGTGGGTTAGGCGACCTGGCCCCGGGCGACCCGCTCGATATAGTCGGCCGGCGCCCCGGTTTCCCGGAGATAGGCGAGGCGTCTTTCCAGCTCCCCATCCTGTTGCCGGCGGATCTGGACCGCCGGGAGGAGCTTGACCGCAGAGGCCAAGGCATCCACTAGGTCGACGGTCGGTGCCATCGGGAAGTTGACCAGTTCCGACCGGAGTTCGAGGTGTTGGGGCTGAAGGAACAGCCGCCCGTTCCCGATCACAGGCTGGAGCACCGTGCGGATGCGCCAGGTCTTCTCCACGTTGGTCGGCTGGCGGACTTCCAGGATCGGCACCCGGCGCTCCCGGAACTTGGCTTCCCGCCCCACCATGTCGCCGTAGAGGGATTGCATGGCGTTGGACTCGATGCCGAAGGTCCGGGGGTGGAAGGTGTCGTTGACCTCGAACAGCTTAGCCGTCAACTGATCGGTCGAGCAGCGGGCGGCCCAGGCGAAGAGGACGAACACGCGGCCCCACGTGTCCTGCGCAACCACCACGATCGCGCTCCGGGCCCGGACGCGCTTCAGGGCGAGGCGCTTCCCAGCGGCGGGATCGCAGAACGCCACCCGGTAGGAGAGATCCCCCAAAGGCAGACGGGTCATTCAGATCGCCCGCAACCGGAAGCCCTGTCCGGGCTGATAGAGACTCTGCCACGAGTCGCGGGTCAAGACCGTCCCCACGGGCAGATCGGGTCGCGACGCTGGGGTATTGACCCGCTCGCCGATGGCCACGTCGCGCTCGTCCTCGGTGAACTGGATCATGTTGCCCACGATCGAGAACTCGCGAACCATCTCCATGTCGAAGTCCGTCAAGGCGGGATCGGAGCCGGAATTCATATAGAGCAACGAGAAGAGCACGCCGAACTCCCGTTGGAGCTGCGCGATCTTGTCGAGCGTAAAGGCCTCCGGCCAGATCGGGTCCCCGTCCTCGACGACGGCTTTCACGAGCCATTCCACGGTGGGATCGTTCTGCTGGATGTATTGGTAGAGATCCGCCACCCCCCACCGCGTGCCGATCAGGAACTCCAAACTCGACGGCTTGTTGATGAGCGCTCGGGAGGCGATATGCCAGTCGATGGCCTGCTGCATGACGAGGGGCGAATTGGCAGCGTCCAGCGTCACCAGGTCGTCCTTGATGAGGACCGAAGGGTGCGCGCCGGTCACGGCGGCCCCCACGCCCATCGCGCGAATCGAGGGATCTGACCATTCCTGGTTCCGGGGCACGATCATCTCGCGTTCGTTCCATTTCTTCGACTGCTTCCGGGGATTGTCCCAGACGCGATGGGGCCAGAGGGCGCGCAGCACCTCGTTCGTCTCGAAGGCGGATTCCACAACGCGCAGCGCGTCCGTCATGCGGGCTTCGGTTTCCCCGGTCATGATGATCCGCTGATCGGCGCCATCCTCGCCGGGAAAGTAGATATTCGCCTCTTTCGGCTGGATGAGAATGTGAATCGGGAGGCCGTGGGATACGATCGTCGTTTTGGCGTGCTCCCGCGGCAGCAGAATCGCCTTCCGCATCGGGGGCACGCGCTGGAGGAACTGGCAGACCGGGAGATGGAGGGATTCCGTAAGGAACGTCTTGCCGAGGACGCCTTTGTTGAAGGCGTAAAGCGAGCCTTCCATCTTCCGGCGCTGGGTGGCGATCCAGGCCCCTTCGGCACTGGCGGCACCCGCTTGGCGCGCCTGCCCGGTTTTCCGGTCGAGCAGGATTTCCGCTTTGGCCTTCCGGGCACGCGCGGCCTGCTCGGCGTTCACGGCGGTGTCGAGATCCAGGTGCCCGCCGGCCAGAACGTCCCGGGAAAGGCGGTCAGGATCGTGCCGAGGACGATCTTGGCGTGGCCCAAGGTATAGGCGAAATCCACCCGGTACACTCCCCCACCGGCCAGGACCTTGGCCCCCACGTCGTTTTCATCAAATCCCCGCACATCGACCATGGTGCCCGGGATGAAAAGACGGAGCCCGACGCCGGACCCCACGCTACTGGACGACAGGACCAGATCATACGGCGGCCCACCAGGGAGTGGCACGGGCACAGGTCCGGGCGGGGGCGCGGGTGCCGGCGGGGGCGCGGGAGGCGCCACAGGCGCACCAGGCCCGCCCCATCCGCCAAAGGGGTTGACAGGATA
>Ga0209751_10001689_pt1 | contig 22392 bp, 19 predicted proteins | sample RifCSP13_1_FD_184019 | JGI IMG/M metagenome (GOLD analysis project Ga0209751, IMG submission 184019) | Soil microbial communities from Rifle, Colorado - Rifle CSP2_sed 13_1 (SPAdes) (version 2) | ecosystem: Environmental > Terrestrial > Deep subsurface > Rock core/Sediment | place: Rifle...
CCCGCCCGCCAGCCTGGTCGACCAGGCTGGCCGCGACGCGCACCTCGCCACGCGGGACCGACTCATCGGCCAGGAGCTCGACCAGCGGTTTGGCGACCAGGATGTACTGGTGCCGCCGAGCACGTGCCAGCACCCCGTGCTCGAGGTCGTCCTGGAGGGAGGTGCGGTATGACGCGAAGACCGCGAAATCGGCCGGGTGGAGGTGGAGCTGGTAGCGGTTTGGCACCAGGGCGCCGTGCGCGCCAAACGACTTGGTCGTCTCCATCGCCCGCTCGATGCGGTGGGCCAGGGCCTCCGGTTGGAGGGCCGCGCCCAGCTTCCCCGCCGGCGCCTGGAAGAACCGCTCGAAGAACGCTTCCAGCCTGCTGAAGAATCCCACGGCGCCCGATGCTAGCACGCGACCGGCGCTCCGCCGGGTCTCGCCAACCGGGGTACCAACGGCGTATGGCGCGGTACGAAAGCCACCTTCGGACGCCTGACGCGGCGGTCCTATACTGGCCGCCCGATCATGACCGACGCGCTGTCCGAGTCCTTTTGCGAACGGTGCGGCACTCGCTACGAGTTCGCCGCCCCTGCCCGCCTTGGCCCCCTGCGCCGGACGCGGGGCCTGCTGTCGGGGCTGAAGACCTACCTGACCAGCCAGGAGGCGCTCGCCGACGCGGTGGGTGACGCAATGCGAGGCGAGACGGACGCCATCGCGGCGCGCCAGCTCACGGCCTTCCACGACACGTTCAACTTCTGCCTCACCTGCCGCCAGTACGCCTGCACCACGTGCTGGAACTCGGATGCCGGCCGGTGCCGAACCTGCGAGCCGATCCCGGGCCAGGCCGAAGTCGTTCGCGCGCCCGAGGCTGCGTACCGGGCCGAGGCGTTGACGGTCTCCGAGCCAGCCGCGGTGCCGGATGAGGGGGCCTGGCCGGTTGCCGACCTCAGCGAGCCCGCGCCGGAGCCCGTACCGGAGCCGATGCTGGCTGTTGCCGAGCCCGAGCCGCTGCCGGAGCCCACGCCGGTGGTCGAGCCCATGGAGGAGCCCGCCGTCGCGCCGATGTTGGCTGCCGCCGAACCGCGCGAGCCTGAGCCGGCCACGACCGAAGTAGCGGCGACTTCCGAGGAGGTCGTGGAGCCCCAGCCTGTCACCTTCGAGGTCGAGATCGAGGCCGAGACCGTGCCTGCGTCGACCCCGGAGCCGATGCCCGAGCCGCGACCCAGCCTGCCGCCCCCACCCGCGGTCGAGCGTCCCGAATTGGCCGCCCACCGCGCCAAGCTCGATCTGCTCGGCATCGGCGGGCACGATGCCGGAGCCGGGGCATCGGACCGACGGGTCCTGCCGTACCGCTCGCGGGGAGCCGCCGCCCACCCCGGCGAGGCGCCGGGCGTGGCCGCCCTGTCGACCGGCCCGGTCGTCAGCGTGTGGGATGCATCGGCGCGGGAGGTCAGCCAGGCGAGCGGCGCGAACGTGACGGCCTGCGGCAACTGCGCCCTGTCTCTATCGGTCAGCGCCCGGTTCTGCCGGCGCTGCGGCACGCCCCAGGCGCGCAGCGCCTGACGGGACGGCGGCTCAGCCGTCGCCGGACGCTGGCGGAGTCCCTCCGCTGGAGCCGGAGTCCCCCTTCGGAGGGGTAGGCGCGGCGCCGGCCACCGAGGTCGAGCTCGCGGGCCGTGAATCGTTGCGATAGAAGCCACTCCCCTTGAAGATGATGCCGGCCGGGTAGAGCATCCGGCGCAGTTCGCCGCCGCACGCGTCACAGGTCGTGGGACCCGGATCGGTCATGGAGTGCACCACTTCGGAGACGGCACCGCAGGCGCGGCAGGTGTAGTCATAGGTCGGCACGGCCCGCGCATGATGGCAGTCGCCGGGGGGCCCCGCAATCCGCGCCCGCGGGGCGCGGCACGCGTTCAGCTGGTGCCGGCTCTGGCCGTGACCGACGGGGGCCACCCACGGGCGCGTTCGGCCGGGGAGGTCGTTTCGGGGTGCAGCACCATCCGCGCCAGGCCATGCAGATCGGCGGCAATCCGTTCGCGGGGGAATCGGCTGATGACCGGGACGCCCTCGTTGCTGGCCAGCACCGCGCGGCGGCCATCGGAGACGACGGAGGCCGAGATGGGCATGCCGAGCGCCGCCACGATGTCGGTCGAGTCGATGCCGTGGTTCGCTCGGTTGACGACGACCCGCACCACGTCGCGCAGCCCGAGATCACCGGCCACCTTCAGGAACTGGGCGGCATTCCGGAGCGCCCCCACTTCGGGGGTCACGACCAGCAGGATCTCATTGGCCACGGTCAGCATCGCCAGGGTGCGGTCGTCGTAGCCCGGTTGGGTGTCGATCACGACGTGGGACGCGTGTCTCCGCGCCCACCGCGTTGCGGCCAGCAACAGATCGGCGCTGACGCGCTCAGCGTAGGCGGGGTCCCGACCCCAGGTCAGCACGCGCACGCCGTTTTCCGGGTGCGTCGCGGTCGCATGTTCGAAGGCAGCATCGGTCCACTGCTCGGGTGGCAGGTCAGCCAGGTCGGCGAGCCCCATGCGCACCGGGACCTCCAGGTAATCGGTCAGGTTCCCCACCCCGGCCGCGGCGTCGATGAGCAGGACCGATGCGCGGGTCTGTTCTCGGAGCGCGACGGCCAGGTTCACGGCCAGCATGGTCTTGCCCACCCCACCCTTGGGGGCGAAGACGGTGGTGACCCGCCCCTCCCCGATCGTCGTTCCGTCGCCGTCGGCGGCACTCGCCAGCGCACCCGGGTCGGGTGCAGTTCCGCCACGCCGAATGAGCATGGCCTGGAGTTGGGAGACCAGCATGCCGGGCGGGAGTGGCTTGAGGGCCACCTCCACGTGAGCGGCGCCTCCCGCGGCGAGGGCCCAGTCGGGTGTCTCCTCGCCCACCAGCAGCAGCAGCCCGGCGCCCCCGGCCTCGAGCCGGGTTCGAAGACCGGTGGCGGTCGCCGCCGGAAGGTCGGCGTCCAGCACGACCAGGTCGGCGGGCATCTCGTCGGTGAGCGTGAAGCCGGCGCGAGTCAGCGCTTCCCGGTGGGGATCGGAGCTCTCGCTCAGGGCGAGGAGGACGCTGGGTGCCTGGGTGGTGACCATCAGCACCAGCATCGGCGAGCGAGACGGGCCGGACAATGGGACTCGCGCCCACGCGGGGCGCGCCGAAGGTACTCCCGGGCCGACCTAGGCCCCGCGCGCCATGCGCATTCCGCACTTCGGGCAGTAGAACGCGCCGCCCACCCCGGCGTCGAACCCGCAGTGGCTGCACACGCGGCCCGCCTGCCCCGGCGTCGCGGCGGGACTCACCTCGGCGCGACCAAGGGCGAGGTCCGAGGCGAGCACCTGCTGGTAGAGCGAGTTCAGCAGGCGCTGCCCGATGCGCTCGGTATCGCCGCGCAGCCCCCGCCCGCCCCAGCCGACCACTGCCCGCACGATCAGCTCGCCGGAGAGCTCATCCCAGTGGCTGGCCAGGCCGCCGACGATGGCGGCATAGTCAGGCACCCCCGAGGTGTCCGTTTCGCCGTGCAGCAGCGCGCAGACGAAGGTGTCGACCGTCATGTCGAGGGTATCGGTGAGCTCCAGCACGGCGAGCGCGTGGCGCCCGATGGGGCTTGCGTCGCGTCGCGCGCGGACCCATTGCTCGAGCTCCGCGAAGCGCTCCACGGCCGGGGCCGCCTCACCGAACTCGACCGGCAGCGGCTCGATCACCTCCACCGGCGAGAGCGCCAGCGGGTCGACAAGGTGAGCCAGCACGGGAGTGACGTCCCCGCCCGGCTGCGCGCGCAGCCCATCGCTGGACCGCCCCTGGTAGGTCATCTTGAGCGTGAACTGGTGGGCCGATACCTCCTCCGCCAGCGGCGGTGCGGGAGGGGGAGGCGCGGCTGGCTTGCGACGACGCAGGAAGGACATGGCGCCGATCTTAGCAGCGGGTGGCCACCCGCCCGATCCCGCAGATCGTCCTAGTCGGTCGTGAGTTGGCGCCGCCGGTTCTCGAGCTCGGCGAGACGCTCTCGCTCTCGCGCAACCACCTCGGCCGGCGCCCGGCGCGAGAAGGGTCCGGCCAGCAGGCCGCGGAGCCGATCGATGGCCGCTCCCAGCTCCTGCTCGTGTGCGGTGCGACGCACGGCCCCCGCGGCCTCGGTCGCCGGGTCGACGGTCAGCCAGGCGACCCCCAGCGCGCCGCCGGCCACCAGCACCGGACGCGGGCCACGGTCGCCGACGGCCTTGACCTCGATCGGTCGGACGCGGGCGAGCGCCGCCAGCGAAGGCTGCTGCCCGGAGATGAGTCGGGAAGCATCGACGTCGACCGGGACCACCGCCAGGCCGATCCAGGCACCGGCCGGCACCCGCGCCTCGGTGCGCAGGTTGCGAATGTCACGCACCAAGTCGGCGATCACGCTGAAATCGTTCTCGCCCGACTGGTCGCGGGCCGCCCCCACCGGCCAGCGGGCGCGCATCAGCAGCGGCTCGCTCGCGGTCATCTCGGGCGCGGCCGCGGTGAGTGCCTCCCAGATCGCCTCGGTGACGAATGGAAGCAGCGGGTGGAGCAGGCGCAGCTGGACGGCGAGGCCGGCGGCCGCGGCCCGCCAGGTGCGGGCGCGCTCCCCGGCGCTGGCATCGGCCCGGCGCAGGTCGACCTTGGCCAGCTCCAGGAACCAGTCGCAGTAGTCGCTCCAGAACGTGTCGTAGGCCGCCGACGCATACCCGGCGAAGTCGAACGCGTCGAGGCTGGCCGTCGCGCGCTGCTGCGCGGCCGCCAGGCGTGAACCGATCCAGCGCTCGGCCAACGATGGCTCACCCTCGCTGGGCGGCAGCGATTCCGGGCGCGCGCCGACCACGAAGCGGGCCGCGTTCCACAGCTTGTTGGTGAGGTTGCGGCCGCCCTCCAGCTTGGCAGGCGTCATGCGCTGATCGCTCCCCGCGGCGATGGAGGAAATCAGTGCGAACCGCAGCGCGTCGGCGCCCATCTGGTCGATGACCTCGAGTGGGTCGAGGACATTGCCCTTGGTCTTGCTCATCTTGCTCCCGCCCTCGAGCCGGACCAGGCCGTGCAGGTAGACGGTGTGGAACGGCTCCACCCCGGTGCAGAACAGGCCGAGCATCATCATCCGCGCGACCCAGAAGAAGATGATGTCGTAGCCGGTCTCCATCACCGAGGTCGGATAGAAGCGTCGGAAGTCGGGCGTTTCGTCCGGCCAGCCCAGGGTCGAGAACGGCCACAGGCCGCTGCTGAACCAGGTATCGAAGATGTCGGTCTCCTGGCGCAGCTCGGCGGCAGGTCGGCCGCACGTCGAGCAGGCATCGGGGCCGCCTTCCGCGTCGCTGATCGTGACGTGGCCGTCGGGGCAGAACCAGGCCGGGATTCGATGCCCCCACCACAGCTGGCGGCCGACCGCCCAGTCGTGGATGTTCTCCATCCAGTGGGCGAAGACCTTCTCGAAGCGCTGGGGCGCGATCCGGGTGCGCCCCTCCCGGACCGAGGCCAGCGCCTGCGCGGCGAGCGACTCCATCCGGATGAACCACTGCACGCTCAGGCGGGGCTCGATCACGGTCCCGCACCGATCGCAGTGGCCCACCGCCATCGGGTGCGGGCGCTCGGCCTCCAGGTCGCCGGCCGCGCGCAGGCGGGTCAGGATCGCCTGCCGTGCCTCGTAGCGGTCCATGCCCGCGAACTCGCCGCCGGCCTCGGTGACGCGCGCCTCCTCGTCTAGGACGGAGATCGCGGCCAGTCCATGGCGCTGGCCGGTGGCGTAGTCCTCCGGATCATGGGCAGGCGTGATCTTCACCGCGCCGGTTCCGAAGTCGCGCTCCACCACCGGGTCGGCAACGATCGGCAGTCGGCGGCCGAGGAAGGGCAGGATCGCCTCGCGGCCGACCAGCGCCGCGTAGCGCTCGTCGTCGGGGTGGACGGCCACGCCGGTGTCGCCCAGGATGGTCTCCGGACGGGTGGTGGCGACGCTGATCCAGGCGTCGGGATCCGCGGAGCCGTCGGGTCGCGCGAGGTGATAGCGCAGCGTCCAGAGGATGCCGGTCTCCTCGCGATGGACGTTCTCCAGATCGCTGATCGTGGTGCGGCAACGCGGGCACCAGTTCACGAGCGCCTCGCCGCGGTACACGAGGCCCGCATCGTCCAGTCGCTTGAAGGCGGTGCGGACCGCGCGCGCGCTCATCGGGTCCATCGTGAACAGGTTGCGGGTCCAGTCGGCCGACGCGCCCATGCGCCGCATCTGGAGCCCGATCGCGTCGCGCGTCTCGTCCATGAAGCGCCACATCCGCTCCAGGTAACGCTCCCGCCCGAGCGAGGCCCGGCTCTCCCCCTCCTCGGCGATGACCCGGTCCAGCACGAACTGGGCCGCGATGCTGGCGTGGTCGACCCCCGGCAGCCACAGCGTGTCGTCGCCGCGCATGCGGTGGTAGCGCGTCAGGATGTCCTCAAGGGTCACGAACAGGGCGTGGCCGGTGTGGAGCGACCCGGTGACGTTGGGGGGCGGCATGGTGATCACGAACCGCTCCGCGCCGGCAGGCGGCGTAGCGGCCGGGGTGAAGGCCCCGCTCGCCATCCAGCGCGCGTAGATCACGGCCTCGTGCGCCGCAGGGTCGTACGCCGGCGCCAGGCCTCGGTCCTGCTCCTTCATCCGGCAACCCTCCATCAATGACAGCGACCCGCTCGTCGAAGGACGAACGGGTCGTGGTACCACCTTCGTTTCGCGATCGGTGTAGACCGATTCGCGCTTGCGGCCGCGCTATCGGGCGGCGCCCGGCCGGCTCGCGTGCGACCTTCTCCCTCGCGCTCCGCGATGGGCTTGCAGCCGGGGCCCATCGTCTCTGGTTCGGTCGCTAGGGGTACTCCTCACGGTCAACGCCGTGCGGCGAGTCTAGCACGGCGCCGCCGCAGCGCCCGCCGGTCAGGGAATCGGGCCCAGCGCGACGCGCAGCGACCCGTTCTCACCCTCCACCCGGGCGCCGCGCAGGCCGAGCCCGCCCAGCGCGCTGCGCAGGTCGAGCCCCGGCTCGTGCTCGGCGGTGAGCACGAACTCGCCGGCCTCGCCGAGGCCGAGGGACACCGGGCCGACGCCCGGCACGCGCTCGAGCGCCTGCTTGACCGAAGTCACCGCTCCGAAGCTGTCGTGGCCGGCCACCGCGATGCTGGTGGTCACGCTTCCACCTTCGGTCGTCGCCCGCGTGTCCGCCCGGTCCGCGTCGTCGCTCGGTCGCAGCTGCGGTGCAACCGGCAGGCGGCTTGCCGCCGCCACGAAGGCGGCCGGGTCATCGATCCCTTCGAGCTCGCTGAAGAACCGGCCCAGCAGGGTCTCGTACTCTGCCAGCCGCGCCTGGATGGCCAGGATTCGGCGCTGGGTACCCTCTCGCTGCTGGGCCTCGCTGCGCAGGCGGGTCTCCTCGTGCTCGGCCAGGCGCTGATCCACCTCGGCCCGCAGGCGGGAGAGCTCCGTCTCGTGCCAGGTCGCGATCGCCGCGGCCTCTTCGTCGGTGCGTCGCTGCAGCTCCTCGCCCTCGCTGGCCGAGCGATGGCGGGCCTCCTCCACCAGCCGAGCGGCATCCGCGCGGGCGGCGGTCAGGGCGGTCGTCCGCGAGCGCTCGGCTGCCTCACGCATGGCCTCCAGGAGGCGAACCAGGAAGTCGTCAGCCGCGACGCGCGGGGGTTCGGCGGAAGACATCGAAGCGGTGCCCTCGCGCCGTTCGGCGACTGCTCAGGCGGACTCTTCGCCGCGCAGCGCGGCCCGCGCCCGCGGCCCACGCCGGCGAGGCTCGGCCTCATCGGTCTCGGTCAGCAGCATGGGCGGCTTCCCGTGTTCGATCGTCTCGGCGGTGATGACCACCTTGCGGACATCGGTGCGCTCGGGGATGTCGTACATCACGTCGAGCAGAGCCTCTTCCACGATCGTGCGCAGCGCGCGCGCACCGGTCTTGCGGCCGAGCGCCAGCTTGGCGGTCATCTCAAGCGCCTCGGGGGTGAAGACCAACTCGACGCGGTCCAGCGACAGGAATTTCTCGAACTGGCGGGTCACCGCGTTGCGCGGCTCGGTGAGCACCTTCATCAGGTCCTCGTGGGAGAGCGGGTTGAGGCTGACGATCACCGGCAGGCGGCCCACGAACTCGGGGATCAGGCCGTACTTGAGCAGGTCCTCGGGCATCAGCTGCTCGAGCAACCGGCGGCGGTCGTCACGGCTGCTCTGGGCCTGCGAGCCAAAGCCGATTCCCCGGCGTCCGACCCGCTCCTCGACGATCTTCTCGAGCCCCTCGAATGCGCCGCCGCACACGAACAGGATGTTGCTGGTGTCGATCTGGATGAAGTCCTGGTGGGGGTGCTTGCGACCGCCCTGCGGCGGGACGTTGGCGACCGTCCCTTCCAGGATCTTGAGCAGCGCCTGCTGCACGCCCTCGCCCGAGACGTCCCGCGTGATCGAGGGGTTGTCAGTCTTGCGCGCGATCTTGTCGATCTCGTCGATGTACACGATCCCGCGCTGCGCCCGCGGCACGTCGAAGTCGGCGGCCTGGATCAGGCGCAGCAGGATGTTCTCGACGTCCTCGCCGACGTAGCCGGCCTCGGTCAGGCTGGTGGCGTCCGCGATACAGAATGGGACGTCCAGCGCCCGCGCCAGCGTCTGCGCCAGCAGCGTCTTGCCCGAGCCGGTGGGTCCGACCAGCAGGACGTTGCTCTTGCCGAGCTCGACGTCATCGACCGCGGAGCCGGCGTTCACCCGCTTGTAGTGGTTGTAGACCGCCACCGAGAGGACCTTCTTGGCCTGCTCCTGGCTGATCACGTACTCGTCGAGCTTCTCCTTGATCCGGCGCGGCGCGGGCACGCTGGGGGGCGCGGTCCGGACCCGAGGGGCCTCGGCCATCTCTTCGTCGATGATCTCCTGGCACAGGTTGATGCACTCGTCGCAGATGTACACGCCCTGTCCGGCGATCAGCTTGCGCACCTGCTCCTGGCTCTTGCCGCAGAACGAGCAGCGGTACGGGACCTTGGTCTTGGTGGTCATCGGTCGGCTGCTCCGAGCTCCCTGGGGCCGGGTCGAGGGGGACGCGGCCGCAGGATAGCACGCGCCTCCCCGATTCCCACCCGATGGGTGCCTCGAGTCACCGGCTTTCCGCACGCGGGCTGCCGCCGCTCCGCCCATCCGATCGAGGCTGTGGCGCCGATTTCCGGTGCCTGTGTGCACATGGCCGAGTGCTGGCGAAGGCTTGCTTTCTGGCCAAACGGTCGCCCGGGGAACGTTAGGACAGCTCGTGGCTTTCAAGGAGACAGCGCCGGGGTACGTCTGAGCGTGGGGTGGGAGGTTGGGGGCGCTGCGCGGTGCAGAAGGTCGCCTAACGTTCCCCCCAGGACCATATGGCCAAGAAGTGCGGAAATAGCGTCGGCGCAGGGCCGAGGGCTGAGCTACTTCTTCTTGGCGTCCTCGGCGGCGGCTTCGGCGGCGGTCGGGACCTTACCGCCCGCCGCCTGGGCCAGGCTGATCAGCGAGGCGTTGCGGCCGGCGAAGACCTCGTCGATGATCCCGTAGGCCTTGGCCTCCTCGGCACTCAGGTAGTAGTCGCGCTCGGAGTCCTTCTTGACCTTCTCGTAGGCCTGCCCGGTGTGCGTGGCGAGGATGTTGGTGATCCGCTCGGTCAGGTGCATCACCTCGCGGACCTGGATCTCGACGTCGGGAGTATTGCCCCGGAACCCCGCCGAACCCTGATGGATCATGATCCGGCTGTTCGGCAGGGCGAAGCGCTTGCCCTTGGCGCCGGCGGACAACAGCACCGATGCCATGCTCGCCGCCTGCCCGATGCAGATGGTGCTGACCGGCGCCTTGAGGTACTGCATCGTGTCGTAGATCGCCAGGCCGGCCGTCACCACGCCCCCCGGTGAGTTGACGTACAGGCTGATGTCCTTCTCGCTGTCCTCGCTCTCGAGGAACAGGAGCTGGGCGATGATCAGGTTGGCGACGTGATCCTCGATCACATCGCCCAGGAAGATGATCCGCTCCTTGAGCAGCCGCGAGTAGATGTCGAAGGCGCGCTCGCCTCGGGCGCTCGACTCGATGACCATCGGGACCAGCATGCGTCTACTCCGATTCGGTGGCTGGGGCGGTGCTGACGCCGGTGGCGCGGTCGATCAGCGTCTCGACCAGTGTACGGTTGCGGAGGGTCATGCGCAGGTACGCGCGACCGCGACGCGAGGACAGGTACTCGAGCAGCCGCGGCTCTTCCGGGTACCGCGCCAGCTGATCCGCGACCTCGGCGTCGATCTCGGCGTCGGTGGCATCGATCCCCTCCTTCTCCGCGATCGCGGACAGGACCAGGAGCGACTTCACGCGCCGCGATGCCGGCTCGCGCAGCTCGGTGGCGAGCTCCTCGGGCGTCTGGCGCGCCAGCTCGAGGTAGCGCTCCATCCCGATCCGCTGCGCGGACAGCCGGCTGCGCAACTCATCGCGCATGATCTCGACCTCGTTGGCGATCATCACCTCGGGCAGCTCCACGCTGGCGTTGGCGGTGGCGAAGTCGATGATCCGGTCCGCGAAGCGGTGGCGCGACTCGGCCCCCTCCCGGCGCCCGAGGGCGTCGCGCAGCTCGGTCCGCAGCGCATCCAGGTCGGCGACCTCACCCACCGAGCGCGCGAACTCGTCGTCAAGCTCGGGGAACTGGCGCTCACGCAGGTCGAGCAGGGTCACCTCGAACTCGGCAGGCTTGCCGCGCAGCGCTTCGACCCGATAGTCGTCGGGGAAGGTCACCCCGAAGGTCTTCGTCTCGCCGATGGCCATCCCGACCAGCTGCTCCTCCCAGCCGGCGATCATCCGTCCCTCCCCGATCACGAGCGGAAGCCGGTCGGCCGAGCCGCCCTCGAAGGGCTTGCCATCCACCGATCCGACGAACTTGACCGAGGCCAGGTCACGAGGTGCGGCGGGCCGCCCGTCAACCGGATGCAGGGTGGACTGCTGGTCGCGCAGCTCCCCGATCACCGCGTCAACCTGCGCTTCGGTCACCGGCTCGCGCTCGATGCTGAACGGGTAATCGGTGTAGGCGCCCAGGGTCACCTCGGGCCGCACCGCCACGGTGGCGGTGAAGCGGACCCCGGCACCCTCGCTCACCGTGGCGGGGTCGATCTCCACCTCGGGCTGGTCGAGGGGGATGATGGTGGTCTGGTCCAGCGCGCTGTCGTAGCTGGCGTTGACCAGGTGATCGATCGCTTCGGCCAGCACCGAGCCGCGGCCCACCACCCGGTCGATCAGGTGGCGCGGCGCCTTGCCCGGGCGAAAGCCGGGGACCTTGGTGCGCTCCGCGAGGTGTCGGTACGCGGTGGCGAAATGACGGTCGACCTCGGCCGCCGGGACGTCGATCTCGAGGACCATCCTTGATCCGGGCGCGGGTCGGGTGGCGACGGTGACCAAGGCTTCTCCTGCGTGATGCTCGGCTGGTGGGCGAGGCGAGATTCGAACTCGCACGTCTTGCGACACCGGCTCCTAAAGCCGGCGCGTCTGCCGTTCCGCCACTCGCCCGGGGCGAGTCTACCCGGCCGGCTTGCGTCCGGCGTACGAGGCCGTGGCCGTCGGCTCCTTCGCCGGCGTGGGCGGCGGCGGCGAGTCGGGGCGCTCGTCGGTCAGGAAGCGCTCAACTGCCCGGCGGGCCAGCGCCGCGGAGAGGATCACCAGGCCTGCCTCGGCGGCGTTCCAGGCCGCGCGCCACGGCCCGGCCGGGCCCTCCACCATCTGCTTCGCCAGCGCGCGACGGCCCTTTCCGTGTCGCATTGGCGCGGCGCGGAAGTCGTGGAGCGCCTCGACCAGGTCGTCCCGATCCCGGCCGGCGGGGCCAGCCAGGACCTCGACCCAGGCCTGGAGGGCATCGGGGAGCTCGTCGTACGCGGCCTGCGCCGCCTCCGGCCGCAGGCTGCGGCGCAGGAGGCGAGCCACGCGGCGCGGGCCACCCAGCAGCAGGAAGGCGGCGGCGGCCGCGACCCCCACCACCGGCAGCGGGTTCTGGGCGATCCGGGCCCGCAGGTCGAGGGCGGAACGCAGGTCTGCCACCGTGGCGTCCAATTGGGCGCGCTGCGCGCCGATCTCTAGCCGCGTCTCAGCAATCGTTTCGCCCATGCCACCTCCTCCTTGACCGATGCGATCGTCTCCTCGGGCGGACCGACCTTGAAGTGCCGCATGCCGCGGTACCCCAGCAGCGCGGCCAGGACCAGCAACCCGGCGAGCACGATCAGGGCCGCCGCCCAATCCGGGAGCCCGGTGATGGCGGCCAGCAGGAGCACGATGCTCAGCACCAGGACCACGAACGCCGCCACCAGCAGGCTGACCGCCACCAGGACCAGCACGATGCCGCGCTTGGTCTCGGCCCACATCTCGCCCAGCTCCTGCGCGAGATGGCGCAGCTCCAGCCGCGCCAGCCCGATGAGCTCGCCAACGAAGCGGCGGGCGAGCGCGAAGGCGCTCGGTCGGGCATGCGGTGGCGGCGGGTCGGTCATCCGGCGTCGATTCTAGCAATGCATCCGGCGGCAGCCGACGGCGACCTCGGGTATCCTCCGCGCCGCATGGCCAGACGACGCACCGCCGGCATCCAGCGCCGATCCCGCGCCTCCGACGAAGCGCTCGCCCGCCGCGTCGGCGAATCGGGCGCCCGACCGATCGATGGTCGCCTGCTGGCCATCGGCGGCATCCTGGTCGTCGGGCTGGTGGTGCTCCTGGCGGTCTTCCTGTTCGGCAACTCGGGCGTGTCGAACCGGGTCGGTCAGCCGCAGATCAACGACGGACAGGCGCACGTGGCGGTCGGTGCCCCCGCCGGGCCGTACTCATCGGTGCCCGCCACATCGGGGCAGCACTGGGACAGCCCGGCCAACTGGGGCGTGTACACCGCTGCCGGCCCCGCCATCGAGCAGCAGGTGATCCACAACCTGGAGCACGGCGGGATCGTGGTCTGGTACCAGGCCGACCAGCTCGACGCGGCCGGGATCGAGGCGCTCGACAATTGGGCTCGCCAGCAGATCGCCACCGCGCGCTTCAAGGTGATCCTGTCGCCGTGGCTCGGCCAGGACTTCGGCCATGCCGTGGCGGCGACCTCGTGGACCTGGCTGCTGTACCTCGACGACGCCGACCTGGACCAGCTGCGCGCCTTCCTGGACGACCACTACCAGCAGGACGCGCCCGAGCCGTTCGGAGGCCCCGGCCAGCCGACCGGTTGACCCCCCTGACCGCCTCCGCCATCATTCGGAGCGGGCGGCTAGCTCAACGGTAGAGCAAGTGACTCTTAATCACTAGGTTCAGGGTTCGAATCCCTGGCCGCTCACCAACCACTCGCGAAACGAGCACGTAACCATGCCATTCGTGAAGGTGGGCGTCGTCGACGAGATGCTGCCCGGGAGCTCGAGGAAGTTCGAGCATGCCGGCCGCGCCATCCTCATCGTCAGTCTGGCTGGAACGTTCGCGGCGATCGACAGCGTCTGCCCACACCAGAAAGGCGATCTCTCGGCCGGCGCGATCGAGGACGCCACGGTCACCTGCCCGAAGCACGGATCCCGGTTCGACCTGCGAACCGGCCGCAACCTCCGCGGTGCCAAGATCCTCTTCCTGACGGTCCCCGTTAAGGACGTGCGAACCTTCGCCGTTAAGGTCGAAGGCCCTGACCTGCTCGTCGAGATCCCCTGACCCTCTTCGCGTCGGCCGATCGTCCGCTATTCCAGAGCCCGATGCAGGAAGGCGGCCATCTGGCCGCGGGTCACCGTCCCGAGCGGACAGAACGTGGTCAGCGTACAGCCGGTCGTGATCTCCGCCGCGGCCAGCCGGTTGATGTTGATCTCGAAGATGCTGGTCTCGTCATCGGTGAAGAAGTCAGTGGCGGTGCCCGGCAGGCTCAGGGCACGGTCCAGGTAGGCGGCCATCTGCTCGCGGGTGACGGTCAGGTCCGGGCAGTACTTTCCCCCGCCACAGCCAGTCGTGATACCCGCCTCGGCCAGGCGATTGATGTCGTCCTCGAAGATCGAGGTCTCGTCATCGGTGAAGTAGTCCGCGGAGGCGTCGGGCAACCACAGGGCCCGCACCAGAAAGGCGGCCATCTGCCCACGCGTCACCGGGGCATCCGGACAGAAGGTGGTCGAGGTGCAGCCGGTGGTGATGCCCTCGCGCCACAACCACTCGATGTCGAATTTGAACTGTGAGGCGGCGATATCGGTGAACGGCGACATCTTGACGGTGACCGGCGCCGAGAATTCCGACGTGCTCAGGGACGCGTTCGTGTTGGTCGCCGTGACCTTTGGGCCACTGACCGCAAACGGAGAGCTCCATTGCCCCGCGCCGTCGGCCGTCACTGAGCCTTCGAAGATCCGCCCCTCGTCGGAGGAATCAGAATAGAGGTCCACGGCACAGTTCGGACACGCGGTGCCGGCGATCGGCGCGATGCTCGTGATCGCCGGAGCGATGATCCCCTCGTTCGCGACTCCGTCGAGTGAGATTCCGGCGCCACCGTTGTGGTGGATCGAGTTGCCGCGCACCTGGTTGAACTTGGTGGCCGAGGCCTCCATCCGGATGCCGTCCGCTGCGTTGAAGGCGATCACATTCGCCGCGGCCGCTTCCGTGGCGGAGCCGATCACCGCGTCCTGGGAGTCGCTGGAAAACGTCGACTGCAGCAAGATGCCGTAGCCGCCGTTTCCGAGCGCACCTGATCCATCCCCGGTCGTGCCGATCCAGTTGCCCTGGATCGTGACGTCGGTCGAGCCCAGGACCTCGATGCCGCTGCCGGCGTTCCCGGCGATGACGTTCCCGCTGATGGTGGTGACGTATCCGTTTTCCATCGAGATGCCGGCCATCCCGTTGGGCAACGTCGCCGTCCCGGCGACATTGGTTCCGATGAGGTTGCCCTGGATCTGGCAGGTACAGCCGTGGAGGTCCAGCCCGTGGCTCTGGTTGCCGCTGATCAGGTTTCCAGCCCCGGGCGCCGCTCCCCCAATCGTCCAGTTGCCGCTGCTGACCGTGATGCCATATACGTTCTGGTTGGCGGCCAGGCCGTCTGGCGTGGTGCCGATGAAGTTGCCCTGGATCGTCCCGCCGGACGCCAGATACAGGGCCGAGCTGCCGTTGCCCGAGATCAGGTTGCAATCGCCCGTGCACGGGCCACCGGGCGTGACCCCGATCGTCCCGCCGATCACGCCCCCGCTGGGCGCATAGACGCCGTAGCTGGTGTTCGGACCGAGGATGTTTCCGGCCACGGTGACGCCACTGCCGTCGAGCTGGAGGCCCGTGGTGAAGTTGTCGATGACCATGCTTCGAACCGCGGACCCGTCGGCAGTGCCCCACACCGTCAGGCCGGTCCCGCTCCCCGGCCCGTGCAGCCGGACCCGCGTCGCTCCTCCAGTATTGCCGCGAATCGTCACCGGGTCGGTGATGGTCGGGAGATCCGACCCCACGTTGATGACCGGCACGCCGCTGCCGAGCGCGAAGCGGATGCTGTCCTGCTCGGCCGTGCCGGGATCACAGTACCCGGCATACCCGCCGACATTCGCCGCCAGGATGGCGGCGCGCAGGGAGCACGAGACGCCATCGGCCGGGAACTCGTCATCGGAGGTGGTCGTGACCAGGATGATCGCGGGCAGGGCAAGGGCGGGAGGCGGCGCGAACGGGCCGGGCGCCCCGAATAGGGCGAGCAGGGCCGCGACGCAGCCGGCCACCAGCCGGATGGCCAAGCCGGCCCTCGGCGGACCCACGGGGCGATGCAAGCCTGGTGCCATGTTGCTCCTTCGTCCTACGCCGGGCGGCGGGCGACAGCCTGCCGGGATCGTTCGCGCAGTATCGGCTGGACTAGTGCGGGCGGCAATCCCGAGGTCCTGGGGCGACCATATGGCCAGATACCTCGGGCGCGGCGCGGCGCGGGCCCGGCCGCACCGCCTTCCGGCTCACGGCTCCACCCGTGGTAGCCTTCGGCCCGCCCGCCCAGAGAACGCCGAGGAGCGATCCGTTGCCTCAGATCCCGATCGAGCGCCATCGCCTGGCCAACGGGCTGCGGCTGGTCCTGGCGCCCGATCCTCGAACGCCGATCGTGGCGGTCAACCTGTGGTACGACGTCGGCAGCAAGCACGAGCGGGCGGGCAAGACCGGCTTCGCCCACCTGTTCGAGCACATGATGTTCCAGGGATCGGCCAACGTGGCCAAGGGCGAGCACTTCAGCCGGATCCAGGGCGCGGGCGGTACCAACAACGCCAGCACCTGGCTGGATCGGACCAACTACTTCGAGGTCCTTCCTTCGCATCACCTTCAGCTGGCGCTCTGGCTGGAGGCCGATCGCCTGGGCGGGCTCCTGCCGGCGATGTCCCAGGAGAAGCTCGACAACCAGCGCGAGGTGGTCAAGAACGAGCGCCGCTGGTCGGTCGACAACCAGCCCTACGGCACCTGGGACGAGAAGCTCCAGGCGCTCCTCTTTCCGCCCGGCCACGGCTATCACCACTCGACCATCGGGTCGATGGAGGACCTCAACGCTGCGTCCCTGGCCGACGTGAGCCATTTCTTCGCGAGCTACTACGCGCCCAACAACGCGGTCCTGACCATCGCCGGCGACTTCGAGCCGGCCGTCGCGGTCGAGATGGTCGAGCGCCACTTCGGACCGATCCCGGCCAACCCCGATCTGCCGCCTCCGCCTGACCTGCGCATCGCGCCCCGCCTCGGCAGCGAGGTCCGCGAGGACGTGCCCGACCGGGTGCCGCTGCCGCGGGTGTACCTGGCCTATCGGGCCCCGGTGTTCGGAACAACGGAGTTCGACCATCTCGAGGTGGCGGCCGACGTGCTCGGCTCCGGTCGCGCGTCGCGGCTGTATGCCCACCTCGTCCGTGAGCGCCAACTGGCGCAGGACGTGGCGGTCTACCTCTTCCCGTTCGTGGGGGGCGCGGCCATCTTTGCCGCCTGGGCCACCGCCCGACCGGGAACCGATCCGGCCGAGCTCGAGGCCGCCCTGCTGGGCGAGATTGCCGGCCTGATCTCGAACGGCCCATCCGACGCCGAGCTCGAACGCGTGCGCAACCTGCATGCGGCCGCGATCGAGAGCAGCCTGGAGCGACTCGGCGAGCGTGCCGACCGGCTGTCGATGTACACGTGCCTCTTCGACCAGCCCGAGCGGGTCGCGGACGAAGTGGCTCGCTACCGCGCGGCCGACGCTGGTCTCGTGCAGGCGGCTGCCGCGGACCGGCTGGTCGCCGACAACCGGGTCGTGCTCACCTACCTGCCGATGGAAGACGGGTCGGATGGCTGACCTGCTAGGCGCACCGCTGCCGGGGACGCCGCGCCCGTATCACTTCCCCGCCTTCGAGCGCCGGGCCCTGGCCAACGGGCTGACGGTCTGGCTGGTGCCGATCGAGGGCGCGGCCTTGACCAACGCGCACTTTCTGTCGGATGCCGGTGCCGCGGCGGAGGACGAGGTCCACGCCGGCGTCGCCGCCCTCACCGCCCAGCTGCTGGTCACCGGCACGCGCCGACTCGACGCGGCGGAATTCGCGGAGGCAACCGAGCGCCTCGGGATCGAGGTTGGCAGCGAGTCGAGCTGGGATAGCTCGCGAGCGGCATTCCAGGCGCTCCCCACCCAGCTCGACGCCGGCCTGGCGCTGCTGGCGGAGATGCTGCGCGAGCCGCGGCTGGATCCGGGCGAGTTCGACCGCCTGAAGTCGGAGCGACTCGCAGACATCCTCCAGGCCCGCGCGGAACCGGGTCGACTGGCGGACGAGGCCTTCCTGGGGCAGGTCTTCGACCCCGCGACCCCCTATCGACGCATCTCAGCGGGCACGCCCGAAACGGTCGCCGGCCTCGGCCTCGACGACGTGCGAGCCTTCCACGCGACCCAATTCCTGCCCGGCCGCGCCCACCTGGTCATCGCGGGGGCCATCCGGGCCGATGCGGTGATGCGGCGCGTCGAGGCGGAGTTCGGCGACTGGCAGGGAACCGGCGCCGGCCACCGGCAGCTCGAGCCGCGCGCGGCCGGAGGCCGGCGGGTGGTGATCGTGGATCGACCGGGATCGGTCCAGACCGAGCTGCGTGTCGGCCATGTCGGAATCGACCGCTACGACCCCCGCTACTTTGCGGCGCTGGTGATGGCGGCGCTGCTGGGTGGGGTCTTCAACAGCCGGCTCAATTCCCGGCTGCGCGAGGAGCTCGGCTATACCTACGGCGCGGCCGCCGGCTTCGATCCGCGCCGCTTCCGGGGTCCGCTGCGCGCCGCGGCGGCGGTCCACACCGAGGTCACCGCCTCGGCCATCAGCGAGATGCTGTCGCTGATCGAAGGGATACGCGGCGGCGAGCCGACCGCGGCCGAGCTGAACCAGGTGCGTGACTTCCTGGTGGGCGTCTTCCCCCTGCGGTTCGAGACCACGGGCGGCGTGGCGAGCGCCATCGAGCCGATCGCGATCTACGGGCTGCCCGATGCGTGGTGGACGACCTACCGCGCCCGCCTCGAGGCGGTGACCGCGGCCGACGTGCGCGAGGCGGCCGACGCCCTGATCCATCCCGATCAGCTGGTGGTGGTCGCGGTGGGCGACGCCGCGGCCATCCGGCCGGCGATCGAAGCCGCGGGCGTGGGCCGGGTTGAGCTGGCGACCGTGGAGAGCGCGACTCCGGGGGCCGCGACCTAGCGCCCGGCCAGCCCCAGCGCCGCCAGCAGGAGCCGATTGTGTTCGGGTGCGCGCGCCGTGATGCGCAGCCACTCCACCAGCTGCCCGGCCGGGTAGCCGCGCACTACCAGCCCCTCGGCGGCCAGTCGCTCCGCGACGACATGCGCCAGGCCGTCGGGCGGCCGGGCCAGCACGAAATTGGTGAGCGACGGCAGGACACGCCAACCCGCCGCCTCCAGCGCCCCGGCGAGCCGTGCCCGCTCATTGACCAGCAGGGCATGCCTCGTCCGGGCGGCGACGACGTCCGACAGCGCGGCGATCGCGAGCGCCTCGCTCGGGCCGCCGATCGAGAGCGGCAGGCGGGCGAGGTCGAAGCGGGCCGCCAGTGACGCGGGGACCTGGAGGTAGCCGACTCGCGCGCCGGCCAGGCCGTAGGCCTTGGCCAGCGAGCGCAGGATCAGCAGGTTGGGGAGCTCCTCCTGCAGCGGCAGCAAGCCGGTGGACTCCGACGCGACCCCCAGCGTCGCCTCCGCGAACTCCTGGTAGACCGCGTCGACGACGACCACGCCGGCGAGGCCCTGGGCCACGACCCGGATCTCGTCTGCCGAATACGCGTCGCCCGTCGGGTTGTTCGGCGAGCAGAGCCACACGAGGCGTGCCCGCGCTTCTTCGGCCGCCGCGCGCAGCCGCCCGGCCGGCTGTCGGGTGCCCGGATCATCGCGCGGGACGCTGACCACGCTGGCACCGGCCAGCCGGGCCTCGACCTCGAACATGCCGAAGGTGGGGGTCGGGATCAGCACCCTATCGCCCGGCCCGACGACGCTGGTGGTCACCAGGCGGATCAGCTCGTCCGCACCGGCACCGGGGATGATCCGCTCGGGGTGCCCGCCCGTGACGCGTGCCAACGCCGCACGCAGCCGGCCATAGCCGGGGTCGCCGTACTCCACCGCCCGCTCGGCGGGATAGTCGGCAAGGGCAGCCGCGACCGCCGGCAGGGGCCCGCCGCCAAGGGTGTTCAGGTCGAAGCGCAGGACCCGCTCGAGACCGATGCCGGCCGCCGAGGCCACGTCCTCGTCGCTGGGCTCGTTGGGATAGCCCTCGCCGACGTCGTCGAGACGCAGCAGCCCGCGCCGGTCGGGGCCCCTCATGCGCGCGGGGTGGTGCGCGCGCGAGCGCGCACTCGGGCACGCTCCAACCGGCGGCGAGCGGTCGCCAGGCGGCGCCCCGGATCCCCGCGCAACCGGCGGCGGTCCAGCGCATCCGGATGATCACCGCGCGCGATCTCGGCCAGCAGCGCCGAGGCCCGGTCCAGCTGGCCCGCCTCGGTCAGCAGCTGGACCGCGGAGTACCACCCGGTCGGCGACTCGATCGGGGCGGCCAGCGCGCGCTCCAGCAGCTCCGCAGCTCGCCCGATGTTGCGCGCCCGGTGATGTGCGGCGATGGCTGCACGCACATCGGCGGCGGCGGGCGGCATGCCGAGCGCTTCGAGGTAGTTGAGCAGCAGTTCCGCCGCCTCGGCGCGGTCATCGGGTTGGCCGCGCCGGACCCTGGCATCCCGGAAGGCGCCGAGCAGGGCGCGCAGCTCGCGAGCAAGCCAGCGATGCTCGGCGCTGCCGACGGGGGTCCGCGCCTCGATGGCGCGCAGGAAGCCAACCCCACGCAGGTACTCCCCGGCCGCCAGGTAGGCTTCGCGCAGGTCGGCATCGACCAGGGTCTGGTGCGAGGCGTCCAGCTCCACCAGCCGCTCGACGGCGCCGAGCCAGTCATCGATCCGGCCGCGCTCGCGGTAGAGCGACGCTGCCTCGCGGAGCCAATACCGCTCGCGGTGGGTGCGCCAGTCCTCGCCATCGATGTAGGTTCGGGTGATGTAGGCCGCCTGCGCGGTCGGGCCGGCGCGGAACACCTCGGTCGGCACCCGGAACCCGCGCACCGTGTGGGTCGACGGGTCGTGCCAGCGACTGGGTTCGGTGGGGGCGCGGCGGACACGCGGCCGAGTCCCGCCCAGCGACTCGTCGACGGTCAGCGGCCAGGCAACCGTCTCGGCGCTCCCCCGTTCCAGCGCCCGATCGTAGTGGAGGCGGCGCAGCGGATCGCGCAGCTCGGTCCACGCTCGATTCAGCAGCGCCGTGCGGCGGGTGGACATCGCATCCGCGGGGCTGCGATCGGGGTGGTGTCGCATCACCGCCTCGCGAAACGCGACGCGAAGCTCGACGGCACTGGCGGACGGGTCCGCGCCGAGCACCGCGTAGAAGTCGCGGAGCTCGCTCCGGGCGCTGGCCGGCTGGGCGGTCGCCATCGGACGGAGTCTACCGTCAGCCATTCGGTATGCTGCCGCGAATGGTCGACGCCCCCCGCGCTCCCGGATCCCGACCCGGATACCTGCTGATCATCGGTGGGGCCGAGGAGAAGCTGCGCCAGCGCCAGATCCTGTCGCGTTTCGCAGCCCTTGCCGGAGGGTCCGACGCCCGCGTGGCGGTCATCTCCACCGCCTCCTCGCTTGGCGATGAGGCGAGCGACCTGTACGAGTCCCTCTTCCGCTCGCTGGGCGTCAGCCAGGTCCGCGGCCTGCGCCCGCTGACGCGCGCGGAGGCCGATGATCCGCTGCTGGTCGAGGCGGTGGCTGACGCCAGCGCCATCTTCATGACCGGGGGCAACCAGCTGCGCCTGTCGAGCGTCATCGGCGGGACAGCGCTCGGCCGCGCGATCCTCGAACGGCACCGGCACGGCGCCCTCGTCGCCGGCACGAGTGCCGGTGCGTCGGCCCTGGGGACCCACATGGTCGCGTTCGGCACCGCCGGCACCACCCCCAAGCAGCGGATGACCCAGATGAGCGCCGGCCTGGGGTTGCTCTCGGGGGTGATCATCGATCAGCACTTCGAACAGCGGAACCGGATCGGGCGCCTGCTGGCGCTGGTCGCCCAATCGCCGTCGCTGCTGGGGATCGGGGTCGACGAGGACACCGCAGCCCTGATCGGGCCGTCGGGGGTGCTCGAGGTGCTGGGCAAGGGCTCGGTCACGATCCTCGATCCCGCGCGCCTTCAGACCGACGCGTACGAGGTCAAGCGCCACAAGCCGATCATGGTCAGCGGGGTCACGCTTCACTCGCTGCCGAGCGGCTACCGCTTCGACATGCGGCGCCGCCGGCTGCTGGCGCCGCTCCGCCCGGTCTCCGGCAGCGAGCGCGAGCTGGCCCACTTGGCGGCAGCCAGCCAGAGCACCCGTCGCCTGATCCGGCGGATCGCGGCCGAGGGAGCCGATGACACCGCCGTCGAACGCTCGCAGCGACGCGCGTTGCGCGCCCGCCGCGACGCCGAGGCGAGCGAGTGAAAACCCCTCAGGGGGCCGCGACCGAGGCCCGCCCCGCGGCCAGCCTGCGCATCGTCGAGACCCGCGTCTACCGCGGACCGAACTACTGGAGCTATGACCCGGCCATCAAGCTGGTGGTCGATCTGGGGGTGATGGAGGCGTTCCCGACCAACGCGCTGCCGGGCTTCGTGGACGCGCTCCTGGCGATGCTCCCTGGCGTGGGCAGCCATTCCTGCTCCACTGGCCGGCGTGGCGGGTTCGCCGACCGGCTGCGAGAGGGGACCTGGCTCGGACACGTGGCGGAGCACGTGGCCCTTCAGTTGCAGCGCGACGCCGGCACCGAGGTCGGCCGGGGCAAGACGCGCGGCACCGGCGAACCCGGGCGCTACCACGTCGTCTTCTCATACGCCGATGAGACGGTGGGCCTGGCGGCTGGCCGGCTGGCCGTGCGCCTGGTCAATCACCTGGTCGAGCCTGACCCCGATTTCGAGCATGCCGCCGAATTCGAGAAGCTGGTC
>Ga0209751_10001694_pt1 | contig 22363 bp, 19 predicted proteins | sample RifCSP13_1_FD_184019 | JGI IMG/M metagenome (GOLD analysis project Ga0209751, IMG submission 184019) | Soil microbial communities from Rifle, Colorado - Rifle CSP2_sed 13_1 (SPAdes) (version 2) | ecosystem: Environmental > Terrestrial > Deep subsurface > Rock core/Sediment | place: Rifle...
CATGGTCGACTGCCTTGTACCACTTGGGGCAGGTGTCATTCTGCGGAAAGGTGTTTATGGCTACGAAGAACTTCCTGTTCTTCGACCTTACGTACTTTATTCCTTCGGCAATTTCCGCCGGAGTGAAATTCAGCCCCTCGAAGTTCCTCGCGTTCGTGGCGTCGTTGAAGCCCAGGTAAACGGCGTCAGCGCCGCTGTCTACGGCGGCCTTGAGCGATACGAGGTTCCCCGCGGGGGATATGACTTCGGGTTTGGTCATAGTGGAGAAATCGGGATTATGTAGTTTGTTCAGATTCAGGCATCAGATATAAAAAGGGAGGGTTTTCCCCCTCCCCTCGATCCCCTCCCGTCAAGGGAGGGGAAGCATTCAGGCGGATCGAAGGGTTTAGAACGGCACGTCGTCTATGTCTGAGGGCGGTATCTCGTCGGCAGAGATATCCGAGGCGCTTGCTGCCGCGCCTGATTCTCCGCCCCTGCTGCCCAGCATCTGCATGCTGTTGGCGACTATCTCTGTCGTGTACTTCTTGTTGCCGTCCTTGTCGTCCCAGGTGCGGGTCTGTATCTTGCCCTCTATGTAGACCTGCTTGCCCTTTGAAAGGTACTCCCCGCATATTTCCGCAAGCTTGTTAAAGGCAACGACCCTGTGCCATTCGGTCTTGGTCTGTTTGTTGCCCTCTTTATCCTTGTAGTTCTCAGAGGTCGCCAGCTTGAAGTTGGCCACGGCCATGCCGCCGGGCGTGAAGCGCATCTCCGGGTCTGCTCCGAGATTGCCGACCAGTATGACCTTGTTTACGCCTGCCATGGGGTTTTCTCCTTTCAGGATTGTACGGCCGCTATTATAACCACGCCGCCGGATGCAAGTCTACTTTCTTTTTTGAAAAGGCATGCGGCAAGGGAAAACGGCATCTTATTGAGCTGTCAGCGGCCTTCCAGGGCCTTGAGGTGCCGAAGCGCGTCATTATCGCCGAGCTGGACGGCCTTTTGCAGGTTCAAGTACGCGTTTTCCCTGTCGCCTGTCCGCGCGTATGCCAGCCCCAGCTTTGTATAAGACTCCGCATCGACAGGCTCAAACGAGGCAGCCTTCCGGAGGTCTTCCAGGGCCAATACGTATTCGCCGGCTATCGTGTAGGCCGCTGCCCTGTTATGGTAGACCGGCCTGTAATCTCCCTTTTTATCTGGTTCAAAGTCCAGGGCCCGGGTGAAATCCTCTATGCCCTCCGGTATCCTTCCAATACTGCTCAACGCGATGCCCCGGTGGAAATAGGCGTCAAAGAGGACCTTTGAGCCGGGCTTGAGCTCTATGCCTCTCGTGAGGTCAGCCGCGGCCTCATGGAAGTCTCCGTTGAACACGCGGGATACCCCGCGTCCCACGTACCCATTTGCATAATCCGGGAATACTTTTATCTCCTGCGTCCAGAGAGAGACAGAGTCCTTCCAGACGCCTGTCTGCTTCACGGTCAGAAAAGAGAGGAGGGCCGATATAATCATAAGGGCGCACGCTGCCGGGACGAGGGCCTTTCCCTTCCTGTGAACGAGATAGCCTGTTCCGGCTGCGGCAAGGAGCACAAGCCCCATTGACGGCAGGTACGCGTACCTGTCCGCCGCCGCCTGCCTTCCGACCTGCAGGATACCGATTACCGGAAGAAGTGTGACGACGTAATACGCCCATGCTGAAAAGAAAGCCCTTGTCTTCCTGAGCATGAAAAAGGTGAACGCGGTTATGGCGGCGATTGACCCGGCATACGCGGCAAAGAGGATATTGATGCCCGTCTCAAAGTCCCTCGGATAGAGAGGGGCAAGGCCGAGCGGCGCTATGCTCTTGTAGATATAGAAGAGCGCCCCCCTTAAGGCGATGTGGAGCCTGTCGAGCAGGGGCAGCCCTTCGATCGGCGTCATCGCATCCAAGCTCTGAGACCAGACGGATACGAGCCCCGCGAGGACGCTCAAGCCGAAAAAGGGCAGCTTCTCTATTACGAGCTTCCTGAACCCCGCTGTTTTAAGCCTGTCGAGAGGGTAGAAGTCCACTATAAGGAGGACTAAGGGCATCGTGACCGTCATGGGCTTGGAAAGAAGGGAGAGAACGAAGAATATAAGAGTCAGGATATACCAGAGCGGCCTCAATGCTTTCGAATAGCTCAGGTATGCATGCAGGCCGAGAAGGAAGAAAAAGGCGTTGAGCACGTCCTTGCGCTCGGTGGCCCAGGCGACTGATTCTACGTGTATGGGATGGATGCCGAAGAGCAGCCCGGCGGCCAGTGCGGTCATGAAAAGGCCTTTAGGACCAAGGCTGCCGTGCCAGTTTGCAAGCCTTGCCGACAGAAAGGCAAGCATAAACGTGTTCAGGGTGTGCAGGATTGAATTTGAAAGGTGAAATCCGAACGGGTCAAGCCCCCACACGGCATAATCAAGCGCGAAGGAAAGGAGCGTGAGCGGGATCCATGTGCTCCCGATGACCGCTGTAAAGGCCCATTTAAGGTCAAACCCCTTGATGTAAGGGTTTCCATAGATATATTCGGAATCGTCCCAGTTTACGAACCCGTTGCCAAGGGAAGGGATGTAGACGCAGAACGCGACAACGGCCGCGATAAGGCAGGCTAAAAGTATGAGCGCATTCGGGTTTTGTCTTTGCATTCAGGTAATAAAAAGACCATTAGGATGTAAAAAGAAAAGAATATCCGTCAGTTGCCTTCCAGGGCCTTGAGGCGCTGAAGCGCGGCATTATCACCGAGCTGGACGGCCTTCTGAAGGCTTGCGTATGCGTTCTCCCTGTCGCCTGTCCTCGCGTAGGCAAGCCCCAGCTCCGTGTAAGACGCGCCGTCGACAGGCTCGAGGGAGGCGGCCTTCTGCAGATCAGACAAGGCCAACGCGTACGCGCCCTGGTTAATATATGCCGAGGCCCGGTTCTGGTACATGACTTTATTTTCGGGCTTCAGACTGAGCGCCTGCGTAAAATCGGCCGCCGCCTCCTGCATCCTCCCGAGATTGCCCATTGCGCTGCCCCTGTGAGAGTAGGCGTCGAAGAGGACCTGTTTGCCGGGATTGAGCTCTATGCCCTTCGTGAGGTCAGCTATCGATCTTTCATAATTCCCGGCAGCCACGTTCGATACGCCGCGGTAGACGTAACCAAAGGGAAACCCCGGGAATACCTTTATCTCATGGGTCCAGAGCGAGACGGTGTCCTTCCATATTCCCGTCTGCCTGACGGTAAGGAAAGACAGGACGGACGAAACGACGACCAGGGCCGCCAATACAGGTACAAAGGCCGTTGCCTTTTTATGGATGAGCCAGCCCAATCCGGCAGCAACAAGGAGCACAAGGCCCATCGAGGGCAGATATGAATACCTGTCCGCAGCCGCCTGGCTCCCGACCTGCAGGATGCCGATTACCGGAAGGAGAGTTATTACATAGAACGCCCACGAAGAAAAGAGCGCTCTCGTCCTTTTGATCATGCGCACCGTGAACGCGGTAATCGCCAGGAGAAACAGGGCGTACACCGCGAACCAGATATCAAGTCCGTTTACGATATTCCTCGGGTAAAGGGGGGCGAGGTTCACCGGGACGATGGTCTTGCAGATATAGAAAAGAAAGCCGCGCACCGAAATATATATCCTGGATGAGACGGGCCATTTCGTGACGGATGACAAGGAATCCGCCGAGGTCTGAGACCAGATGGAGGCGACCCCGGTGAGTATGCTTAAACCGAAAAACGGCAGCTTCTCGATAATAATCTTCTTTAAGCCGGCTGTCTTGAACCTGTTGAGCGGATAGAAATCCATTATAAGGAGCACAACCGGCATGGTAACGGTCATGGGCTTTGAGAGAAGGGACAGAACGAAAAAGACGAGGGTCAGGAAATAGAAGGCCGGCCTGGACGCCTTTGCGTAGCTCACATAAGAGTGAAGGGCAAGGAGAAAGAAGAAGGCGTTAAGCACGTCCTTGCGTTCGCTTACCCATGCGACCGATTCGACGTGAATCGGATGTATGCCGAAGAGAAGGCCCGCAGCAAGGGCTGTCATGAACAGGCCTTTTGCGCCAAAGCCGGAGGCTGCCTGCGCGAGCCTTGCGGCCAAAAGGGCCAGCATGAATACGTTCAGTGAATGCAGGATCGAATTGACGAGATGGTATCCGAACGGGTCGAGACCCCAGATACTGTAGTCCAGCGCGAAAGAAAGCAGCGTGAGGGGCGCCCATGTGCTGACAACCGAGGCTGTGAACGCCCATTTAAGGTCAAACCCCCTGATATTCGGGTTTTCGTATACATACAGGGGGTCGTCCCATTCCACGAAGCCGTTGCCGAGGGCAGGGATATAGACGCAGAACGCGACGAAGGCCGAAATGAGGGCGGCGGCCAGGACGAGCTTTTTCGCGGGGTTGGTCAGTGGCATTCCGGTCAGGTGGTAAGCCTTATTCTGAAGGTGCAAGGCAGGCCTCGGACAGCGTTGAAAGCCGTTTTAAGGCCATTTTTTTCTGCTATTTTCCGGTATTGCGTGATATATTGTCAAGATAAATAAGCCCTTGGAGGAACTCCACCATAGTGCCGGGAAAAACCAATCTATGACATTTGTGAGGACGCTCGCGGTCTGGCTTATAGGCCTGCCGATAACCATTGCTCTGTTTTTTCTCGTGCTCTTGACCGTGCCCTTTGAACGCCAGGGCAGGGCCATACATTCCATCGGGGCGTTCTGGTCGAGGATACTCATCGGGCTCGCCGGAATAAGGGTAGAGGTCAGGGGCGTAGACAATATCCCCAGAGGCGTCCCTGTTGTGCTGCTCTCAAATCATCAGGGGGCCTTTGACATACCCGCACTGCAGGCCTTTTTGCCGCTGCAGTTCCGCTGGGTCGCAAAGAAGAGCCTCTTTAAAATTCCAATAATCGGCTGGTCCATGAGCCTCGCGAACTATATCCCCATCGAAAGGGAGAACCCGCAGGAGGCCATGAAGAGCATGGAAGAGGCCTCCGTCAGGATAAAGAACGGCACATCGGTGCTTGTCTTTCCAGAGGGCACGAGGTCCGAAACAGGGGCGCTGCTGCCATTCAAGCGCGGGGCCTTCATGCTTGCGACAAAGAGCGGCGCGGCGATCGTGCCGGTGGCCATCAAAGGCACTTCTGCCATAATGAAAAAGGGCGGCTTTCTCATAAGGCCGTCCAGGGTGACCATCGCGGTGGGCAAACCCATATTGCCCCAGGAATCAGACGAGAAAGACTTGAGGAACAGGACGAAAAGAGCGATAGAGGCCCTCTTCAACGAGGGCGTGAGAGCGGGCGCATGAGCGGGGAAGGCAAAACAACGGAGAGCTTGAAAGTAATACCCCTTGGCGGGCTCGGCGAGATAGGCCTGAACATGATGGCGATGGAGTACGGAGACTCCATCATCGTCATCGACTGCGGCCTCATGTTCCCCGAGGACTACATGCTCGGGATAGACATAGTCATCCCGGACGTGAGCTACCTGAAGGCCAACCGCGAAAAGGTAAAGGCCTTCATCATAACCCACGGACACGAGGACCATACCGGCGCGCTGCCATTCATATTAAGAGATGTAAACGCCCCGATCTACGCCACCGCGCTCACCTTGGGGCTCATAGAAGAAAAACTCGCAGAGTTCGACCTCTTGAAGAGCACTACATTCGAGACCGTCCGTCCCAGGGACAGGGTCTCGATCGGCCCCTTTGACATAGAGTTCATCCGGGTGAGCCACTCCATCGTGGACGGCTGCGGCCTCGCCATAAGGACGCCTGTGGGCACAGTAGTCCATACGGGGGACTTCAAGATGGACCAGACCCCGGTCGACGGAGAGGTAATGGACTATGCCAGGTTCTCGGAGTACGGAGAGGCGGGCGTGCTGCTGTTCATGTCGGATTCCACCAACGTCGAGAAAGAGGGCTATACCCTCTCCGAGCGCGAGATAGGCTATAACCTGGAAGAGATATTCAGGAAGTGCACCGGCCGTATAATCGTTGCCTCATTCTCGTCGAACATACACCGCATACAGCAGGTCATCGACTCTGCCGCGAAGTTCGGGCGCAAGGTCGCCCTGAACGGCAAGAGCATGGCGGCTAACGTCCGCATAGCACGGGCGCTCGGCTACCTGAAGGCGCCTGACGGGCTTGTCATAGACTTGAAGGAAGTAGACGGCATACCCCACGACAAACTCGTCCTCCTTACCACGGGCAGCCAGGGCGAGCCAATGAGCGCGCTCACCCGCATGGCAATGGACAACCACAAGCAGATAAAGGTCGTCAAGGGAGACACCGTCATACTCTCGTCCAAGTTCATCCCCGGGCACGAGAAGGCCATCTCGACGATGATGAACCACCTCTACAGGAGGGGCGCGGAGGTCATCTACGAGAAGGTCTCTGAGGTCCACGTCTCGGGGCACGCCAGCCAGGAAGAGCTGAAGATCATGCTCAACATGGTCAAACCCAAATACTTCCTGCCGGTCCACGGCGAGTACAGGCACCTGGTGCTCCACGGCAAGCTCGCCCGGAAGGTCGGCATACCGGAAGAAAATGTCATAGTAGCCGAGGACGGAGACGTAGTCGAGCTCACGGCAGACGGAGGCCTCGTAAGGGGCAACAAGGTCGAGTCAGGCAGGGTCTTTGTAGACGGCAAGGGCGTAGGCGACGTCGGCGAGATGGTCCTGAAGGACAGGGGCCACCTTTCGCAGGACGGCATGGTGCTTGCCGTTGTCGCCATAAACAACAGCACCGGCGAGATAGTATACGGCCCTGAGATAATCACAAGGGGGCTTGTGCATGAAGATGAGAGCCCGGAGCTTATCGAGAACGCGAAGGCCGTCATATTGGAGGCCATGAACAGTATAAATACAGAGGCAAAGACAGAGCAGCTCGAGGTCAACGAAGAGGTGAGGCGGGCCTTGAGAAGGTATTTCAATAAAACGCTGGAACGCCGCCCGGTAATTCTTCCGGTGATAATAGAAATATAGGGGGCAGTTCCGTCCTGTCATTCTGAGGGAGCGGAGCGACCGAAGAATCTCGTAATTTGTTTATATGTAAGACGAGATTCTTCGTTACGCTCAGAATGACATACTTTGCCCATTCGGAGGGGAAAGTGGGGAATTTTAATGATGCTCAAATCTTATTTGGTGATTATCAGAAACAGGGGAATATTCAGGCCTTAGAAAACTCGTTAGAAATACTGGCAGAAATTATTGACGAAAAAGGTGTAGATTCGCAGAGAGCTATAAGCTTAAAGAACAGTATTGGAAAATATCTTATAAGCAGATAAAAGGTATTTCCAAGGACACTAATCTTTCGAAATTTTTAAAAGGCAGTGAATCTCTGGAGGAAAGTGTATCTGTAATAGCTGGTGCCTTGGATGATAAACAAGTTGCGTTGCTGATACGATTGGCTGATATAACTCGTACTTATTTTAGCCAGTCCTAAATAACACCTATGAAATCAAAGGTATTCTTCGCGGATTTACGCACCACACCCAGAAGAAATCTCCTCGACAAGATAGACGACCTCCTTGCGGCTGTCGGCGTAAAGGAACGGTTCAGGAAGGGCCAGCTTGTCGCCTTGAAGCTCCACTTTGGCGAGAAGGGCAATGCCTCCTACGTGCGCCCGATATTCGTAAGGAGGGCTGTCGACAGGATAAAGGAGACAGGGGCCAGCCCTTTTCTTACTGACACCAATACCCTGTATGTGGGCAGCCGTGGCAACTCCGTCGATCACCTGAGGACCGCCGTCGAGAACGGCTTTGATTACGCCGTTGTCTCGGCGCCGCTTATCATAGCCGACGGCTTAAGGGGGGAGGCAGGGCTGCCGATAAGAGTCAAGGGAAGGCACCTTGAAGAGGTGAGCATTGCCCGGGAGATAGCCTCCGCGGACGGCCTTATTGCCATAAGCCATTTCAAATGCCATGAGCTTACCGGCTTCGGTGGGGCGCTTAAGAATGTCGGCATGGGCTGCGCGAGCAGGGAGGGCAAGCTCACCCAGCATTCGAGCTGCGCGCCCGTGGTTGACCCGCAGGGATGCACGGCCTGCGGAGACTGCTCGCTTGCGTGCCCGTCGGATGCCATAGAGGTCGGGGCGGTAGCGGTCATAAATGAGAAGACCTGCATCGGATGCGGCCACTGTATAGCGGTCTGCCCGCAGGGCACCATAAATGTAAGGTGGAACGAATCGTCTTCGAGGCTGCAGGAGAAGATGGTCGAGCACTTCGAGGGGGCTGTAAAGGGCAAGGAGGGCAGGTGCGTATACCTGACCTTCGTAACCCAGGTAAGCCCGGCCTGCGACTGCTACGGCCACAACGACGCGCCGATCGTGCCGGATGCCGGGGTGCTCGCTTCGACCGACCCGGTTGCCATTGACCAGGCCGCAGCCAATATCGTCAACGGGCTGGAAGGGCAGAAGGGTACCGCCCTTTCAAGCGGGCATGAGCCCGGAGGGGACAAGTTCCGCGGGGTCCACCCCTCCATAGACTGGGAAGTCCAGCTGGAGTACGCTGAGGCGAGGGGGCTCGGAACAAGGAATTACGCACTTGAGAAAGTCTGAAAGCGATCTGTCTTCGATAAAACGGAGAAATAATATGGCTGTCAAAAAAATAGGCGAGCTCCTAGTGGAGTCCGGCCTTATTACGGAAGAGCAGCTCGAAGAGGCGCTTGCCGCGGGCAGGGACCAGGACAACAAGGGCCTCAGGATAGGCACGATACTGGTCAAGAAGGGCTACGCGACGGAGATAGACATAGCCCAGACCCTCTCGTACCAGCTCGGCATACCGTTCGTGGACATGGCGGCGGCGACCGTCGACCCCGAGACCCTGAAGCTCGTAAACGAGAAGCTCGCCAGGAAGTACATCCTCGTGCCCCTCTTCCACGAAAAGAAGGTGCTGAGGGTCGCCATGGCGGACCCCCTGAACCTCAACGCCATAGACGACCTGCGCTTCTCGACCGGCATGGAGATACAGCCGTGCGTGGCCACCCTTTCAGACGTGAATGTGTCTATCACCAGGTACTACCACCTGAACGAACCTATAGAGCAGCTCATTGGGGACCTCAAGAAGGACAGGCTCGTGGAGGTCATCCACGAGGCTGACGCGAACAGGGACCTTTCCGAGCAGGTCAAGAAATCCACCGCGCCTCCTATAATAAAGATGGTGGACTCCATCATCATCCACGGCTTTGACAGCAGGGCGAGCGACATCCATATAGAGCCGCAGGAGAAGGGCGTAAAGCTCCGCATCAGGGTGGACGGACTCATGAGAGAGACGATGCAGCTGCCCAAATGGGTGCAGGGGCCGGTCGTCTCGAGGATAAAGCTGATGTCCAGGATGGACATTGCCGAAAGAAGGGTCGCCCAGGACGGCAGGTTCAAGGTGCGCATAGGCGAGAAGAGCATGGACGTAAGGGTCTCGTCCCTCCCGACGCAGTACGGCGAGACGGTCGTCATGAGGCTCCTCGACGCAAAGTCGGCAATGGTGGAAATAAACTCCATAGGCTTACTCAAGGACGAGCTTGCGAGGGCGCTCGACATAATCGAGCGTCCCCAGGGCGTGGTGCTCGTCACCGGTCCCACCGGCTCAGGCAAGACCTCTTCCCTTTACGCGATGCTCAGCCATATAAAGAAAGAAGAGATAAACATAATCACCATCGAGGACCCCATCGAGTACGAGCTCAAGGACGTGAACCAGGTCGCGGTCAACGAGAAGACCGGCCTTACGTTCTCATATACGCTGCGTTCGGTCCTGAGGCAGGACCCTGACGTCATACTCGTCGGAGAGATGAGGGACACAGAGACGGCCATCATAGCCCACCAGGCCTCGATGACGGGACATCTTGTCTTCTCCACGCTCCACACCAATGACGCCGTATCCTCGATAACGAGGCTCAGGAACCTCGGCATCCCTTCTTACATGATAGCCTCGGCATTGAACGGCATCGTGGCCCAGAGGCTCGTAAGGATGATATGCCCGTTCTGCAAGGAGGAGCATACCCCCACGGAGCAGGAGATAAAGAAGGCCGGCGTCAAGTGGTCAGGCAGGACAAAGCTCTACAAGGGCGCGGGCTGCGGCGCCTGCGGTAACACGGGCTACTCCGGCAGGACAGGCATATTCGAGGTGCTTACGGTCAGCAGCAGGCTCAAGGCCCTCATTGCCACCGACGCGCCGGAGCACGAGTTGCTCGAGGCCGCGATGGAGGCGGGCATGATGCCCATGCACCTCGACGGGCTCAAGAAGGTAGCCTCCGGGGCTACGACCCTAGAGGAGCTTACCAGGGTCATATATATGGGCCGGAACGAGGAGGAGAAGGACGGTGTCTGTCCGGCCTGCCTCAAGGCCATCCCGGCCGGAGCGTCCGCATGCGCGCACTGCGACGCGCCTGTGCCCACGAGCTGCACCTCGTGCGGCAGGGAGCGCAAGCCCGATTGGCTGGCCTGTCCCTGGTGCGCGTCCAGGTTCGACCGGTCAGGCCAGGCAGCGGCAACTTAGGCCGGGTCTTTTCCGGGCCTGAGATAAAGCAGCCCTCTTTCAACGGCAAGGATTTTGACTTTTGCCCTGAAATCCTGTAAATAAAACCGCCTGTTTATATCCCGCCCGTCTTTTCACCCCGAAGGTTTCTTTTGCCTTTTTATTTGCGGAGTAGTTCCAGTTGTGATACTATTTCGCAACCTTACGGTAATGTCCGCTTAATAAAAATAAAACGCATAGCAAGCACCCCCCGCATCTTGCCGAGGGGTTCGTCAATGCCGGAATCGAAAGATGTTCGTATTGAGGGTCCTCGCAATAGCTCTTATCCTGTTCCTGCTCCCGGTCGTATCGAACTGCGAGGAGCCTTCCACTTTTGACCCGGCGCCCGCTGACCGGCCCGGTATCGAGCACAAGAGAAAGCCCGGCGAGTTCAAGAGAAATAAGTACGGCATAATAGACCCGAGCCCCGACGTCATATCGCTTCAGCATCTTCCAAAGGACAATTACGGCTTTGTAGATTGGGCCAAGGCCATCTCAGACGGAATGATATCGCCGCAGGAGACCATAAACGGCACAAACCCGAAGCTGAAATCGGCGGACAGGGAGAAATTCGACGGCGATATAATCATCAAATCGAAGATGGATTTCATGCCGGATGTACTTTTTCCGCACGCAGTACATACCGAGTGGCTCAAGTGCTCTACATGCCACCCTAAAATATTCAGGAAGAAGGCCGGGGCTACCCCGGTTTCAATGAGCGGGATATGGAAGGGTAAGTTCTGCGGGGTCTGCCACGGCAAGGTCGCCTTCCCGACGAGGAACTGCTTCAAATGCCATTCTGTTCAGAGAGAGGCAAAGAAGTAGTGCTTACGGCTGCATGCCGGGGCGGCATCCCCGATGCCAATAAAATCTACAGATTCACCGTCGGCGCATTAGCAGGGGCTTGCGGCTGTTAAAGGCGAACCCGCTATTTAATTCAGATCGGTTGACCTTGGAAAAGTGAGGCGAGGCGGAGATGGACTACAAGGACTTCTCTAAGAAGGAACTGGCGGAAATCCTTAACATCATCCAGTCGACCCTGACGTGCAAGACCGAGAACGACGTAATCGTTCTGACAGGCAGGATAAAGGAGCTTGTCTCTGCCGACATGAGCGTTTGCGCTCTCGGAGAAACCTCGACGGGCAGGCTCTTGAAGGTCGCTAACGACAATCGGCCCGGTGAATGGGCAGGAATATATTCATCAGAAGAACTTTACAAGGAAGACATCGTCTTTCCCTTCAGCCTTGAGCACTCCAGGGCATATACCTGGTCCGAGGCCCAGCGCCGCTTCCCTGAAAAACAATTCATCGACCTCATGAACAAGGCCGCCGAATTCCGCCTCAAGTTCGGCATCTCGAGCGGCATAAGCTCGGACGGCCCCAACTGGAGCATCTTCTCTTTCGCAGGCGACTGCAACAGGTTCACCAGCCATCACCTCAAGGTGCTCGACATGATCACGCCGCACCTGCACCAGGCCTTCATAAGGATATGCGGGGCGCCGCCGCGCACCGATTTCGAGCTCTCGACGAGGGAGAGAGAGGTGCTCGGCTGGATGAAAGAGGGAAAGACAAACTGGGAGATCTCGGTCATCCTCAACATAAGCGAAAGGACCGTGAAGTTCCACGTCCAGAACATCGAGAGAAAATTGAACGCCGTAAACAAAGCCCATGCGATAGCGATCGCGCTCGATAACGGCCTTGTAACTTAGCGGCGTTTAGAATATTTCGGTCTTTTTACTTTCCCGCTGCCATAGTCCAGCGCCAGTCCCCTCCGTTACAAAGCGCCGCCCCCGGCTTAAATGATTGTTAACTAACAGGATGTTGAAAAAGTCCATCCATGGCTTTTTCAACAACGGCTTGTCCGAAGTGAATTCGGCCAAGCCTTACAAATTGCTCGACTTTCAAATCTCGCAATTTGGCAATCCATCCCTGGATTGCTTAGCAGGTTGTTTTTTCAACAACCTGCTAATGGATCGCGCCTCGGTTCACCTGTACCAAAGTGCAGGAGAAGACGGCTGCCTGATTACAGTATAATCTCGCGGAATCTCAGAGTGAAAAGCGCAGGGAAGGATTTCCGGGAGTGAAGGCAGCAGACGCCATTTTCCTGAAAGAGCACAGGGACCGCCTCAAGGCGCGTTTCATTACAGGGGGGTTCGAAGGGTTCCGCAAGGAAGAGGTCCTGGAGCTCATCCTCTGTTATGCGGCGCCGAAGAAAGACCCCAGGCTGCTCGCGGGGGAGCTTATGACCAGCTTCAAAGGTTTGAGGGGTCTCCTTGACGCCACGCCTGAGGAAATAGCGAAGACCGGATGTTTTGCCGAGAGCGGGGCTGTTTTCCTGAAGCTCGTGAAGGAGGCGGCCGGCGTTTACCTGAACGAGCGCATCATAGGCGAGAACATCATAACGGACACCCGGGGGCTGCTTGATTATCTTACCATGACGCTCTCAGGCGAACGGATCGAGAAATTCCTGGCCGTATATCTCAATGCCAAGAACGAGGCTCTCGCTCTCGAGGTACTGCACGAGGGTACGATAAACCAGACCGTCGTCTATCCGCGCAAGGCCATTGAGCGGGCGTTCAAGCACAACGCGAGGGCGGTCATCTTCGTCCACAACCACCCGAGCGGCGACCCGACGCCTTCCGGCATGGACAGGCAGCTTACAAAGGTCCTCGACAGGGCCGCTTCCGCGGTCGACCTCAAGGTCCTCGATCACATCGTAATCGGCAGGTCAGGCCACTTCAGCGCCCGCGAGCACGGCTGGTCGATGGGGTATCCCATGCATCACAGGGCCGCAAGCCCCTGACAGGCTGCTGAAAAAGGCCCATCTGATTTGTTGGCTTCAGAAGCTCGTAGTAGCGGCGTACGGCAAAGAGTACGCCTCAATACTTAAGGAAGCTCTGATTAATTTCGTTTTTGCTGTCATTGCGAGGAGCAAAGCGACGAAGCAATCTCACGGAATTGCCAGAAGGCCTGAGAAAAGCCCGCCACGCTTCGCTCGCGGCTTCGGCTCACTCGCTCGCAATGACAGTATCTGCTTCCCCCTTTTTTAAAGGGGGACTGAGGGGGATTGCGAACAGGCATTACAAAAAAATAATCTCCCCTGCCCCTCTTTAGAAAAGAGGGGTAAAAGCGTTCATTCAAAGGCGGGTTCAATTTTGTAAATTGAACCCGAAATGTCGTGATTGCCACTTCCGAATCATCCGGGCTCAGAAACTCAGAGATTCTTCGCTCCGCTCAGAATGACAGCTATTGACCGTGAGCGCGGTCCGTCCGTCTTCCTGGTCACGAAAAACGGTCACGGCCACGATCTTTTTCATCCCTCTTTCCTTATATTCAGCGCTTCCTTGACCTGCGCGAGCAGTCCGGACATGGAATAAGGCTTCTCGAGGAACCTGTAGCCCCTCGTCTCGAGCGTCTGCCTCTGGCTGTGCTCAAGATAGCTGCTCGTGAGGATGACCGCCATGTCCGGCTTCATCGAGAGCACGTCAAGGGCGAGCTGGAACCCGCTCTGGTCCATGAGCACGACATCGCTCAAGAGAAGGCGGAAGCCGTCGCTCTGTACTTCAAGCGCCTCCCTTGCCTCCTTCGCGCTTCCCGCCTCCACGACCCTGAAGCCGTGCTCCGAGAGAGCGACCCTGGTGAACTCCCTGACCTGCCGGTCGTCTTCGACCAGCAGGATGGATTCCCCGGAGCCTTCGGGATGCCTGGCTGCCCGCTCAGCAAGGACGGCAGCCGCGTCCTTCCTGGCCGGCAGGTATATCCTGAACGTGGTACCCTTGCCCGGTTGGCTTGAGACCGTTACCCAGCCATTATGCTGCTTGACGATGCTGTAGACGATGGAGAGGCCGAAGCCAGTGCCCTTGCCTGCCTCCTTGGTGGTGAAGAAGGGCTCGAATATCCTGGGCAGAAGGTCTTTTTCTATGCCCGTGCCCGTGTCGGCCACCGTCAGGCAGACTACCTCTCCGGGCCGCGCGTCGGGTATTGATTTGGCCCGCTCTTCATCGATGACCATGTTCTCGGTCCTGATGGTAAGCCTTCCGCCCTCGGGCATGGCGTCCCTGGCGTTCACAGAGAGGTTCATTATGACCTGCTCTATGTTCCCCTCGTCGGCCTCTATTGTCCATAGCCCCGGAGCGAGCTCCGTGGAAATAGATATGCTCTCGCCTATTATGCGGCTGATCATCACAAGCAGGTCCTCGATCAGCTTGTTTGTGTTGAGAGGCACGAGCTCGAAGCGTTGGCCGCGGCTGAAAAGAAGGAGCTGCCTGGTGAGCTTTGAGGCGAGGAGAACGGAGGTTATGATGCTGTCTATCTTTTTGTAGGAAGGGTCTGTCTTGCCGATATCCTCGAGGGCCAGCTCGGCGTTTCCCCTTATGGCGGTGAGTATGTTGTTGAAGTCGTGGGCTATGCCTCCGGCGAACCTGCCTATGGCCTCCATCTTCTGCGACTGGGAGAGGCGCGTCTGTATTATCTCCCTCTCCCGTTCCGCCTTTTTGCGGTCTGTTATGTCTCTCACCATGCCGGTGAAATGTATTTGTCCTCCGAGCATGAAGTTATTGAGCGCGAGTTCCATCGGGAATACCTCCCCGTGTTTGCGCACGCCCTCGAGCTCCATTATCCTGCCCTGTATCTTGCTGATGCCGGTAGTCAGGAACCTCTTGAGCCCTTCCTTGTGCAGCTTCCTGTATTTGTCGGGCACCAGCACCAGGACGTCCTGTCCCATGAGTTCTTCCCTCGAAAAGCCGAATATCCTCGCCGCGCTCTCGTTGCAGTCTATTATCCGGTCCTGGGCATTGGATATGATTATTCCGTCAAACGCGGTGTCGTGGACGAGCCGGTACCGGGTCTCGCTCTCTTTCAGAGCCTTCTCCGTGAGCTTCCGTTCGGTTATGTCCTCGCCGGAGCTGAGCGTATTGATCACCCTGCCTTGTTCTGTAAGCACGGTGTTATGCCAGAGGATGGTCCGCTCCTCGCCCCTTCTGGTCAGCACGGGGTTTTCATAGTACCCGGCGGTCTCAAGGTCGCCGGCAAGAACGGCCCTGAACGCGAACGAGAGCTCGTCCTTGATCCTTTCCGGAACGAAATGGTCTATCCATTTCTTCCCGAGTATCTCATCCTCCCTGTAGTCCAGTATCTCGCATCCCCTCCTGTTAATGAGCTGGACCCGCCCTTCAGTATCAAGCACCACGACTATTATGCCGGCCACGTCCAGATAGCTCTGGAACCGTTCCTTCTCCCTCATGGCTGAAAGCTCAGCCTCCCGCCTTTGCCTGACCATCGTGATGAGCGGGTGGAAGAGAAAGAAGTAGAGCAGCGGCGAGAGTATGAGTATAAGGAGAGGCGCGTCGAGAATGATCGCATGTATGGGATCGAGACGCTCGCTCAGGAAGAACAGTATTATCATGACAAGCAGCTCTGAGAAGAAGATCGAGACGGCGACCACGGCCACTATGCGCAGCGGCGACCAGAACTGGTTCGATTCGGGCATGCTGTCCCCCGGAGCTTTTCGCGGGTCTTTGGTTTTGTCCATGTTCCTGGCGCGCACTTTTGCGTTGGGTAGAGCGGTGCCTGATAATTGAATATTCTTTATTTTTTGTATTTAGTCAAGCTTGACAGAAGTCAAGATGGCGTGTAGATTTTTTAATATAATACATCAAATTGCGCTGTGCCGTCCTGATTGGCGCGGCCTCCAAAGGGGGTAAGTGTGAAAAAACGGTTTTTGCTGCCCTTTTTGTGATTATTGCGCCTGCTGCCGCACTCGCATACCCCAACGGGACCCCGAATTATGTGACAGACACCGGCCCTTTCTGCGCCTCCTGCCATTCGGCGGCGAAAATAGAGTACATGCCGGAGGCGCCGGCTGATCTCGCCAGGAACGAGGTGCCTGAGACAAAGCACTACGGGGCGGTGAGGGCGCAGACGCCGCCGTCACCTTATGTTGAGCTTTCGAGCAAACAGAGGGAAGAGATAATAAGGGTTGCAAAGCTCATAGACTCCAAATCCAGTATATCTGTTTTGGCGCCAGCCAGGGCGAAAGCAGGCCAGGAAGTTACAGTCACAGTGCGGGCAAGGGGAGGCAACGGCCCGGCAATAGGGGTGATGCTCGTTGACAGGGCGTTAAGATTCCAGGCCCGCCCGATATCGTCCTCTGGCTGGTTTGTCTCGGGTGCGCCAGAAGTAAAGGGCCAGGACAACAAGGCGCAGACAACCTGGCTCGACAGGAGGGCCAACGGTCTTGCCAGGAACATGAGCTACATAATGATAGAGGAACAGCCATTTGACCTTGAAAAAGACATAATGCCGGCCGCTACGGTCACATTCAGGCTCAAGGCGCCCTCCATGCCGGGCGTATACACAATGGCGGCGGCCCTTCTTTACGGCACAGAGAATACGGACAAGGCCGGCTTCTTCCAGAGGCCGTCAGGCCGCATCCTTTTCTCGGAAGAGCTTGAAATAAGGGTCGAAAACCCTTAGCGAGCTCATTCCCCGCAGCTTGCCGCGGGGAGCTTAAATGAGACTGCGGCCTTTTCCCGGGCCAATTATTTTTGTAAAACCCGTTTATTCTATTTACAAGCGCCCCGACTTTGAGTACATTATGTGGAATCAGCTTAGTCCGGAATTGAAATCAGCTCTTTAATCGTTTCCTTATTGGGCCGGGGCGCTTCGTGGCCCGTGATGTTCGGCTGGGCGGTTTGACAAAGAATACCCAAAGGGCTATGCTTGCTTCATAATTCAGCTATGAATCCTTTTCGGTTCGTCCGTTAAGGATTTTTTTGTAGGGGGGAGACTATAATGCGCCTACGTGTCGTTCACGGTAAAGTAGGCCCCTTCGAAAGGAGGCGGATACAATCCTTCAGGGGGGTTTGAAAAACCATTCGTCACGAATTCAGTTTTTTTAGAACAGAAAAGCAGTAAAAAACGCAAAACACAAATGTAAACAGGAGGAAGTAAATGAAAAAGCTCGGATTCGCTCTCGTTGTCGCACTCTTCGGTTTCTCCACTCTCGTAACAGCCTGCAAGAAGCAGGAAGCCCCGGCGCCCGCACCGGCCGAGCAGGCCGCCCCGGCACCCGCTGATCAGGCAGCTCCCGCACAGCCTGGCGCCCCTGCAGAGCAGCCCGCTGCGCCTGCAGAGCCCGCGAAGTAACAGGGCTTAAGCACCCGATGCGTCAAACCCGGCGGACCGGACGGTGTAATATCCGTTCCGGCTCCGCCGGTTCTTTTTAGGCCGCATGTCCCTGCCGTAAAATCATTCCGGACTGGAGGGCACCTTGGATGAGAAAGGCGTCTTCATAGCGACTTCCGGCTGGCAGTACGGGCACTGGATTGGCCCCTTCTACCCTCAAGACATCCCAAAGACCAGGCTCTTCGAGTACTACTCCCGCAGTTTCAATACCGTCGAAGTAAACAATTCCTTCTACCGATTGCCCGAGGTAAAGACGTTCGAGCGCTGGGCGCGAGAAGAGTCCGGATGGCTTCATCTTCGCGCTCAAGGCAAGCCGTTTCATTACCCATGTCAAGAGGCTCAAAGACCCCGAAGGCCCTGTAAAGAATTTTCTTGAACGGGCCGTTGCGCTGGAAGATAAGCTCGGGCCCATACTCTTTCAGCTCCCGCCGCGATGGAACCTTAATACGGAGAGGTTGAGGTTTTTTCTGGAGGCGCTCCCAATTGGCTACAGGTTTGCCTTCGAGTGCAGGGACCCGAGCTGGTTCAATCCCGATGTGTACGCGCTATTGAGGGCGCATAACGCCGCTTTCTGCATCTACGATTTCGATTACCTGCTCTCCCCGAGGGAGGTCACGGCGGACTTCATCTACATTAGGCTCCACGGCCCGGCAGGCAAGTACAGGGGCCAATACTCGGATGCGGCGCTCTCTGGCTGGGCCAGGTTCATAAAGGGCTGGAGGAGGAAGGTGAAGGCCGTCTACTGCTATTTTGATAACGACGAGGCAGGCTACGCGGCCAAGGACGCAATGAGGCTCAAAGAGATGCTCGGCCGTAAGTGATTGCCTGTCCATATCAAGGCGATGCGTTCTTGAGCACGCTGCCCTTCAGGAGCTTGAGCCCCTTGAGGAACTCCAGAGACCTCCTGGCAGCCTCTTCGGGCCGGTGGAGCTGGCTGTAGAGCTCGACCGTTATGAACCCGTTATAGGAGCGCATCTGGAAGAGCCTCAGGAGGCGTCCGAAATCCATGCCCTCCGCGCCGGGCATGAGGTGAAAGCGCTTTCTGCCGCCCTTGATGTCTTCGAGGTGCACGTGGAATATCCTGCCGTCCAGCAGGTCGAGCGTGGATTCCGGCTCTTCGCCGATGATGTAGCTGTGCCCCAGGTCAAGGTTCGCGCCCAGGTATTTGGAGCCGATCTCGTTTATAAGGCAGACAAGCTCCGAGCTGGATTCGATGAGGAGGCCGGGCTCATACTCGAGGCCTACGCGGACCTTCTTATCCTCCGCGTACCTGATTATGCTCCTCAGGGAGTCCTTGAGGAACTCTATGCTCTCCTCGGGGGTCGTCTCGGGCTGTATCGGCCCTGAGGTCACGCTTACGCTCTCTGAACCGAGCACCCTGGCGAGGTCGATGCACTTCTTCGTATATTCGATCCTCCATCCCCTGATGTCGTGGTCGGGGTCGGCGAGGCACGGCTCGAAGAGGGGCTCGCCGTCGCCCGAGGCATAGTAGCCGCGAACCGTGTTCGCGTTTATGTTCGACACCTTGAGGCCGGTCCTCGAGAGCGCGGCCTGGAGCTTTTTTATATCCGGCTCCCGCAGAGTATGCGCATAGAGGTGCGGAATGTCGGCGAGGAGTTCCACGCCCTCGTACCCGGCTGCGGCTATCTTATCCACCGCCTCTATGACCGGATAACCGGTAAAGGCGCTGGTGCTGAATGAAAACCTCATGTGTGTACCCCGCTTTGTTTTGCGTCTTGAGCGTATTTGAACAGCATACCGGCCTGTTCGTGGAGGAGGTGTTCTTCCACCCCGGCAGGCGCCTTGAAGAAGGAGGCGAGATGCCTCATCAGGCCCGCCTCGCCCCGGCGCTTCGAGAGCTCCGAGAGCCTCGCGAGGTCGAGGACGAGCGGGGCCGCGAGTATCGAATCGTAGCCCTGCCAGATGAACTGCAGCGACATCTTGGTCTCGAAAAAGCCCCTGAAGTGTATGAAATTCCATGCTGTTTTCTGGTCGTCAAGGGAGGGCACGTAGTCTATGTGCACGCTTGAGTGCGGGCTGTAGCCCAGGGCCTTTGGCAGCAGGCTGTCCTTTGTCTTTATCTTCGATTCCTTGTTCTCCGGGTCGCTCAGGACCTGGCCGTCCATGTTGCCTAAAATATTGAATCCCTCCCAGCTCAGGACTTCAAGGTTGCGCAACAGGAACATGGGTATAAGGGCGGATTTGACGAGGGTCTCGCCGGTCTTGCCATCATTGCCCATTACAGGGACGCCGCGCTCCCCGGCGAGCATTATAAGCGCGGGCAGCAGGGCGGCGTTGGAGGGCGTGAAGTTTATGTAGGGACAGCCTTCGAGTATGGCGGCATAGGTATATAGCGTCGAGGCCCTGACCTCGCTGTATCGGTCCTCCTCTATGCACCTCTCGAACTCATCGACGGAGGCGTGCGAAGGCCGCTCCTCGAGGGGCGGTTCCGTGGACGCGAGGTTGACTACTATTATACTCTCAAGGGAGTTCCTTTCGCGGAACTCCTGTATGTCTTTCCGCAGCATCCTGACCTGGGCTGAAAGCGTGATATCCCTGTCATGCGCCGGGGGCGATGAGATGAACTCTATTGCCTTTCCGCAATTCGTGCTGACGCCGCGGCAGATATTGGGCCCTACCTCGACGAGGTCTGCCTCGATGAGAGGCAGTATCTCGGAAGGGAGCTGCGATGACCTGAAGAAGTTCCGCGCGCTCTCGATCACGGATGTCTGCCTTATGTCCCAGCCGCCGAAGGCGAATGACTCGGGGTCAGCGAGCGTGAGGCCGGAAAACCGTGGAAGCTCGGTTACCATGCCGGCCCTTTTGCACAGGCCCTTTCTCATGGCCAGAGCGCCGGCGATGACGGCGGTTGCTATGTACCCGGAAGCGCCTATGAAGAATATGCCTGTCCTGTTCATGATGGCAGGGCGCTTTTTACTCGCTGCTCAATTTCGTTCTCACTGCGGGGAGCATGCATTTTCGAAAGACCGCTCCATTCGCGGCAGCCCCGTATACCGGAGGCAAGGGCGGCTGCATCGGCCAGCGCTAAAATGCGTCTCATCCGGCCTCCTGTTCCTGTTTGGTCTCATCCGTTTTGAGAGGTACAACAAAGGAAGGGAGAGCGGTGCGGATTGAATTTCCCTTAAGAGGATTCTATGGCAAGAATGATGTTTGTCAAGGCGCGGCCAAGCTCATCAGGAGCAGAGCTTCATCATGCGGAAAAATTGAAAGGAACGCAGGTTTGACGGAAGGAAATGCCGGGCTCCATTGCCTGTGGGGGCCCGGCGTCGATTCAGGCGTTGCCGCCTTTTTCGAGGTTCTTGACCATCTCGGTGAACATGTCGCCCTTTATCGTGGTCGATTCTCCGCACTTCGGGCATTTTATGACTGCTCCGTCCGTGAGGTCGCGGGCCTTTTTCTTGAATACGGTCTGGCAGACCGGGCATGTGATGTCTATTATTACGTCGGCCATGTGTGGCTCCTTTCAGGGATTCATAAGAGATTTCTACCATAAAGAGGGCGGAAGAGCAACAGGCTTGGGGAGAGGCGGAGAAGAGGGCAAAAAAAGGTGGCCTCGACGCCCCCTTTAATCGTGAAATTCCCCGTAGCTTTGCTACGGGCGTTACCTTATTACCTCCCCCTTGACGGGGGAGGGCAGGGTGGGGGTGAAAATATTTTTCACCCACCTCTCAGTCCCCTCCCGTCAAGGGAGGGGAAGAATTTAAGAAGATACCCCGCAGCTTGCTGCGGGGAGGTTCATTAGTACGGCTCCTCAGGCTACTCCCCTGGAACCGAAGAACCCGGAGTAGCGCTTGTCCGTGCCGAAGATATGATCCTTGAGCCAGTCACGGAGGAAGTTCATGATATCTATGGTCATCGTGAGCCTGCTTGTCTCGTATTTCCTTATGCACTCCTGCACCTTCGCGACGAAGTTGTCGTGCTGGAGCTTGTGCGCCCTGTAGCCCTCGAAGCCATGCTGGGTCATGAGCCGTTCCTCCTCGCCGAAGTGGTACCTGGTATAGTCGTGTAGCTCCTTCAGGGTCTTGCCCAGGGTCTCCTGATGCTTTCCCGTGAGCATCGAGTCGTGCAGCCCGTTTATAAGGTCGATAAGCCTCTTGTGATGCGTGTCAAATGCCTTCACCTGAACGCTGAAGTCGTCTTTCCATTGGATGAGCGCCATCTCTGAATCCCTCCTCAGATGCCCGTGCCGGCGGCTTTCGTCTTTGAGAGCAGAAAGTCGCCGAGTCTTTTATCTACCTTCGATACGTGGTTGAAGAACCAGTCTGAAAGGAGCTTCCTCGTCCTTATCGCGAGGAGCTGCCTCGCCTCCGGCTGGGCGCTGATCTCCGCGTGCAGTCTGGTCAGGTTTTCGATGAAGGCGTTGTGCTCGGCCTTATGGGAGGCCGCTTCTTGGAATCCCGCCTCCTGCATCGCCTTCTCTTCCTGGACAAAGTGCGTCTTCGCGTACCTGCTCAGGAAATCGAAGATATCGTCGACCTCTTTCTGCACCTGTTTGTGCTTTATGCTCTCTATGAACCTGTTTATCTCTTCGAATAATTTCTTGTGCTGCTCGTCCTGCCAGTCTATCCCGGTGGCGAGGTCAGGCGTCCATAACAGGCTCATATATGCGGCCTCCTTTGAAGTAATAATCAGGATAAGTTTCGGAGAGTTTTGGTTGAAACTTTAGGGCGATTACGCGTGCAAGAGC
>Ga0209751_10001695_pt1 | contig 22350 bp, 19 predicted proteins | sample RifCSP13_1_FD_184019 | JGI IMG/M metagenome (GOLD analysis project Ga0209751, IMG submission 184019) | Soil microbial communities from Rifle, Colorado - Rifle CSP2_sed 13_1 (SPAdes) (version 2) | ecosystem: Environmental > Terrestrial > Deep subsurface > Rock core/Sediment | place: Rifle...
GCCCACGATCAGGACGATGGCGATCCCGACCGCCGGCAACCATAGGCCCGGCAATACCGACTGGAACACGTCGAACACGCCCTGAACCGCGTCCCCGAAGGCCCGGACGACACCCCCGAACAGCCCCGTGATCGCCGAGGCGAGCGAATCGAACAGTCCCCCGATCCCTTCCATGCGATCAGTGTCGCCGGTGCGTCAACCGCGGCGACCGCACCCGGCCCGATCCCGGACACCAGCCGCGTCCGTCAGGGCTCGGCGATGACCTTGGCCGGGGCGTTCCGCGGGGCGACGACCTCGACACGCCCAGGGAGATCCGTGTCGGCCGCCGCGGCACGGTAGGCCGATTCGATGCGGGCGACGCCCGAGACCTTGTCGGTGAAGGCCACGATCGACGAGCCGGCGCCGGAGAGGCAGGCGCCCAGGGCGCCGGCCGCCCGCGCGTCGGCGACCATCCGGGGCAGCTGCGGATACGCCGCCGCGCGATACGGCTCGTGGAGCCGGTCTTCGGTCAGGATCCGGAGGATGTCGCGTCGGCCTGTGGCCATGCCAGCGACCCCGATCGCCACCCGTCCGAGGTTCGCGACCGCGTCCTCGCGCGGCACCTTCGACGGCAGGACCCTGCGCATCTCGGCCGTCGAGAGGCGGAGGTCCGGGACGAAGATGACCGCCCGGATGCCGCGCGGGACGTCGAACCGGATCGCCTCGACCGCATCGCCGAGGGCCGCAGAGGCGACGAACCCGCCCAGGAGGACCGCGGCCGCGTTGTCCGGGTGGCCCTCGATCGCCGTCGCGAGGCGAAGCAGGTCGCCGGTCGAGAGGGCTTCGCCGAGGAGCGCATTCGCAGCCAGCAGGCCGCCGACGGTCGCCGCGGCGCTCGATCCCAGCCCGCGCGCGAGCGGAATCCGATTGACCATCTCGATCCGCCAGCTCGCGTTGTCGGGAAGGGAACCGTGCGCCGCGCGGATCGCCGCCTCGACCCCCTGGACGAAGCGGTTGCGGCTGTCGGCGGGAAGCTCGCCGGCGCCTTCGCCCTCGACCGAGAGCTCGATCGCCCCCCGCCCCCAGCTGCGGACCTCGAGGCCGATGCGGTTCGTGAGCTCGAGCGCCATGGCCAGGCAGTCGTAGCCGGCCCCGAGGTTGGCGGTCGTCGCCGGGACCTCCACGGCGACCCGCCGACCGTCGAGCTCGGCGAGCCAACTGGTCACCAAGCCAGGGTCCGCCTGACGCCGACGACGGTCGCGACGGATTCCATGATCTCGCCTCCTGCCTGCGCCTCCGCGGTGGCGGGGTCCTTGAGCCCATTCCCGGTGAGCACGGCCACGGCAAAGGCCTCGGGGCCGAGCTCACCGGCCCGGGCCAGCTTCGCGACGCCGGCCAGGCTCGCCGCCGACGACGGCTCGCAGAAGATGCCCTCCAGTCGCGCGACGTCGCGATACGCGGCGAGGATCTCGTCGTCGGTGACGGCCTCGATGCGGCCGCCCGACTCGTCGCGGGCCGCGACCGCCATCGACCACGACGCCGGGTTGCCGATCCGGATCGCGGTTGCCACGGTCTCCGGGTGCTCAACCGGCGCGCCGCGGACGATGGGCGCCGCCCCGGCCGCCTGGAAGCCGAGCATCCGGGGTCGCCGCTCGATGATGCCGGCCATCGCGTAGTCGGTGAAGCCGGCCCAGTAGGCGCTGATGTTGCCGGCGTTGCCGACCGGGATGGCGAGGACATCGGGCGCTCGCCCGAGGTCGTCGCAGATCTCGAAGGCAGCCGTCTTCTGGCCGGCGATGCGGTGCGGGTTGACCGAGTTGACGAGGGTGATCGGGTGGTCATCCCGGGCCGCGAGCTCGCGGACGATCGCGAGCGCCCGGTCGAAGTTGTCGTCGATGGCCACGACCCTGGCCCCGGCGACGAGCGCCTGGAGGAGCTTGCCGAGCGCGATCGCACCCTTCGGCAGGACGACGACGACCTCGAGGCCGGCCGCAGCCCCGTATGCGGCGGCCGAGGCCGACGTGTTGCCGGTCGAGGCGCAGATGATCGAGCGCGCCCCGGCCTCGAGGGCCTTGGCGACGGCGACGACCATGCCCCGGTCCTTGAACGAGCCCGTCGGGTTCGTGCCCTCGACCTTGGCGTGCAGGTTCGCGAGGCCGATCCGCTCGCCGAAGCGCCGGAGATGGACCAGCGGCGTCGAGCCCTCCCCCAGCGACAGCGCCGGGGTGGCCTCGGTGACCGGCAACCAGCGCCGGTAGCGGTCGATGAGCCTAGGGCGCGGGTCGCCGCCGTCAAGGGTCATCGGAGGACCGGGTAGCGAAGGCCGGAGGGGCCCTCGAAGGTCTCTGACGAGACCGGACGGGAGGCCCGGAGCAGGCGGGGCACCGACGGGTGTCCGGCCCAGGTGCTGCCGACCCCGCGGGCGATCGCGATGAGATCGCCGAGGACCGCCGACGACGTGGCCGGCCCGCCGGCCCCGGGGCCGGCGAAGGCGACCCGGCCGACAGGCTCGCCATCCACCTCGATCCGGTTCAGGACGCCGTCGGTCCGGCCGAGCGGCGTGTCAAACGCGACCGCGGTCGGCAGCACCCCGGCGAGGACGGTGTCGCCGTCCCGCGAGGCCGTCGCGATGAGCTTGATGGCCAGTCCCTGCGCGGCCGCGGCCGTGATGTCTTCGATCGTCACGCCGGTGATGCCGAGGGGTCCATGACCTCCGGCTACGAGCTCGGGGGCCCGCGTGATGGTCCGCACGTCGAGCCACTGGCCGAACGCCTGGCGGGCGAGCACGGCGAGCTTGTTGGCCGCGTCCTCGCCCTCGACGTCGCCGCGCGGGTCCGCCTCCGCGTAGCCGGCGCGCTGGGCGTCGGCGAGGACGTCGGAGTAGGCACGGCCCTCGGCCGACATCGCGGTCAGGATGAAGTTCGTCGTGCCGTTGACGATCCCGCGGACGGCATCGATCCGATTGGCGGCAAGGTCGAGCGCCAGGGCACCGAGGACCGGGGTACCACCGCCGACGGCGGCCTCGAATCGGAGGGCGGCACCCGTCCGCCGGGCCGTCGTCTCGAGGTCGAGGCCATGGTGAGCGAGGACGTGCTTGTTGGCGGTGACGACCGACTTCCCGGTCGAGAGCGCGCCGTGCATGAGGGTCCGGGCCGGCTCGTCGCCGCCCATCACCTCGACCACGATGTCGACGTCCGGATCCGCCACGAGGTGCGCCGGCGCGTCGGTCAGGAGCGCCTCCGGGATCCCGCCCCTGACCGACTTCGCGACGTCGCGCACGGCGACGCCCGCGAGCTCAAGGATCGCCCCGTCCGCGGAGCGGAGGGCATCGCCGCGATCGAGGAATGCCCGGACCACCTCCCGGCCCACGGTCCCGGCCCCCAGCACGGCGACGCGCAGCGGCGCGGTCAAGGGAGGATCGGGTCGGCGCGGTGCGTCATCCGGGAATGGTAGCGGCCGCGAAGGCTCAGCCGACGGGTCCACCGAGGAGGAGCCCGATGAGGTAGCCGGCGAGCGCCGAGACGAGCCCGATCGTGACCATCTCGAGGGCGGCCCGGAGCTTGCGGCCGCCCGTCGTGTGCGCGCGTTCGAAACCCGCGAGGGCCAGGACGGTCGCGCCGGCCACGAGCGCGACCGACGGGGCGACGGAGATCGGGAGGAGGATGAACGGCAAGAGCGGCACCGCCGAGCCGATGGCCGTGGACACGCCGACGACGGCCGCGGCGCGAATGGGGCGCGTCTCGCGGACCGGCGCGAGCGTCGAGCGCATGAGCTCCACCTGGTCGCGCCACACGCTCGCCTCCGCCTCGGCCTCGTGGGCCACGAGCGCCACGACGCTCTCCGGCAGCCCGGCCGCGGCGAGCCGGTCGCGGCGGGCGGCGTGGCGGGCCCGGGCCAGCCCCTCGCGCCGCTCGTCAAGGGCGTGGCGGAGGGTCACCCCGAGCTGCCGCTCCGCCCCCGACGCGGTGAAGGCCACGCCGGCCATGGCGATCGACTCCGCGAGGAGCGCGGCGAGGCCGGCCGTGACGACGACGCGGGTCGAGCCGGTTGCGACGGCCATCCCGAGGACGAGGCCAAGGACGTTGACCAGGCCGTCCTGCCCGCCGAGGATGACGTCGCGGATGAGTGCGGCGCCGCGGGCGCCGCGCGGCGCCTCCGCAACGTCCCGGCCCTGCCGGCCGTCCGGGCCCTCTCGGCCCTCCCGGAGGCGCACCGGGGCTGGGGACGCCAGGGGCTCGCCCGACGGCACGACGGCCATGGTCCAATCCTCGGCGTCGAGCGCCCGCCCGCCAGTTGCCGAGCGGCCCGGGGCCGTGGGCCATCCGGCCCCATGGCGTCGGCTACACTCGGCCGACGATGACGAGCCCGGCCCAGCCCTCGACCGCGCCGGCCCCCGCCGAGGCCGTCGCGGCCGCCGCCACGTCGATGCGGACCTTCAGCGGGATCCAGCCGTCGGGCGTCGCCCACCTTGGCAACGACCTCGGGGCGATCCGCAACTACGTCCGCCTCCAGGACGAGTACGAGGCGATCTACTGCATCGTCGACTACCACGCCCTGACGAGCACCCACGACCCCGAGGTCCTCCGCGCCCGCACCCGGGACATGGCGGCCTCGCTCCTGGCCCTCGGCCTCGACCCGGAGCGCTGCACGCTCTTCGTCCAGAGCCACCGACCGGAGCACACCGAGCTGGCCTGGCTCCTCGCGACGGTCACGCCGGTGAGCTGGCTGGAGCGGACGCCGACGTACAAGGAGAAGCGCGAGAGCCAGCCGGACGACATCAACCACGGCCTGCTGACCTATCCCGTCCTCCAGGCCGCCGACATCGTCATCTACAAGGCGTCGCTCGTGCCGGTCGGGCGCGACCAGGCCGCCCACCTGGAGCTCTCACGAGAGATAGTCAGGGCCTTCAACAACCGCTACGGCCAGACGTTCCCGGAGCCCCAGGCCGTATTCACCGACGCGCCGACCGTCCTCGGCACGGACGGTGTCCGGAAGATGAGCAAGTCGCTCGGCAACACGATCGACATCCTGGCCGAGCCGGAGCTCATCCGGAGGCAGGTCATGTCGATGGTCACCGACACGCAGCGGATCCTGCGGACCGATCCCGGTCGGCCCGAGGTCTGCAACGTCTGCCAGCTCCACCGCTTCTTCGGCCTCGACTACCTCGAGATCCAGGACGGCGAGCGAACGGCCCGGACGGGCTGCGTCGACACGAAGAAGCTCCTCGCCGACCGGATCATCCGCCATTACGCGCCGGCCAGGGAACGCTACCTCGAGCTGCAGGCCCATCCCGAGCAGGTCGCCGGGATCCTCGAGGAGGGCGCCGACGGCCTCCGGCCGGTCGCCGAAGCCACGCTGGCCGAGGTCCGCGAGAAGATGGGCCTCCGGTAGCCCGATGAGCATCGTCGAGCTGACGCCGCGGGAACGTCGCTGGCTCGATGCCCTCCTCGCCCTGGCGGTCGTCGCCCTCGTCTTCGTCGTCCTGGGCTACCTGGCGAACCTCCTGGCTGCCTTCGGCGACCTCATCCTCGTCTTCTTCCTGGCCTGGCTCCTCGCCTTCATCCTGACGCCGCTCGTCGCCCGCGTCGCCACGATCCCGTTCCTGTCCCGGACCGGGGCCGTGTTCATCGTCTACATCCTCCTGTTCGGCGGGCTGGTCGTCCTCGCCGTCGCGGTCGCCGGCGCCCTGGCGAGCTCGATCACCGACTTCATCGCCAGTGTGCCCAGCCTCCGGGTGGACCTGCCCCGGATCCTCGCGCCATGGCAGCAGCGCCTCGACGACCTCGGGCTCGTCGACATCGACCTCGCAGAGCAGGGCCGGACGTTCCTCGACAACCTGAACCGCTACGCCAACCAGCTCGCCGGGCCGCTCCAGCAGATCGCGGTCGCCAGCCTCGGTGCCCTCGCCAACCTGCTCCTCATCATCATCCTGTCGCTCTACATGGTCGCCGACCGCGACCGTCTCCTCGCCTCGGGCTTCCGGCTCGTGCCGCCGCAGTACAAGGAGGAGGCCCGCCTCCTCGAGGTCAGCGTTGCGCGGTCCTTCGGGGGCTTCCTCCGGGGCCAGGCGATCATGGGCATCGTCTACGCCGCGGTCGCGGTCGTTGCCAGCGCCGTATTCGGCCTCGACTATCTGGCCGGGACCGCCGCGGCGGCCGGCCTGCTGATGGCGATCCCCTTCTTCGGGCCGTTCCTCGCCTGGGCCCCGCCCGTCCTCGTGGCCCTGTTCGTGCGGCCCGACGCCACCCTCGGCACCCTCGTCGTCATGGCCGTCGGCTGGCTCATCGTCATGAACGTCCTTCAGCCGCGGCTCATGGCCTCGGCCCTCCGGATCCACCCGATCATCGTCCTCGGCTCGGTCCTCGTCGGCGGCAAGATCGCCGGCATCAGCGGGGCGATCTTCGGCATCCCCATCGCGGCCGTGCTCTCGGCCTTCTTCCTCCACTCGATCGGGCGATCGGTCGAGAGCGGGCCCGTTGCGGCTCGCGCTGCGGAGCGCCTTCGCCGCGAGGGCCGGGTCGTCCGCGTCCCGCGAGAGCCCGACCCGGCCACCGATGCCGACGTCGAGACCGATGTCGACGTCCCGCCCGAGACCGGATCTCCAGCCGAGGCCGGTTGAGCCGTCGCAGGGATGACGCCGGGTGTCAGAGCTGGAAGTTCGCTCGCTGGAAGGTCCCGTCGGCCAGCCCGAGCACGAGCTGGCGGCACGTTCCGGCCCACGCCTTGTCGGTCTTCCAGATGTAGGTGTAGACGTCGGCGATCGGGTCGTAGGCGAGGCTGCTGCCGCCCGCGCTCACTGTGGACTCGATTCCGTCGACGTCCGCCGTGGCGTCGCAGGCAATCGTCGCCGAGATCGGGGAGCCGGCGGCAAAGATGTCCAGGCCCCGGTCGCCGCCCAGGCTGAACTTGACCGGCACGGCTGCGCCTGCCTTGACGGAATTGAGCGTCGGACGCGGGTCGACCGGCTGGAGCAAGCCGCCGAAGGCGTATGTCGGGGGTTCCACCGGCGGTAGCTCAAAGGTCGCACCGAAGACGTTCCGGTTCGGTTCGTCGCCCGAGGCCAGACCAATCGGACCCGCCCGTCGCCCAATACAGTGACGTCGTTGAGAGCGCGGCGAGGAGCGCGGCCCCCGCGCGGGCGGTGGGAACGCGGCGAGCCATGGCTGGCCTCCAATCCTCATGCCTGGACGGGGCGGAGCCGGCGACGACGCCGACTCCGCCTCCGCAGGCGCTAGTCGATCGCGGGGTTCACGTCGTCCGCTTCGCTCAGCGGGCTGGCATCGGCGGCGTAGCAGCCGTCGCCCCGGCCCGCATCGCCCGAATCGGGGCCGTGATGGGCCGTCTCGAGGCCGTACCACGCCGGGCCCTGGTTGGCCAGGGCGGTGAACGTGTCGCATGTCAGGTACGTGCCGTCGGCCTGCAGCACGAAGGCGTAGTGATTCTGGCCGTTGGCGATCACCTGGCCGTTGCTGCCGATGGTGTGCGAGTGCGCCGTGGCCACCGACGCGGTCAGGGCCATGATCATGAGAGCCGCCAGCATCGCCGCCGGCAGGCGCAGGTACCTGTTCATCGTCCACTCCTTCCATTCGGCGCCGGGGCCACCGACACGAGCTCGACGTCGTGAAGGACCCGGACATCCGTGCCGCTGCCGGCCGGGAAGACCGACCGGACGGCGTCGTCGACGCGGGCGGGGTCGAAGGCCCAGCCCTCCAGCACGACCCCGATGCCTGCGTCGTCGGCGAGGAGCGCGATCCGGCTGATGCCCAGCTCGGCCAGCCGCTGCGCCGCCTCCGGTCCGAGGACCGGCTGGCCGGCGGAGGATTGGGCGACGAGCAGGACCATGGCCATCAGGGGACACCTCGGGGACGTCGCGACCACCGTCGATCGTGCCGATGACGCTACGGTCCGGCGGGGCCCTCATTCATCGGGTGAACCACGTACCGTGGCGGATCGAACGAGCGATGCCAGCTCCGTCCGGTTCCGCAGGCCGAGCTTGGCCAGGATGTTCGTGATGTGGCGTTCGACCGTCCTGGGTGAGACGACCAGGGCCTCGCCGATCTCGCGGTTGCTCGCGCCATCCGCGACACGGCGCGAGATCTCCAGCTCGCGCGCGCTCAGGGCGGCCAGGCCACCTCCGCCGGTCGCGGCGCCGCGACGCCAGGCACGGACTCCGAGGCCGCGCAGGGCCTGGGCGATGAGGCGCGCTTCGGTCACGGCGCCGCAGCGCTCGGCCAGCTCGGAGGCGGACGTGAAGGCCACCACCGCGCGATCGCGATCGAGCCTGGCGAGGCACCGCCCGAGGTCGATCCGCGCCCAGATGAGCTCGAGGTTCAGGCCGGCCCGTTCGAGGCGCTGGGCGTACGTCTCGAGGATCGAGATCGCCGCCGGGTCGTCGCCATCGGCGGCTGCGATCGCGGCGGCCGTCCGCATCCGGTACAGCTCGCGCTTGACCCGGGCAAGGCGAGGTCGGCGGTCCCACTCGGCCAGCGCCCGGCGGGCGTCGTCGACCCGTCCGATGCGGGCGAGGAGCTCCGCCGTCACGAGAGCCAGCGTCGAGTTGTGGCGCGGACAGCGCGCGAGCACGGAATCGGCGTGTGCCGCATCGACCTCGAGCTCGACGTCGGCCGCGGCCTTCGCGCCCGAGGCGCGCGCCTGCCAGGCCGCGATGGCCTCGTGGAGGTCCTGGCGGTAGTGCGGATCCGGCTCGGCAGCGGCGTCGCGGCGAAGGGCGCCCAGCGCGGCCGCGGCATCCGCGGTCGAGAGCTCGATCAGGTGACGGATCGACGGGCCGGTGCCCCAGTGCCGGGGTGCATCGGTGAGGCGGGCCGCGAGCTGTTGCGTCTCGACGGCGATGGCGTGGGCCTCGCCAAGACGACCCATGTCGCGAAGGACGCGGGCGAGCCCGCTCCCGGCCAGGACGGTCAGCATCGGCAGGACCAGGCGTTTCGACGCGTCCCACGCTCCTCGGCTGTGGGCCTCGCCATCGGCGGGGCGGGCGACGGTCCTGAGGGCCTGCGCGACGCGGATCCGGGCGGCGATGTGGGATTCGTCATCGAGGCTGGCGGCGACGCGCACACATGGCTCGACGAAGGCAGCGAGGTCGTCGTCGCGATCCTCCTGCATCGCGCCATCGATCGCGACCTCGATCGCGGCGAGGTACGCGCGGCGAGCCGACGGCGGAAGTCGCTCGAGCCCGCCGCCGACCGAGGCCATCTCCTGGGCCGCCGCGATGGCGCGCTCCGCGGTCCGGCTGCCGGCCGCGGTCTCGTGGTCGAGCCAGAGCTCGACGTCGGCCTCCAGGGCGTCGAGCCGGACGGTGGCTTCGAGGCCCCCTGCCGGCAACGCACGCGCCCGGTCGAGATGGTCGTGGGCATCGCCGCGACGACCGGCGCGATAGGCGACCTGGGCAGCCTCGGTCTCGGCGTATCGCCGATCCACGTCGTCGCCGGCATCTTCGCTGACGCGTGCCCAGCGCTCGAGCGCCAGGCCCACCTCGCCGATGACGGCTCCCAGCTCGCCGAGCGCGCGATCGATGGCGATCCGCTCGACCGAGCCGGGCTCGAGCCCGTCGCTGATCGAGGCGAGGAGTCGCAGGTCGTCACCGCCCAGGAGTCGCCGACCGGGTGAGGAGAGGAGGCGCAGCGCGAGGCCGGCCGGGGATTGACCGGCCGCGAGGCGATGGCCGAGGGCCTCGCGCAACAGCATCACGTCGTTCCCGGCCGCCGCCTCAATCCAATCCGCGAGGCGGACATGGAGCCGATGCCTGGCGGCGGCCGGCAGGCTCCCCGTGGCGGCCTCCCGGATGAGGTCATGGGCGAGGCGGATCGTCCCGCCGACCTCGACGCCGAGACCCATGGCTACGAGCTCCGCGGACGCATGGCGGACGCGCCCGACCTCCCAGGCGAGCAGCTCGGCGATCTCGTCGATCAGGAACGGGCGCGCTCCGACGGCCAACGCGGCGAGCAGCGCGCCAGACTCGTTGCCCAGCGCCCTCAGGCGCTCGGCGATGAGCTTCGACGGCTCATCGTCAGCGCCGCTCCTGGCCAGCGCCTCCAGCCAGAATGGCGAGCCTCGAGCACGTTGCCACAAAGCGATGCCAGCGGACTCGCTCAGGCTGCCGTCGATCGAGCGCGCCAGCACGAGGCCGTCATCGAGCGGCAGCGGCCCGAGATCGAGGAGGGACTGGCGCTGGGGCGACAGTCCGCCCTCGACGGTCGACCGGAACGCCGTCGCCGCGGCTGACGGGCGAGCCACGGCGATGACGACCAATGGTTGATGGGCCGGCTCGGCCGCCCGGAGCAGATAGTGGATCAGGCCGAGGGATTGGTCGTCGACCCACTGGAGATCGTCAATGGCGATGAGGAGCGGACCGTGCGACGAAAGCGCCCGGTGCGCCGCCTCGAAGATCCGGAGGGGAGCGCGAGTCGCCTTCTCGCTGCCCCCGAAGACGAACGCTTCGAGGATCGGGCCGTGGACCGGCACCGTCGCCAATTGTCGGACCACCTCCCCAACCGCGGCCAGCGGGACGCCCCGGTTGGGCTCGAAGCCGACGACGCGGACGAGTCGGGCGGCTCGTGGCTCGGCCACGATCTCCGTCAGCAGGCGTGTCTTCCCGCTCCCCGGCTCGCCCGTGATCAGTGCCGCCGCCGGAGCTCGATCCTGGCTCGACTGCCGGATGAGCGCAGTCACCTCCGCGAGCTCCCGCCGACGGCCGACGAACGGCGCGCTCATGCGGCGAAGCGTACCTGCCCGCAGCCGGCCTTCAAGGACCCGGCGCCGGGGTCGTGCGTCGCGCAGCAATCCGGCGCGGATCACCGTCCCATGGCGGGAGGTCAACCTGATGCCCCGAGTCGCCGCCATCCTCGTGCTCTTCGTCCTCGCCGCCTGTGGCACGTCGCCTTCGACGACGATCGACTCCTCGATCGAGCCGACCGCCGCATCGACAGCAACGCCGGCGCCCTCGGCCGCTCCTCCCGCGACCCCGCCGGCACCGACCGCACCGAGCTCAACTCCCGGCCCCCCGGCGACCGCCGTGCCGACCACGTCGGCGCCACCGCCCGAGCCCGAGCCGACCCTGCCACCGATCTTCGGGCCGGCGACCCTCGCGACGACAGGCGACCCGGTCCCGAACTCCGACCTCGGCGGCTGCGGTAGCCTGCGGAACGAGGACGAGCTCTATGGGGCGGACGGCTGCGGTCCCCACGAGTTCAACCTGGACGCGGAGCCGGTCGTTGTGGCCCCTGGCGGCACGATGACGTTCGCCGCGCCCGAGGGGTACCTCTTCTCGATCGACCAGCTTGCCGCCAACCCCGATGCCGCCGGTGTGCACTCGTGGGCGATCGCGATCGCGCCCGTGACCGAACTCATCGGCCTGCCGGAGGGTGAGCAGGAGACGATCACCGCCGAGCATGGTGGACGCGTCCTCGGCTACGGCGACCGGGCCGTGATCTCGGCCTGGGTCAAGGCGCCGCTCGCGCGGGGCGAATACCTCGTCCAGCTGGACGCTTCGGTGAATCTCGGGCCGTGGACCTTCACCTGGCCACGCTTCTTCTGGCGAGTGTCGGTGCAGTAGGCGGCGCCCGCGGCGAGAACGGCTCGGCCGCCTTACCGCCGCTTCTTCAGGTCGCCGAGGATCTCGCGGGCGGCGTTCTGGCCGGGGCCGCCGGTGATGCCGCCGCCGGGGTGGGCGCCGGAGCCGCACAGGTAGAGGCCGTCGATGCCGCCGATCCGGTAGCGGCCGTGGCCGAACATCGGGCGCCAGGCGTAGAACTGGTCGAGGCCGGGCTCGGCGTGGAGTGGGTGGCCGCCGGTCAGGCCGTAGTCGCGCTCGAAGTCGACCGGGGAGATGACCTGGCGATGGGTGACGAGCTTGCCGATCCCGGGGGCCACGGACTCGAGGACCGCCACGACCGCGTCCCCGAACGCCTCGGCGCTCGTCGCCCAGTCGCCGTCGCCGAGCTTGTACGGGGCGTATTGGGCGATGACGCTCATGACGTGGGAGCCCGGCTTCGCACCCTCGACGAGGAGGGGATCCACGAGCGACGGGATCGTGGCCTCGAGGATCGGCGTCCCGCTGAACCGCCCGGACTTCGAGGCGTCGAAGGCCCGCTCCATGGCATCGATGCCGGGCGCGACGACGATCCGGCCCCGCAGCAACCGCTCCCCGTCCCCGCCTGCCGCCGGGAAGACCGGCAGCTTCTTGAGGGCCAGGTTGACCTTGGCCACGACGCCCGGCGTCCGGATGTTGCCGGCCCGCCACCCGAGGCTCGGGCCGAGCGCCACCGGATCCACGAGATCGACCAAGGTTCGCTTCGGGTCCGCGCCGGAGACGACGGCGCGGGCCGCGATCTCCTCGCCCGAGGCAAGCACGACGCCGGTGGCTCGTCCGTCATGGGTCGTGATCGCGGTTACCTCGGCGCCCGTTCGGATCTCGGCCCCGGCGGCCCGCGCCGCGGAAGCCAGGGCAGCCGAGAGGGCCCCCGGCCCGCCCCGCGCGAACACGGAATCGCCAGCCGCGCCGCCGTCGTTGCCGGCGGCGTCCATGAGCAGGATCGCGGCCGTGCCCGCGGACCACGGCCCGACGGCGCAATAGCGCACGCCGCGCCAGGCGAGCGCCGCCCGGACCACGTCGGTCTCGAAGGCCTCGGCGACGAAATCGGCGACGGCCATCGGCAGGACCCGCAGGATCGTCTGTGAATCTCGCCGGCCCAGGCCGCGAAACGTCCGCCCGAGCTTCAGGCCCGTCAGCGCGTCGCCAAGGCCCGGGGCCTTGACGTCGACCGGGGTCGACCGGCCGAGCTCGTCGAGGAAGCGCCCGAGCGAGCGGACGAGCCTGTCGAAGGCCGGATACGCGTCAGCGTCGGCCGGCGAGATCGACCGCAGCCCTTCCGAGGTGCGGGCCACGTCGTCAAAGAAGGTGACCCCCCGCCCGCCCGGTGAGGGCGCGAAGACCCGCACCTCCGGGGCCATGAGCGCCAGGCCGTGGCGCTTGAGGTCGAGGTCGCGGTGGACCGACGGCCGGAGCCGCCCGACGGTGTGGGCGAGCGCCGGAACGCGGAAGCCCTTCGCGAGCGCCGAAGTGTCCGCCGCGCCGCCGACGCGCTCGCGCCGCTCCAGGACGAGCGTCCGGAGGCCGCCCTTCGCGAGGTACGCGGCGGTGACGAGGGCGTTGTGCCCGCCGCCGACGATGACGGCGTCCCAGGTGGCCACGGTGGGCGCGGCGTTCGAGCCGGTCATCAGGCCACCCGCTTGCCGCGCGAGCGGAGCAGCTCCATCGCCGCGATCCGGCCGTTGGCGCCCATGATCCCGCCGCCGGGGTGGGTCGCCGAGCCGCACAGCCACAGGTCGCGGACGGGCGTCCTGAAGCGGGCCCAGCCCGGCACCGGCCGGCTGAAGAACAGCTGCTCGAGCGACAGCTCGCCCTGGAAGATGTTGCCCTCGCTGAGGCCCGTCGTTCGCTCGATGTCGAGCGGGGTCTGGACGTTGCGGTGGAGGATCTTCGACTTGAGATCCGGGGCGAACTCGGAGATCCGGTCCACCACCGCGTCCCCGAATGCCTCGCGGTTGTCGTCCCACGAACCCAGGGACGGGTCGAGGTGGTACGGCGCGTACTGGACGAAGCAGCTCATGACGTGCTTGCCGGGCGGCGCCATCGAGGGATCGACGAGCGTCGGGATGATGATGTCGATGTACGGCCGGCGGCTCCAGTGGCCGTACTTCGCGTCGTCGTAGGCCTGCTCCATCTCGTCGGTCGACGGGGAGATCGAGATCGCGCCCCGGAGGTGCTCGCCCGGCCCGGGCAGGGCGGTGAACGACGGCAGCCCGTCGAGGGCCATGTTGACCTTGCCCGACGAGCCCCGGAACTTGAAGCGCCGGACCTCGGCCTCGAAGCCGGCGTCGAGCGTGCCGGGCTCGAGGAGGTTGATGAACGTCTGGCGGCTGTCGAGCGACGACAGGACCGCGCCGGCCTCGATCTCCTCGCCGCTCTCGAGCACGACGCCGCTGGCGCGCCCGCCCCCGACCCGGATCGTAGCGACGCGCGCTTCCGTGCGGATCTCCGCGCCGTTGGCCCGAGCTGCACTCCCGATTGCGTTCGAGATGCCGCCGGTGCCGCCCTTGGGGATGCCCCAGGCACGGAAGGCGCCGTCGATCTCGCCCATGTAGTGGTGGAGGAGCACGTACGCCGTGCCCGGGCCCTTGATGCCCTGGTAGGTCCCGATGATCCCGGACGCCGACATCGTGGCAATCAGCGGGTCCGTCTCGAACCACTGGCTCAGGAAGTCGAAGGCCGACATCGTCATGAGCTGGACGAAGACGGCCTGCCGGCGCTCGCTCAGCTTCTGGAAGCTTCGAAGGAGCGTGGTCAGCGGCAGGAACGGGCGCGGGTCGTTGGAAGACGGATCCGGCGGCACCATCGACAGGATCGGCTTGATGAAGCGGGCCATGTCGACCATGAGCTGGCCGTACTCCTCGTAGGCCTCGGCGTCGTTCTTCGACCAGCGGCGGAGCTCGCGGATCGTCCGGCCGTGGTCGTTGACCCGCCACAGGTAGTCGCCGCCACCAGCCCTGGGGCCCTCGCCCGGCCGGAGCGGAGTGAACGTGCCGTCGAGGGGCAGGATGTCGAGGCCGTGGGCGGGCAGGTTTAGCTCGCGGATGATCTCGGGCCGGAGGAGCGAGACGACGTAGCTGAAGATCGAGAAGCGGAAGCCCGGGAAGACCTCCTCGGTGACCGCGGCGCCGCCGAGGACATGGCGCTGCTCGAGGACGAGCGTCGTCATTCCGGCCCGGGCGAGGTAGGCGGCCGAGATGAGGCCGTTGTGCCCGCCACCGATGATCACCGCGTCGTAGCGCTGCGCCACGCGTCTCCCTCGCATCGGCGCCGGGGACCCGCGCCGCGTATCCAGCCTGCATACGATTGATGCACTGGCCATCCTACCCGACGTCCCGCCTGGCGCGCCAGGTGTCCCGCGCGATGGGCGGTGGAGGGTCCACACGAGTCGCGCTACCCTCCGCGGATGGACGACCGATCGAGGCTCCTCAACCAGACGGCGGCCCTCGCCGCCGACTTCCTCCACGGCCTGCCGTCGCGGCCGGTCTGCGCGAGCGCGACGCGCGATGAGCTGCTCGCGGCGCTCGGCGGACCGTTGCCAGCCCGAGGCGAGGCGCCTGGTGAGGTCGTGGCCGACCTGGCCAGCGCCGCCGATCCCGGCATCGTCGCCAGCGCCGGGCCGCGCTACTTCGGCTTCGTCATCGGTGGTGGGCTGCCCTCGGCCCTTGCCGCCGACTGGCTGACCTCGGCCTGGGATCAGAACGGCTTCGCCTACGTGATGTCGCCGGCCGCGGCAGTGGTCGAGGAGATCGCGACAGGCTGGCTCCTCGAGGCCTTCGGCCTGCCGGCGGACGCATCGGTCGGCTTCACGACCGGCGTGACGATGGCCTCGTTCGCGGGTCTGGCCGCGGGTCGGCACCGGATCCTCGAGCGCACCGGCTGGAACGTCGAGGAGGAGGGCCTCGCCGGGGCGCCCGAGATCGCCGTCGTCTCCGGCGCGGAGGCCCACGCCACGATCTACGCCTCGCTCCAGATGCTCGGCCTCGGCAAGAGCCGGGTCCTCCGGGTCGATGCCGACGACCAGGGCCGGATGCGACCCGATGCTATCCGGGCGACGCTGGCGAGGGTCCGGGATCGGCCAGTCCTCGTGTGCGCCCAGGCCGGCAACGTCAACACCGGCGCATTCGATCCGCTGACCGAGATCGTCGCGGCCGTCCGCGAGCTGCCGAACGCCTGGCTCCACGTCGACGGGGCGTTTGGGCTGTGGGCCGCGGCGGCGCCATCCCTGCGGCACCTCGTTGCCGGCGTGGACGGCGCGGATTCGTGGTCCACCGACGGGCACAAGTGGCTCAACGTGCCGTACGACTCAGGCATCGCCATCGTCCGCGACCCGGAGGCCCATCGGACCGCGATGTCGCACGGCGCGGCCTACTACGTCCCCGGCGCCGGGATGGAGCGGGACGGCGGCAGCCTCGTCGGCGAGTCGTCGCGGCGCGCCCGCGGCTTCACGATCTACGCCGCGCTCCGCGAGCTCGGTCGCGAGGGTCTGGCCGACCTCATCGAGCGCTGCTGCCGCCTCGCGACCCGGATGGCCGACGGACTCCGCGACGCGCCGGGGGTGGCGATCCTCAACGACGTCGTCCTCAACCAGGTTCTCGTCCGGCTCGCGCCGCCGGACGGCGCCGACACGGCCGCACCCGACGCCGACATCGATGCCTTCACCCGTGAGGTCATCGCCGCCGTCCAGGCCGACGGCACGTGCTGGCTCGGCGGCACGACCTGGCACGGCATGGCGGCCATGCGGATCTCGGTTTCCAACTGGAGCACGACCGAGGCCGACGCCGACCTGTCGGTGGCCGCCATCCGCCGCTGCCGCGACGAGGTCGCAAAGCGCTAGGCCGTCCCGCCGCCCGGTTCGGGGCATCCAGCATGCATACGTTCCATGCATACTTGCGGTCCGCAGCGCCCCGGAGGACTCTGAGCACGTGAGCGTCGGCACTCCGTTCCATCCCGCGACGGCGCCCCTCAATCGCAAGCAGCAGTGGCGCGAGTGGTCGGGCTACTTCGCGTCGTCCGTCTACGCCGACGCCCACGACATCGAGTACAACGCGATCCGCGAGGCGGCCGCCCTCATCGACGTGACGCCGCTCTACAAGTACCGCGTGTCCGGGCCGGACGCGCCCCGGCTCGTCGATCGGGTCATCACCCGCGACGCCACGAAGCTCAAGGTCGGCCAGGTCTTCTACACGCCCTGGTGCGACGAGCACGGCAAGGTCATCGACGACGGCACGGTCCATCGCCTCGGCGAGACCGAGTACCGCTGGACCGCGGCCGATCCGCAGTACCGCTGGCTGTCGATGAACGCCCGCGGGCTGGACGTCCACATCGAGGACGAGAGCGAGGCGGTCGCCGCCGTCGCGCTGCAAGGCCCGTTCTCTCGAGCGGTCCTCGAGGCCGCGACCGGCGAGTCGTTCGCGGACCTCCGCTACTTCCGGCGCCGGGCCTCGAGGCTCGCCGGCATCGACGTCGACGTCTCGCGGACCGGTTACACCGGTGACCTCGGCTACGAGATCTGGATCCCCGCAGACCGGGCGGTCGAGGGCTGGGAGTCCCTGATGGCCGCCGGCGCCGACTACGGCATCCGGCCGGCCGGAATGCTGGCCCTCGATGTCGTCCGCCTCGAGGCCGGGCTCATCCTCCTCGAGGTCGACTACACGTCATCGCGGCATGCCCTCAACCCCGAGCAGAGCTACTCGCCGGCCGAGATCGGCCTGGGCCGGCTCGTCGATCTCGAGAAGGCCGACTTCGTCGGCAAGCTGGCGCTGCGGCGCGAGGCGGCGAAGGGTGGGCCACCGCGGCGCCTCGTGGGCGTGACCCTCGACTGGTACGGGATCGAGGGTCTCTACTCGGCCCAGGACCTGCCGCCGTCGATCTCGCCGAACGTCAATCGGGGCGCCGTGCCGGTCTTCGGGCGGAGCGGCAGCCAGGTCGGCAAGCTCACCAGCCACGGCTGGAGCCCGATCCTCAAGCAGGCCATCGGCCTCGCCTCCGTGCCCGCGGCCTACGAGCGGGTCGGGACGAAGCTCCAGGCCGAGTGGACCGTCGAGGGCCGCCGCGGCCGAGTCGACGCCACCGTTGTGCCACTCCCCTTCCTCGACCTGGAGCGCAAGCGCGCCTGACGCGGCTCGGACTCCGGCCCCGTCGAAACAGGGCCCTCCATCCCGGGGGGCCGCCACAACCCCGTGGCGAGGGGCGTCCGACGGCCATGCGTATCGCGACGGCTGCCGGCATCGTCTGCGTCACGTCGTGGCTTGCGCTCGCCGTCGGGGCGGGCAACATCGGGCTCCAGCGGTCCGTGGCGGTGGGTCCGCTGACGTTGCTGGAGCAGCCGCTGACCGTCGTCCTGGTCGCGGCCGTCTCGCTCGGGACAGCCCTCGCCGTCGGATGGGCACTGCGGGTCTCCCCGCTGCAGCTCCTTGCCGGTGTCCTCGTCGGGGACGTCGCGGGAGCCGTGATCCTGGCGCCCGTCGCGATCGGGGAGCTGGAGCCGATCCACGCCCCGGTCGTCTTCGCGGCGATCGCCGTCCTGGGCATCCAGCCCGCCGCTGCCTGGCTGGGAGCGGCGATCGGGTGGGCGATCGCCGGGCGCTCCGGGCGAATTCCTGCGTCGGGCTGAGCAGTTGGCGCACGGACGATCACGTCCCGGCGAGGCGCTCCACAATCGAATCGAGCGGGCCCACCTCGCCGACCATGATCGAGCTGGGTCAGGGTAGCGGCCCGCCCGGGTGTGGTCCGCCGCAGGCAGGTTCGACCGGTCTGCCATCGAGCCGGCCGTGTCAAACAATCCCCCACAGGAACGTTGGAACGGGCGATCCCTGCATCACCGAAACCGGGCGGCGACGCCTGCGCTCAGCACACCCGTCTGAGAGGGCGGTTTCGAGACGAAGCGGTCGTTGGAGGGCCGGCGGGCCGATCCAACGATCCCCGGGTGATCGTCTGAGAATGCCAGCCAGGCACCGGCTCGACGAAGCCGGAGATCAGTCGCGGACCACCCTCGCCAGGTGACGCTCCAGGCCGGCGACCGCCTCGGGCAGGTCCGTCCGCCCGAAACCGATCCGGACGTGGTTGCCCGGGTGGCCGAATCGCGATCCGGGCAGGAGCAGGACCCCCTCTGCCTCGACGAGCTCCGCCGAGAAGCGGTCGGCATCGAGGTCGGCGCGCAGCCGGGGGAAGCCGATTGAGCCGCCCCGCGGGCGGACCCACGAGAGCACGCCGGGCCAGCGATCGAAGAAGCCGTCGAGCGCTGTGAGATTGCCATGGACGATCGACCTCGATCGTGCGAGCACGCGTTCGCGTGCCCGGAGCCCGATGAGGGCGAGGATCTCGGACGGCGCCGAGGAACAGATGGTCGTGTAGTCCTTCATCCGGGCCACCCGATCGAGGATCGAGCGGTCGCGGGTCGCCAGCCAGCCGATCCGGAGGCCGGCCATCGCGAACGACTTCGACATGACCCCGAGCGAGACGACGTGCGGCCCCGCGTCCACGCCTGCGGGGAGCCGGTCGGCCTCGTCGTGCTCGAGGTAGCGGTAGACCTCGTCGGAGAGGAGCGTCGCGCCGGCCTCGGCCGCGATCGCGACGATCGCCTGGAACGTCACCCGGTCGGGCAGCATCCCGGTCGGGTTGTGGGGCGCGTTGACGACGATGAGCCGGGTTCGGGGCGTGACCTGGCGGCGCAGCTCGTCGAGGTCGATGGCCCAGCCGTCCACCTCGCGGAGCTCGTGGAGGGTCACCTCCACGCCCGCGGCGCGGGCGACCTCGTAGAGGCTCTGGTAGCCGGGCCAGGTGACGATCGCGTGGTCGCCCAGCCCGAGGAGGACGCTGACGAGGGCGAAGATCCCCTCCTCCGCCCCGACGGTGACGAGGACGTCGTCGGCCTCGGCGGTCAGGTACAGGGCCGCGATCTCGCGCCGGAGAAGCGGGTGGCCCGTGGACTCCGTGTAGCCGAGCCGGAGGTCGCGCCAGAGGGCGGCCGTCTCGTCGTCGGCGAGGGCGAGGAGGTCGGCCATCGGCCAGCCCTCGACGTCGCTGGCGCAGAGGAGATGCCGGACGGCGAACTCCCAGCGCGCGAAGTAACGTTCGAGCTCGAAGTCGGCGATGCGCATGTGCGCATCATGGCCTGCCGGGAAACGCGGCGCGATCCGATGCTCCTGCAAGGCCCGACGCCGTTTCTCCGCCCATGCGCGGCCCGTTCGTGCTCGTTGGCTGGCCCACCGCGCCCGTCGCCGGGTTCGGAGCCACCGCGATCCGCGTCGGGCGTGGCGGCGATCCGGAGCGCACGGCGGATGCCGCTGCGGCGCTCGCTGAGGCCGCGCTCGGGACCTGATCGACCGGGCAGGTTAGGTTCGAGGGCGAAGATGCGCCGGGCCCTCGAACGCAGCGCCTCGAACCGTCAGCCGTCGACGCGGATGAGCGCCGCGCCCAGGGCGCGGAAGCCTTCCTCCGTGAGCCCGAGGCCCGTCGCTCGCCACGAGGGAGTCGCCCCGCGATCGACATCGAGGACCAGGCTGTTGGCGAAACGGCCCAGCTCGCCGTCGCGATCGCCGAAGCTGGCCGGGCCGATGACGGTGTCGCGTGGGGCGCACGTCTCCACGTCGGCCCCGTCGCACAGGTTGCCTTCGACAAGGGCGAGGCGCGCGTCCGCAGGACCGCGGTAGGTCACCTCGAGGATGCCGCCGTCGGCGAGCCGGTACGAGCCGGTCTCGAGGAACCAGCCGTCGGGCAGGACCGCGCAGTAGACCGCCCAGCTCATGGCGATCGCGGCGTCGTCGAAGAAGTCCCGGTTGTCGTCGTTGCCGCTGCAGGCGCCCGCAGGCGTGGTGGCCGGCGGCCCGGTGAGCTCGGGGGTCGGCGTGCCGCCGGCGGTTTCGGTCGGCGCGGGGGTTCCCGTCGGGGCGTCGGAGCTCGTGGCGACGGCCGAGCCCGTCGGGGACGTGCCCGGTCCCGGCGTCGTCAGCGCGGGCGACGGGCCGCCGCTGCAGGCGGCGAGGATCGCGCCGATCGTCACGATCGCGGCGAAGGTGAGTGGCGGATGGGAAGACCGGGCCGAACGCGGATCCGCGTGGCCCGCGCGCGCTCGGATCACCGCCCGAGCGTAGCACGCGCGGACCGAGCGTCAGGCCCCGACGGGTGCCAGCGGTCGCCTACGGCGCTCCGTCGCTCGGCTACGGCGCTCCCTCGGCGACAGCCGTGGCCGGGCCGTGCTCTGCGCCGCTCAGGCGCACGAACCCCGGATCCACGCCGAACACCTCCCGAATGCGGCCCGGCGAGAGGACCTCGGCCGGCGGCCCGTCGGCCACGATCCGGCCCCGGTCGAGGAGCACGAGCCGGGGGAAGAAGTGGGCCGCCAGCCCAACGTCGTGGAGAACGGCCACGATCGTCGTGCCATCCCTGGCGTTGAGGTCGCCGACGAGCTCCATGACCTCGACCTGGTGGCGGAGGTCGAGGTGGACGGTCGGCTCGTCGAGGATGAGGACCGGAGCGGCCTGGGCGACGGCCATCGCCAGGAGCACAAGCTGCCGCTCGCCGAGGGACAGCTCGCGCGCATCGCGGCCGAGCAGGTGCCCAACCCCCACCCGGTCGATGGCCGCCGCGACGGCCGCACGGTCGCCCGGGCGCATCCCCCGGACCGGGTGCTCGTGTGGCAATCGTCCGAGCGCGACCACCTCCTCGACCGAGGTCGCGAACGGCAGCGTGGGAAGTTGCGGCACGACGGCCAACCGACGGGCAACGGCCTGGCGGCTCAACCGCTCGATGGGCACGCCGCCCAGTTCCACGCTGCCGGCAACCGGCCGGAGCAGTCCGGCGACCACCCGCAGCAGGGTCGACTTCCCCGCTCCGTTCGGCCCGATCACGGCGACTCGCTCGCCGGCCGCGACGTGGAGCTCGACATCGCGGAGCGCGGCGCGGTCCCGGTAGAGGGCCGTCACCCCCGCGAGGCGGATCACAGCTCGTAGCCGGTTCGGGCCCGGCGCAGGAGGACGAGGAAGAACGGCGCCCCGATGACCGCGGTGATGACGCCGACGGGGATGTCGCCGAGGAGGCGGGCCGCGAGATCCGCGCCCACCATGAGGCTCGCGCCGAGGAGCGCGGCGAGCGGCAGGACGAGCCGGGCGCTGGGCCCCACCACGAGCCGGACGACGTGGGGCGCCACGAGCCCCACGAAGCCGATGAGCCCCGAGACCGCCACCGCGGCCGCCGTGGCGAGCGAGGCCAGGGCCAGGAGCACGGCCCGCTCCCGGCGAACGTCGACCCCCAGGTGCGCCGCCGCCTCCTCGCCGAGGAGCATCCCGTTGAGCGAGCGGGCCCGGAGGGCGATCCCGAGCGAGGCCACGACGATGAGCGGCGCGGCGACCGCCAGCCGGCCCCACGACGACGCCTCGAATCCACCGAGCAGGTAGGCGAAGATCTGGCGCAAGCCCGCGCCGGACAGGTACATCGCCATCGCCAGGCCGGCGGCGAGGAGGGAGCTTACCGCGTAGCCGGTCAGGAGCATGCTCGTCATCGGCGAGGCAGCCCCGACCCGCGAGAGCTTGTAGACCACGAGGACCGCGCCGAGCGCCCCCACGAAGGCGAGCCCGTGGAGCAGGCCGAATTCGACGATGAGGGCGCGGACGGGGATGAGCACCGCGATCGCCGCCCCGAACGCGGCCCCGGACGCCGTGCCCAGCACGTACGGGTCCGCGAGCGGGTTCCGGAGGAGGCCCTGGAATGCGGCCCCGGCAACGGCCAGGCCACCGCCGACGATCATTGCCGTCAGGACTCGC